>Ga0105238_10008049_pt1 | contig 10545 bp, 10 predicted proteins | sample KBSC34metaG_FD_81526 | JGI IMG/M metagenome (GOLD analysis project Ga0105238, IMG submission 81526) | Corn rhizosphere microbial communities from Kellogg Biological Station, Michigan, USA - KBS C3-4 metaG | ecosystem: Host-associated > Plants > Roots > Rhizosphere > Soil | place: Michigan, USA...
AGCAGGCGGCAAACCCATCGCCGCCGCCACCAAGGACGCCGGCGCCGCCAAGGACGCTGGCGCCACCAAGGACGCTGGCGCCGCCAAGGGTCAGCTCGATGGCGGTGAGGAGCCCGACCGGACCAGCGCCTGCCACAACGACGTCGGGGTGTGTTTTCATATACTGCATCCCAATATATACTCAGTACACAATCAAGTGGGAGCCGATGAGCGACTTGTCAACACCGACCGACCGCCGATCGCGCAAGCGCCTCGCCACGAAGCAGGCGATCTCCGATGCCGCGACGTGCCTGTTTCTGGAGCGCGGCTTCGACACAGTGACGATCGACGAGATCGCGGACGCAGCCGATGTCGGGCGGATGACCGTGTTCAACCATTTCCCGCGCAAGGAGGACATGTTCTTCGATCGCGACGATGAAGGCCGGGAGATGCTGCGCGCGGCGTTGCAGGATCGCGATCCGCAGGTCGCCCCCATCGAGACACTGCGTCTGCTCGCGCATCAGCTGATTGCTGAACACCGCCCGTTCGTCGAGTTCTCCGCATTGAGCCAACGCTTTATCGAGACGATCCAGGCAAGCGAGACGCTCAAGGCACGGGCACGGGCGATACGCGACGAGCTTGCCGGCGTGGTGGCTGATGCGCTGGCCAAAAGCGTTGGACGAGCGGACGATGACGCTGATGCCGGCCTCGCCGCAGGCCTGCTTCTGGCGACCTGGAGCCTCGCCTTCCTGCGGGCACATCGGACCTATCGCGAAACCCGCGACACGGAGAAAGCAAATGCCGCCTTTCTCGCCCTCGTCGACCAGGGGACCATCGGCGTGAAAGCCGCACTCGCCGACACGCCATATGTCCGCGCCGGACGGGTACCAAAGGCGTAGTTTGACCGCTAGGAAGCCTGATGCCCGCCACCCCCGCCTGGCCGCCGCAATCGACTCCGCGGCTCTTCGTCGAAACCGCGCTCGCCCAGGGCATGCAGCTTCGCGTCGAGGGGCCGCAGGCGCATTATCTGATCGCGGTGATGCGGATGAAGCCGGGCGATCCGGTGAAGCTGTTCGATGGCGAGAGCGGCGAGTGGCTTGGGATCGCCATAGCGGTCAACAAGCGCGACCTGATGCTCGATGTGACCGAGCTTTTGCGCGAACGCGAAGCGGTGCCCGATCTGTGGCTGTGCGCAGCGCCGCTGAAAAAGGGGCGGATCGACTGGATGGCCGAGAAGGCGTGCGAGCTCGGTGTCGCGCGGCTGGTGCCCGTCGTCACCCGGCGCTCGGTGGTCGAGCGGCCCAAGACCGAAAGGCTGCGCGCCCATATGATCGAGGCGGCCGAGCAATGCGGGCGAACTGCGGTGCCCGAGCTGGCCGAGACCGTGAAACTGCAGGCATTGCTGCGCGACTGGCCGGCGGAGCGGACCCTGTTCTTCGCTGACGAAACCGGCGGCGAACCCGCGCTCGAGGCGATGCGCGCGCATAAGGGGCCGGCGGCGATCCTGATCGGCCCCGAGGGCGGCTTCGATGCGGAAGAGCGTGAAGCAATTCGTGCAGTGCCAGGCGCGGTGGGAATCGGCCTCGGCCCGCGTATCCTGCGCGCCGATACGGCGGCGGCCGCGGCGGTCAGCCTGTGGATGGCGGCTGCCGGGGATTGGCAGACCCACTAGCGCCTCCCCTTCCCCATCGCTACATGCGCGGCCATGAGCACGAAGACCGTTTCCACAGACAAGAAGGCGGTCATCGAGCACCGCGACCAGCTCGTGCAGAGCTTCGCCCGGGGCGAGAAACCCAAGGAGCGCTGGCGGATCGGCACCGAGCACGAGAAGTTCGTCTATTCGCTCTCCGACCATCACGCGCCGAGCTATGACGAACCCGGCGGCATCCGCGACCTGCTGATGGCACTCACCGAGTTCGGCTGGAAGCCGGTCGAGGAGGGTGGCAAGGTCATTGCGCTGTCCGGCGCCGACGGCGCGATCAGCCTCGAGCCCGCCGGGCAGTTCGAGCTCTCCGGCGCGCCGCTCGACAATCTCCACGAGACCTGCGCCGAGACCGGCCGCCACCTCGAACAGGTCAAGGCGATCGGCGACCGGTTCGGGATCGGGTTCCTCGGCCTCGGCATGTGGCCCGACAAAACGCGCGCCGAACTGCCGATCATGCCCAAGGGCCGCTATGCGATCATGCTGCGGCATATGCCGCGGGTCGGCAGCCTCGGCCTCGACATGATGCTCCGCACCTGCACCATCCAGGTCAATCTCGATTATGAGAGCGAGGCTGACATGGTGAAGAAGTTCCGGGTCGGGCTCGCGCTTCAGCCGCTGGCGACCGCGCTCTTCGCCAATTCGCCCTTCACCGAGGGCAAGCCGAACGGGATGCTCTCCTATCGCAGCCATATCTGGTCGGATACCGATCCGGCGCGGACCGGCATGCTGCCCTTCGTGTTCGAGACCGGCTTCGGCTATGATCGCTACACCGAGTACGCGCTCGATGTGCCGATGTACTTCGTCTATCGCGAGGGCCGCTATATCGACGCGGCTGGGCTCAGCTTCCGCGATTTCCTCGAAGGCCGGCTCTCGGTCCTGCCCGGCGAGAAGCCGACGCTCGATGACTGGAACGACCATCTCTCGACCGCCTTTCCCGAGGTGCGGCTGAAGACCTTCCTCGAGATGCGCGGCGCCGATGGCGGGCCCTGGGGCCGGATCTGCGCGCTGCCGGCCTTGTGGGTCGGGCTGCTCTATGACGGCACCGCGCTCGATGCCGCCTGGGATGTGGTGAAGCACTGGACGATCGAGGAGCGCCAGGCGCTGCGCGATGCGGTGCCGGAGCTGGCACTCGATGCGCCGATCCCCGGCGGCGGCAAGCTGCGCGATATTGCGGGCGAGGTTCTCAATATCGCCAATGCCGGGCTTACCGCGCGAGCGCGGGTCGATACGTCCGGAAGCAACGAGACCGGATTCCTCGATCCGCTGCGCGAGATCGTGCGGTCGGGCAAGGTGCCGGCGGAGCTGTTGCTGGAAAAATATCACGGCGCCTGGGGCGGCGATGTGAGCCGGGTTTACGAAGAGCTGCGGTTCTAACTTTCTCCCCTCCCGCTTGCGGGAGGGGTCGGGGGTGGGCTCGCTCTCACCATAAGTGGAACGTTCGTGGAGGCCGGGAGCCCACCCCTACCCCTCCCGCAAGCGGGAGGGGATTTACTCCGCCGCCTTCTTCCCCATCGCCCAGGCAATAAACCTCGGCACAGGCCCGTTACGCTCCATCCACTCGGAATAGTCCCGATACGCCGGATCAAGCCCGAGATGCCGCTCCTCGGTCCGCGCCCGCCAGTAGTAAACCCCGCTGACCGCGCACATCAGCAAGGTCGCGCGCGCTGCGTCGACGACGCTGCCCGTGGTCAGCACCGGGATGGTCGAAATCCACCAGAACAGATTCTTCGAAAGATAGGCTGGGTGGCGCGAGAAACGGTAAGGCCCGTGCGTCAGAATCCCGCGATGCGTAAGGTTCGAGAAGCGGAAGCCGAACGCGATCGTCGCCCAGGCATAGATCGCGGTCAGCCCGACCAGCACTGCGCCGACCAGCGCCAGCGCCACCGGATGGCCCTGGAACCAGTGAGTCCAGTCAGCCGTGCCGATATGATAATCGAGCGGCCCGCCATCGCCCATCAGGATGAAGGGCGGGTAGCAGATCAAGGCCGCCATCCATGCCGCCGCGAACGGGTTCGCCGTGCGAATGTGCGAATCGAGCGGACGCAGCGCAACGATGTACCCGGCGGTCGCAAAGGCGACGTCGATCATGAACATGAAGGTGATCAGCCAGTTGGCCAGCGCGACCGGATCGTGCAGCACCTGGCTTGTATCGCCGCGGACGAACTCGCCGAAACCGCCCGGCACGATCGCCACCATGAAGGCAGTGAAAAAACCCTTCACTGCCCAGCTGCGCAGATGGTTGAAGATCGCCTCGCGGTCGATCGGCTCCTTCAGCCCCATCAGCCAGGCGCCGAGCGACCAGCAGCCGTCCTTCGGCTCGACCGCATAGCGATCGAACCACAGGATATAGGGGATCGAGACGATGAACAGGATCGGCGCGGCCAGTTCGAAACACCACATCGAGAAGGCGAAATTGCCCTCCCAGTAGAAACGCCCGGTGCCGTAGATAAGCGCGATCCCGGCCCAGGTGAGCCACAGGCCGGCAAGCTTGGTCAGGCTGATGTCGAGCGTCTCGCGCCAGGGCTTGCGGGTCGACCAGTCCATGCCGGTGGACGGGTTACGATGGACCTTGTCGACGAACACAGCCCACAACACCATCGGCACCGCGCAGGCAGCGACATTCACCAGCGCCGCATAGGGCCCGTCCATCCCGAACCAGCGCGCGACGCCGACCCAGACCAGCATGCCGGCGAGCCCGGCCATGCCGACACCGGTGCTGACCGCGGATTGGGGCCGCGGATCGGCCTTGGCCGCGCCGGCGAGAGCGGTGTCATGATACATTGCGGGCGGCATAGCCCGATAATGGTAAGCAAGCCGTGAAGGATGGTTTTAGCCGCGCCCGAACAGCGGCATCGCCGTCGCCATGATCGTCATGAACGGGATGTTCGCGTCGAGCGGCAGGCTCGCCATATGGACCACGGACCGCGCGACATGGGCGACATCCATGCGCGGCTCGGGGCTGGTGCTGCCATCGGCCTGGAGGACACCGGTGGCCATCGGCCCGCTCATCTCGGTCACCGCATTGCCGATATCGATCTGCCCGGCGGCAACGTTGCAGGCGCGCCCGTCGAGGATCAGCGATTTGGTAAGCCCGGTGATTGCGTGCTTGCTCGCGGTATAGGGCGCCGACATTGGCCGCGGCAGCATCGCCGAGACCGAACCATTGTTGATGATCCGCCCGCCCTGCGGCGTCTGCCGCCGCATCATGCCGAGCGCCGCCCGGGCGCAGAGCATGCTGCCGGTGAGGTTGACGTCGATGATCTCCCAGATCGTCTCGACCGGCACTTCGTCGAGCGGGATGGCAGGCGCGCTCGCCCCGGCATTATTGAACAGCAGGTCGAGCCGCCCGAAAGTCTTCGCCACCTGGGCGAACAGCGCATCGACCGCGGCCGGATTGGTCACGTCGGTCGGCACGGCGAGCATCCGCGCACCGCCGGCGAGCCGCGCGGTTTCCTCGATCGCGGCTGCATTGCGCCCCGCCAGCGCGACCGACCAGCCGGCCTCCCGCAGCGCAAGCGCGACCGCGCGACCAATGCCGCTGCCTGCGCCAGTGACGATCGCGATACGAGCCATGCGAATCCCCCCGAATCCCCCAAAATCCTCGGGGCCGCTCGTGGCACGTCTCGCGCGCTTGCGCCATCGCCCCCTTGTCGGTAATTCGGCGCCAGCGCGGGTATAGCACAATGGTAGTGCAGCAGCCTTCCAAGCTACATATACCGCTTTTCATGTCATCTCATAGCGACCGTTAGTGAGGGAAATCCCGCAGATTTCCGCCATCTGTCTCCACATACCTGCTCATGGCTACTCACCTGTACCCGTCGTATAGTTGAGACAGAAAGGAGACAGAAATCATGGCCCAGGTTCTTCTGACTGATATCAGCGTCCGGGCCTTGAAGGGCTCCGACAAGTACGAAAAGATCTTTGATACCAAGACCCCCGGCTTCGGCATCCGGGTCGGCAAGAAGACGAAAACGTGGATCGTCATGCGCGGCAGGGAGCGGGAGCTGATCACGATCGGCAAATATCCGGATCTCTCGCTGTCCGCAGCACGCACCGAGGCGAAGAAGCTCTTATCGAGCGCGCCAGAGCCTAAGCAGGTGCCCATGACGTTCGCGACAGCTCGCACGACCTTCCTCGCCGAGCATTACAAGACCGCCGCACCCCGTACGAAATACAACGCGACGAAGCTGCTTGAGAGGCATTTCAAAGCGATCGAGCGCCGGCAGCTCGCAGATATTGACGACGCCGATATCAAAGGCTGTCTCGACAAGATCGCTTCAACACCATCCGAGCAGCTTCATGCGTACCGTGCCGCACGCTGTTTCCTCAAATGGTGCACCCGTCCCCCTCGCAAGTGGATCAAGCATTCGCCAATGGAGGGGTACCAGCCACCCGGCAAAGATAAGAAGGGTACCCGAACCCTCACCGATGCAGAGCTCAAAGCCGTCTGGAACGCCTCAGAAACCTACCCACACCGCGTTTTGCGGCTGATGATACTGTGGGGCACCAGGAACACCGAAACGTGCGTCCTAGAGCGAAAATGGGCCGGTAACGGCGATGCTCTCGTTATACCCGGTGAGGTCACCAAAAACGGCCGGGATCATGCCATCCCGATCCTGCCACTTGCGCAGGAACAGCTCGACGGGATGCCCGATCAGGAACGGTACTTTTTCCGTTCCCGTTGGGGTGACAGCCACCTTTCCGTTACCGGGCTCGCGAAGGCCTTCCGTGAGGTCAGGAAAGCCTCAGGAACGAGCGGGTGGACCATTCGCGACCTTCGGCGCACATTCCGCTCGAACATTGCCAGGCTGAAAGTACCCCGCGAGATCGCAGAGGTGCTCATCAACCACGCCCCGGAAGCGCTTGATGAAATCTACGATCGCTACGATCGCCTCGAAGAGAAACGCGAGGCCCTAGCGAAGTACGAGGCCTTTGTGATAAATCTCGTGCAGGCAGAGCAATAGCGCCGAGCCTGCATCGCGATGCTCCCACAAGGAGATCGTGATGAGATTGCTGTCGAAAAAGCAGGTGCGCGAGGTTGTCTTGTACAGCCCTGCCCACATTGCCCGCCTTGAGGCGGCCGGACTATTCCCCAAGAGGGTACGTCTAGGTGCTGGCAGGGTTGGCTGGGTGGAAGAGGAAGTGCAGGATTGGCTTCACGCGCTGGTAGCCAAACGCGACACATCCAGCTCCTGAAAAGAGGAGCTACTTAAGGCCGGTAGGTTTCCCTACCGGCCTTTTTTCGTTTACCTGACGCGGCGCGGCGCATCGCGAGGGTGGCCCGCTACCTGCGCCCTCGCATTATTCGGCGGCAATGGCCTGACTGTGGTTCTTGTAGGTCGCCCAGGACGGCGAATAGGTCTCGTCGGCCTGATTGCCCCACACAGCCCATTTCGGCCGCTCACCACGCGCAAACAGCTCAAGATATGGACCGGGCGAGCACGACTCGATGATCGGGAAAATCTCGTCTGGCTTGCGGGAGTGCTCACGCTTGCGCGTCGCGAGAAAATTCACCTGACTACGGCCAGGAGCCAGCGTCCGGGCATTCTTCCCGCGTACCCCGAACAGAATCAGCTCAGTCACGTTGCGGAAATAGAAGCCCACGCCCCGGCCATCCGAGCCGCCATCCTTGCGGACCTTGTGCCAGACAATGTTGGATTTGTAGGTGAAGCCCCAAGCCTTCATCACTTCCAGCCCCTCAGCCAGGAGCGCGTTGGGGACCCACAGGTACAGATGGGCAGTTTCAGCGGCAACATCGCCGACAGGGAGCTCGCAGATTTCCGGCAGCGACATGGTACCGTACCGGGTCAGCCGACGATGCTCAGGAGCTATCTTTCCGGTGGAATTCTGAAACCGCCACGGCGGGTCGGCAAGGATCGTCTTGAACCGCTTCCGGCCGCAAAACTCCTTGAGATCGTCACTCGGCGTTTTCGTCATCACTGGGTTCTACCTCAACGATCGGGAGGGCATCCTCGACGTATTTCTCTTTGGTGATACCGAAAGCCAGGATCGGGCATCCACCGCCGCCCCCTCCTTCCAACCTTGGGAGCAGTTTGTCCATATGCGTCGTGGACGCACCGTACTTATTCGCTATCTTTTGACCCAATGATCGAAAGATAGTTTGCAGATTCGACGCGCGAGTAACAATCACGCCAACATCAATGACGCGGAGATCGAAGAGCAGTCGAAAGTTATTCAGGTCACGATCAAAGAACGGGTCTTTGTTATTCCACTCGATCTCAAGGCCGACCCTGCCCTTAAAGCAGTCAACCTTGTGTGTAGGGGAATCACGCTCGGAATCATCGACTCTTATGCTGGTTGCGAATTTCTTCTCAACCCAACCCCGCGACTCAAGGAACCCATCGATCCGCTTTGCGATAGGGCTCTTTGCGCCTCCGCCTGACAGCAGTTCACTGCGCTTAAACTCGAACGCTCTCAGCACGTCGATAATGTCTTGCCATTCGTTCGGGTGGGCCGTGGCCATCACGCCGGCAGCATTCCGCCATTCATGGATTTCGTACTGTTCCGACAGATCGGAGGGAATCAGGTGGAGCGTAACCATGCCCCATGTGGGCTACCGCCGCCTCGGCTGGCAATAGCGATTCCCACCATACAGGGCCGACATACGCCCACGTATACTGTATGCCGGGAACGAACCCGGCAACACACTGATTCCGCACCACTGTTCGTCGGGCTCCCCGCCACGACCCTTCTTGAATCTACCCTTACTCAGGGACGGGGACGGAGCCCCTTAGCTTCAAGAAGGGTCGTGGCGCTCCGCGCACACAGACGAACAGTGGGCGGACAGTCCCTCACCGTACCTGTGCTTGACCGTGTCCTTTACCTTTCCGGCGCAGCCAACCAAGCCAACCCTGCGCCGGTTCACGGTACAATAGACGTGGACTGCACACCGTTTCCGGGCTGGCGAGAGCAGCCTGCAACGCTAGCAGCTCTACTCTCCCCAGCCCATGAATGCCTTGATCGTCGGAACGCGGAAGGAGACCGTGCTCGCCTTCCTGCCCGACACTTTTTTACTGATTGATGATGGCGATTTGATCGACGCCGTTCCCCCGCGACCGCGCCGCGCTGTCTCGGTTTTTGATCCTGCAATTCATTCTTTCAATCCGCTTCGAGGAATGGATCACCGCCGCGCGCGCGATTTTGCCGCCGCCGTCTATTCCACTTTTCCTCAGGGTGAAGGGACCCTCACCGTTCGCAATGGTCGCAGGGAGCTCGCCAAACTGGTCCTGGCCGCACCCCGCCTCGACAAGGTAACGGGGGATCGGAAAGACCCTGCCGTTGCCGAAGCATTGGCCGCGATCGATGACATTCTGTTTTCCCCGATCGTCAGACAGGTGCTCTGCAATCCGCCCAATTTTCCCGTGAAGGGCATCATATTAGCCCGATTGAACCGTGCCGAGCTCGGGGACCACGACTGCTACATTCTCGGAAACCTCCTTATGTCGCTTTATAAGGGACCCATCGTGGTGCCCGATTTCGGCTTCTACTCCGCCTCGTGGCATTCGAGCCTCTTGCGCCAAAACCGGCTCGTGGTCGGTATAAACGCTTTTGAGGAGGCGGAGCAGCTCAGGAACCAGCTTCTCCTTATCGATCACAAGGTCGGGAGCCACTGCACCGCCGAAGATGCGAAAACGCTCGCGCTCTATGCCGGCTATATGCCAGATACCGACGGCTCCAGCATGTTCATTCGGAACTGTATGAAATAGCACGGTTCCCGAGAGCGAGTGCTTGACTCATCGAACCGAATCACGGTGTCTCATTCCTAAGAGGGGATGAACGATGCCGAGTCATGTGCCGCAGCTCTTCATCGATGCAGATCAGGCGCCCGGCACCGACGAGGAAATGCGAGCGCGCGTCGCCCAAAAACTCTCCCACATTCTGGCGAAGCAGCAGACATTCGCCCAGGCACCCACAGACGGTCGCATTCACCCGATCACAAATGCCGTCATTAAGGCTGGTCTGGGTTCACCGTGGAAGGCGACGGCGGCCTATCTCCAAATCGGAGACGCCGTCCTCGAAACCTGCGGCTGGCTGATGCAGCACGAGCTCATATTCCAATCGATCAAGGACCAGGACGTACATGCGCTTGATCGGCAGGATCTGTCGCTGCTCGAAATGGAGCTCGATTTCAGGACGCATTTTGTCGACCATGGCCGATTGCTGACCGAGGCACTGACGGCCCTTATGAACCAGATCGTCGAGGAGTTCGTGCCGGGCGCAGAGCTTTGTGCTGACCTAAACGCGCCCGTCCTCTGCGAGGTGCCGATCTATGACCTATTGCCGAACCCCTACCGGACGATCGACACGATCTACTATCTGCTCACCGAAAAACCGTACGCGTATTCCGGCCTCTGCATCAATCTGAGAGCCACGATTGAGGCTAACGTACGAAAGATTGTGCAACACGGCGTTGATGTGCACAGCCCTTCCTTCCGGTTCGCCTCTGCGAAAAGCCCGCTGCCGCTGCCGAAGATCATTCAGAATCTTTTCGCTGGCACGCCGCTTCTCGATTTCTTCACGATCACGGTTCCGATCAACATTCCCGAGGAAACCCGGTTTCGCCACGCGCATGTCTTGGGAGGCAGCGGCAGCGGAAAAACGACCTTGCTCGAACGGATGCTCTCCAACGATTTCAGCTCAGATGAGATGCCGTCCATTGTGTACCTCACCCCCCACGGCGATCTCATCAACAAATATCGGAACGCCGCGGGCCTTGATGACCGGCTGATCATCATCGACCCGCGCGACATCGAATATCCGCCCGCCCTCAACCCGTTTGCCATCAACAGAAAGCGCCAGGCCAAGTACGATGCGGTCGTGCGCGAACAGGTCACAGCCGG
>Ga0105238_10008051_pt1 | contig 10542 bp, 8 predicted proteins | sample KBSC34metaG_FD_81526 | JGI IMG/M metagenome (GOLD analysis project Ga0105238, IMG submission 81526) | Corn rhizosphere microbial communities from Kellogg Biological Station, Michigan, USA - KBS C3-4 metaG | ecosystem: Host-associated > Plants > Roots > Rhizosphere > Soil | place: Michigan, USA...
CGCGCCGTATGAGGAACTGGCCAAGTGGAAGCCGTATCTCGGCGACGGCTTCGAGGCGCAGACCTATCCGGACAGCCAGAACCTGTTCACGCTCGGCCGCGCCGCCATCTACCCGGCCGGCTCATGGGAAATCGGCCTGTTCAACACCCAGGCCCAGTTCAAGATGGGCGCCTTCCCGCCGCCGGTCGAGAAGGCCGGCGACACCTGCTATATCTCCGACCATACCGACATCGGCATGGGCCTGAACGCGGCTTCCAAGCACGCGGATGCGGCCAAGACCTTCCTGTCCTGGGTGGCCTCGCCGGATTTCGCCACCATCTACGCCAACGCGCTGCCGGGCTTCTTCAGCCTGAACTCCTCGCCGGTGAAGATGGCAGATCCGCTGGCGCAGGAATTCGTCTCCTGGCGCGGCAAATGCAAGTCGACGATCCGCTCGACCTACCAGATCCTGTCGCGCGGCACGCCGAACCTCGAAAACGAGACCTGGGTTGAATCGGCCAACGTGATCAACGGCACCGACACACCGGAAGCCGCGGCCAAGAAGCTGCAGACCGGCCTCGACAGCTGGTACAAGCCGGCGAAGTAAGAGCACCGATTGCGATGCCGGCCGGGCGCGCGCCCGGCCGGCATTCAAACAGTTCCAGATAGCGATTGTCGGCGCCGCCTCTCGGTCTTACCCTCACCTTGCGGGGAAGACGGAGCCGATCTGTCGTTGGCCTTGTCTTGCCCTCAAAGGGGACAATCGGGCCGTGCATCGAGGCATCCGCTAGCATCAACCGAACTGGAACCCAGAGACGGCGGGGAACCGAACTCATGGCTACCGAAGTTATGGCTGCACAAACGCGACCGAAAAGACCGATCCGCTGGCATGTCGGCGTCTTCCTGGCGCCGGCGGTGCTGGTCTACACCGCAATCATGATCCTGCCGCTGTTCGGCACCCTCCAGCTTTCCCTGTTCCGCAACATCGAGCAGCACCAGGTGTTTGTCGGCTTTGGCAATTTCCGCACGCTGTTCGGCGATCCGAACTGGTCGGTGAATTTCTGGAACGCGCTGAGGAACAATGTCTGGTTCTTCATCATCCACATGCTGGTGCAGAACCCGATCGGCATCCTCCTGGCGGCGCTTCTTTCCAGCCCCAGGCTGCGCTTCACCGCCTTCTACCGCACGGCGATCTTCGTGCCGACGATCCTGTCCTTCGTCATCGTCGGTTTCGCCTGGAAGCTGATCCTGTCGCCGATCTGGGGCGTGGCGCCGCATCTGATGGATCTCGTCGGCTTGAAGAGCTTTTTCACGCCATGGCTCGGCAAGGAGCAATATGCGCTCACCGCGCTCAGCCTGGTCTCGGTCTGGCAGTTCGTCGGCATCCCGATGATGCTGATCTATGCAGCCCTTTTGTCGATCCCCGACGAGGTGATCGAGGCGGCCGAATGCGACGGCGTCACCGGCATGGCGCAGTTCTGGAAGATCAAGCTGCCGCTGATCCTGCCTTCGATCGGCATCATCTCGATCCTGACTTTCGTCGGCAATTTCAATGCCTTCGACCTGATCTACACCGCACAGGGCGCCCTGGCCGGTCCGAACTATTCAACCGACATTCTCGGCACCTTCCTCTACCGCGCCTTCTTCGGCTTCCAGCTGCAGGTCGGCGACCCCAACATGGGTGCTGCGATCGCCACGATCATGTTCCTGATCATCCTGGGCGGCGTCTGCGTCTACCTGTTCCTCGTGCAGACGCGCCTGCGTCGCTACCAGTTCTGAGGCGCGCCATGAGCACAGCCACCCGTTCGCTTCCCCGCACCATCGGCGCCCACGCGATCCTTCTGACCTACACGGCGATCGCGCTGTTTCCGGTGATCCTGGTGGTGATGAATTCGTTCAAGTCACGCGCGGGCATCTTCGGCGCGCCGCTGACGCCGCCGACGCCAAAGACCTTCGACCTGATCGGCTACACAACCGTGTTCGGCCAGGGCGATTTCTTCCACTATTTCCAGAACAGCCTGGTCGTCACCGTCGCCTCGCTGTTCTTCGTGCTTTTGTTCGGCGCGATGGCCGCCTTCTCGCTGTCGGAATACCGCTTCCGCGGCAATACGCTGATGGGGCTTTATCTGGCCCTCGGCATCATGATCCCGATCCGGCTGGGCACCGTCGCCATCCTGCAATTGATGGTGGCGAGCGGGCTGGTGAACACGCTGACGGCCCTGATACTGGTCTACACCGCGCAGGGTCTGCCGCTCGCCATCTTCATCCTGTCGGAATTCATGAAGCAGGTGTCCGACGATCTGAAGAATGCCGGCCGCATCGACGGGCTCTCGGAATACACGATCTTCTTTCGCCTGGTGCTGCCGCTGGTGCGTCCATCGATGGCGACCGTCGCCGTCTTCACCATGATCCCGATCTGGAACGATCTGTGGTTCCCGCTGATCCTGGCGCCATCGGAAGAGACCAAGACGGTGACGCTCGGCGCGCAGCTCTTCCTCGGCCAGTTCGTCACCAACTGGAACGCGATCCTGGCGGCGCTGTCGCTGGCGATCCTGCCGGTGCTGATCCTTTACGTCATCTTCTCGCGGCAGCTGATCCGCGGCATCACGTCGGGAGCCGTCAAGTGAGTTCAGAAAAACCCCTTCGCGTTGTCGTTGCCGGTCTCGGCAATATGGGTCGCAGCCATGCGCTGGCCTACCACAACAACCCGGGCTTCGAGATCGCGGCGCTTGTCAACCGTTCCGACGTGCCGCTGCCGGAAGGGCTTGGGCGTTATGGCATCCGACGCTCCTTCGAAGACGCGCTGCGCGACGAGAAGCCCGACGTCGCCGCGATCGCCACCTATTCCGACAGCCATGCCGACTATGCGGTCAGGGCTTTCGAGGCCGGCTGCCATGTCTTCGTCGAAAAGCCGCTGGCTACCACCGTGGCGGATGCACAACGCGTCGTCGACGCCGCCAAGGCCAACGGCAGGAAACTGGTGATCGGCTACATCCTGCGCCACCATCCGTCCTGGGTGCGGCTGATCGCCGAGGCGCGCAAGCTCGGCGGCCCTTACGTTTTCCGCATGAACCTCAACCAGCAGTCGTCCGGCCACACCTGGGGGACGCACAAGCAGCTGATGCAGACGACCTCGCCGATCGTCGACTGCGGCGTGCACTATCTCGATGTCATGCTGCAGATCACCGACGCAAGGCCCACCGAAGTGCGCGGCATGGGGGTGCGGCTGACCGACGAAGTCGCGCCTACGATGTACAATTACGGCCACCTGCAGGTGCTGTTCGAGGACGGTTCGGTTGGCTGGTACGAAGCCGGCTGGGGGCCGATGATCTCGGAGACGGCCTTCTTCGTGAAGGACGTGATGTCGCCCAAGGGCTGCGTGTCGATCGTGATGAAGGAAGGGGTGAAGTCCGACGACATCGACACCCATACCAAGACGTCGACCATCCGCCTGCATAGCGCTGCGACCGGACCGGACGGCAGGTTCACCAAGGAAGACCAGTTGCTGTCGATGGAGGGCGAGCCGGGGCACCAGGAACTCTGCGACCTCGAACAGGCGTACCTGCTCAAGGCCATCCGCGAAAATATCGACCTCACCCGCCACATGGACGATGCCGTGAAGTCGCTCGCCGTCTGCCTTGCCGCCGACGAGAGCGTGCGCAGCGGCAACGCCGTCAAACTCTAAAACAAGGACGAAGCCGTGGGCTCGCTGAAGATCGAGAATGTGAAGAAGGCGTTTGGGCCGGTCGCGGTGCTGAAGGGCATCGACCTCGAGGTGACGGACGGCGAATTCGTCGTTTTCGTCGGCCCGTCCGGCTGCGGAAAATCGACGCTGCTGCGTGTGATCGCCGGCCTGGAGGACTCGACCTCAGGCCGCGTGCTGATCGACGGCGCCGATGTCTCGATAACGCCACCGGCAAAACGCGGCATCGCCATGGTGTTCCAGACCTACGCGCTCTACCCGCACCTGACGGTGAGGAACAACATGGCGCTGGGCCTGAAGCAGGCCGGCACGCCTTCGGCCGAGATCGAGCGGCGCATCAAGATCGCTTCCGCCATGCTGTCGCTCGAGCCCTATCTCGAGCGCCGGCCGGCGGAACTGTCGGGCGGCCAGCGCCAGCGCGTCGCCATCGGCCGCGCCGTGGTGCGCGAGCCGAAACTTTTCCTGTTTGACGAACCGCTGTCGAACCTCGATGCCGCGCTACGCGTCAACACCAGGCTTGAGATCGCGCAGCTGCACCGGCGGCTGAAGGCAACGATGATCTATGTCACCCACGACCAGGTCGAGGCGATGACGCTGGCCGACAAGATCGTGGTGCTCAATGCCGGCCGCATCGAGCAGATCGGCAGCCCGATGGAACTCTACAATGCGCCGGCCAACGAATTCGTCGCCGGCTTCATCGGCTCGCCGAAGATGAATTTCGTCGATGGCGCGCGGCTGGGCGAGACGGCGAAGACCATCGGCGTGCGGCCCGAGCATCTGACGGTCGATGCGAATTCCGGCGCCTGGAAAGGCACGGTGGTGCATGCCGAACATCTCGGCGCCGACACAAATCTCTATCTCGACTGCGAGAAGGCCGGGCTGATCACAGTGCGCATCTTCGGCGTCTACAATGCCGAACCGGGCGCGACGCTCTATGCGACGCCGGATTCGGCGAAGACGTACCGGTTTGGCGCGGACGGGAAGGTGCTGAAGTAGGCGCTTCTTTCCTCTCCCTCCGGACGGGGGAGAGGAAGGGCGCGAAACCGCCCTCTCTCCTTCCGGAATACCAAAAGGAGAGAACGGAAAAGTCTGCGCTACACGTCCGCCTTGAAAGTCTGCTTCTGCTGGCCCATGCCTTCGATGCCCAGTTCCACCACGTCGCCGGCCTTCAAGAACACCGGCGGCTTCATGCCGAGGCCGACGCCGGGCGGCGTGCCGGTGGAGATGATGTCGCCGGGATGCAGCGACATGAACTGGCTGAGATAGGAAACCAGATATTTGACGCCATAGACCATGGTCTTGGTCGAGCCGTTCTGCATGGTCTTGCCGTTGACGGTCAGCCACATCTTCAGATTCTGCGGGTCTGCGACCTCGTCCCTGGTGACCAGCCAGGGGCCGATCGGACCGAACGTGTCGCAGGACTTGCCCTTGGTCCACTGGCCCTGGCGCTCGGCCTGGAAGGCGCGTTCGGAGACGTCGTGCGAGACGCAGTAGCCGGCAACATAGTCCAGCGCGTCGTCCTCTGAGACATATTTCGCCGTCTTGCCGATGACGACGCCGAGCTCGACTTCCCAGTCGGTCTTGACAGAGCCGCGCGGGATCAGAACGTCGTCATCCGGGCCGACGATCGCCGAGCTTGCCTTCATGAAAATGATCGGCTCAGGCGGCACGGTGGCGCCGGTCTCGGCGGCATGGTCGGAATAGTTGAGGCCTATGCAGATGAATTTGCCGGTGCCGGCAACGCAGGCGCCCATGCGCGGGCTGCCGGAAACCGCCGGCAGCGCTTTCGGATCGAGTTTCGAGAGCATCTCCAGCGAGGCCGGATGAAGTGTTGTACCGGCGATATCGGCGACATGAGCCGAAAGGTCGCGGATCGTCCCATCCGCATCGAGCAGGCCGGGCTTTTCGCTGCCAGCTTCGCCATAGCGCAACAACTTCATCTTAGTTCTCCACCTTGCGGCCAGCGGCCGTTTTCACAAGTTCCCGGACCGTAGTCACCGACCCCAGCGGCGGCAAGCCGCCATTTGTTCGAGCCGGCCAATCGAGCGGATTTTCAGACGCTTCGATCCAATCAAACGCGGGGATCGGCTCCTGTCTTCCCGTTCGCCGTCAATCCTTTTCAGTCAGATCGACCAGCCGCCGTCAATGTTATAAGCCTGCCCGGACGTGTAGGTGGCGCCCGCCAGGTAGACGGCGAGATCGGCGATCTCTTCCGGCGTACCCAGCCTGCCCATGGGCTGGCGGGCGATGAAGGCCGCGCGGGCCGCCTCATAGTCGCCCTGGGCATGCATGCGGTCCTGCAGCGACGGGCTTTCGACGGTGCCCGGGCAGATGGCGTTGCAGCGGATGCCTTTGGCGACGTAATCGGCCGCAACCGCCTTGGTGAGGCCGATGACCGCCGCCTTGGTCAAGCCATAGGCGAAGCGGTTCGGCACGCCCTTCTGCGAGCTTGCCAACGAGGCCATGTTGATGATCGAGCCGTCGCCACGCTCCAGCATGCCCGGCAGCACGGCGCGAATGGTGCGCACCATCGAGCGGACATTGAGGTTGAGCGCGAAATCGAGGTCCTCGTCCTTCATTTCCAGGATGGAGCCCCCATGGACGAAGCCGGCGCAATTGAACAGCACGTCGACGCGGCCGATCTCGGCGAAAGCCGAGGTGACCGCGGCGTCATTGAGGACATCGAGCTTGCGGGTCTTGATGCCTGATGTCCTGGCGAGTTCGGCCAGCAAAGCGTCGTTGATGTCGGTGGCATGGACGACGGCACCCGCCTTGGCGAAAGCCAGCGCGCTCGCCTTGCCGATGCCCTGGGCCGCAGCCGTGACGACAACGACCTTGCCTGCAAGATTCGCCATGCTGTTCTCCTCTTTTGGACTCAAGCCGAATTGCCGGCGGCTGGCCAGGATCCTTGCCAGCCCGCGCCAACCGCCACGGATAGGATGTTTTTTCTCGTTAAAGAACACGCCCCCGGGCGTCAAGCCCGAACGCGTTCACCTTCGCGGCAGCCGCTTTAATGCATATCGCTTGCCACGGCGCAAGGACTTGTACGACAACCGGGCAACAAGTCCCGCTGACCTGGACCATTCGGGCATGCCGCGCTTCGGAAGCGATCAATCGCCGTAAGGCACCCAGACGTTCTTGACCTCGATGGCGCGGCGCAGGAAGGCATCGCCGGCCGCCTCGTCGGACGCCCAATCGAGGCTGCGGCCATTGCCGGTCCAGACGCGCTTGAGGTTGCCGATGGAGTCGGCCTCCGCCTTGGCGCAGGTCTCGGCATCGGCGAACACCCAAAGCCCGTCGACATCATCATGCTTGGCCAGCACGCCGGCGAGCTCGGCGCTGCGGCCGGTGACGATGTTGATGGCGCCGGCCGGGATGTCGGAATACTCGATCACCTGGTAGAGATCGGTGGCTAAAAGCGGGTAGCGCTCGGACGGAACGGCGACCACCGTATTGCCCATGGCAAGCGCCGGCGCGACCAGCGACACGAAGTTGAGCAGCGGCTGGTTGTCCGGCGCGACGATGCCGACGACGCCCACCGGCTCATGCAGCGCCAGCGTGACGACACGGGCCGGCGGCTGGTGGACGCGGCCCTCGAACTTGTCGGCGAGGCCGGCATAGAGGAACAGCCGCTCGATCGACTGTTCGACCTCCTCCCGCGCCGCCTTGGCGGCGACACCGGTGAGCTGGACGAGGCGGGCCGCAAACTCGTCGGCGCGGCCGGACAGGTTCTCGGCGAGATAATAGAGGACCTGGCTGCGGTTATAGGTCGTCGCTTCCGGCCAGGCCTTGCAGGCACGCGCGGCAGCGACCGCGTCGCGGATGTCCTTGCGGCTGCCGAGACCGACTTCGCCGGCAAGCTTGCCCTTTGCGGTCGCGACGGCAAGCGAATAGTTGCCGTCCGGCCGGACCTGCTTGCCGCCGATGAACAGCTTTGCCGTGCGGTCAATAGACGTGCCGTCGGGCTGCTCGACCGGCTGGGCCGAGCCGGCTGCAGCCGGCTTGATGGCCGGGCCGGCCGGCAGCTTCACGGCAAGATATTCGAACATGCCTTCCCGGCCGCCCTCGCGGCCGAAGCCGCTTTCGCGATAGCCGCCGAAGCCGCAGGCGGCGTCGAACATGTTGGTGCCGTTGACCCAGACCACGCCGGCCTTTAGTTGCGGCGCGACATGCAGCGCAAGGTTGATGTTCTCGCTCCACACGGAAGCCGCGAGGCCGTAGCGCGTGTTGTTGGCAAGCTCGATCGCTTCCTCGGTGTTGCGGAAGCTCATCGTCGCCAGCACCGGGCCGAACACTTCTTCCTGCGCCAAAATATTAGCCGGCGAAACAGACGTCGCCAGTGTCGGCAGATGGTAGTAGCCCGTCGTCGGCAAGGCAGCGTCCGGCTGCCAGCACACGGCGCCCTGCTTTGCGCCCTCCGCGATCAACCCTTTGACGCGGTCGAGCTGGGTGCGGTCGACCAGCGGGCCGATATCGGTGTTCTTGTCGAGCGGGCTGCCGACGCGCAGCCGGCTCATCCTGACTTTGACCTTGGCGATAAGGGCTTCCGCAATGCCTTCCTGCACCAGGAGGCGCGAGCCGGCGCAGCAGACCTGGCCCTGGTTGAACCAGATGCCATCGACGAGGCCTTCGACGGCGCTGTCGAGATCGGCATCCTCGAAGACGATGAAGGCCGATTTGCCGCCAAGCTCCAGCGACAGTTTTTTCCCTGACCCGGCCGTCGCCTTGCGGATGATCTTGCCGACTTCCGAAGAGCCGGTGAAGGCGATCTTCTGCACGCCGGGATGGTTGACGATGGCGGCGCCCGCCTCGGGCCCGCCCTGGACGATGTTGACGACTCCCTTCGGCACGCCGGCGCGCTCGCAGATCTCGGCGAACAGGATGGCGGTGAGCGGCGTGAACTCGGCCGGCTTCAGCACCACGGTGCAGCCGGCGGCCAAAGCCGGCGCGATCTTCCAGGCCAGCATCAGCAGCGGGAAATTCCACGGGATGACCTGGCCGACGACGCCGACCGGCTTGTGGTCGGGAAAATCCTTCTCGAGCTTTTGCGCCCAGCCGGCGTGGTGGATGAAATGGCGGATCGCCAGCGGCACGTCGATGTCGCGGCTCTCGCGGATCGGCTTGCCGTTGTCGATCGATTCCAGCACGGCGAACAGACGCTGGTGGCGCTGCATGGCGCGGCCGATGGCGTAAAGCACCTTCGCGCGGCTGTAGCCGGAGGACGCCGACCATTTCGACAACGCCTTGGCGGCCGCCGCGACCGCGGCATCGATATCGGCGGCGCCCGCATCCGAGACCTTGGCGAGCAGCTTGCCGGAGGACGGCTCGCTGGTTTCGAAAGTCTTGCCGCTGGCCGCCGCCTTCCAGGCGCCATCGATAAAAAGCGCCTTCGAGAAGTCGCGCCCGGCCAGCCAGGCATCAGCCTCGTTGCGGGCTTCCGGCGCCGGGCCGTATTCCATGGCGTGATAGCGTTCGAGGATGTTCATGGGACGCTCCGGATATTTGTTTTGGCGGGCGCTCCTTCGCGCCCCTCTGTCCTGCCGGACATCTCCCCACAAGGGGGAGATCGGGCTTCACGCCATCGCGTGGCGATGGTTGGCCGAGTAATGCCCGGTCAAATGATGCTCGAGCTGGCGTTCGATGTCGGTGAGCAGGCTCGACGCGCCGAAGCGGAACAGGTTCGGCTCAAGCCAGTGCCGGCCGAGTTCTTCCTTCATCAGCACCAGCCAGTCGAGCGAGACTTTCGCCGTCGAAATGCCACCGGCCGGCTTGAAGCCGATGAGGTAGCCGGTCTCCTCGAAATAGGCGCGGATGGCGCGCACCATGGCAAGTCCGACGGGAAGCGTGGCGTTGACGCTTTCCTTGCCGGTCGAGGTCTTGATGAAATCCGCACCCGCCATCATCGCCACCATCGAGGCGAGCATGACGTTGCGCAAAGTGGCGAGGTCGCCGGTGCCGAGGATGACCTTGAGGTGGGCGTCGCCGCAGGCGGCGCGCATGGCGACGATCTCGTTGAACAGTTCGCGCCATTTGGCGCCGTAGACCAGGCCGCGCGGAATGACGACGTCGATCTCGTCGGCGCCGTCCTTCACCGAGGCCTCGATCTCCTGCAGGCGGGTCGAGATCGGCGCAAGCCCGTGCGGGAAGGCCGTGGAGACGGCAGCGACATGAATGCCGGTGCCGCGCACGGCGTCGACCGCGGTGGCGACGAAAGGATGATAGACGCAGACCGCCGCCGGGCGGATGGTCTCGCCGGCGATGCCGAGACCCTCGACGATATCGCGACGCAGCGGGTTGATCGCCTTGGCGCAGAGCCGGCGCACCCGCTCGTCGGTGTCGTTGGAGTTGAGCGTGGTGAGGTCCATGCAGGCAATGGCCCGCAGCAGCCAGGCCGCCTGGTTGTCGGCCTTGATCGAGCGCCGCTTGGTCAGCGTGGCGACGCGGCGCTCCAGCGCCGAGCGGTTGACGCTACGCACCGATTCCAGGAAACCGAGATCGAGCTTCATACCGGGGTTGCGGGCAATGCCGTGCTCCAGAGGCACGGGCGTGTTGGCCGCGGCGCGCGCCGGCAGCGGCATCACCTTGGACGCGCCGGCGCCTGCGCCGGCCTCGCGGATCGTGCTCATCTCCTGCCCTTTCACTCAGTGCGCTTGCGCCGAAGGATAGCCCGTGAAGCGATGCTTCACGAGTCTTTCAAAGGGTCATAGTGGAAAAAGGCGACGAAAGCAGCCGATTCTTGACCGTATGGTCAAAACATCATGCTGAGTAGGCGCTCCCGGCGTTGGAGATTGGCCGCAACGCCCATCCCTTCGTCATACTCGGGCTTGACCCGAGTATCCATGCCGTGACCTCTGCCGCAG
>Ga0105238_10008052_pt1 | contig 10541 bp, 8 predicted proteins | sample KBSC34metaG_FD_81526 | JGI IMG/M metagenome (GOLD analysis project Ga0105238, IMG submission 81526) | Corn rhizosphere microbial communities from Kellogg Biological Station, Michigan, USA - KBS C3-4 metaG | ecosystem: Host-associated > Plants > Roots > Rhizosphere > Soil | place: Michigan, USA...
GCGCGTAGCGGGACCGAGAGCTCCCAAAAACCGTCCCTCTTACGCAGAGTCCGCTTCATGTTGTAAAGCCGCGATCCAAGTCCGATTCACCAGATAGAGGGACCTGAGCAATGGAGAGATTCTGCGTAAAATTTTGGAGCCGCGGATCGAGTCGAACCGACGAACAAAGGTTTTGCAGACCTTCGATCCGCCCTCCATGAGTCTCCTCGCATCATCGCACAATCCGCAGCCGCATAGTATCCGTCCGGTCGGCTGTTTCGGGTTGCCAAACACCTCTTTCGGATATCCCGCGCTCTCACGCCCGCCTCCGCGAAACGGGGAATATGTGTAGTTCACACAGAAGACAAACAGACTCGTCCTTCGGCGCCTGGGAGCCACTGCCTGCGACTGCATTCCATAACATCCTCGCTAAAACGGGACCACTGAGCGAAGTTCGTACGGCAACGGAAGTCTTGGAGACGGAGATCATGTTGATTGACCTGCTGTCCCGGTTCATCCGCCGTCGGGAGACCATTACCTCCTACCTGGATTCATCAATGCCGCGGCGCGTGGAATGCGATGGAGACGAAGTGAGACCGCTCACGGCGCCCGCAATGTCGCGATGACGGGTATAGAACGCTCCAGTGCACACTCACGACTGCAGCGGACGGGCAAGATAATTAAAGTCGCTTTTGTTTGATTCTTGCTAGCTGAAGATGATATCGTTATACCGTTTTTAGTTCGACGGAGCCGCTAAAATCAATCTGCGCCGAGCGAAATATAGAGGGGCATCATGTACAAAGCGAGTCTCGACAAGATTCTTCCGACAACGATAACCGGTTCTCTGCCGCGTCCCAGTTGGTACACAGAAAACCTTGGCACGCGGTCGTTTCTGGATGCAATGGTCACCAGTCGTTTCCGAGAACAATACGTGGATGCGCTCTCCGCTTACTTGCGCGAGCAAGAGATCGCCGGTCTCGACATCGTTACCGATGGCGATTGCCGGTTCGATCAGGATATTGGCGGACAGAGCTGGACTAGCTATCCACCGCATCACATGGACGGCTTTGACACTAGGCACCCGAAGTTAGCCAAAGTGGGAGCGGGCGGCATCGCGTTTCCGCGCGGCCACATTCTTCACGACTATCTGGAAGCTCGCGTGATGCCCAAGCTGGTCGGGCCCGTAGGCCGCGGCGAGATGCAGTACACAGAGATTTGGAAGGCCGCGCAGAGGCTCACAGCAAAACCCGTCAAGTTTGGCACCGTGACACCCGAACTGGTCGCGTTCGCCGTTCAAGACGAGCACTACAAAAGCCTGCCCGACCGCATCATGGCGCTCAGCGACGCCTTCAATGAGGAATTGCACGATCTAGCCGACGCTGGATGCCAGGTGATCCAGATGGAAGAGCCGCAGATCCATCTCCTCGCGGCGCGAGGCTTCGTCGACAAGGTGATCAATCCGGAGTTCATGCTGAAGGTGTTCAACAACACGGTGCGTGGGTTGCGCGCGAAGACCGAAGTCTGGTGCCACACTTGTTGGGGCAACCCATCGCAGCAGCGGATGTTCTCGAAGGTGCAGAGCTACAAACCCGCGCTCGAGCTTCTCAACCAGGTGGATGCCGACGTCATCACCTTTGAGATGGCGAGTTCCGGCGCGACCGAGCTTGAGGACGTGGGCCGCGCGATCCAAGGTAAAAAGATCGGCATCGGTGTTATCGATCACCATACATTGCAGATAGAATCGCCCGACGATGTCGCTTCGCTGGTACGACGCGCGTTAGAGGTAATTCCGCCCGAGCGCCTGATCCTCTCGTCGGACTGCGGCATGGGCCGCGAAGGCATGAGCCGCCGCCATGCTCTCTATAAAATGGTGTCGCTGGTCCAGGGCGTCAACATCGTGAAAAAGGAACGCGGCCTGCCCACGGCGGTCTCGCTCGCCGCCGATCCCGCGTTTTCGCTTTTGAGGACCAGCTAGCATGATCAATGCCGCGATTGTCGGCCTCGGCTGGTGGGGCAAGACACTGGTCGAAGCCGTTCAGCAGGATAGTAGGGAGATCCGTTTCGTTGCCGGTACGACGCGTACGAAGACGCCTGAAGTGCAAGCATTCGCCGACGCGCAGAAATTCGCGCTCGTCGATTCTTACGAAGCCCTCCTTGCGAATCCGAAGGTGGATGCGGTGGTCCTCGCCACGCCGCATTCGATGCACGCGCAGCAGGTAATCGCGGCGGCAGCAGCCAAGAAGCACGTCTTCTGCGAGAAGCCGTTCGCGCTGACGAAGGAAAGCGCAGAACGGGCCGTGAACGCCATGAAGAATGCGGGTGTCACACTCGGCTTAGGCTACAATCGGCGGTTTCATCCGGAGATGGTGAAGCTGCGATCGCGGATCCGCGACGGCGAACTCGGCACTATTCTGCATGTCGAAGCCACCATGACGTTCCCCAACGCGTTGATGCTGAAACCCGACGCCTGGCGGGCCAACCCTCATGAAACTCCATGCGGAGGCCTCACTCCGCTCGGCGTTCACGCGATTGACGGCATGATTGATCTATGCGGTCCCATCGACCAGGTATTCGCCCAGAGTTTCCGGCGCGCTGTCCCGGTGGAAGCCGACGATACCACCTCGATTCTTTTTCGTATGAAGGAAGGCATGTCAGGATACTTGGGCACCATGACCGCGACAGGCCCAGGGTTCAGCTTTCAAGTGTTCGGTTCCAAAGGCTGGGTGCGGCTCGAAGGCATGACGCATGTGGCCGGTGCTTCCTCCGAAGAGCGTCGCACGCGGCTATTCGGAACGTGTAAATTCCAACCCATCAAAGGACCGGCGGAAATCTGGGAGGCCGAGCGGCTCGACGTCACACGCGCTTCCCTGGAGGCCTTCGCGCAGGCAGCGAATGGCGGCCCTGCATACCCCATAACCATGGAAGAAATGGTTCACGGCGTGGCCGTGACCGAAGCCATCGTACGCTCCGCATCTTCAAACAAACTCGAAAAAGTATGAATTTAGGCAGACTGGGACATTTAAGTTATTCAACGCTGGTTCACCCCGGCGATAACTGGGAGCAAATGCTCGACAGCTTGCGCACGTATGTGCCGCGGGTGAAGGCGAGAGTGTGTCCCCATCAGCCGTTCGGGTTATCGCTGCGTCTGGCAGCCCCGTCCGCCGAGTTGCTCAAGCACGACAAAGGCGCTCGCGACGAGTTGCGGCGCTTCCTTGCAGACCACGATTTGTATCTCTATACGGTAAATGCGTTCGTCTACGGAAACTTCAAGAACGTTCGTGTGAAAGAGAACGTTTACGAGCCGGATTGGCGCACCGAGGAACGTACTCAGTACACCATGAATGTTGCGGATGTGGTGGCGGAGTTTGTGCCGGACGGCGTAGCTCCGTCGATTCAAACTGCGCCTCTCGGCTTCAAGCCGCGCGTAACTGGACCGGACGTGGTGGCCACTTATACCGAAAATGTGTTACGGGTCGTCGCGCATCTGATTGGGATTGAAGCGCGCACCGGCAAGACCATTACGCTCGCGCTCGAGCCCGAGCCTTACTGCTATCTCGATAGCACCGATGAAACCGTTGCGTATTTCAAGAACTACCTGCACACTGGGCCGGCCGCAGAGCGGCTCGCCAAGCTGGCGAACCTTCCGGTTTCCAGCGCCATCGCCGCCTTACGCCGGCACCTCGGTGTGGTCTTCGACATCGGTCATCAGTCCGTGGGTTTTGAAGACATTCCTACTTCACTGCAGAAGCTGGTGGACGCCGGTATTCCGATCTTGAAGTTGCAGGAGGTAGCCGCTGTACGGGCGGCGGAAGTGACGGATAAAACGGTCAAAGCCCTGGAGCGATTCGCCGATACCGTATACCTTACGCAAACGGTCGAAAAGAAAGACGGCAAGTTCACGCGTTTTATTAATTTGGAAGACGCTTTCGCGGCGCGCAAGAAAGACCCCGGCCCGCGCGAATGGCGAACTCACTTTCACGTCCCCGTTTTTCTGGACGATCTGGGCGGCGACTTCGGCACCACACGCTTCGGTATCGAACAGGCGCTCAAAATCCACAAGGAGAAGCCGCTGTCGAGCCAGCTTGAGATTGAGACCTACACGTGGGACGTCTTACCGGAACACCTCAAGACCGGTGACATCGTCGATTATGTCTGCCGTGAAGTCGAATGGGTCCTCGGCCAATTGTCATGAGCAGGATTTTGTGAACGTCGGTTTCATCGGTCTAGGACGGATGGGCCAAGGAATGGCGCGGCGTATCCTGGGCAGCGGCCATAGTCTGGCCGTTCACGATACCGTGGCGACGCAGATCGCAGACATCGTCGCCGCCGGCGCGACACCCGCTGCGACAGTTGCCGAAGTCTGTAAAGACCGGGACGTTGTGGTCACCATGCTAGTGGAGGATGCTGCGGTAACCGACGTAGCTCTGCGGCCCGGCGGGATCCGCGACTCGCTTCCGCCCGGCGCGATCCATCTGGCGATGGGTACCTATGGCGTGGGCGCGGTTCGCACGCTAGTAGCAGCGCATGGCAATGCGCGGCAGTTTCTGGTCGCCGCTCCGGTCCTCGGCCGACCCGATCTTGCCGCCTCTGGACAGCTTGGAATTGTCGCTGCTGGACCCCAGGATGCCGTTCGACGTTGCCAGCCGCTATTAAATGTCATCGGCCGGCGAACTTTTCACGCGGGCACGCCGCCCGAAGCTGCCACCGTCATCAAACTTGCCAATAACTTAGTGCTCGGCTGCGCAATGGTGGCTATGGGCGAAGGGTTCTCTCTGGTGCGAAAGTACAGTGTCGAACCGCAGGTTTTATACGATGTGATGACGGAAGGACTCTTCTCCGCACCCGCTTACAAAGGCTATGGGAAGACGATGGTGGACCAAACCTACGATCATGTCGGCTCACCCATCACCGTGGGTCTCAAAGACGCCAATCTCATACAGGCCGCCGCCGACCTTGCGCGCGTTCCGCTACCCAGTTTCAACGTATATCGCGACCGCCTGCTCGGTGCCGTGGCGCATGGGGACGGCGACAAGGATCAGGCGGCACTCGCTCGTGAACAAGCGCGCGCGTGCGGCCTCGAATAACCTCCCTGCCGTCTACCGCGTAGGCGCAACCGTGATAGCCTCCCGCGTGATGGAGTTTACAAATGAAATCCGCGATGCGCACGAACTCGGTCCGGCAGCGACCTTGTTTGATCATCGGGGACGATGGGCGGATAGACCTTTTTAAGCAACATTTTATCCGTAAGTGTAACTCCGCATTACTTCCAGACGACCCGAAATGCCTGTCTTTCCCTGGCGCGCCAGATTTGGACTATCAATCACATTGATAACGGTATCAACGCTCTAGACGCGAGCAGGGTTCGATAGTAACATCCCGAGGATAGTGGTCTCAGTCGGCGCGGGAATTCTCTATACGTGGTGGCGTGTTCTTTGTCGCCAGTTAAGTCCCTACGAAATGGAAAGCAAAAGGTGAAACTTATGACATCGAAGTTGTTCTCGGCTTCTTGGAACTTGCTTTTCCTGCTGGCGGCAATCGCCTTGGCTTCTGCGCCGTCATTGCTGGCGCAATCGGCCGGAACCGGCGCTTTAACCGGGACCGTTTCCGATCCGTCGGGCGCAATAGTGCCTAACGTTACGGTGACGCTCACGAGCACAGACACCAACCAGGTTCGAACCGCCACCACCGGCGCGGACGGGGGGTATAAGTTTGCTCTGCTGCCGCCTGGCACGTACCGCATTCGCTTCAGCGCGGCGGGCTTCAAAACCGCGGAGATCTCAGCGGTGACCGTCAACGTGACGGAAACACCAGTACTCGACCGGGTGCTCGAAGTTGGCGCGCAGAGCGAACAAGTGACGGTGGAGGCACAAACGGAAGTGCTGCAAACCGCGACTTCAACCTTGGGAAATACCGTGGGCAGCCGCACCGTGACCGCGCTTCCTTTGAGCAGCCGCAATTACACGCAGATCCTCGCTTTGTCGGCGGGTACAAATACCACCGCCAACAACGCCACCGCCCTGGGCAAGGGCACGCAGAACATGAGTGTGAATGGGAACGACCCCGGTCAGAACAACTTCCAGATGGATGGCGTTAACATCACGAATTTCGCCAACAGCGGCAGCGCGAATGACGCCAGCCTTTACGCGGGGGTCGGCATCCCCAATCCGGATTCGATCCAGGAGTTCAAGGTTCAAACCTCGACCTATGACGCCAGCTACGGCCGCAACCCCGGAGCGAACGTGAATGTTGTCACAAAGTCCGGCACCAACCAAATTCACGGAACTGCGTTTGAGTTCCTGCGGGATACCATCTTCAACGCGAATGATTTCTTTTACAATCGCAACAATCCGGCCAGCGCCACCACCAAGCAGATTCTGAACCAGAACCAGTTTGGTGGAGTGATCGGTGGCCCTATCAAGAAGGACAAGCTGTTCATCTTCGGCAGCTACCAGGGAACCCGTCAGAAGAATGGTTTGGCTTCGCAGGGCGTAACTACAGCGCTGCTCCCCCCCATTCCGGCCGGCGACCGGTCGGCGCCCGGTTTCGCCGCTCTCCTCGGCGCCGCGAGTTGCCCGGCGAATCATCCCGGAGATAACAACTTCAAAACACCAAGCGGGAGCCCGAACGTGTTGTGCGATGGGTCCAACATTAACCCGGTGGCCCTGAACATTTTGAACATCAAATTGCCGAACGGCCAATACTATATCCCCGGGTCGGGCGTCAGCGGCTACAAGCAAGCTACCTTCAGCAGTCCCGCGATTTACAACGGGGACCAGGGACTGGTCAACTTCGATTACTTGATCACCCCCAAGCAGACCCTGGCAGGCCGCTGGTTTTATACCAACGATCCGCAGATTGCCCCCTTGGGCGGCCAACTCCCCGGCGCCCCCAGCCTTCTCGGCTTTGACAACGTGAACTCGGTCCTGAAGCTGACCTCAATCATCACCAATTCGATTGTGAATGAAGCGCGCGTATCCTATCAGCGCAATCTCGCGCAGACTAACGCTCAGGCGCCCCCCGGCGTCACGAATGCGCAGTTGGGGATCACGCCGAACGTCCCGGGTGTTGTGCTGCCCCCGCCCTTCGCGATTTCGGCCAGCGGCTTTTCGATCTTGGGTGGTATTAACAACGGCACCTTCAGCGTGACCAACCAGACGCAGATCGCAGACCAGATTTCCCTTTCCCGCGGCCGCCACACGATGCGTGCCGGCGTTGAATGGGAACAGAACGCTTGGCCCATTACCTGGTCCGGAACCCGCGGGAACTTCACGGTCGGTAGCTTTAACGATCTGTTAGTCGGCGGGCCCCAGAACACAGCGACTGGACAGCCCGGCAATATCAACCAGTGTCTGTTCTGCACACGCAGCGCGCCCCAAGGAATTATCCACGGCTACTACGCTGCGGGCGGAAGCGCTTTCTTCCAGGATGATTTCAAAGCCAGCTCTAAACTGACGCTTAATCTCGGCGTTCGTTGGGAATACAACGGAGCGCTCAACGACAAGTACGGAAACCTGACCCAGATCTGGGTGAGCCGGATCGCGGCGGTGCCGCTCCCGCCCAGTGGGCCGACCACATCGGGTCCTGGAGTGAGCCAATGGGTGGTGCCTAGCAACTTCATTTCGCACTACGGCCAGCCGCCCGACGGCGTTTTAGTCAGCCCGAATTTGACCACGGAGCGTGTGGGAGCGCGTCTGAGCAATTTCGGTCCCCGCTTGGGCTTTGCCTATCAGGTGAACAACAAACTTGTGGTGCGCGGTGGAGCCGGAATCTTCTTCGATCGGGTGGGCGGTGACCGCATCGTATATTCCGTTGAGCAGGGCAATCCGTATTCTGCCACCATCGATTTCAACTCGTTCAATAACCTGTCTCTGGCAAGCCCATTCCCGGCCACACCTTTGCTCGGCACGTTCTCGTCGCGTTTCGCAAATTTCTCCGCGGCTTGCCTGAAGAATGATACCCTTGCCGGCTGCACCTCGAATCTCAACATTCCGTTCCTTACTGAAGTTCTTCACACCCCGCTGATCCGTCAGTACAACCTGGGCGTTCAGTATCAGTTCGCCTCGCAGTGGGTTCTCGAAGTCGGCTACGTCGGATCGAGCTCGATTAACTTAATGGAGCAGTATCACAACAACAACACCGCCAATCTGGCGAGCGCCGCCAACCCGATCAACGGCATTACCACCAATACTACATTGAACGTTTTGTACCGGGTGCCGTATCTCGGCTATCAAGCGGTGGGTGTGCGCGGCACAGCGTTTGACGCCTATGCCAACTACAACAGCATGCAGGTGACGGTGCGCAAGCAATTTTCACACGGCTTCACGTTCCAGGGAGCTTACACCTGGAGCAAGGACATGACCGTCGAGTACAACGATGTAGCGAACAGCAACTACGCAGGTGATCTTGCACAGCAGTATGGACCCGCTACCTTCAGCCGTCCGCAACGTTTCGTCGCCAATTACAGCTACGATCTACCCTTCGGCACGCACACGGGCCTTCTGCAGAAGGTGCTCGGCGGATGGAACGTGTCCGGCGTGACGGTCCTACAGGGTGGATCGCCAATGACCATCGCGGACCAGACTGCCGGCACGCTTTACGGTACCAGTGGCACCAGCCAGGCCGGTTTCGGTCGCGTTCAAATGGCTCCCGGCATGTCCTACGCCGACATCGCTACTGCCGGCGGCGTCGAACAGCGCCTGGGCGGCGTAAGTGGCGGCCCGGGCTGGTTCAACAAGGCGGCTTTTATTGCTCCACCCGCGATGTCCCCGACCGGAACCGTTTACTACTCTGCGCCAGGCAATACCGGACAGCAGCAATGCGCCGCAGCGAATCCTGGAGTCACCTGTGGCACGCTCTTTGGCAACAGTGGAACCGGGATCATCCAAGGACCCGGCCAATTCAATTTCGACATATCGATCCTGAAGACGACCCAGATCTTTGAAAAACACACACTTCAGTTCCGGGCCGAATTCTTCAACGCATTTAACCACCCGCAGTTCACCAACCCCAACTACGGCCAAGGCGCCATCTACGCTCTGCCGAATTTCGCCGCGGGCAACTTCGGACAGATCACTTCAACCAGCGTGAATCCGCGCGTGATCCAATTTGCCCTGAAGTATATTTTCTGAGACTCAGGTCGCGGTTGACCGATTGTTATCCCCGAAACCGCTCCATGACAGCAAGTCGTGGAGCGGTTGTTTTTTAGCGCTGCCCCCTTTGACACGCTCTGGAGCAGCCAGTATACTTTCACCCAATACGCGCAAAGGCCTCGGTGCTTTTGCGCATGCCTTCGGGGAGGTGGATACGTGATCGGAACTGCCGCTCCTAGTTCGAGCTCGTCGATAGAGGATTGCGTTTATGACAACAGGCGCCGGACTTTAACCAATTTCGATTTTCGGCTATTCGCCGTTATCAAAGAACTCCATAGAACCCGCAGTGTATCTCAGGTAGCGGAACATCTCGAGTTGACGCAATCGGCCATCAGCATGAGCTTGGCTAAGCTGCGCAAATATTTCAACGACCCGCTGTTTGTTCGAACTTCTCAAGGCATGGAACCCACGCCGCGTGCCGTTCAGATTATTCGTATTCTCGGACAGGCTGAAAATCTTCTACAGACGGCGTTCGACCAATCCGTTCTATTTTGCCCCCAAACTTCCGACCGTGTGTTCCGCATTCAGTCGACCGACGCGGCACAAGTAACGTTGGTGCCCACGCTCATGTGCCATCTTCGCGAAGTGGCGCCTTCCGTTCGTATCGACCTGCAAAGGATTGGTTCCGACACGCCCAAACTACTCGAGTCGGGCGAGTTGGACTTGGCGGTAGGCTTCATGCCCCCTATGGGTTCCGGTTATTGCCATCAGCGGTTGTTTAATGAGCGATTCGTTTGCGCTACCCGCCTTTGCCATCCTCGCATTGGGGAAATGCTGACGCTCGAAGAATTCGAGGTCGAGGATCATCTGGCGATTACAACCCTGGGGACAGGGCATGGTGTCATAGAAAGGATACTCGAGCTGAAGAAGATCCGCCGCAGAGTCGCACTGGAAGTTCCGAGTTTTCTGGCAATTGCATCCATACTGGCAGTGAATGACTACCTGGTGATTCTGCCGGAACAGTTGGCGCAACACCTGACATCTTCCGGAGCCTTCAAAGTGTTCCCGCTACCGTTTGATGTGCCGAGTTATCCTATTATGCAGCACTGGCATGAGCGTTATAGTCAGGATGCCTCCAGCCGCTGGTTGAGAAACGTGATGGCGAATCTCTTCCTGACTTCGGAACAATCCCCACCGCGCCTAAAACCGATTAACGGAGCCCGCGCTCACGCGAACGGATAGTGTTACACGATCCCTGCATTGTGAACCACCTTTCCGTCCACTATCGTCAGCACGGAACGGATCTTCTTGATCTCTGCATCCGGCACCGCGAAATAATCGCGATCTAGTACCGCCAGATCGGCGAGTTTGCCTGGCTCGAGAGAACCGATCTTCTCTTCCATCCGCAGGAACCAGCTGTTGTCGCGGGTGAAGAGCCGCAACGCCTCGGCGCGGGTAAGGTGCTGGCCCGGA
>Ga0105238_10008055_pt1 | contig 10541 bp, 10 predicted proteins | sample KBSC34metaG_FD_81526 | JGI IMG/M metagenome (GOLD analysis project Ga0105238, IMG submission 81526) | Corn rhizosphere microbial communities from Kellogg Biological Station, Michigan, USA - KBS C3-4 metaG | ecosystem: Host-associated > Plants > Roots > Rhizosphere > Soil | place: Michigan, USA...
GAGGCGGCGGACATCGAGGACTATGCCGCGAGAGGCACGACCGGGCAGGACCCCGATCTCAGGAGCCTCAGGCGGAAGCCACAGATCGAGTAGGGGCGTTAGCGCTACCGGAGCTGCCGGTGAAGTATCGCGCTTTTCTGCTTGATTTATACGCGTTTGGCGTATATGGTTTGGACCGATGGATGCCTTGCGGCGAGGCCTGACGAAGCATAAAGCCAACTTGGGCTCGATCTGAGAAAAAGAGGATCGTCTCCTGTTAATTTTCTGCAGAAGCAGGGGAACGAGGAGAGGTTAGATAAGGTGGCCTTATGGTGCTGAGGGGCTGAAACACCGGGAAAGTCGCCTAAACCGCTATGTCCCGGGCGTCGACGTGATTCGTAGTCCTGGGCTCCGGACCGTCTGGACTTCTGGGATTTGCCGCGAATTCAGCGATCCTCGCGAATTCTTAGTTTTGTCCGGCGTCTCTACTGCAATCAGGACTGTTTCTCTATTGCGCGACGAAGCCCTAGGCTTCAACCTGACTGCGGGCGCCGAGTCCTTCCTGAAGGGACCGGTAACATCAGGAGGAAGCATCATGGGCCTGCTCTCCTTTCTCGACCGCAAGCACACCATCGCCGGGCCAGGTTTCAGCCGGTGGATGGTCCCACCGGCCGCCCTTTGCGTGCATCTGTGCATCGGCCAGGCCTATGCCTTCAGCGTGTTCAACCTTCCGATGTCGAAGCTGATCGGCATCACCCAATCGGCACCCGACGATTGGAAGCTGACGGATCTCGGCTGGATCTTCAGCATCGCCATCTTCTTCCTGGGCGCCTCGGCCGCGGTCTTCGGGCGCTGGGTCGAAGACGGCGGGCCACGCCGGGCGATGTTCACCTCGGCGCTCTGCTTCGGCTGCGGCTTCCTCGTCGCCGCGCTGGGCGTCAGCCTGCATCAGCTCTGGATCATCTATCTGGGCTATGGCGTGCTGGGCGGAATCGGGCTCGGCCTCGGCTATATCTCCCCGGTCTCCACCCTCATCAAATGGTTTCCCGACCGCCCGGGCATGGCGACCGGCATGGCGATCATGGGCTTCGGCGGCGGGGCCTTCATCGCCTCGCCCTTGTCGGTCTGGCTGATGGCGAGATTCTCCAGCCCCACCCATATCGGCGTCGCCGAGACCTTCGTGGTGATGGGCATCATCTATCTCTGCTTCATGATGGTCGGCGCCGCCACCGTCCGGGTGCCGGCCGCAGGCTGGATGCCGGCCGGCTATGTACCGCCGGTCCAGCCGAAGAAGCTCGTCACCAACCAGAACGTCTATGTCTATGACGCGCTGCGGACGCCGCAGTTCTGGCTCATCTGGTGCGTGCTCCTGCTCAATGTCACCGCCGGGATCGGCGTGCTGGGTCAGGCCTCGGCCATGAGCCAGGAGATGTTCCCGGGCCGCATCACCCCCGTGGCCGCGGCCGGTCTCGTCGGCCTCATGAGTCTCTTCAACATGGGCGGGCGTTTCTTCTGGGCGTCGACCTCCGATCTCATCGGCCGCAAGAACACCTATTTCTGCTTCTTCGCCTTGGGAACCCTGCTCTATGCCCTGGTGCCCACGGCCGGCGAGTCAGGCAGCATCGGCCTCTTCGTGCTCTGCTTCGTGATCATCCTCAGCATGTATGGCGGCGGTTTCGCCACCATCCCCGCCTATCTCCGCGACATGTTCGGCACCCGCTATGTCGGTGCCATCCATGGGCTGCTGATCACCTCCTGGTCGGTGGCGGGCATCGCGGGCCCGGTGCTGGTCAACTACATCCGCGAATATGAGATCGCCCATGGGGTCCCCAAGGCCGATGCCTATAACATTACGATGTATGTGATGGCGGTGCTGCTGGTGATCGGCTTCTTCTGCAACCTCTTCATCCGTCCGGTGGATACGCGCCATTACATGACGAAGGAGGCCGAGGCCCTCGGCCTCGCCGATTGAGAGGAATCGCCATGAACGAGCAAGGTCAAGGAACCACGACGCTGCATCTGGTCCTCGCCTGGGGGTTCGTCGGAATTCCCCTCGCCTGGGGCGTGTACAACACCCTGGTCAGCGCCATGAAGCTGTTCCAATAGGCGAATAACGCTGGCCTGAGGCCGGGAACTGCCGCTTCGCCCGTACTGCTCGGGATTGCTGGCAGTTCCATGATTCTCGGGATAGTATGGGGACCCTCGGAGCGAGCCGCGGGCGAGTTCCCAAAAACTAACCGAAAAGCCGGATTTAATGGATGTTCGTACGGCCGGTTCCAAACCGATCAATCGGCTCTCGACGCCAGATTCGGTGAATTTCCGCAAGATCGCCTGGGTCTATGCGATCGGCGTGATCGGCTACCATCTCCTTGCCCTGCTGGCCTTCTTGCCGTGGTTCTTCAGCTGGACCGGCGTCGCGCTCGCGATCGCCGGTTGCTACGTCTTCGGAACACTCGGCATCAATCTCTGCTATCACCGCCTGCTCGCCCATCGCGGCCTCAACTGCCCGAAATGGCTGGAGCATAGCCTGGCGATCCTGGGCGTCTGCTGTCTGCAGGATACGCCCGCCCGCTGGGTCGCGGTCCATCGCCGGCATCATCAATACGCCGACGAGCAAGAGGATTCCCACAGCCCGCTCGCCGGATTCTTCTGGGGCCATATGGGCTGGCTCCTGGTGGAGAATGAGGATCTGACGCGGCTTCGCATCTACGACCGCTACGCCAAGGATGTGCTGAGCGATCGCTTCTACCGGAAGCTCGAGCGCAACGGCCGCTGGGTCCAGATCGTTCTCGTCTCCTGGCTCGTCTTCTTCCTGGGGGGATATGGGGCCGAGCTCCTGCTCGGCGGGACGCCGCAGCAGGCGCTGCAGTTCGGCGCGAGCCTGCTGATCTGGGGCGTGTTCGTCCGCACCGTCCTGGTCTGGCATATCACCTGGTCGGTGAATTCGGTGACGCATCTCTGGGGCTATCGCAGCTACGCCACCGACGAGGAGAGCCGGAACAATCTGTTCATCGGGATCATCAGCAATGGCGAGGGGTGGCATAACAACCACCATGCGGATTCCCGCTCCGCCCGGCATGGTCATCGCTGGTGGGAATTGGACGTCACCTATCAGTCCGTGCGCCTCCTCGGCGCCCTCGGCCTCGCCCGCAACATCATCACCCCCAGCCCGCATCTTGCCGCCGCGCGGCTGGGCGGCCGCCTGGTCACGCGCGAACACCGGGTATATCCCGCGGAGTGAGCGGCGACCCCGCACATAGGGATGCGGGCGAGGCGGCGACACGCCACGCCGGCGCATCCCCCGAAGCGATCGGGGTCCATTACGACGTCAGCAATGAGTTCTTCAAGCTCTGGCTCGATCCCGAGATGATCTACTCCTGCGCCCTGTTCGAGGGCGGGGATGATCTGGCCGGGGCGCAGCGCCGCAAGCTCGACCATCACATCGACGCGGCGGGTGCCGCGGGTGCGTCGCGCGTGCTCGACATCGGCTGCGGCTGGGGCGGGTTGCTGCGGCGGCTCACCGGCGAGGCCGGCGTCAAGCAGGCCGTCGGGCTGACCCTCAGCCCCGCTCAGGCGGGCTGGATCCGGCGCGACCCTCGGCCCGGGATCGAGGTTCGCGAGGAGAATTGGCGCGATCATCGGCCGGACCGGCCCTATGACGCCATCATCTCGATCGGTGCCTTCGAGCATTTCGTCCATCCCGGCATGAGGGGTGCCGCGAAGCTCGAGGCCTATCGCGAGTTCTTCGCCTGGTGCGATCATGCCCTCGTTCCGGGCGGGCGCCTCTCTCTGCAGACCATTGCCTACCCGGCCCCGCCGAGCGAGACGGTTCGCCGCCAATCCGCCTTCATCGCCCAGCGGATCTTTCCGGAGAGCGATCTGCCGCTGATCTGGGAGCCCGCCGCCGCCGCCGAAGGTATCTTCGAGCTTTGCGCCTTGCGCAACGACCGGGAGCATTACTTCCGCACCCTGCGTCATTGGGAACGCAATCTCGTGGCCCGGCATGACGCCGCCGTCGCTTTGGTCGGCGAGGCCGAGGTCGCCGACTTCCGCCGCTACCTCCGCGAGTCCGCCGCCGCCTTCAAGCTGGGCGTCGTCTGCCTGCTGCGGATGAGCTTCGTGAAGCGCGGCTGAACCTCCCAGTCGAGCGCTGGCTACGCTTCCTCCGCCTCTCTTCATTCCCGCGAAAGCGCTAGCGATGTACTTCTCTCGCTGAGCGTCGCCGCTCTTTTCTTCTCCCTCCCCCTGCGGGCCGTAAGGCCCGCGCTTTGACGGGGGAGGGGCCGGGGTGGGGGTGGCCGTAGACTCGATATTGCAGCCGATGTAGCAGAGACTCTTTGTGATCCGCGGACCCGGATCTAACCCCCACCCTAACCCTCCCCCGCAAGGGGGGAGGGGATACAAAGGAAATCCGGTTGGGCTCCTGGATATGCCCTGGCGCGAACGCGGGAATGACGGGAGGAGAAGGTTCTGTTTACTGCGCCGGTAAATTCAGCGGCGTGCCCTTCATGCGGTCCAATCCCTTGGCGCCGGTCAGCACGGCCTGGGTGAAATCGGCGTCGCTGACATCGGCGCCGGTGAGATCGGCACCCGTGAGATCGGCGCCGCTGAGATCGGCCTGGCCGAGCTTGGCACCGCTGAGATTGGCGCCCATCAGCTTGGTGAAGCGCATCGAGGCATGGAAGAGATCGGCGCCGGAGAAATCGGCGCCGGCGACATTGGCGCTCGACATATCGACGCGCATCAGCCCCATGGATTGATTCTTCATATCGGCGCCCATCCGGGCATCGACGAATTTCGCGCCCTGCATATCGGCCCAATTCAACCGGGCCACGATACGCGCCCCGGAAAGATCGGCGCCGGACAGGATCGGCGCCTGGGCCGCGCTGGTCTCCAGCCCCATGGCGACCACAGGGCCCTGGATGCTGGCACCGGTGAGATTGGCCCGGGTGAAGTTGGTGTGCATCAGCCAGGCGAGATCGAGAATGGCGCCCGAGAGATCGGCGCCGGTGAGGTCGGCATCCCTCAGATTGGCGCCGAAAAGATTGGCGCCGGCCAGCTTTGCCCCGGTGAAGTTGAATTTCTGTAGATCCAGCTTCTCGAGAGATTTGCCGGCAAAATCCGCCGGCTGGCTCGCCGTCGCCCGCGCCAGCGCTTCGGCGACCTGCTCGCGGGTCAGATCGGCAGCCAGGGCCGAGGCGCTGAAGAACAGCAGGAAAATGCCGGAGATCCAAATGCGGCGCATGCTATCTCCCTCCCGGAGCCCGGAGCATAGGACCCGCCGCAAAGATGGACAAGCCGGGGCTGGCCGGCTTGGCGGCGCTGGCCGAGACGGCGAGCCCGCGAAGGGGCCGCCCTCTCGACCGCGCCCTTCCGTCAACGCTTGTCCTGGCGCTCTTTCTCGGCTTCCTCCTCGACGGTGAGAACGGCCTCCGGCGTCGATTCCAGACGCGCCTTGGCTATCGGTTCGCCGCTCATATCCGAGAGCCCATAGCTTCCCTCCGCGATCTTCTGCAGCGCCCGATCGACAGCCTGGACTCTTCGCTCGTCGACATCATGCAGCGCCAGATTGATCTCGTTTGCCGCCGAGGTTTGCGCCTTGTCTTCGAATTCCTCCGCTTCGCCGCCGCGCTCCTCCTGGGATGTCCGCTCGCGGGCGAGCCTGCCGAGATCGGCGCCCAGGAGCTGCTCGCGCAAAGCTTCGAGACGCTTGCGCTGTTGCTCGACGAAGGCTCGGTTCAGATGTGCGGGATGCTTGGACATGCGTCTTTCTCCAATAGGGTTTGAACAGGGTTGATGATTCGACTCTTCTTCAGGGCGCGTCGGTCCGGTGGATCGCGCGCCAGAGGTCGACGACCTGGCGGCTCTCCCTCACATCATGGACGCGCAGGATCTGTACCCCCTGGCCGAGGGCATACATCGCGGCCGCCAGCGAGCCCGGCAGGCGTTCCTTCGGCCTCAGCCGGCGCTGCTCGCCGCCGATCAGGGCCTTGCGGGAAACCCCCAGGAGGATCGGGCAGCCTAGCCCATGAAAGAGGGGCAGGGCGCGCAGCAGGGCCAGGTTCTCCCGGCTGCGCTTGGCGAAACCGATGCCGGGATCGACGATGAGGCGGCTGCGCTCGATGCCGGCTGCGATCGCTGCCTCGACCCGGGCCTCGATCTCGTCGAAGACCTCCAGCGCGACATCGTCGTAGCGAGGTGCCACATTCATTTCCGTCGGCTCGCCCCGCTTATGCATCAGCACCACGCGCCCCCGGCTCGCGGCGGCGGTGGCCAGGCTGTCGGGATCGTCGGTGAGGGCGGAGACGTCGTTGATGATGTCGACGCCATGGGCCAGGGCCGCGCGCATGACGGCGGCATGGCGGGTGTCGATGGAGAGCTGCAGGCCGGGATATTCGCCGCGGCGGCGGGCGAGGCGCTCCAGCACCGGCGCGACGCGGGCGATCTCCGTCGCCGCATCGACCGGCGTGGCACCGGGCCGGGTCGATTCACCGCCGATGTCCAGGATCGATGCGCCGGCGCCGGCCTGATCCAGCGCGAAAGCGACGGCAGCCTCGGGGTCGAGATGCTCGCCGCCGTCGGAGAAACTGTCGGGCGTCACATTGACGATGCCCATCAGACGAGGCCCGTCTTCGACATCGCCACGGGGCCGGCTCAGCAGATCGAGGCGCGCCTCCAGACGCGCGCCGAGTTCGGCGTCGTCTGCCTCGAGCGCCCATTGCTCGGCTTCAGGCAGGCTCGCGACGAGACGGCGGGTTTCGCCGGCGGTCCGGGTGACGATCTCGCAAACGGCGAAGGCCAAGGGGCCGCCGGCCAGGCGGCGGGCCTCGCCGCGGGCCACCATGGTCGCTGCGGCCTCGCCCTGCAGCAGGCCCAGCGGTCTGACGTGAAGAGAGATCTCGGACGCCGGCTCAATCCCCGGCGGCAAGGATCTCGCCTTTGCCGCCGGCGGCGGCATCGCCGACGAAGCGGCGGAGTGCGGTGAAATGCGGAGCGTCCGCGGCATATTTCGGCGAGTGAGGGGCGAGAAAGCGGTTCAGCAGCCGCAGGAATCCCAGCTCCTGCCGGCCCGCATCGGCGAAGCCGGGCAGCATCTGTCCCGTGGCATGGCGCAGCAGCAGGGTGCCGCGCTTCATGGCGAAGCCGGGATAGCGCCCCACCGTTTCCCCCAGAACGATGGTCGTTCCCGCCACCATGCGGGCCCCGAGGAAATCGCCGGCATTGCCCTCGATCAGGATCACGCCGCGGCGCTGGCGGTCCGCCGCCCGCCGGCCGGCATCGCCGCGCAGCAGGATCAGCCCACCGGTCATGCCCCGCCGCTCGCCGGGCAGGCCGCCGCCCAGCCAGTCGCCGGCATTGCCGGCGATCTCGAGGATCCCGCCCTGCATCGCCGCCCCGGCAAAGGGCCCGGCCTGGCCGCGGATGGTGAGCTTCCCGCCGCTCATGGCGAGCCCGGCATAGGCGCCGGCATCGCCTTCGAGCACGAGCTCGCCGCCCGTCATGCCGCTGCCGAGGAAATCGAGCCGGGCGCCCTGATTGCGGATGACCAGCGCCTCGCCGTCGGTGGACGCGATCTCGAAGACCTCGTCAACGCGCAGCTGCCGATTGCCGCAGGCCAGCGGCAAGGCGGCGAGGTCCTCAGCGGTCATGCCGCTCAGATGCTCCGGCAGCAGCGGGGAGAGATCGAGACGCTGGCGCGGCGGCCGCGTGACGGTGAGGGTATATCCGCTCATGCCATCAGCTCGCGCAGATGGAATTTGAACTGGCCGACCTTCCCGCCGTAATTCCCGGCCGTGATCTGCAGCACGTCGCCGGCCGCCTCCGCATCGCAGGCCGCGGCGATCCCGGCACGCATGGCGGCGGAGATGTCATCGGCGGTAAGCCCGTCGATCACGAATTCCAGTACCGAGCCGGCCTCGGCCGGCAGCTTGGTCGCCGTCTCGGCCTTCAGGGTCGGGCAATACGCGTCATTGGTGGAGGCGGGGAGGCCCTTGTATTTCGAGCCGATCTTGGAGCCGGAGCGCGCCACCCCGCCGGGGAAGGGCATGATGACATTGGGGATCTTGCTCATGGCGGCGATCGCCCGCTCGGCGGCTTTGCGCACGGTCAGGGTATTGCGGCCGATGATCAGGAAATTGCCGCCGCCCACCCCACGGGTCATGCCGACCTGATCCTCGCAGAGGAATTCGCCATCCATGACGGGAATGCGCCAATAGCGCCGCTCGCCGATCTTCTTGGCGATCTGGAAACCGTCGCCGAAATAGCGCAGCTGGCCGCCGAGCTTCAGCTGCTCCGCCGCCTCGAGGCCGGAGAAGCAGGCGGAACCCACGGTGGTCAGCACGCATTGCCCGACGCGAAGCTGCAGCTGCTTCTGCAGCTCCTTGGAATTGATGGCGAAGATCAGGATCGTGATCCCGGGCCGTCCGTCCGGAGTCTCCTGCGGTGCCAGCCGCCTTTCGATCGCGGCCTCGCAGCCGCAGGCGATGACCGAAGTGGCAAAACCCGTGAGGCTTCGCCCCGCGGTCTCCGCCCATTCCGGCGTATCGGCGGTGACGATCAGCCGCGTCGCCCGCATCCCGAAGGCCTCGGCGAAGGTGTCCTCGATGGCGACTCCCTTGATGATCATGCCAGTGCGGGCCCGTTGGCCGGATGCACCGCAAGGCGGCCACGGCCCAGCGCTTCGATCTCGCTGTTGGAGACGCGGAAATTGCCCATCCGCACGGTCATGAAGCGCTCGAAATGATCGGCCAGTCTCGTCTCGATGGCGGGGTCGTATTCCGGCGCGCCGACATGGGTGGCGCCCCAGACGATCTGGGTCAGCTTGCCGTCGCGCAGGATGACGCGCCCGTCCTTGAAGACATAATCGGGGGTGGCGAACATCGCCGCCTTGTCGGCCTGCTCGGTATAGACGGTGACGTCGGCGGCCGCACCGGTGCCGAGATGGCCGCGGTCGGCGAGACCCAGAATCCGGCCCGGCCCGGCCCGGGTGATGATGGCGATCTCCTCCAGGCTGTATTCGCGCGTCAGGCTTCCCAAGGTGCTCGCCGCGGCCGCGGCCGGATGGATCGTCTTCAGCATGTCGTCGCGGAAGCTCTTGTCCATCAGCAGGCGGATCAGATGCGGATAGACCGCGAAGGGCGCGCCATTGGGATGATCGGTGGTGAGGAAGATGCGCCAGGGATCGCGCACCAGAAGGAAAAGCTCGAGGCCGATGGCCCATTGCAGGGCATTGACGAAATTCTGATCGCGATAGCGGAAGGGCACCAGGCCGCAGCCGCCGTCGCATTCGATATCCATGCAGATCCACTTCTTGGGATGCGCCAGCACGTGATTGCGGTACTGGGCCATGGTATCGCCGGAGGCGGTGACGGTCTGGCCGAACATGATCTGGCCGACGTCGAGGCTGACATGGGGATTGGCGTTGACCGCCTCGGCGATGCGGGCCGCGCCGGAGGAGAAATGCCGGTCGCCCTCGGTGCCGTAGCTGTGGAACTGCACATGGGTCAGATGCAGCGGCGAGCCCTCCGCCGCCTCGATGGTCGCCAGCGTGGTCTCGATATTGCCGGGAACGCCCAGCTGGTTGCAGTGGATGTGCAAGGGATGGGCGACGCCCAGCTCGCGCACCGCGCGCGAGAGCGCGGCCACGATGCGTCGCGGGGTCACGCCGTAGTAGGGGGCGGGAATGTCGAGGCCGAGCTCGCGGCCGTTGAACTTGAAGGCGCTGATGCCGCCGGGATTGACCACCTTCACCGCCACCGAATGGGTGGCGCGCATCATCCAGGCGACATAGTCGTTGATCACCGGCTGCTCCGCCCCTTCGGCCAGAAGCCGCAGCAGGAAATCGTCGTTGCCGAGCATCACATAGCAGCCCTTGTCGATCATGGGCGTGTCGGCGAGCTCGGCATGGGTGTGGCGGGCGTTGCTCGGCACCATCGCGGGCTCGAAGGCGGCGGTATAGCCGAGCTCGGCATAGCGATAGCCCGTCAGGAAGGTGCTGGGCGTGGCATGGCCGCTGCCGCTGCGCCGCTCCTCGTCATGGGCGCATTCATGGCCGCGATGGTCCTCGGTCATCAGGGCCCGGGCGAGATTGACCTTGCCGCCGGCGACATGGCTGTGGATGTCGATGCCGCCCGGCATCACGATCTTGCCCGCGAGATCGAAGCTCTGATCGATGCGCACATCGGCGCCGGGGGCCGCGGCAATGCGGCCGTCGCGGATATGGAGATCGGCCACCTCGCCGCGCCGTTTGTTGGTGGGATCGAAGATGCGCCCGCCGCTCAGCTTGATCCAGGTCATGCGCCCTCCAATGCCTGGGCGATCGCCCCCAGCGTCTCGCCTGCGCTCGGGAGGCCCGACGCCCGAAGCGCTCTGAGCGGCAGCGCCACCACGCCGTCGCTGCGGAAGATCTGGCCGGCGTGATCGATGCCGGGCCGGCCGACCGGCAGGAAGACCGCCGGCGCCGCCGGCATCTCGCTGCCCGGCGGGGCGAGAAGTATGAGCGGGAGCTCCGGCGGCAGGATGGGAGGCGGGCCGCCGCCGAAGGTGGAGACCCAGACCAGCGC
>Ga0105238_10008057_pt1 | contig 10538 bp, 9 predicted proteins | sample KBSC34metaG_FD_81526 | JGI IMG/M metagenome (GOLD analysis project Ga0105238, IMG submission 81526) | Corn rhizosphere microbial communities from Kellogg Biological Station, Michigan, USA - KBS C3-4 metaG | ecosystem: Host-associated > Plants > Roots > Rhizosphere > Soil | place: Michigan, USA...
CCGCCGACGATGCCGGTCAGCGTCGTCGTGCTGTTGCGGAGATTGGACTGGTAGCGGAGAAAAGTCAGCCGATCCTGCATTGCCGCCGCCGACACCGATCGATATTCGCGCGCGAATTCCCGCTGCAGCCCTTGCGCGATCGCCAGCTTGAGCCCGTTCAGAAAGCGCATAGCCTTGTCCGTCTGCCCGAAATGCGCCTCAGTCATCGTTCGGCCGAGGGCATGGGCGCGGCGCAAATAGGGGCGGCTGGCGAGTGCGCCGACCAACGCGAAGACGATGGCAAGCGCGCCTGCGAGCGGCGACAGGAGAAGCGCGAGTACGCAATAGCTGGCTAGCATCGCCAGCGCGACGACCGCGGTCAAAGCCGAATAAGCGGCAAATCCGAGCTGATTGATCTCCATGCTGAGCGTCTGGACGACGCGGGCATGTTGGGCGCGCGCGACCTTTTGCCAGGGCGCTTCGGTCAGCTTTTCGATGATGCCGGACCGGATTGAATCCGCAAATTCCAGCTGCAGCGCGTTGAGGCTGCGATCCCGCGCATTGTGCACCAGGCAACGTGCCGCCAGCAGGAGGGCAAAGACGCCGAGCAGGATCAGCAGGCGTTCGGTCTCGCCGTAAGCGCGGAGCGGGCTGAGAATGACCCGCGCCATATGTCCGCTCGGCGGCGCGCCGGGGCCCATGGCAAAGTCGAGCACCGGCACCAGCAGGAGCAGCCCCACGCCCTCGAACAGGGCGCCAACCAGGATCAGCAGCGCGGTCCGCGCGGCCCGCCAGCGCGCGAAGCGGAGGAAGGCTTGCGCGAAAAGGAACGCGTTATGGCTGCTGTCGGACAGGGGAATCTCCCGGATTTCCACGATTCCCGGCCGGGCCGGTGATTATTGGGCGGCGACCTTGAGCGTTCCGCGCATGGCGGTGTGATAGATGCAGTAAAAGGCGAAGCTACCGTCCTTCTGTAGCGTCTGCTGGACGCTCTGGCCGGGATTCAGTCGCCAATCGAAGCTCCGGTCGCGCGCTGTGACCGTGTGCGCGACGCTATCATGATTCACCCACGTGATGGTGTCGCCGACCTTCAGGTCCGACGGGACCTTGCCGTAGCTCATATTGGCCATGGTCACGACGTGATCGTGGGGCGTCGGCGCCGCTGCGTGACCGGTCCAGGCGAGCAATCCGGCCATGAGCGTCACGATGGCCGGGCGGCGCAAGGCGGGGGCGGGCGCGATAATCTTCATCTTCGGATCCTCCGGTTGCTATCCGACGTGGATGCGCTTCGCGGAGCCAAAGGTTTAAACGGCGAGACTCTTCCTGCACTTGGACCCTGATCGGCCCAGGCTATAGGCGCGCCCTATCGCGCGGCTTCGGCCAGTTCGCGATTGCGCAGGATCGCGGCGGTCAGCGTGTTGCGGATCAGCGGAGCGAGGCCGCCATCCTCGTCCAATATGTCGAGCCCGCGCCGGGTGCTGCCGCCGGGGCTGGCGACCCGTTCCGCCAGCATATGCGGACTTTCGGCCGACGCGCCCGCTAAGGCCGCGGATCCGGCGACGGTGCGCAATGCGAGCCGGCCCGCCTGATCGGGCGGCAGGCCTGCATCGGCGCCGGCTTCGGCGAGCGCATCGATGAAGCGGAACAGGAAGGCGGGTCCCGATCCGGCCAGCGCGGTCACCGCGTCGAACAGGCCTTCATCAACCCACTCGACCAGGCCGAGCGGCGCCATCAGCGCCTCCGCCCGGGCCCTTGCGCCGGCATCGCCGCGATCTCTCGCCAACGCCACCACGCCTTGCCCCAATGCGACCGGGGTGTTCGGCATCGCCCGCACGATATCGCGCGGGCCCATGAAGCGCCGTCGCAAAGCGGCCAAATCGGTGCCCGCCAGGATCGAGATCAGCATGGTCTCCGCCGCGACCAGCGGCGCGAGCCCGGGCGCGACCAGATCGAGCATCTGCGGCTTGACCCCGAGCATGACGATCGCCGGGATCGGCCCGTCGGGCGGCGGCGCGGTCAGAACCGTGACGCCGTCCGCCACCGGCGCGCCCGATTTGCGGATCACCGTCACCTCGCGGGGATCCAGGCCGCAATCGAGCCAGCGACGGAGCATCGCCCCCGCCATATTGCCGCAGCCGACGAGCCAGATCGGCCCCGGGCAGGGGAAGGCGCTCACGCCTCGCCGTGGGTTTCGATAAGGGCAGCCGCCAGCGCCTCGGTCGGCGACTTGCCGCCCCACAGCACGAACTGGAAGACGGGATAGAAGCGTTCGCATTCGTCGATCGCGGCTTCGATCAGGGTGCCCGCCAATTCCATCGTCAACGGGCTGTCGCTGCCCCCGTCGAGCAGCGCCGCATGACGGAATAACAGCATGCCGTTGGAAGACCAGATCTCGAAATGGCCGATCCACAGCTGCTCGTTGACCAGACCGATCGTCTCATAGACCGCGGCGCGCTTGTCGGCCGCCACGCGAATGTCCGGGAGCGCCAGGAACTGCAGCACGCGATCGTCGCTCCGCCACAGGCCGCGCAGCTCATATTGCGTCCAGCTGCCCGGCACGGTCGCGACGATCTCGTCATCGCTGACACGCTGATGCGTCCAGCCATGGGCGTCGAAATAGGATTCAAGCGTATCGACCGGCGCTTCGTCATCGCGCTCGGTCTCGTACTCGTCGGCGATCATCGTCGCACCTCAATTGATCCACTTAAGGGTAGCGCACTATGCTTCATGCGCAAGATAGTGTGCGCCCGCGTGGTGACAAATCTGTGGATAGGTCGGGTATGAGCGGGGGACGGGCGGGTCAGAAGCCAGCCTCCGCGATCGCCGCCAGGGCCAGTTCAAGCCTCTGGTCGGGCGGGCCGCCGATGATTCGGTAGGTCAGGCCGCGACGCTCGAGCTCGGCGAGGGAAAGATCGAAGAAGCGCCGCCGCCGCAGATCGTCGCCGAAGAAGCGTGTCCCGTCGTCGATCCAGGGCAGGTCGATGTCGAGCAGCAGATAGAGATCGGCCGTGTCCGCAAAGGCATCGAACCAGGAATCGCGCTCGCCGAACAGCATGTCGGCCCAGGCGGCGCTCATCAGCGGATCGGTATCGAGGATCAGGCGGCGGTTGCACTGGCGCAGCAGCGCCTGCGTCATGGCCGCGTGCGTCCGGCCGATCATGACCAGATCGTCCATCTCCAGCGACAGGCCATGTTCTTCGCAATATGTCCGGCCATATTCGGGCACGTAAAGCGTGTCGAAATGGCGTGCGAGTTGCGGCGCGAGCGTGCTTTTGCCGGTGCTTTCCGGTCCGTGCAGGCAGATCGTACGGGCATAAAAAGGCCTGACCGGCGCCGGCAGGTAACGCCAATTGCCCCATGGGTCGCCGCGAACCGCGCTGGAAGAGACCGGCACGCCGGATCGGCTGGGATCGATCACCGCGAACCGCGCGCCTACAGCCGCCGCCAGCGGTGCGCCATATCGTTCGGACGCGAACAGCAGATCGATCGGTTCCGGCTGGGCGGCGCGAACGATGCCGCGCCAGATCGGCCAGAAATCCGGCGACTCCTCCGGCGTCTGCGGCACGATCTCGCCATGGCCGACGACGCGTGCCCGGGGAAACAGCTCCCGCATCCAGGCGATCCGCGAGGGCCCCGGGATCGGATCGTCGGGCAGCCAGCAGACGAGGATCGTCAACTCATCGACCAGTGCCTGCGCCGTCTCGATCAGGGCGACATGACCATTATGCGGGGGCATAAACTTTCCGAGGATGAAACCCCGCGTCATGCCGGTTGCCGGCCGTCGCGTTCGGCTGCGATCCATTCGCGCAATCCGACCACGCACAGCAGCAGGAAAAGGCAATAAAGGCCGGCCGTGTAAGGCAGCTGCTTGGTAAGGTAGAGCGGGATCCCGGCCAGATCGACCGCGATCCACAGCCACCAATTTTCGATGCAGCGGCGCGCCAGCAGGATCTGGGCGGCAATGCTGGCGACTGCGATCGTCGCATCCCACCAGGGGTAGGCCGCATCGGTATAGCTGCGCATCGCCCAGCCCCAGGTGAAGCTGACAAAAGCGATCATCGCGATCCAGGCGATCCGGCCCGGCCCGGTCAGCCGTTCAACCCTCACTTTATGCTCGCCCCCACCGACGCGCCACCATGCATACCATCCATAGAGCTGAATGGCGAAGAAGAAGATTTGGAGAAGCGCGTCGCTATAAAGCTTCGCCGCGAAGAAGACGTGCGCGTAGAGCGCCACCATCAACAACCCGAACGGATAGTTCCAGATGCTGCGGCGTACGAGCAGCACGATATTGGCCAGCCCGAGCAGGGTGGCGACGATTTCAATCCCGTTCACCCGCCCGCGGATAGCGAGGCGATGCAGGGGGCGCCACCATCTCGATCAAGCCGCGATAAGCGCTTGCGGGGCGGCCTGTGCCCCGCTAACAGGCCCCCGCTTGGCATCGCCGGTCCGCCCTTCCCAAGGGCATATAAAGGACCGCGCTCCGTTTCGGGGAGTAGCTCAGCCTGGTAGAGCACTGTCTTCGGGAGGCAGGGGCCGGAGGTTCGAATCCTCTCTCCCCGACCACACATCCAGCATTTGCTGCTGAAAATCGCAGAAATCCGCCTTTTCTAAATTGGGCGGGGAAATGGTTGCGAATCAATAAAGCACGATTGTGCTGTCGGTTGTGCGCCCACCGTGATCGCGAAGATGCTCACCCATGGCCTGCCGTCCGTGCGGTGATCGGATCCGGTTCCTGCCGCACCCGCCCCGAGGAGCGGCTGCGGTAGGGACATCAACCTCTCAGACGCTCAGAACTCCGACCAGCCATTGTCGACCGCTACTGCGCCGCCACGTCCGCTTGCTGCGCGCCGGGTCGCGCGGGGCATGGGGTGAGCGGCCTCCGCCGCGCGTTCCTGCAGGGCGCGCGCCGGTGAGGAGGCGTTGCGGCCCGGAGCCGCACCGGTTTTGAACCGGGCCACCTGACGGGCGAGCTCATCTGCCTCGGTCGCCAGGCTGCGTGCGGCCGCGGTTGCTTGCTCGACCATGGCGGCATTTTGCTGCGTGACGCTGTCCATCTCGCCCACCGCCGTATTGACCTGCTGGAGGCCGGCAGCCTGTTGCTCGGCCGACGCGGCGATATTCGATACGAGCTCGCTGATTTCCGCGAACCGGCTGATGATCCGCTCGAGCGCCGTCCCGGTCTGGCTGACCAGAGCGACGCCGGCATTCACCTGTTCCGAACTGGCGAGGACGCGCGATTTCACGTCCATGGCGGAATCGGCGGCCCGCTGCGCCAATGCGCGCACTTCGGAAGCGACGACCGCGAAGCCCTTGCCCGCATCGCCGGCGCGAGCCGCTTCGACACCGGCATTGAGCGCGAGCAGGTTGGTCTGGAAGGCGATGCCATCTATGACCGAGATGATCTCCGAAATCTCGCTGGATGCGCGTTCGATGCCACCCATCGCCTCAACCGCCTGGTTCACGACCCCGCCCGAATTCTGAACTTCCTGGCGGGCTTCGTTGACCACCTCATTGGCGCGCCGTGCATCCTGGGCGGTCTTCCTGACGGTCGTGGTGATCTCATCCATGGCCGCGGCGGTTTCTTCCAGGCTGGCCGCCTGCTGTTCGGTGCGCTGCGACAGATCGTCGGATGCCGTGCGGATCTCGCCGGCGCCGGTGTGGATCCCCCCGGTGGCACGCGCCACCTGATCCATCGCGCCGCGCAAAGCACTGAGCGCATTGTTGAAATTCTGCTTGAGCGCCGCGAAGGGCCCGGTCAAATTGGCCTCGACCTCTGCCGTCAAATCACCCTCGGCCAATTGTTCCAAACCTTTGCCGATGGATGAAACGATCACTTCGGTCTGCTCGGCCTTGGCGCGCTCGGCCGCGCCCAACTGGTCGCGGAAGCTCGCCATCGCCTTGGCGAGATCGCCGACCTCGTCCGTGCGCGGCTCGACCGGCACGTCGACGTTCATATTGCCCGATGCCAATTCCCCCATCACGGCGGTCATCCTGGTCAGCGGGCGGGCGACGGTGCGGACCAGCATGATCAGCACGCCGACCATGACCGCCCCGACGAAGCCGACGGCGAGCAGCGAGAGCCAGCGCGCCGTGGAGAAGGCCGCAGATGAAGCCTGGGCGGCGCTCCGCGCCGAATCCTCCTGTAGCTTCACCAGCCTCGCGAGGTCCTCATCCGCCTTTTTCCTGATCGGCTCGGACTGGCGCAGCAGTGCAAGGGCTTCGACATTCTTGTTGACGTCGGCGAGGGCGGCGATCCTTTCCGAAGCTTCGACATATTGATGCCAGGTAGCCTGGAATTGTCGCATCAAGCCGAGGGATTCGGGTTCCTTCAGCGCGGCCTCAAGCGCGGTCGCCTTCTGGTTAATGAAGTTGAGACGATCGAGCCGCGCATTTCTGTCGACGCTGATCCTTTGCGGATCGAGATCCAGAATCTCGTCTCGCTGATACGTCTCAAAATCGGATGTCGCGGTGTCGATATTGTTGACGGTTACCAGCTGCGGCATCCGCGTCGAAGACAACAAGGTAGAAGTATTGTTCATGCGCGAAAGCTGAAATATGGAGAATATCGCAAATAGCCCGACGAGCATGATAATGGCGCCGAATGCCATCATAAGTTTGGACTGAATCTTGAAATTCGCCATCGTAACCTCTCCGCACGTATCATGGTTTCTCACAGCTATGCTGCGCCACACAAAGCAAACGGGTACGGCGTATGATCTGATGATCGAATGGGAATTTGGCATTGATTCTATAACAATCGATTAATGCGAAGAACACTTTAAGACAAACGACAATTGAATTTGAGAAATCAAATGAAACGGATACGAAATGAATTACAAATCGTGCGTAACCTCCCGATTTCGTTGGGAAGCTGGCGGTCGTTGCCTCTTACATTGACGGCATCCGGCAAAGCCTTCAGGCTGATGGTCGAGCGGTCCGGAGGTCCGCGGTTCGGGCTTTGAACCGGGCCCGTCTCCGCACGAACTGAGCATAAGCGGAGGATGGCGAGGACCGACATGCAGTCGCCCGGCAAGACGGTCGAGGGTTCCGCGCACGGCACCGGCCCAAGCACGGCCACAGGCGACGAGACGGGGCGCGCGCTCCGCCTCCCATTCGACGCGTTCGACCTCTCCGAAGGCGAGGTTCGGGACCGTTTCCGTTGGGCCCGGAAGCAAGGTAAACCCGGCTGGCTCTGGCCGGAGGCGGATATCGGAGCGTGGCGCCTCGCATTGGTGCAGATCGAAGAGGCGATCCGACAGGTTGTGGGCGGATCGCGGAGCGCCATGCTGGAGGGGGATATCCCGGCCGTGGGGCTCGCTTGCTACACGTCCTGCACGGGACCCCTGCTCGGCTGGTGGGTGCGCGAAGGCCGCCTGTCCGTGTCTCCGCCGCTGGCGGCCCTACTCGACCTGCATTTGCGCCACAACCAGATCCGCACCGAACGCATGCAAGCGGAAGCGCGCCATCTTGTGGGTGCGCTGACGGATCGGGGCATCGACGTTGCCGTCCTGAAGGGTGCCCATACCGGCCCTGCCTATTTCGCCGATCCCGCCACACGGTGCGCGTCGGACATCGACCTGCTGGTCCGCCCGGAACAGGCCCCGCCGGCGGAAGAGGTATTGCGGTCGCATCACATCGTCGAGCGAAGCCGGGCGGCACGCGAAAGCAGTTGGATGCCGGCGGATATGCGGCCTGAGCCGCGCTCGCTGATGCTGACCCATGCCGACGATCCCTGGTCCATCGATCTGCACATATCCCTCAATCTTCCGGTCAGCTCCGGCGCGCCGCTGGCGGCGCTGGACCGCGCGCAGCCCATGAACAGTTCGCAGAGCTGGGCTCCCGTCCCGGCCGCGAAGACGTTGCCGCAGCCGCTCCTGCTGTTGCACCTGGCCGTGCACGCCAGCGCCGGCCTCCAGAATCTGACATTGCTGCGGCTGGTCGAGTTGCACCTGGTAATCCAGAGGGATCTGGCATCCGGGATCCTGCAGTGGGGCCAATTCCTTGTATTGGCCGAGCAGATCGAGGTGCTCGGTTTCGTCTATCCCGCGCTGCGGTTGTGCGAGAATCTCGCGCCCGGCACCATTGCGCAGCCGGTACTGGATCGTTGCGCGCGAGCGGCCCCGTCCGGCGTGGTGCGTGTCGTGAGCCGGCTAACCCCCGCCACCGCGCAGCGGATCGATCGCAATTCGCTGTCCGAATATCTGATGTGGACGAGAGGGTGGCGCGATGTCGCGCGGCTTATCGGCCGGGATCTCATCCCCACCACATCCTCGTGGAAGGCGTTCTGGTCGATCTATGACAGGCGATTGTGGCGCGTCCTGCGGGGCAAGATCAGCCGTTGACTCCGATCACGTGACCGCTGGACGGAGGTGGCCATAGGCCTGCTCGTCCTGCGGGACGATCGCCGCGATGTCACGGATGCGCTGGAGCAGCCAGGGATCGGCATAATCCGCCCGTTGCCAGCGCCGCCAGGCGGCGATCCGCGCAAGCTGTTTGCCCCAGCCGCGCGTGCGGCGATCGTTCACGGAGGGAAAACGACTGGCGAGCACCAGCTTGAAATTGTCGACGCGTTGCTTGAGCTCCGGCTTCAGCCACGGCGTGTGCGGATATTCGTGGGTCATCCACGCGACCCATTCCGGCTCGATCCATTCCTCCAACGTTTCCGGGGTTCCGGCGAGGGCATCGACATTGCCGTACGTGCCTTTGCGTTGTGGCGTCGGCGTATAGAAATGGGTGATGAGTTCCATCGCGGGGTTCACGCGCTTGAGCCGGCGGATGAAATGGAGCGTGTTTTCGATCTCGCGCTCGGGCTCGTCGGGATCGCCGAACACGAATGAAAATTCCGGAATGATCCCATGTTCGCGCGTCTTCGCGGCGGCGGTCAGGACCTCTTCGATCGTGATCCCCTTGTTCATCTTCGCAAGAACGTCATTGGAGCCGGATTCCGCGCCGCAGAACACCATCGCCAGGCCGGCGGCGCGCAACGCGCGCCAGGTCTCGTCTGAAAAGCGATTGAGCGCATCCACCCGCGCCTCGCACCACCAGCGCAGGCCCAGCGGGCGGAGATGATCGGCGATCTCGCGCGCCTGCGCATCGTTGAGGAAGAAATTGTTGTCGTAGAAATGGACCGAATCCATTCCGTAATTGCGAGCGAGGAACCCGAGATGCTTGGCCGTGCGCGCGGCGGACTGGACCTTCTCGCGGCGCCCATAGACGGAGATCACGCCGCAGAAACTGCAGCCATAAGGGCAGCCGATCGACGCCTGATACACGCCCGTGCGGCGCCCCAGGAAGGTCGGGTGGAGATACTGATCGACGTCGATCTTGTGATAAGGCGGGGCAGGCAGTTCGTCGGGCCCGCGCCAGGGCCGCTCCGGCGCCTTCCAGTGCGAACCATCGGGCAGGCGGAAAGCCAGGCCGGCGATCGTCTTCGGATCGCGCCGGCCGTCAAGCGCTTCCAGCAACTCGGCGAAGCTGTTCTCGCCCTGACCGCGCACCAGCCAGTCGACATAAGGGGCGTTCAACACCGGCTCGGGATAGAGGCTGCCGAAATTGCCGCCCCAGATGATGGGCATCCCCGGATAGCGCGCCTTCAACCCTTTCGACAGGGGAACCGCGTTGACCAACTGAGGCCCGGGCATGACCGTCATCGCCACCGCCTTGATCGGGTCGGGCCCGGCAGCCTGGCGCTCGATGTGGGCCACGATCGTCGCCAGCACGTCCAGGCCGGGCAGATTGCCGTCCACGATCTCCCAGCTGACATCGGTCGGCAGGGCGGCACCGATCGACATCACCGATAAGGGAAAGCGGCGATTGGCAGGACGCGTCACACGCGGGTTGACGAGCAGGATCATGGACGTTCCGCCGTCCAGAGATCGAAGCGGGAAGGCGGCCGCGCGCGCCGCAGCGCCGCCAGGATCGGTCGCACTTCATACCATAAGGGATAGAATATGCGCTGCCGCCGCCAGCGCAGGCCGGGGGGCGACGCGGTGTCGAGGCGCTTGCGGGTCAGAAATTCGATGAAGGGAAGGGCCAGCAACGCTTCCGCACGGTCGCCGAAGCGCGCGGCCGCCTGCGTCTTTTTCTCGGTGACCATGGCCTGGCCGTCTTCTTCGCGTCGATAACAGGGCGAATCGAGGATCGCGATCAGGCCGCCCGGCCGGACGACGCGCTCCGCCTCGCGCAGGCAGACGGCCAGATCCAGCGCGTAATGGAGCGAGGCGTTGAAGACCGCCAGATCGACGCTTGCCGCCTGCAGCGGAATATCGGCGAAGGAAGCGACGAGGCTCTCCATGCGCCCGCCGGCCCGACCCTGGAGGAAGTCCGCCGCACCAAGACCGTCGACGGCATCGTCCCGGATATCGAGCGCGATGGCGCGGTGGCCCTCCTGCGTCGCGCGATAGCTCAACCAGCCATTGCCGGCGCCAAGATCGAGCAGCTGCAGCGGCCGGCCCAGCCGCGCGGCCAGCGGTCGCAGCGCGTGCGTCACGAACGCGTCGAAGCTGCGCGATCTTGGCGCCGGCAATGGCTGGTTGAGCTATCGCGCGACGCAGGAG
>Ga0105238_10008061_pt1 | contig 10535 bp, 8 predicted proteins | sample KBSC34metaG_FD_81526 | JGI IMG/M metagenome (GOLD analysis project Ga0105238, IMG submission 81526) | Corn rhizosphere microbial communities from Kellogg Biological Station, Michigan, USA - KBS C3-4 metaG | ecosystem: Host-associated > Plants > Roots > Rhizosphere > Soil | place: Michigan, USA...
GACCGTCGATCGAAAGGACCTGCGGCCGGGTGACCTGTTGTTCTTCGGCTCGAGTGCGTCGAAAATCACACACACCGGAATGTATTTAGGACAGGGTGAATTCATTCACGATACGACGCACGATCATCCTGGAGTGCAGATCAGCCGTCTCGACGATATGCCGTGGACGAAGTTACTAGTTGCAGCACGGAGAGTGAAGCAATGAATCGACGCGAGTATCTCAAGGTGGCGGGGGCAGCGGCGATGAGCCCGATGGCAGCTGCCGGATTACATCAGGATCCTGCAGATGGGTCGGCTAAAGTTGAGTGCAGCCTGGCGCGGTTGAATTTGCGGCACACCTGGACCACAACGATGTCTTCGAGTGAGTATCGCGAAACGGTCCAGCTACGCTACAGCAAGAATGGAATCGAAGGATATGGCGAGGGTGCGCCGATCATTCGATACAAAGAAACTCCTGAGTCAGCGCGGAAGGCGATCGAATCGATTGCGGACAGGATAGCGGCTGGCGATCCATTCGCGTATCGAAAGATGCTGGACGAGATTCGTCAAGCGCTTGGGCCGGGCCAGCATGCTGCATTAGCTGCAGTGGACATCGCAGTTTTCGACTGGATTGGAAAGAAGCTCGGGGTGCCGATTTATAAGTTCCTGGGCTTGGATCCCGCCGATGCACCTGTTACTGATTTCTCGATCGGCATCGATACTCCGGAGATCACGCGGCAGAAGACACTGGAGGCGGCGGATTTCCCGGTTCTAAAGGTTAAGGTAGGCTTGAAGACGGATGAGCCTACCATCGAGGCGGTGCGCAGTGTGACGAAGAAGCCCATCCGCGTGGATGCGAATGAGGGCTGGACAGACAAAGAAGAGGCCATTCGCAAGATCAACTGGCTCGAATCGCAGGGCATCGAATATGTTGAGCAGCCTATGCCCGCGCACATGCTGGAAGAGACCAGGTATGTTCGGAGCAAGGTGCACCTGCCGATCTATGCCGACGAGGCGTGTACAGACGTGCATATGATTCCGAAGTTGGCCGATGCTTACGACGGAATCAATGTGAAGCTGGATAAATCGGGGGGAATTCTGGAGGCGCTTCGCTGGATCGAGGTTGCTCGCTCGCTGAATTTGAAGGTAATGCTTTGCTGCATGGTTTCAAGTTCGTGCACGATCACCGCGGCTGCGCACATTTCGCCTCTTGTTGATCATGCGGATCTCGACGGTGGATTGTTGGTCGCGAACGACCCATGGCGCGGAGTGCGATTCGACAAGGGAAAGCTGCTGTTGCCCACTGGTCCGGGGCTCGGACTGACTCGCGCTTAGCGCTGCATTCTCTCGATTACGGCGGAGATCCGCTCGAACGCCCAATCGATTTCTCCTCTGGTGATCGTAAGGGGAGGCGCGAGACGTATCACGGTGTCATGTGTCTCTTTGCAGAGAATGCCCTCGAGCATGAGTTCTTCACAGTAGGGACGCGCGTTGCAGGATAGCTCAATGCCGATCCACAGGCCTCGACCTCGCACTTGTTTGATGGTTGCGCTGCGCAGCGACTGAAGCCGCTCGAGGAAGTATGTACCGAGTTCGGCTGATCTGCCTGGCAGTTCTTCGTCGATGAGAACTCGCAATGCAGTTCTTGCCACAGCGCATGCGAGAGGATTGCCACCGAAGGTGCTTCCGTGATCTCCGGGTTTGTAGATACTCATGATTTCGCGAGAGCCGAGGACGGCGGAGACGGGGTAGAAGCCGCCAGCGAGAGCCTTGCCGATAATCAGGACGTCGGGTGTGATGCCCTCGTGCATGTAGGCGAAGAGCTTGCCGGTGCGACCGAGACCAGACTGAATCTCATCGAGCATCAGAAGTACAGAATTACTCCGGCAGATCTCGGCAGCTTCTCGGAGGAATCCGTCCGGAGGTATGACGATGCCTGCTTCTCCTTGTATCGGCTCGACGAGGAACGCGCAGGTGTTGGCAGTGATGGCTTCTCGGAGAGCCACGCTGTCGCCGAACGGGATGATCTTGAAACCCGGGGTGAATGGGCCGAATCCATCACGATACTGCGGATCGCTCGAGAAACTCACCGTGGTGATTGTGCGACCATGGAAATTTCCGGCGCACACGATGATCTCAGCCTGGTTCTGCGGGATGCCTTTGAGTTTGTAGCCCCATTTGCGCGCAGTTTTAATCGCGGTCTCAACTGCCTCCGCACCGGAGTTCATAGGCAAGGCCATATCGAAGCCGGTGAGGTCATGAAGATCTTTGTAAAGCAGCGGCAGCTGCTCGTTGCGGAAGGCACGCGAAGTCAGTGTGACCTTTGCAGCTTGCTTATATAGAGTCTGAAGAATCTTTGGATGGCAGTGGCCCTGGTTGACGGCGGAGTACGCGGCGAGGCAATCGAGGTAGCGTTTTCCTTCGATGTCGTAGACCCACACGCCCTCGGCGCGATCGATGACTACGTCAAGTGGATGGTAGTTGTTTGTGCCATACAGATTCTCGAGATCCACAAGTTCCTGAGTGCGCGTGAACCTGTCCAACTGTGGCGTAGTCATGGGTGCCTTTCGATCGAGGATCTCCTCCTATGATCGCAGTTCCTGTTGAATTGGGCCAGCTATGGGGTTCTGCGGCAAGCCATCCGGGTCTGAATTCAGGGTGTAACGACCATCTTTCCAACGCCATCGAGGTATTGACTGGCAATGGTGAATGCCTCGTCGATGCGGTCGATGGGGCGGGCATGGGTGAGAACAGGCGCGAACCATTCTGGATGTTGCCGGAGCAGGTTCAATGCATCGTGGGTTTCGTGATTGGAACGGCGGACATTGTAGATTGCAAGCTCTTTACGCCGCATAGCGGAGCCGTCCAGTGACACAAAGGGGGTTGAATGGATGCCCGTCAATGCGACACGACCAGCATTCCGCGTCAATTGCACTGCTTGATCTGTTGTGTGCTCTCCGGCCGCGCAGTCGATAACGCAATCGACGCCCCGACCGTTTGTGTCTTGCAGAATCTCCTCAAGTGCGAGTTCCGGCTCGAGAGCTGCCTCAGCGCCGATGCTCAATGCCAGTTCGCGGCGATGTTCAATCGGTTCGATTGCCCAAATTCGGCAAACCTTGGAAGCGCGAAGGGCAGCAATTGTCATCAAGCCGATCGGGCCGGCACCTATGACGGCGACATCTTCGTCTGCCCGAATTGATGTGAGGCGAAGAGAATGCAGAGCAATCGCGAGAGGCTCGGCGAGTGTTGCTTCTGCGAACGACATGGTGCTGGGGATTTGAGCAAAGTTGGAGGCCGGAAGATTGATACGCTCTCGGAAGAAGCCGGGATAGTTAGGATTACTGAGGAAGCGAATGTTTGCACAGACGTTATGGTGGCCCGTCAAACAGAATTCACAGTGATAACAGTAGAGAGCAGGTTCGAGTGCTCCGCGATCGCCAATGGCGAGCCCCCTAACACCTGAACCGAGCTGCACGATTGTTCCGGATGGCTCATGCCCGAGAACCATTGGATACACATTGGGCGTACTTCCTACAGAGCCTTCTGAATAGGCGTGCAGGTCGGATCCGCATACGCCTACCGCCTCGATCTCAATCTGCACTTCGCCAGGTCCAGGATCTTCGATGGGCATCTCGGAAATCCGGAAATTGCGTGGAGCGATGAGTTCTGCAGCTCTCATATCTATAGAAACGATATTTTATCTGTTTGAAGGGGCAGAAGCGATAGCCCTTGCCGCAAAGGGAAAATCCCCGGAACGACTTGGATCTCGTTCCGGGGATCAGTGTTTTGCTTTGAAGTTGCGCGCTTACCAGACCGAGACCTTGAGGCCGTCGATGTAGGCGGTCACGCTTCCGCTTGAGCCATAGCCGTCAACCTGGAACTGAGTATTGATAACGTCTCCCCAGCCAAGGGACATTGCGCAAAATGCCTTAGCGCCGATGTAGACCTGGGCACCGTCGAACCATATGTAATGGTAGGTGACGTAGCCAGAGCTGTCTCTCGACATGCTGGCCTGAACGTGGTGCCACTTCCCAGTCGACCAATTCCGCGGATTGCAGGTCGTACCGCTCTTGCTCACCCACTTCGGTCGAGGGCTTCCTGCACTACCTGTGTTGACTGTGTAAGCCCAATGCCCGGTCCAGCCGTCACATTGGAACCCCGCCATGATGGTTTGCCCGTTATCCATCGTCTGGTTTACATCGAATTCCAAATTGCCAATTTTGCTGGCGGAACTCGTCAGATACACCCAAGCGTCGTAGAAGATATTTTTCGCGCTTGTGTTGTCAGAAAAAGATACGCTGTAACGTTCCGTGCCGTTGTTCGTGAACGTGGTGTAGAACTTGCGCGAGCTGCCGTATTTGGAAGGTAAGGAAACCATACTCATGCTTCCAGTGGAGGTGCCAGTACCGCCACTGTCATGTTTCGCTCTCCAGCCGCTGAGCGATTCAATCGAGCTCACTGAATCTGCATAAGACGGAACGGATGTGGAGGAAGTCGTAGAGACGCTCGTTGAAGACTTGACAGTAATGGTGATGTCCTTCACGCATGCCGCGCCTCCCGAGCCCCAGGCCTTCACGTGCAGGACGTGCGTCCCAGTGGAAGAGGAGATACTCTTATTGATCGTTTGACTGTACACGACCGTCGTATCACTGCTGTTATCGAACGACCAGCCCATCGATTTCACGGCGGTAGAGGAGCAGGTGGATGCGGAAGCAGAGAGCGTGAAGGGTGAAGAGACGTCGGAGTCGTTCGCGGGGCTATTAACGGTGACACCAGCGAGGGCCGGTAGTGAGAGCGTGAGGGCTGCGGGTAGCGTGACGATCAGGTTTCTGAAGAATTTCATCGAATTCCCTTTGCGATTTGAAGGCACAGATTTCGCCGACTCCCCACTCGCGTTTCGCAAGCGCAGGTCGAACTCGTATTCAGTTGTGAGTGGGCTGGTCTGAGGGCACGTAGGAGATGTACCAGGTCTTACTGCTCAGCAACCTCTAATCGCAGTGCCGGGGTCCGCTCTTCCAAGAACACCGGACTAACTTCATGAAAAACCCGAGGCGTCCGACTGGGGTTCTGTCTGCGGATTTCGTGCGGTCTATCGTCCGCTTTACTTGGCCCAATTCGTCACCAGGTCTTTTTATGACCACAGGCAACTTTTTGTAATGTTCTTGGGCAATACTTTCACACTTTAGTTGTAGCTTCAACGCTAATTAACCGATTTTCCGAAAAAACTTTTACGTGTCAGGCATCTTGGAAATATTTACGTGCATCGAGCAAAAGATACATATTTAGTAGAAAAAAGTTCCTGATTTCGAGCCTCATCCTGCATTAAGTCTTCATCTACATACCTGCGCCAGTCTCGCCCGGGATTCTTTACGCGGCACATCATAGGAGAAAAAGAGGTGGACCGGCATGTGCCCGATCCACCTCAGGACTCCAAGACGGCCCTTACCAGCGGGACATGGTGAACTGATCCAGGTAGAGGGTTGAAGAACCTGTGCCGATTCCGTCGATCTGGAAATTCGCTACCAGCGCACCCAATGCCCATCCCAGTGTGAAATCCGAGTTGACTGTCTTATTGATCGGAGATTCGGCACCGTCGAACCATACTGAGTGGTAGGTCACATTTCCAGAGTCATCGCGGGAGTAGTAGATCTGGATGTGATGCCACGTGTTCCGCGCCCATTTCGCGGGATTGCATGGGACTGTGGACTTGATCCACTTGGGGTCGGGGTGAGTTGGCGTGCCAGCATTCGAGGTGTACTCCCACACGTTGTTATAGCCGGAGCACTGAAATGCGTAGATGACGGTGTCACCGTTTCGCATCACCTGGTTATTGTCCATCTCGAGATTGCTGATCACGCTGTCCGAAGAAATCCACACATGAGCGTCGTAGACGAAGTTCTTAGCATCGGTGTCATTGCCATAGGTGATTGAGTACAGTTCTCCACCGCTATTGGTGAACGAGGTGTGGTATTTCTCCGTCTGGCCCGTAACGGTCGGATCGCTGACCAGCGTCATTGAACCTGTGGACGTTCCTGGCGTAGCTGGATCGTGCTTGATGCGCCAATTCGGAAGCAGTTGGATCTGCTTTTCAACTCTGGCGTATGAGGGGATCGATGGGCCTTTCGAAGAAGTAGAGATCACATAGCTGGCTCGAGCCAATCCACTATTCGAATGGCTGGGAGCTACAGCCATCGCCTGGACGACCATCGATTTTGCGACGGACACAGGGCCCGAATAGCGATATGACGAGGTTGTCGGGGCGGAACCATCAGTGGTGAAGTAGATAGTAGATCCCGAGGTGGATGAACCCATCGACACTGTTTGTGTCGCCGAATACGTTCCGGATGGAAGTGACAACCACGGCGTTGCAGTGGAAGTGCTTGAGATGACGTTGATATTGATAAGCACCTGGTCATTCACCTGCTGTCCCCAGCACTTCACATGCAGGACATGGGCGCCTGATGTGGCGCTCACGGAGGCGGTGAATGAGGTGGGTTCGATCACGGCTGCTCCGCTATCTATTGAGTAGCCCATCGAGACCGCAGTCTTTGAAGCACAAGTCTTCACGCTGGCCGATACCGTGAACGGTGAAGTCAAGGTAGCTCCCGGAGTAGGGGCCGCGACTCTCATGTCGGACCCCGAGGGCGCTGACTGCACGGTGATGTTCAAAAGGACTTCGTCGTGTACTTTCTGTCCCCAGCACTTTACGTGCAAGACATGAGATCCGGGAGCAGCGGAAACTGAAGCGGTGAATGAGGTGGGTTCGATGACGGCTGTGCCGCTATCGATTGAGTAACCCATCGAAACCGCCGGAAGGCCGGCACATGTCGCAGTGCTTGCTGACACTACGAAGGGAGAGGTTACAGTGGCGCCTTTTGAGGGCGAATAAACACTGATGGCTTGCGCGGGCACTGAGAAAGTGGCGAGCGCCAATGCGGCAAAGAACAAAATCTTCATAGGTCAACCTCGAGTGATATGGCGGTACGCGCACTCATGCGGGAACTGCTGTGTGCAATACCGGAACGAACAGCGGGGGGAATTCACTGTCGGTATTTCTAAGGAAGAGCCCAACCGTAACGTCGCATTGTTTTTCGAACATTTCTGCGTTCGACGTGAAGGACCGGTAACAACCTGAGTAGGGTGAGAGCAGGAGCGCTCTTCACTGAGCGAAAAGAATGACCGGAGAACGCGGCCGCATAAGGCGCGGCAGTTCATGTTGCGATGGATCGCACGAAAGCACATCCCGACCATTCCTCACTGGAGCATCAACTTAGATCGGGGCCGAATGTATTACCAAAGGGCCGACACTATCGGTGGGCCCTGCAATACGTTCCAAACGCCAGTCGTGCGAGACATTCTGAAACGGAAATCGCGTTCAATCTCCAGAACAGCGTTCATCCGGTGAGTTGCACGAGAATTGATTGACTATTTGGTACTCAGCATACCCGGTGCGTTAATTGTGAGGAAGATGGAGAGGGTTCTAGAAGTATTACTGAGGTACTTAGGAGGCAGGCAAGCGATGACTATATTGCGATGCCCAATACGGCCCGGCACTGGCCGAGATGATTAGCGAGCTAAATGCAACAACCCCGTCGCAGCCTCATCAATGAGTAACATCGATGCTCTCGCGACAGGGTTGAATGCGATTCTTAACTTCGCGCTTGGTCCTGCTATTGAACGGAGAAATTCACGGTGGTATTCGCCGTTGAGGTACCGCTCGTGCCGGTGACTGTAATCGTGTAGCTTCCCGGCGTCGTACCCGGCGTTCCATTTCCACCGCCGGTGTTGACGGGCGTGCTTGATCCACCGCACCCACTGACGGCATTGAACAGAAATACAAGTAGTAGAGCCCCGATGAGTGATTGCCACCGCCGCCGACGGATTGGGAAGACGAAGAGAAGGACAGCTGCCGCAAGCGTCTCACTGCCGACAGCGAACCATCGTGGGAACTGAGAGTGCGCACTTGTTGTAGATGGAGCGGTGGTCTTGATCGTGAGTGTCGCGGTTGCCGGCTGACTACCTGAGATCGATGCGGATTGATCAACAATGCAGGTTGGTGCGCTCTGTGCGCCTGCCGGACTAGATGTGACGCGGCAGGTTAGAGAGACTGCGCCAGTAAAGCCATCGCTCGGTGTGATGGTGACCGTAGATGTGCTGGTGCTGCCCGCCTTGATTGTCGTCAGTGGAGTGGTGCTCATCGCGAAAGATGGATTCAGGACAGGCGCTGACGTCTGGCTATTGTAGGTCCAGGTAAGAATCTTCTGGCTTGATGAGAGGCCACCTGTTCCGCCCGTCAATCCGACGTAGGCTGTCTTTCCACCAACAGTCGTAGGGATGTCGATTTTCTGAGACATCGTGTATGTCTTGTTCGATACGTAATCGAACAGCTTCAACGTGAGCATAGTGCCGTCATAAGTCAGGTCGGCTTGAATCGAATCTCCGCTGTTCAGCTGAATGCCGCTTGAAGTTATATCAATAGATGGCAAGACAGGCGCATCGCCGTTTGTGTATATGCCCGTAGAATTGGCACCTTCTCCATTGAAATCGTAGAAATTGAATTTGACTGCGACGCTTTTAGTAATGCCTTCATAGCCAAGGCCGCTTGAATTGCCGCCGAGCGCAGCAGCGCCTTGCGGAGAATTCTGGATGCAGAAGGTAAAGCCGTTCGCCTTGGCATCTCCAGTGATTTGAAACTCGAAGGATGTCGTGAATGCCTGAATGTCAACCGGGGTAGTCCAGAAGACACTTCCGGCCTGGTTCAGCCCGCCGTTCGTTAGCTGAAGACGAGAGTCGTTGCTGGCCGTCGCACTTCCGTTGAGCATCAAGCCCGTCGTGGATGAGAAGCCCTGACTGAAGTCAATGGAGGTCGCGGGGTTCTGAATCGTGTATAACCCACTAGCGATATTCGAGTCCCGAAGCGCTGGGTCCATCGCGATCGCCTTGATGGTCTTGGTTGTCGCCACCTGTATAGGGGTGGAGAAAACAACCGAAGAAACTGTCGGGGGTGTCCCGTCGGTTGTGTAGTAGATCTTCGCGTTTTGATCGGTATCGGACAATGTGACGGACTGCGTCGAAGCGTAGGTGCCGGGCGAAGGCGTGAAAGTGACTGTTGGCGTCTGATCACTAAACGTAAAGTCGGCGGTGCTCACCGCGCTCTGCAAATAGTTCGGCGCGCTTGCGATGGCCTTGACGGTTGTGTTTGTGCTAACGGCGAAGGGAGCGCTGTAGACGGTTGATGTGGAAGTTGGGGTAGAACCGTCGAGAGTGTAGTAGATGGTGGACGATGCAGTGGTGCTGGAGAGAGTCACGCTCTGGCTGGCGGAGAAGGTTCCGCCATTGGGCGAGATCACTGGCGCCGCAGCCGTGTCTTGTTGGTTCAAGAGGCCGTAGACATCAATCTCTCCATTTGTAGCGACATAGACTTTGCCATTGGTAATAACCGGAACGGAGTAGCGGTTGGCCGGCCCCGCGGTATCTCGGGAGGAGTTGTCGCTCTGGTAGATTGATTTGCTCAGATCATTCGCGTCCCATGCATAGAGAACGGCTGGCCCCTTGGTGTCGAACTGGTCTGCACGCACTGCCCATGCGATACCGTTCTGGGTTCCATTCGATGAAATCGAAAAACTTGGGCTTGGCGCTCCCCACGTGGTGCTCGTCTTGCTATCGGGCTGAACATTCATGACGCCGGAATTCATCTTGAACATCATGCCCACGTTGTCTCTCGCCCAGAGATAGACGTTCCCGTTCCAATAGGCAGGGGTCGCCCAGAGTCCTTTTGCTTGCGGGATCAGCCCGGAGATGTCCTGCAGCGCATTGGTATTTGAAGTGGCTCCTGAGGCATAACCACCCAGATTGTCGCGATCAAGGACGATTATGCGTCCTTCTTTTCCAACCTGTACGAGCACATGTGGATGCGTACCTTGCTGGTCGGGAACCATCAGAATTCCACCTGATCCAAGATCCCAATCGCTATTGTTTAGGGTCTGATAGTTGAAGGGTGTAAATGCATCGATCGGTGTGATGTCACCATTTGCAAGGCTGAAAGCAACAACGCTTTCGCCAAACGCGCTACCTGCATTGAACGGCGGCGATGTTCGCGTGCCGTTTCCGGTCACCAAGAACATTCGGCCACCCGGCGCACCATCATCAATTGGGAGACCCGCGCCGGAGGCCCAGATTCCGGCGCCGTAGTTATTCGGACTGAGACAGAGAACGGCGTGTTGAGCGAGAGTGGTGGCATTATAGGAGAAGAGCCATCCGTGCCAGGGACCCTCGTCGCCATGAGCAGCGAATCCGATGTAGACGTAGCCATTGTGTAGTGCGAGGGCGGGCCGTTGGTTTTCCCACAGAGGGCTGAACGCTAGCTGGCCGCCTGAGCTGCCGTTGCCTGTACCGGCAACTGTTGCTTTGATTTCAACGGGACTTCCCGATCTTTCAGCGCCGCTGGTGATGTCGATGGCGTGAAGACGTGCGAAGTGAGAGCCGTTCTCCTTGGTATTGCTGACGACGTACATGGTATTGGTCGCGGGATCGATTACGGGAGTTCCGGTGATGCC
>Ga0105238_10008062_pt1 | contig 10534 bp, 13 predicted proteins | sample KBSC34metaG_FD_81526 | JGI IMG/M metagenome (GOLD analysis project Ga0105238, IMG submission 81526) | Corn rhizosphere microbial communities from Kellogg Biological Station, Michigan, USA - KBS C3-4 metaG | ecosystem: Host-associated > Plants > Roots > Rhizosphere > Soil | place: Michigan, USA...
CCACCGTCACGACGCCGTCGAGCCCGACCACGCGCGAGCTCTCGGTGAGGAGTGCGTCGGGCTCCGCGAGGATCATGCGCCCGCCGCCCTCGATGTAGCCGAAGAGCCGCTCCTTGTCGCCCAGGGAGAGGTTCTGCACGTCGTCCACGAGATCGCGCGCTTCCTTGAGCGCGGCCTCGTCGCCCTGCTCCTGGAACTTCTGGCGCAGCGCCTTGTAGAGCTTCGCCTTCTTCGGGCCCATCTTCTTGATCGCCGCCTCGGCCTTCTCCTCGAACCCCTTCTCCTTGCCGAAGAGGTGGTTGAAGCGCCGCGCGATCTCGCGCGTGAGCTCGATGTGCGAGACCTGGTCCTCGCCCACCGGCACCTTGTTCGCGCGGTAGATCATGATGTCCGCGGCCTGCATGAGCGGATAGCCGAGGAAGCCGTAGGTGAGCACGTCGCGCCCGTGCTCCGCGTGCTTCTCCACCAGGTCCTTGTACGTCGGGACGCGCTCGAGCCACGCGAGCGGCGTGAAGAACGACAGCAGCATCGTGAGCTCGGCGTGCTGCGGCACGCGCGACTGGATGAAGAGCGTGGCCTTCGCGGGGTCGATGCCGCAGGCGAGCCAGTCGATGAACATGTCCCACACGCTCTGCTCGATGACCGACGGATCCTCGTAGTGCGTGGTGAGCGCGTGCCAGTCGGCCGCGAAGAAGAGGCAGGGGAACTCGTTCTGCAGGCGCACCCAGTTCTTGAGCGCGCCGTGGTAGTGGCCGAGGTGCATCGCGCCCGTGGGGCGCATGCCGGAAAGTACGCGGTCCTGGAACATGTGGTTGTTGTCGTCGCCTCTATTGCAGGCCGAAGATCGAAAGGATCAGCCCCTCGGCGGCGTTGAGCACGCCGTAGAAGGCGGCGCCGAGCGGCTGGTACATCGTCATGAGGATGATCACGCCGATCAGGATCGGCAGCCCGTAGGGCTCGAGGCGCGAGTACGACCACGCCATGCGGTTGGGCAGCACGCTCACCACCATGCGCCCGCCGTCGAGCGGCAGGATCGGCAGCAGGTTGAAGATCGCGACCACCACGTTCCAGGCGATGCCCGCCTCGGACACCATGAGCCAGAACTGCGCGATGCCGGAGGACGGGCCGCTCATCACGATGAGCTTCGCCACGCCCGCCCACACGAGCGCCTGGACCATGTTCGACACGGGCCCGGCGGCGGCGACCCAGAGCATGTCCTGCTTGGGCTTCCTCAGGTTGTTGAAGTTGACCGGCACGGGCTTCGCCCAGCCGAAGAAGACGCCGCCCAGCGCCATCGAGATGAGCGGGAAGGCGATCGTGCCCACGGGATCGATGTGCTTCGCCGGGTTCAACGTGACGCGCCCGAGCATGTACGCCGTGTTGTCGCCGAACATGCGAGCCACGTAGCCGTGGGCGGCTTCGTGCAGCGTGATGGCGAGGATGAGCGGGATCGCATTGACGCAGATCTTGATGATGAGGTTGTAGGGGTCCATCAATGCAGCGCGGCTTTCTCCAGTCCGAACGGCCGGATGTCGCCGCGCCCCTCGCGCAGCAGCCTCGGCTGGTCGGCCGACAGGTCGATCACGGTGGTGACCTCGCCCTCGCACGGGCCGGCGTCGATCACGACGTCGACGAAATGCTCGAGCGCTCGGCGGATCTCCTCCGCGTCGTTCAGCGGCGCCCCGTGGTCCGGCAGGATGAGCGTCGAGGACAGCAGCGGCTCGCCGAGCTGGTGCAGGAGCGCCAGCGCCACCGCGTGGTCCGGGATGCGCACGCCGATCGTGTGGCGCGGGGTGAGGAGGCGCCGCGGCACGTCGCGCGTCGCGCGCAGGATGAACGTGTAGCTCCCGGGCGTATTCGCGCGGATCAGCCGGAACTGCAGGTTGTCCACCTTGGCGAACTGGCCCACCTCGGCGAGGTCGCGGCAGACCAGCGTGAGGTGGTGGCGCTCGTCCACGTCGCGGATGCGGCGGATGCGCTCCATCGCGCGCTTGTCGCCGATGTGGCAACCCAACGCGTAGCAGGAGTCCGTCGGGTAGGCCACGACGCCACCGCGGCGAATGATGTCCACGGCCTGGCGGATCAGCCGCGGCTGCGGATTCTCGGGATGCACTGAAAAGAACTGCGCCATTCCTCGCTCTTCGCGCTCGCTTCTCGCGCGCGCGGGTTGTTGCACCGTGAGGCTGCTTGCGCGGGCACGCGGCCCACGCGGCTCTTCAACGGGCGGCCGTCAATGCGCCCATTTCGTCCACACCGGCGTGAGCGACGCGTGCAGCGCCGGCAAACGCCCGGGCTCGCAGGGGCTCTCGCCCGGCCCGTGATAGTCGGCGCCGCGCGAGGCGAGGAAGCCGTGGTCCAGCGCCTCGCGCTGCCACAGTGCGTATTCCTCCGGACGGTGGCTTCCCGTCACCACTTCGATCGCCTCTCCTCCGAACGACCCGAACTGCTTCAGCATCTCCTCGCGCATCATCGGCTGCAGGTTGTAGCGGCCGGGGTGCGCGAGCACCGCGATGCCGCCGGCGGCGCGAATCCAGCCTACCGCTTCCTGCAGGCCCGCCCAGCGATGCGGCACGTACGCGGGCTTGCCCTTCGCCAGGTACTTGTCGAAGGCGTGCTGCGTGTCCCTCACGTGGCCCCGCTCGACCAGGCAGCGCGCGAAGTGCGCGCGGCTCAGCTGGTCGCGCCTGCCCTTGCATTGCTCCAGCGCCCCTTCGAGCGTGTCCGCGAAGCCGAGCTTCGCGAGCGCCTGCGCGATCTTCTCTCCCCGGCCGAAGCGGCCGTCGCGAATCCCGTTCAATCCCGCCGTGAGAACCGGGGACGCCGGATCGACGCGCAAGCCCACGACGTGCAGCGTGGTCTCGCCCCAGCTCACCGAGATCTCCACGCCCGGGATCAGCTCGATGCCCGCGGCGCGCGCCGCCTCCGCGGCTTCCGCCACGCCGTCGATCGTGTCGTGATCGGTGAGCGCCACGGCCTGGGTGCCCGTGCGGGCGGCGAGCTCGATCAGCTGGGTGGGCGTGAGCAGGCCATCCGAGCGCGTCGAATGGTTGTGCAGGTCGAAATTATCCTGGGGGCCCCCGGAAAACATTCGAAATTATATCAAAATGGCGGATTCGCCTCCACCCATGACCGTCCACACCGTCCACTTCGGCGACGAGGGCCAACGCGCCTCCCGCGCCCTCATCCAGCGCCTGGAAAGGCTCGATCCGCCCGCCCCGCCGGAGCTGCGCGCGCAGGTGGCGACCCTCGAGTCGCTCGACCGCCAGTACGGCGGCGAAACGCCCCTCCAGCTCGAGGGTACCGGCGAGCTCGTCGATGCCATCCTCGCGGCGCTCGCACGCTACGACGAGGACGACGTGACCCTCGGCGTGGCGGTGTGGGCGCTGCGCCACGCGGTCCCCATCGGCGTGGTCGAGCCGGTCGTGAACGCGCTCGCCCGGCGCTCGAACGCGGCCCGCGGCAAGGAAGAGCTCGCGGCGGCGTTCGGCCTCATGCAGGGCGTGATCGCGAACGTGGCGCCGCGCCTCGCGAGCGACCTCGAGCGCTCCAACCCCGAGCGGCCCTGGCGGCTGCTGCACGCGAACCTCGCCATCACCGCGATCCGCACCGAGGACCCGCAGCTCATGGACTTCGCGTTCGACGCGCTCGACCGCGCCCTGCCCGACGAGCGCGCGGGCTTCTACGCCGAGGCCCTGGCGCTCGCGCTCTCGCCCCGGATCGCCCCCGCGGTACGGGCAAAGCTCGAGGAGCGGCACGGTCGTTGCGCCGCACAATAGCGTTATACTGCCGAGTTAATCCTTCGCCAGCGGCGCGTGCCTCTCGAGTTGAAGCTCCTCTTCGATTTCTTCCCCATCATCGTCTTCTTCGTGGCCTTCAAGGTCGCCGGGATCTACGTCGCCACCGGTTCCGCGATCGCGGCCACGCTGGCGCAGATCGGCTGGCTCATCGCGCGCGGCAAGCGCGTGACGACCATGCAATGGCTCTCCCTCGCGATCATCGGCCTCTTCGGCGGGGCCACGCTCGTGCTGCACGACGAGACGTTCATCAAGTGGAAGCCCACCGTGCTCTACTGGCTCGGAGGCGCGGCCTTCATCGGCGCGCTCGCCTTCCGCACCAACTTCGTGAAGGCCGTGATGTCGGAAGGCGGCCTCGAGCTCCCCGAGCCGATGTGGACGCGGCTTGCCATCGCGTGGGGCCTCTTCTTCATCCTGCAGGGCGCGCTCAACCTGTGGGTCGCGTTCCACTTCCCCACGGAGACCTGGGTGAACTTCAAGCTCTTCGGCGGGCTCGGCCTCACCATCGCGTTCGTCCTCTTGCAGGCGCTGTGGCTCACGCGCCAGCTCGAGCACCTGCCCGCCAAGACCGACGGCCCCGAATCCTGATGCTCTACGCGATCATCGCCGAGGACGCGCCCGGCGCGCTCGAACGCCGCCTCGCCGCGCGCGGCGCCCACCTCGAGCGGCTCAAGGCCCTGCAGCAGGCGGGCAAGCTGGTGCTCGCGGGCCCGCATCCCGCGATCGACTCGGCGGACCCCGGCCCCGCCGGCTTCACCGGCTCGCTCGTTGTTGCTGACTTCGCGTCTCGCGAAGCGGCGATCGCGTGGGCCGCGGAAGACCCTTATGCCGCCGCCGGCGTCTACGCGCGCGTCACCGTGAAGCCCTTCCGCCAGGTGCTTCCTTAAGCTTGGGGTAAGGAACGCCATGCACCCTGTGGAGCAAGCGATACGCCAGCGCCTCGCCGCATTGAGCCCCTCGCGCGTCGAGCTCACCGACGAGAGCGGGCAGCACGTGGGCCACGCGGGCTCGCGCCCTTCCGGCGGCAGCCACTGGCAGCTCACGATCGAGTCCGAAGCGTTCCGGGGCAAGGCCCCCGTGGCGCGCCACCGAATGGTTTATGAGGCCCTGGGCGACCTCATGGCCGGCGACATCCATGCCCTCCGCATCGACGCGCGAGCGCCGGGCGCGAACTGAACGAAGCTCATTTCATCCTCAGAAGGAATCTCCATGCAACGTATCGTCAGGAACCTCGCCCTCGCCCTCGTGGCGGGCAGCCTCGCCATGGGAGCGGCGATGGCGCAGGACAAGGCCGAGAAAGGCTCGAAGAAGGCGGCCGCCAGCGGCTCTTCCTCGCACATCGTCGTGAACGGCGTGACCATCCCCCAGGCGCGCATCGACGCGATGAACAAGGAGCTCGACGCCGCCGGCCAGCCCACGGGCCCGGAGCGCCAGTCCGCCATCAAGGAGGAGCTCATCAATCGCGAGATCCTCGCGCAGGCGGCCAAGTCGCGCGGCATCGACAAGAATCCCGACGTGCAGCAGCAGATGGAGATGGCGCGCCAGGCCGTGCTCATCCGCGCGCTCTTCGAGCAGGAATCGAAGGCGCACCCGATCACCGACGCCGACCTGCAGAAGCAGTACGAGCAGTTCAAGGGCTCGATGGGTCAGAACGAGTACAAGGTGAGCCACATCCTGGTCGACAACGAGGCGGACGCCAAGGCGATCATCGAGCAGCTCAAGAAGAACCCGGGCGACTTCGCCAAGATCGCGAAGGAGAAGTCGAAGGACCCCGGCTCGAAGGACAACGGCGGCGACCTCGACTGGGGCCCGGCCGCGCGCTACGTGAAGCCGTTCGCCGACGCCGTGCAGTCGCAGCCCAAGGGCCAGATCTCGCAGACGCCGGTGAAGACCGACTTCGGCTACCACATCATCCGCGTGGACGACGTGCGCCCGCTCAAGGTCCCCGAGTTCAAGGACCTCAAGGAGCAGTTCAAGCAGCGCGCCCAGCAGCAGCAGATCCAGAAGTTCGTGCAGGACCTGCGCGCGAAGGCGAAGGTCGAGGAGCGCTGACAGGCGCGGCGAAGACCTGAGCCCCGGTGACAGGCCGGGGCCCGATCACCCAAGGGCGGCTCCGGCCGCCCTTTTCTTTTGCCCTATTCGTCGTCCCGCGGCCCGATCTGCCCGCGCATCTCGCCGCCCGGCGAGAGCGTCGTGTGCACGTTCGCATACGCCGCGCCGCCGACCATCGCGCCGATCATCTGCGAGAGGCCGCCCGCGGGCAGCTGCTGCGTCGTGGGAGACGCGAGCACGTTCGCGGCGGTGATGTGCCCCGTGACCGTGCCGGATTGCGGGCACGTGGGCGTGCCGTCGGGCCCCGGGATGGTGGACGTGCCGCAGAGCCAGATCACGATCGGCCCGTTCACCGCGGTCTGCGCGAAGTGGATGTGCGCCTGCTGCACCTGGCCCTGCAGGCCGCTGTAGGTGAGCTTGTAGTCGATGAAGTCGTTGTTGCCGTTGATGCGCAGCCGCAGCCGGCCGCTCGCCTTGGTGGACACCGAGGGCACTTCCTGGAAGCCCTGCATCTCGGTCCCCGCCATCACATCGGACGCCAGCGCGGGAACGGACAGCGCGGCGCACGCCGCCGCGACCGGTACGAGGATCTTCATGCGCGTCTCCTTCGAAGGGTGTGAGGGCGCGGCCCGCGCACGCGAAGCGATGCGCGGGAGGCCTCACACGAACAACGTGGACGCGCGCGTATTCCTCTAGTCGTTGCCTTGGGCGTCGCTGCCCTGGCCGACCCCGATCTGCCCGCGCATCTCGCCCCCCGGCGAGAGCGACGAGTGGATGTTGGCGTAGGCGGAGCCCGCGAACATCGCGCGCACGATCTGGTCGAGCGCGCCGGCCGGGAGCTGCTGCGTCGCGGGCGAGGCGAGCACGCTCGCCGCGGTGATGGTGCCCACGACGGTGCCCGACTGCGGACACGTCGGTGGGGGCGGCACGCTGGCGGGCGCGGGGTTGGTCGCGCTCTGGCACAACCAGATGATGATCGGGCCGTTCACCGCCGCCTCCGCGAAGTGGATGTGCGACTGCGTCACCGTGCCCTGCAAGCCCGAGAACGTGAGCGTGTAATCGATCGACTGCTGGTCGCGCGCGATCGCGAGGCGCAGCGCGCCGGTCGCGACGCTCGAGACCGAGGGCACTTCGTGATACGGGCTCAGCGTGGCGCCGAGATGCATGTCGGCGAGGACCGGTGCGGGCAGCGCCGAGCAGGCGACGGCCGCGCAGAGGGCGTGAAGTCTCATGGCGTTCTCCTTGCAGTGGAAGGGCAGCGTGGCGGCGCGCTTCGGCCTTCGAGCTTCCGGCGGCGCCATCCGGGCAACACGCTTCGGGGGCTCGTATTCCGCGCGCCCCCGCGGCGCGGGCGTTTAACCCGATCCCCCGACAAATCCGTTCATCGAACCGTGGCGGCCGGCGAAACAGGGCGGGCCGGGCACTGTCCTAAACTAGGGGGATGTCGGTCTCCGACGAACAGCTCATGCTTGCCTATGGGGCCGGCGACGCCGCGGCTTTCGAAACGCTTTACGGCCGCCACAAGGGGCCGCTCTTCGGCTTCGTCGTGCGCTCGGTGAAGACGCGCGGCGAGGCGGAGGAGATCTTCCAGGACGTGTGGATGCGCGCGATCGAGGCGCGCGAGCGTTACCAGCCGGCGGCGAAGTTCACGACCTGGCTCTACACGATCGCGCACCATCGCCTGATCGACCACTGGCGCGTCAAGGGCCTCGCCGTGGTCCCGCTCGACACGGGCGACGACGACGAGGGTCCCGCGCTCGATCCGGCCGCGGGCCCCGATGCGGATCCGCACGAGATCGCCGTCGCGGTGCAGACGCGGGATCGCTTCGCGGCGGCGCTCGCGGCGTTGCCGCTCGCGCAGCGCGAGGCGTTCCTGCTGCACGCCGAGGGTGGGCTCACGGTGCCGGAGATCGCGGCGGCCACGGCCACGAACGAGGAGGCGGCGAAGAGCCGGCTGCGTTACGCGATGAAGAAGCTGCGCGAGGCGATCGAGGATGAATGAGCGCGACGACGAGCTGCTGAGGCGCTATCGCGAGCTGCCGCGCGAAGCGCCGCCGCCTTCCCTGGACGCCTCGATCCTGGCCGCGTCGCGGCGCCCCGTGCGCCGCCCGGTGGCACGCTGGGCCGCGCCGTTCTCCGTCGCGGCGGTGCTCGTGCTGGCGCTGGGCCTCGTGCTCAAGGTGCAGCGCGAGGCGCCAGAGGCGACGCTGCCGGCCGCGCCGCAGCCCGCGATGCCAGGGACGAACGCGCCGGCGGCGGCGGCGCCATCGATCGATGCGGCGAAGGAAAAGGACGTCCAGGCGCCGGTCGTCCAGGAGCAGCCCGTCGCGCCGCCGCGGAAGGTCGAAAAGAGGCCAGCCCCCAGTCGCGAACGCGTGGCGCCGTTCGCCCCCGAGCCGCGTGCGCCGGTCGCCCCGGCCGATGAGCGCGCGGCGCCGGCGACGCAGACTCAGACGCATGACGTCACGCGTCACGACGTCGCGCCCGCCGATGAGCGCGCGGCGCCCGCTGCCGATGCCCTCGCCGGGTCGAACGCTGCGGCGGCGCCCGCCGCGCAGCCACCCGCAGCTCAGCGCAACGCGATCACGACCACGACCGCGACGGCTCCTCCACCGGCCGAGTCGCGTGCGCAATCGTCGGCGGGCGTCGCCGCCGCGCCGCGCGCCGCGGCGAAGGAGGCGGCGACGCCGGAGCAGCGCGAGCTCGAGCGCATCGTGCTCCTGCGTGCACAGGGCAAGGACGACGAGGCCGATGCGGCGCTCGAAGCGTTCCGCCGCGCGCATCCCGATTACCGCATCGAGCCCGCGATGTGGGAGAAGGTGCGGAGGCACTGAATGTCGGAGATGAAGCGTGCGGCGAGCGCGCTGGTGGAGTCGCGCACCGAGCGGTTCGAAAGCGTCCACCCGCTCGCCGAATCGCGGGCGCGGCTGGAGAGGGCCATGGCCCGCGCGCGGCTGGTCGCGGGCCCGCAGTTCGTGCCGGAATGGCGCGAGGAAGGCGGCAAGGCGGTGCTCGAGGCGCGCTTCCTTCCTCCACGCGGGATCCACGCGCTGCTGCGTGCGATCTCCGTGGCGTTGGTGTTGCTGATCGCCGCGAGCGCCTACGAGCTGATCTCGATTCCCACCGGCGCGCTGCGCTTGCTGCTGCCCGGGTTCACGGTGCTCTGCATCCTCGGCCTCCCGCTCTTCACCCTCGCGCTCAACTCGCAGCGCGAAGCGCACGAGTCGCGCATCCGCCGCGCGATCCGCGAGGCGCTGCTCGACCAGGATCCCGCCTTCCCCCCGCCGCACCGCTGGCCCGACGAGGATTGAACCGGGGACGCACCCCGAATTCGCCAAGCGAAACCGAGCACCGACTCAACGTGGGGCAACCGGGTTATCCGGTTTCGCTTGGCGAATTCGGGGTGCGTCCCCGGTTTTCAGCCCACCCAGGCCCGCGCGTTGCGGAACATGCGCATCCACGGCGAGTCCTCGCCCCACTCGGCCGGATGCCACGACAACGCGAGCGTGCGGAACACGCGCTCCGGGTGCGGCATGAGGATGTTGAAGCGCCCGTCGGGGGTCGTGAGCGCGGTGATGCCCAGCGGCGAGCCGTTGGGGTTGAAGGGATAGCGCTCGGTCACCTTGCCGCGGTTGTCGACGTAGCGCGCGGCCACGAGGTAGCGTGCCGCGTCCATCTGCCGCGAATCCGCGAAGACCGCCCGCCCTTCGCCGTGCGCGGTGACGATCGGGATCCGGCTTCCTTCCATGCCGCGGAAGAGGATCGACGGCGTCGTCTCCACCTGCACCAGCGAGAGGCGCGCCTCGTACTGCTCCGACAGGTTGCGCTCGAAGTGCGGCCAGCTCGCCGCGCCCGGGATGATCTCCTTCAGGTTCGACATCATCTGGCAGCCGTTGCAGGCACCCAGCGCGAACGAGTCGCCGCGCGCGAAGAACGCCTCGAACTCGGCGCGGGCGCGCGCGTTGAAGAGGATCGACTTGGCCCAGCCCTCGCCCGCGCCGAGCACGTCGCCGTAGCTGAAGCCGCCGCAAGCGGCGATGCCCTTGAAGTCCGCGAGCTTCACGCGCCCCGAGAGGATGTCGCTCATGTGGACGTCGTAGGCATCGAAACCGGCACGGTCGAACGCGGCGGCCATCTCCTGCTGGCCGTTCACGCCCTGCTCGCGCAGGATGGCGACCTTCGGCCGCACGCCCTGCGCGATGTACGGTGCGGCGATGTCGTCCTTCGGATCGAAGGTGAGCTTGGCGCTCATGCCCGGGTCGGCCTCGTCCAGCAGGCGCTCGTATTCCTGGTCCGCGCAGAGCGGGTTGTCGCGCAGGCGCTGGATATGGTGCGTGACCTCGGACCAGGCGCGATGCAACGACGAGCGCTTCTGCGCGAAGGCCGCCTTGCCGTTCAGCACGAAGCGCACCTCGCCGTCGCCATTGGGGTGACCGATGACCTGCGACTCGCGCGAGAGCCCGGCGGCCCGCAACGCCGCCATGACGGCATCGCGCTCGCCGCGCTTCACCTGCAGCACCGCGCCCAGCTCCTCGTTGAAGAGCGCCGCGAGCATGCGCTCGTGCACCGGGCCCGCCATCGCATCGGATTGCCGCTCGTGGCCGTCGACGTCGAGCCTCGACGCGTCGAGCACCAGGTTGTCGAGGTAGACCGTGACGCCGGCGCGCGCCGCGAAGGCCATCTCGCAG
>Ga0105238_10008064_pt1 | contig 10532 bp, 9 predicted proteins | sample KBSC34metaG_FD_81526 | JGI IMG/M metagenome (GOLD analysis project Ga0105238, IMG submission 81526) | Corn rhizosphere microbial communities from Kellogg Biological Station, Michigan, USA - KBS C3-4 metaG | ecosystem: Host-associated > Plants > Roots > Rhizosphere > Soil | place: Michigan, USA...
TGTAATCCGGCGAGTGTCGATCTGGAACCAGTCGAAGAGGCTAAGGATGTCGACGAGCTGCGCTATTGGATCGCTCGTCATGCGGAGGAAACCGGCAGCCCGCGCGCCAATTGGATCCTGGAAAATTGGGACTCGCTGCTGCAGAAGTTCGTCAAAGTTTTCCCGCACGAATTCAAGCGGGTATTGGGCGTTCCGCGCAAGGCGGTTGCAGCGCATGGGTAAAGTCACGGGCTTCATGGAGTACGCGCGCGAGCTGCCCACCAGGCGGCCGGTGGCGGAGCGTGTCAACGACTGGTTTGAAATCTACCAGGACTTCCCGGTCGACAAAGTCCAGGAACAAGGCGCGCGCTGCATGGATTGCGGCATTCCCTTCTGCCACACCGGCTGCCCGCTGACCAACATCATTCCCGACTGGAACGATTTAGTCTACAAAGGCCGTTGGCAGGAAGCTGTCCGGGTGCTGCATTCGACCAATAATTTCCCGGAGTTTACCGGACGCATTTGCCCGGCTCCGTGTGAAGCGGCGTGCGTACTCGGAATCAATGAGCCTGCGGTTGCAATCAAGGTGATCGAGCGCTCCATCATCGACTACGCCTACGATCACGGCTGGATCGTGCCTGAGATTCCCGAGGTGCGTAGCGGGAAAAAAGTTGCGGTGATCGGCAGCGGTCCCGCGGGTCTGGCGGCGGCACAGCAACTGGCGCGCGCGGGCCACGCGGTAACGGTGTACGAGAAGGCTGATCGTATAGGCGGGTTGCTGCGCTACGGTATCCCGGATTTCAAGATGGAGAAGCATTGGATCGACCGGCGGATCGTACAGATGTCGGCCGAGGGCGTCGCGTTCGTCACCAATGCTCACGTCGGCGTGAACCTGCCGCTGGAGACGCTGCGGAAGGATTTCGACGCAATCGTCCTGGCAATGGGCGCCGAGCAACCGCGCGATTTGAGCGTCCCGGGGCGCGAGTTGAAGGGTATTCATTTCGCGATGGATTTCCTGCCGCAACAGAACAAGCGCGGCTACGGGGATGAGGTTCCGGATCAGATTCTGGCCACCGGCAAGCGCGTGATCATCATCGGTGGCGGGGATACCGGGGCGGACTGCCTGGGCACGTCCCATCGCCAGAAGGCTGCGTCGGTGCATCAGTTCGAAATTATGCCGATGCCGCCGGAGGAACGCTCGCCGTCAACGCCGTGGCCGATGTGGCCCTTGCAGTTGCGGATGGAAAGCTCGCATGAAGAAGGCGGGCAGCGCGAGTGGGCCGTCGCGACCACGCATTTCACTGGCGACGCCGAGGGCAATGTGAAGCAGCTCCACGGCGTGCGCGTGAACAATTTTGAGCCGATCCCCGGGACGGAATTCACGCTCGACGTGGACCTGGTACTGCTGGCCATGGGTTTCACTGGTCCCGTGAAATCTGGGTTGGTGGAGCAGCTTGGCGCGACGCTCGACGGACGCGGAAACGTTGCAGCGAATGAGCAGGATTGGCAGACTTCCCTTCCGGGCGTGTTCGCGGCGGGCGACGTGCGGCGCGGCCAGTCATTGGTGGTGTGGGCCATCGCGGAAGGCCGAAAAGCTGCGGCGGCCGTGGACCAATACCTTCGCGTCTGATCCCGCCGAAAGGCGTCTGCTAGACTGAGATCATGAACGCCCTGAAGCGCTGGATTCTTTGGGAATATCCGCGGGCGAGCTGGCAGTACGACGTAATCGTCGGCTTGATCGTAGTCTTCGTTTTCGTCACGCCGCACTACATTTCCTTCGGCGACCGTCCTAAAGCCGCCAGCGTCGCAATCGTTCATGGCGGCTATTGGATCGACCCGCAGCAGCTTGCTGGGGTGCCGGATGCCATGCTGCCGCAGCGCGCGGCCGCCGTCATCAATGCCAAGTTCAAGGCCCACGCCGTCATCTCCAGCGTCGAGCCCATCTACGACGACACCGAGCAGGAGCTGAAAGGCTACCTGGCGTTTCCTGAGAAATAAGGCGGCGCGATCGTGAAGACCGCACTCACACTTTTTATTTTCGCTGTTGGCTTGGTTACGGCCGAGCCGCTCGCCGATGTCCTGGCTCGCATGGACAAGGCGGCGGCGGAATTTCACTCGCTCTCCGCCGGAATGAAGCGGGTACAATTCACAGCGGTGTTAAGCGAATCGTCGGAGATGGAAGGAGTCGTGCGCCTGCGCCGCATCAAAAACGGGACGCAGGGCATCATCGAGTTCAAGCAGCCGGAGCAGCGGACTGTGTTCATCAACGGCAAGCAAGTCCAGATCTATTATCCGAAGGCAAATACCGTCGAAATCTACGACACCAGCAAATATACGTCGAACATGGATCAGATCCTGCTATTGGGGTTTGGCACCTCGGCTGCAGAGCTGAAGAAATCCTACGAGATCAAGGACGGTGGCGTGCAGAAGATCGGCGGCACCGAAACCACTCGCATTGAGCTGACGCCACGCTCGGACGAGATGAAAAAGCTGATCACCAAGATCGAGCTGTGGATTCCCGCCGGCCAAAGCAACCCGGTGCGTGCGAAGTTCAGCGAGCCATCCAAGAATTACGAACTGGTGGATTACTCCGACATCAAGGTCAATCCGACGCTGCCCGAGTCGTCGTTCGCATGGAAACTTCCCGGGAACGTCAAAAAGATGTATCCACAGAAGTAGCCGTCCTCAACGTATTTCAAAGTCTGAGTCGCTCGAAACCGCCGCGTCAGCCGCGTTGACAGATCGCACGTCGGCCCACCGCGGGCCTTGCCGAAGACGCGATTCCAAATCATCAAGTTGCGAGGAAGTGCCGTTGGCATGCACTTCGACGTCGCCATTCGCCAGGTTCCTGGCCCAACCGGTTGCTCCGACGGCGCGCGCAGACTGGCGGGCAAACGCGCGATAGCCCACGCCCTGCACGTTGCCTGAAATTACAAAATGCCGGGCAGCGCGGTGCTCCATTGCCGCCGATTTTACCAGACATCGTGCCGAAACATATCTGCCCGATTATGATTCGGCTCATGCTATGATTCGGCCAGAGTGACAGGAGCCGATTCCCGCGACCCACGGCCGCCCGTGAATTTTCACCATAAGCTTCAACTGACGCCCGGCCTGGGATTGATCTTCGATCTGGATGGAGTCATCATCGACTCCATGCCGTTTCACCAGCGGGCATGGCAGCGCTACCTCGAATTAACGGGCATCGGCACTCGCGAAAGTCTGGACTTTATGCACGGTCAGCGGAACGAGGAAATTGTGCGCGGCTTGCTGGGACCGGAGGCGGACCTTGAAACTGTAATCGCGCATGGGGCGGCTAAGGAGCAACTGTATCGCGACATGCTGCGCGAACGTCTCGACGACCATCTGGTGCCGGGGATCGCGGAGTGGCTGGAGCACGTCTCCCGCGCACCGATTGCCCTCGCGACCAACGCCGAACGCGCTAATATCGACTTCGTTTTAGATGGCGGCAAATTGCGCCCGTATTTCCAAGCGATCGTGGATGGCTCGCAAGTGGACCGGCCCAAGCCCGCACCGGATGTTTACCTCCGCGCGGCTGAGCTGCTTAACATTCCGCCGCGCAACTGCATTGTCTTTGAGGACTCGCCGGTGGGTGTGGCAGCGGCGGTGGCGGCGGGGATGCGCGTGGTGGGCGTACTCACGCACGCTGCGACCCTCGATGGCATCCGATTCTCAATTGCAGATTTTTCGGACCCGCGGCTGGACTCATGGCTATCCGCGCAGAGTCCCGAATAAGCGATGACAATGCCGATTCATCTTTGGCCGATTCTGGTGGCGACATTGGCACTGTGCGTGGTGATCTGGTGGGCTTGGCGCCGGCAATTGGACGCACAGCGCCGGTCCATGCAAGCCTTCTATAGTTTGAGCGAACAAATTTTTGCCGCGCCCACGGCGGCTGAGATTGCCGAAAAGCTGACGGAATCGTTGCCTTCCATATTGCAGGCTACCAGCGCCCGTTTGTACCTGTGGAATCGCCGTACAGCATCGCTGGAGTCGGTTCCTACGACGGCCGAACCCGAACCTATGGCAGTGTCGCTCGCCGGCGAAGCGGTAGGCTTGCCCGCGGGAGCCGTGAAATGCTTCAATGAACGGGCATTAGTAAATATCCCGGATGTGCGGCGCAATGCTCTGGTAAATTCGGGATGGAAATCCGGCGTTCCACGTTCGGCGATGTTCGCCCCGCTGGTGGCGCAGGCGGAAACGTTGGGTGTCGTCGAGGTGGGCAGCCTTCGCCGCCTGGGATACTTCACGGCGGAAGAACAATCCACCTTGCAGCATTTGGCCAAACAGGTGGCAGCTTCGCTGAAATTGGAAGAGCAGCAGAGCATGCGCGAGCAGCTCTTTCGCAGCGAGAAGCTGGCTGCCACCGGGCACTTGATCTCGGGCGTCGCGAACGATCTGCGCGCGCCGCTTGAACGAATCCGCGAGTTGACAGCTTCCCTGCCCGCGGCCGACGACAGCACGCAAATCGAGCGCGGCCTGAAGCAGCTCGACGCAGAGGCTCGGCGCGCTTCGGAAATTGTTTCCCGCCTGGTATCGTTCGCTCAGCCTGCGGATGCAGGCGCGCGCCCGGTCGATGTAAACGCGCTCGCCCGCGGCTTGGTGCAATTCCGGGGCCCCGAATGGAAAGCGCTGGGACTGCGAGTGCAAGACCATTTGTCGCCCGAACCTGCGATGGTGCTGGGCGTCGAAGGCCAAATCGAAGAAGTGTTGCTGAGCCTCCTGGTGGCTGCGGAACAATCCTCGGCACGTTCGGCGGCGAAGACGCTGGAGGTCACGAGCAGCCTGATTGCCGGACGCGTGGTGGTAGAGATTCACTATCCCGAGGAAACGGCGGAGCGCGAGGCGGGCGAATCGGCACTGGATGTCTGCCGGGTCATCGTGCAAAATCTCGGAGGCGAATTACGGGTGCGCCGTCAATCCGGAGGCATGAGTTTCGACGTGGATCTACCGATCGCAGACGGGACGGATCGCCGCGCCGCGAAGAGCAGGCCCGCAACGTCGGGTAAGGCGCTCACCTTCATGCTGGTGGATAACGATGCGGGCGTGCAGCATCAGCTTTTGGGTTTGCTTTCCGCCCGTGGCCATCGCGTGGTTCCTTCGCGGGCGGAGGAAACAGCCGACCTGGCGCATCGCATGCGTTTCGACGGTGTAGTGTGGGCGCTGCGCGCGGGCGGCCCGAAATGGAGTGACTTTCAGGAGCGCCTACGCGATTCGATCGCGGCGGTGGTTCTGGTTAGTGACGGCTACGATGCTGACTTGGCTGTGGGCCTGCACGAAAGCGGTGGTTACTTGCTGCGGCGTCCTCTACAGGAGCTGGAACTGGATCGTGTATTAAGAGCCGTGGAATCGCGTTAGACCGTCGCCGGGCGCCCCGCCAACTGCCGCAGCACGTAGGGCAGAATCCCGCCGCTGCGGTAATACTCGGCTTCTTGTGGAGTATCGATACGCACGATGGCATCGAAGGTCTTGCTCGATCCATTCAGCGTGGCGGTGATCTTCGCACGGGTCTTGCCCGCGGAATCGACCGCAGCAGGAATCCCCTCAATCGAGAACGATTCTTGACCCGTCAGGCACAGCGATTCGCGGCTTTCCCCTTCGGCGAATTGCAACGGCAGCACGCCCATACCGACCAAGTTCGAGCGATGAATGCGCTCAAAGCTCTCGGCGATCACAGCTTTCACGCCTAGCAATAACGTGCCCTTCGCAGCCCAATCGCGCGACGATCCAGTGCCGTATTCCTTCCCGGCAATCACAAATAACGGAGTACCTTCCCTCTGGTAGCGAACTGACGCGTCGTATATCGACATCTGTTCCCCTGAGGGAACGTGCCGCGTCCAGCCGCCTTCGGTTCCTGGAGCCATCTGATTTCTCAGACGAATATTGGCGAAGGTTCCGCGCACCATGACCTCATGATTTCCGCGCCGCGCGCCGTAGGAATTGAAGTCTGCGGGCTTCACACCGAGCGACATTAGATATTGCGCCGCGGGGCTGTCCTTGGCAATATTGCCAGCCGGCGAGATGTGATCGGTAGTGACCGAATCGCCCAGCATCGCCAATGCACGTAAGCCGTGCAAGTCTTTGACAAAAGTCTTCGGATCGACCATCGCATCGAAGTACGGGGCCCGCTTGATGTATGTAGACGCGTCATCCCAGACATAGAGGTCGCCCGCTGGGACTTTCATCCCGCGCCAGGCTGCATCGCCCTCGAACACTTCGGCGTATTGCTTCGCGAACATCTCGCGATGAACGCTCTTCTTCACCGCCGCCTGCACCTCTTGATTCGAAGGCCAGATGTCGCGCAGGAAAACATCTTTACCGGACGGGTCCTGGCCGAGGGGCTCGTGGGTTAGATCCATGTCGACGCGGCCCGCGATGGCGTATGCCACAACCAACGGAGGCGACGCAAGATAGTTGGCCTTCACTAATGGATTCACGCGGCCTTCAAAGTTGCGATTGCCGGAGAGGACCGCAGCCACAGTGAGTTTTCCTGAAGTCACTCCAGCAGCCACTTCATCCGGCAGCGGACCGCTGTTGCCGATACACGTGGTGCAACCGTAGCCCACTAGATTGAACTTCAACGCTTCCAGCGCAGGCAGCAATCCGGCCTCGCTCAAATAATCCATCACTACTTTCGATCCCGGTGCGAGGCTGGTCTTCACCCAGGGCTTGGAGGTGAGTCCGCGCTCAACAGCCTTCTTCGCAACCAACCCCGCGGCAACCAGCACCGACGGATTCGACGTGTTGGTGCAACTGGTGATGGCCGCGATCACCACGCTGCCGTCCTGAATGGTCGCGCCCGTTCCGTTCATCTTAATTTCGGCAGTCTTAGGCGCGGCGCCCAAACCATCGAGGAAATTCTTCTTCACGTCCGGCAGATTGATGCGATCCTGCGGACGCTTGGGTCCGGCGAGCGACGGCACCACTGCCGCGAGATCCAGAGAAAGCGTATCCGAGTAAACCGGTTCGGGCGCGCCAGCGATGCGGAACAATCCCTGCTCCTTGGCGTAGGCTTCCACCAGATCGATTTGTTCTTGCGGACGATTGGTCAGGCGCAGATATTCGAGAGACGCTTCGTCGATGGGGAACACGCCGATGGTCGCGCCATATTCGGGGGCCATGTTTGAAATCGTGGCGCGATCCGCCAGGCTTAAAGCATTCAGGCCGTCGCCGTAGAACTCGACGAACTTGCCGACGACGCCCTTCTTGCGCAACATCTGGGTGACGGTGAGGACCAGATCAGTAGCGGTAGCGCCTTCGGGCAGTTTGCCGGTCATCTTGAAACCAACGACCTGCGGCAGCAGCATCGTAGCGGGTTGGCCCAACATACACGCCTCGGCTTCGATGCCTCCGACGCCCCAGCCGACCACCCCCAGCCCATTGATCATTGTCGTGTGCGAGTCAGTGCCGACGACGGTGTCAGGGTAAGCTGCTCCATCCATCGTCATGACCACCGACGCCAGATATTCGAGATTCACCTGATGCACGATGCCGGTGTCCGGCGGCACCGCGCGGAAATTCTGAAACGCGGACTGGCCCCAGCGCAGGAACGAATAGCGCTCTTGATTGCGCTGGAATTCGAGCAGCGCGTTCAACTGGAACGCGTCGTTGGTGCCGTAGTGATCAACCTGCACGGAGTGGTCGATGACCAGATCCACGGGGACCAACGGGTTGGCCTTCTTGGGATCGGCTCCCATTTTCTTGAGCGCATCGCGCATGGCAGCGAGATCGACCACGCAGGGCACCCCCGTAAAATCCTGCAAGACCACGCGAGCGGGCCGGAAATTAATCTCCGTCGCGGGCGCAGCGGTGTCCCACTTGGCGACGTATTCGATGTCGGAGCGCTTGACGGTAGTTCCGTCCTCGAAGCGCAACAAGTTCTCCAAAAGGATTTTAATGGAGTAAGGAATGCGCGAGAGATTGACTCCGGTTTTTTCCAAGGCCGCGAGGCGATAAATCTGGTGCGTGCGGCCGCCGGCGTGAAGCTGGCCCGCGGCGCCAAAGGAGTTCAGACTTGTCATGGGGGATCTCATTCGATTTTAGCGCGATATAATCAGGCGGTGAACATGAAGAATATGATTCGCCGCACGTTCATTCGGAGCGCGTCCATGGCTGCAATTGGCGCGGCGGCGCCGGGTCTTTTTGGACAAGCTCAACACGTTCCGAATTCGACGGGAACAGAACGGCCGAAGCTCAAGGCGCCGCCGGGCGCGTGCGATTGCCATCATCACATTTATGATCAGGCTCGTTTTCCCCAGCCGGGTCCGGGCGGCGGTCCGGTGGTTCCGAACGCACGCGTTGAAGAATACCTGATGCTGAAGGCGCGCATCGGGACTACTCGCGACGTGATCGTGACCCCACTGGCTTATGCCACTGACAATCGCGTAACGCTAAATGCAATTGAGCGCCTGGGGCCGAACGCTCGCGGCGTGGCGGTGATCCGTCCCGACGTGACCGATGCGGAGTTGAAGACGCTAGCGGACGGAGGAATTCGCGGTATCCGATTCTCGCTAGCCGATCCGCGCCATGCTCCGACGACCATCGAGATGATCCTGCCATTGTCAAAGCGGATCAATGCGCTCGGCTGGCACATCCAGCTGAATATGACTCCGGATCAGATTGTGGCAGCGCATGATCTTTGGAATCGCGTGCCCTGCCCGATGGTTTTCGACCACATGGGTCACGTTCCGGAGCCCGCCGGCGTGGGCCATCCGGTATTCACGCTGATCCGGCGCTTGGTGGATAAAGGCCACACCTGGGTGAAGTTGTCTGTGACCTACGACAATACCAAGGACGGGCCGCCCGGCTACGCGGACGTAACCAGAGTGGCGCAGACGTATGTGCGAGCTGCGCCCGAACGTATGGTGTGGGGCAGCAACTGGCCGCATCCCAATGAAGACACTCCCAAGCCGGACGATGCGCTACTCATCGACTTAATGTCGCAGTGGGCGCCGGATGAGAAGACGCGCCATCGCATCTTTGTGGAGAATCCGGAAAAGCTTTACGGCTTCCCGAAGTGGGCTTGAAGTGAAAGAGCCGACCGCTTGCGCGACCGGCTCTTTCCCGCTACGACAGCGTTGCGTTAGTACTAACGCCCTGGACGATTGTCCCAGCCCTTCGACCGGTTATCGTCTGCGTGGCTCTGCTGCGGGTGCCGCGCAAAATTCTGCCGGTTGTCGCGATCACCGGAATGGTTGTCAAAACGGTGATCGTCACGGCCGGCGAAATGGTTGTCGAAGCGATGATCGTCGCGTCCGAAGAAGCGGTTATCGAACCGCGGCGCAGTGTGAAAACTAATCACCGGCGCGTTCCAGAATCCGGGAACCCAGACTTGACGCCCATAATCATTCGACCAATAGCCGTCTACCCAGGTATAGCCGGGGCCCGGGCACGGCGGAATATTGGCAGCGTAAGCAGGCGGCGCTTGATAGAATCCGGTGCCCTGCGTTCCGAAGCCCACGCCGATGGAGAAGCGGGTTTCGGCGAACATGGAGCCTCCAGCCAAGAGCATCATCACGATCAATTTCTTTTTCATTTTCGTGTCCTGCCTTTCTGCACTTGGTTATTGCATGAGGAATGCCAAACGCTAAGTGCAATGCTATGCGCCGGATAGCAAGATCTCGCTGCATTTCGACTGGTGCGAGCGCACCGGGATGGTGCTTTTGGGCCGTCTGACAGCGCTTTTGGCAGATAGCAGCTAAAATGAAGCGGAGACGAGGGACCAAATGACGCGGCGCGACCTTTCAAGACTGGCGGTATTGGGAGCGGTAGCAGGTTCACATGCGTTTGCGCAAAAGGCTGCGGCCCGGAAGGAGCCAGTGACAGATGACGTCGCTCGCTTCATTGTCAACACGCGCTATGAGGACATCCCGAGCGACGTAATTGAACTCGCGCGCAAGTCGATTCTCGATGGACTAGGACTGGCGCTCTGCGGCTCCGCAGCTAAGACCGGAGAGATCGCGCGGCAGTACTTAAAGTCCCTGGGATTTGGAACGGGCACGGCAGGGCTCGCCACAGTGATCGGTTCGCCCATGAAAGCACCGGTGCGCTTCGCGGCCTTCGCCAACGCAGTCGGCATCCATGCCGACGACTACGACGACACTCAACTGGCGGTGGCCGAAAACCGAACCTATGGATTATTGACGCATCCAACAGCTCCCGTGCTGCCGGCAGCGCTCGCAATGGCCGAATCGCGGTCCTTATCGGGCCGGGATCTTCTGTTGGCGTATAACCTCGGCGTGGAAGTCGAATGCAAGATCGCGGAAGCGATTTCGCCGCGGCATTACGAGGACGGGTTCCATTCGACCGGCACGATTGGCGTGATGGGTGCGGCCGCGGCGGTCGCAAAACTAGGCCGTTTCGACCTGCAGCAGGTGCTCACAACGCTGGGCATCGCAGCGAGTGAGGGCGCGGGTCTGCGCGAGAATTTCGGCACCATGACCAAGCCGTTTCACGCCGGGAAAGCTTCGGAAAATGGCGTGGTGGCGGCGGAGTTCGCAGCGTTAGGATGGACTGCGACGCACGAGGTTCTGGAA
>Ga0105238_10008068_pt1 | contig 10530 bp, 8 predicted proteins | sample KBSC34metaG_FD_81526 | JGI IMG/M metagenome (GOLD analysis project Ga0105238, IMG submission 81526) | Corn rhizosphere microbial communities from Kellogg Biological Station, Michigan, USA - KBS C3-4 metaG | ecosystem: Host-associated > Plants > Roots > Rhizosphere > Soil | place: Michigan, USA...
GATCTCGGAACCGCCAATACGCTCGTTTATGTCAGGGGCCGCGGCATCGTCCTCAATGAGCCGTCGGTGGTCGCGATCGAGACCATCAACGGGGTCAAGAAGGTCAAGGCCGTCGGCGAGGACGCCAAGCTGATGATGGGCAAGACGCCAGACCAGATCGAGGCGATCCGGCCACTTCGCGACGGAGTCATCGCCGACATCGACGTCGCCGAGCAGATGATCAAGCACTTCATCCACAAGGTCCACGGCGGCAAGATGCGCGCCTGGCGCTTCCCGGAAATCGTGATCTGCGTGCCATCGGGATCGACCTCGGTCGAACGTCGCGCGATCCGCGATGCGGCCTCGAACGCCGGCGCCAGCGCTGTCTACCTGATCGAGGAGCCGATGGCCGCCGCGATCGGCGCCGACATGCCGGTGACCGCTCCGATCGGATCGATGGTCGTCGACATTGGCGGGGGCACGACTGAGGTCGCGGTGCTGTCGCTCCGTGGCCTAGCCTACACCACTTCGGTGCGCGTCGGCGGTGACAAGATGGACGAGGCGATCAGCTCCTACGTCCGCCGGAACCACAACCTCCTGATCGGCGAAGCCACGGCCGAGCGGATCAAGAAGGAAGTCGGAATCGCCAAGCCGCCGGTCGACGGGATTGGCAAGACCGTCCACATCAAGGGCCGCGACCTCGTCAACGGCGTGCCCAAGGAAATCTCGATCAACCAGGGCCAGATCGCCGAGGCGCTGTCCGAGCCCGTTGGAACGATCGTCGAGGGCGTCCGCATCGCGCTCGAGAACACCGCTCCGGAGCTCGCCGCTGACATTTGCGACCAGGGCATCGTCCTCACGGGCGGCGGGGCACTGCTCCAAGGCCTGGACGAAGTGCTTCGCGATGAGACTGGCCTGCCGGTGACGGTCGCCGACGATCCGCTGACCTGCGTTGCGCTCGGTACTGGACGCGCGCTCGAGGAAGATCAGTTCCGCGGCGTGCTTCAGACGGCCTAGCGGGGACATAAGCAGTGGCGACCGCGCGTCCCGGCTGGTCGCGGCGAGCCCAATACGGGCTGTTCTTCAGCCTCCTGGCGGTGATCGCCGGGATTATACTCGGCCTCATCCTGCTCGCCGTCTCGCTGGTTGCGCCGAAGACGTTTGACGGCCTTCGCGGCGCGGCGCTCGATATCACCGGACCGGTCGCTGGTGCGCTTCATGAAGTGACGGCGACCGCGGAAGGTTTGGTCACTGGCGCCGGAGATTATTGGGATGCCGCACGGCAAAATGGAGAGCTGAAGCGCGAGAACCAGGCGATGCTTCGCCGGATGGTCGAAGCAAAGGCGATTGTTCAGGAAAACCAGCAGCTGAAAGCCGCGCTTCAGCTTCGGCAGCATTCTCGCGACACGGTTGCAGTTGGCCGGATCGTCGGCTCCTCCTTCAACAGCCCGCGGCGGTTCGCGATCATCTCAGCCGGGACGAGCGACGGGATTCGCGAAGGCATGCCGGTACGGTCTCCCGACGGCCTGGTCGGCCGTATCATCGATGCCGGAGCCCTTTCGTCCCGCCTCCTGCTGATTTCGGATCGGACGAGCATCGTACCCGCCCGGCTGCTCCGAGGAGGCATCCCTGTCATCACGCAGGGCCGCGGCGACGGTACGGTCGATGTCCGTCCCCTCGAAGTGGGCCGTAATCCGTTTCGTCCGGGCGACATTATCATCACCTCGGGGACCGGCGGGCTTTATCCGCCGCTCGTCCCGGTTGCGCGGGTCGTGAAGCTCAAGGGCGACGACGCGATCGCGCTTCCGCTCGCCGATCCGGCGAACACGAGCTTCGCCATTGTCGAGCCGCCCTATGAACCGGAAGTGGCCGCGGTCGAGAACCAGCCAGCGTCAAGCGAGGCGCCCTGATGGTTCGGGCCGCGCTCGCTCCACCAAAGCGCTTCAGACGGGGGCCGCGGCCGTACGCAACGGCCGTTCCGGCGATGACAGTCGTCGCCTGCTCCCTGCTGGCCGCTCTTCCGATCATCTCCACGAGCGGCTGGTACCCCGATTTCGGCTACCTGGTCTTCATCAGCTGGCGGCTGCTTCGAGCCGATCCGTGGCCGGCCTGGTGGGCGATCCCGCTGGGCCTCATCAACGACCTGTTCACCGGATATCCCATAGGCTTTTCAATAGCTTTGTGGAGTGCGACCATGTTGGCGCTCGATCTGATCGATCGCCGCACCATGTGGCGCGACTACTGGATCGAATGGATGCTTGCGACGGTTTTGATCGCGATCGACGAATGGCTGCAATGGCGTGTCGCCGGAGCGGCTGGCGCCGACGTACCTTTCACCATGATCGCTCCGCCTTTCCTCATTTCGATCTGCGTTTTTCCGTTGAGCGCCTGGCTGGTTTCGCGCGTCGATAAGTGGAGGCTTGGCCGGTGAAGCCAATCCGGATCACCAACGCGCACCAGTCGATCACCTTTTCCAGGCGCATGCTGATGCTCGGCGGCGCGCAGGCGGCTGTCGGCGGGTTGCTGGTCGGTCGTCTCGGCTGGCTGGCGATTGCCCAGAACGAAAAATACCAGTTGCTGAGCGAGAATAACCGGGTCCAGCTGATTCCCGTCCCGCCGAGGCGCGGGTGGCTGATCGATCGCTACGGAAAGCCGATCGCGATCAACAAGGCGAGCTTCCGCGTCGACATCATTCCGCAGCAGCTCGACAAGGGACGTGATGTCGTCCCCGACGTGGCCAAGCTCCTCGCCCTTGAGCCCGACGACGTCGATCGGATCCGCAAGGAACTCGCGCAATCGCGCGGATTCCAGCCGGTCTCGGTCGCCGACAATGTTCCTTACGAACAATATGCGGCGATCACGGTCCGACTTCCCGACTTGCCGGGAGTTGCCGCTTCCCAAGGCTTCACCCGCTTTTATCCGGGCGGGTCCACCGTCGGTCAGCTCGTCGGCTACGTCGGCGCAGCCTCAGCGGAAGAATATGAGAAGGAAAATAAGAACCCGCTCCTCCTCGTCCCCGGCGTGAAGATCGGAAAAGAGGGCCTCGAAAAAGAGCTTGAATCTACGCTGCGCGGCCAGCCTGGAGGCCAGCGGGTCGAGGTCACCGCCCGCGGCAAGCTGGTCAAGGAACTGGACCCAAAGCCCGACATCAGCGGTGGAACAGTTCAACTGACGATCGATTCGGACCTTCACCAATATGCCGCGCGACGCATCGGCGATCAGTCCGCATCGGTCGTCGTTATCGATGTGACGACCGGTGACATCCTGGCGATGCCGTCGATGCCGTCGTTCGATCCGAACAATTTCTCGGACGGAATCAGCCAGGCCGAATGGAAGATGCTGTCGAGCGACAATCACCTGCCGCTCGTCGATAAGACGGTGGAGAGCCTTTATCCGTCGGGTTCGACGATCAAGCCGTCCATGGCCCTGGCCCTTCTGAATGCTGGCATCGATCGCAAGCAGATCGTCGTTTGCTCCGGCGCATTCCAGCTCGGAAACCACACCTTCCACTGCGACAGGCGTCACGGTCCGCTCGATATGGACGGGGCGGTGGTCCACAGCTGCGACGTATATTTCTACACGATGTGCCTCCGGGTCGGGGCCGAGAAGCTCGCACCCATGGTCCGCTCCATGGGCTTCGGTGAAAAGTTCGACCTTCCATTCGATCACCAGCGCTACGGAACCATCCCCGACCCCGACTGGATGATGCGCAAATATCATCGCGAATGGCAGGGATACGACACGGTCAACATGTCGATCGGCCAAGGCATGGTGCTGATCAACCCGCTCCAGCTGGCAGTGATGGCAAGCCGCCTTGCGACCGGAAAGCGCGTCGTTCCGCGCCTACTCAAGAACAAGCCCGTCGTGGCGCAGACCCAGCTTGCCGTCGACCAGGATCATCTGGACTTCATCCGCAAGGCAATGTGGGGCGTGGTCGATCACGGCACGGCCGCTGCAGCCAAGTTTCCGATCGACGGCATTCAGATGGCTGGAAAGACGGGGACGGCGCAGACCCACAATCTGAGCGCGGGGGAACGCGGCAATTATACCAGCGCGACCTGGGCGCTGCGGGATCATTCGCTGTTCATGGGCTTTTTGCCGTTCGATAATCCGCGCTACGCCTGTGGGACGATCGTCGAGCATGGCGGCTTCGGCGCCGCGGTCGCAGCACCGCTGGTCCGCGACACCCTCACCTTTCTCTACGACAAGCAGAAAGCGCTCGCTGCTCTGGACACGTTCGAGCAAAGCATCGGGGGCACCCTTGATGAACGGATCGCGCGCAAGACCGCATCCTGGCGCCAGGCCAACGGCTTCCCGCCCCTTCCCCCAGCCAAGCTTGCATGATTACGTCTGCCATTATCCCCCGGCCGCTGGCGCGGCTTCCGTGGCGTTTGATCTTCCTGGTCACCGCCATTGCCATGTTCGGCCTGGTCGTTCTCTACTCGGCGGCCGGCGGCTCAGCGCAACCATGGGCGGTGAAGCAAGGCATCATTTTCCTGTTCTTCCTCGGCGTCGCCATCGGCATGTCGTGGCTCAGCGAAGCGACGATCAAATCGATCGCCTTCCCGCTCTATGGCGCGACCCTAATCATGCTGGTCGGAGTCGAAGCGCTCGGGTTTGTCAGCAAGGGCGCTCAGCGTTGGCTCGATATCGGACCGATCCGGCTTCAACCGTCCGAATTCATGAAACCGGCGATCGTCCTGACGCTCGCTCGCTTCTACGAGCTGGTCCCGGCTGGCGAGACGAGGAAATGGCGCGCGATCTGGCCGGCGTTCGTGCTGCTGGGCGTTCCGGCCTTCCTGATCCTCGTTCAGCCGGACCTCGGCACCTGTATCATGGTCCTGTTGTGCGGGATTACCGTAATGTTCCTCGCCGGACTGCCATTGTGGATCTTCCTCGCGCCCCTCGCCGTCGGGGCGGTGGCGGCTCCGGTCGTCTACAATTTGATGCACGGTTACCAGCGCAAGCGGATCGACGTCTTTCTCGATCCCGAAAGCGACCCCCTCGGCGCCGGCTACCACATCGCCCAATCGAAGATTGCGATCGGTTCGGGGGGAATCTGGGGCAAGGGCTTCCTTCACGGTAGCCAGAGCCACCTCGATTATTTGCCCGAGGGCCACACCGACTTCGTCTTCGCCACCATGGCTGAGGAATGGGGCCTGGTCGGCGGGGTGCTGCTCATCCTTGCTTTCGCGCTGGTTATCCGCTGGGGAATGAAGGTCAGCGCCAATTCGAAGACGCGGTTTGGCCAGCTGGCCGCGGCGGGTCTGTCGGCGACGATCTTCTTCTATGTTGCGATCAACCTGATGATGGTGATGGGCCTCGCCCCCGTCGTCGGCGTCCCCTTGCCCCTTGTCAGCTTTGGTGGCTCGGCAGTGATGACCGTCATGCTCTGCCTCGGCCTCCTGATGGCGCTTGAGCGTCAACAGAGGACCGTTTCGAGGCTGGCGTGAGCGCCTTGAATCCGAGTGGTTGCGCCCCAGCTAAGCCCATGCTACCGGCGCCGCCGCTCAGGGCTCAAAAATAGCCGTCGGAGCATCCGCCTCACGGCAGTGGACGCATAGCTCAGTTGGTAGAGCAGCTGACTCTTAATCAGCGGGTCCTAGGTTCGAGCCCTAGTGCGTCCACCATTTCTTCCGCGATAGTCTGACGCCGTTGACCCTTATCAAGGATGGGAACGGCAGTTCGCGGTTGTCGCGTTGAGCTGGAGTGCACCTGCCTCCTCTGCGCTCGGGCTTTCACCGCCCATGACCGTCTTGCAACTCATGAATTCAGCCGAGCGTCGCGTGCGGACATGCACCCCTGGGCCGCAGTGAGCGTTCAGGCGGCGATGCTTGGAACTTCCCAGCCGGAGCCTTCTCGCCGCCCGCTAATGGTGGTGGCAGCGACTACGCTCGCGACCGCGGCGGGCATTGGATGGCTGCTTCAGCGCGCTTGGAAGCCTAAGGGAGACATCAATCACCGCGCCGCGCAAGCTCTCGGCGCTGGTGCGGCTATCCTCTGTGCCAGCGTCGCGCTCGACAGCGCGCTCGAGCATTATCGAGGTGAGTTCAAGAATCGCGCGATGTTCGTTGGACCAACCGTTGCGTTCTTGGGGCTCGGCGCAGCGACGTACATCGCCTTCCGTCCGGACCGAGTAAAAGACCAGCTGCCAAGGATCGCGCTGATCGCCGTCGGCGCAACCGGGCTGATCGGAATCGGATTCCACACGTACAACATCCTCAAGCGGCCGGGTGAACTCGACGCCCTCAACCTCTTCTACGCCGCTCCGGTTGGAGCGCCCGCGGCGCTGACGCTCGCGGGATTGTACGGCCTGATCGCGGGCGAGCTGCTGGACGGCTCCAGCGCCATTCGCACACAGCTTCCCAAACTTACGGCAGGGCTCATCGCTTTCTCGCTTCTCGGCACCGCCGCCGAAGCCGGCCTTCTTCATTTCCGCGGCGCCTTCCAGGACCCCGCGATGTATGCACCCGTGACCATCCCGCCCCTCGCCGCCGTCGCAGTGGGCGCGGCAGCGCTGTCTCCGCGCGCGGCGTTGGTCGCGGAGCCCCTACTCAAAGCGACGGCCGTGCTCGGAATCGCCGGGCCGATCTTCCACGCCTACGGAATCCACCGGAACATGGGTGGCTGGCACAATTGGAGCCAGATGATCCTGCAGGGTCCGCCCCTCCCCGCGCCCCCCGCCTTCCTCGGCATTGCCGCCGCCGGCATCGGCTTGCTTCCCGCCCTTCAGGGGCGCGAGCAGTGAGCGAGTTCCAGACGCCTTATCCGTCGTACGACGTTCTTGACAAATGGGACTCGCCGTCATGGAACGACCAGACAAGGGAAACGGTCGCTCGCAGGCTCGACGAGGTTCCGAAGCGGGAATTTCTCACCGCGAAACAATGGTCACTGCTCGAAGCGATCAGCGCACGGCTGATGCCGCAGCCAGACCGCGAAGAGCCCGTTCCGATCGTCCCGTGGATCGATGATCGGCTGAATAAGGATCGACGCCCGGGCTATCGCTACGCCGGCATGCCGCCGATGCGAGAAGCGTGGGCGAGAGGGCTCAACGCAATCGCCGCCGAATGTACCGACCGTTTCGGGAAGCCGTTCGAGGAACTGTCGAGCGAGGAGCAGGACACCTATCTAACCGATCTCCAGAACGGCGAAGTGTCTGATCGCTTCTGGGGCGATATGCCGGTCCAATGCTTCTTCAGCGAACTGCTGCTGAAGGACGTGCTCGAAATCTATTATTCCCACCCCGTGGCCTGGTCCGAAATCGGTTTCGGCGGCCCGGCATCGCCGCGCGGTTACGTCCGAACGGGCTTCGACGAACGCGATCCGTGGGAGGCGGAGCCGGCGGATGTATGAGCGGGCCGAGGAAGTGCGCGCGAAGGACGGCCGCGCTCCGGACGTCTTCCGCGAGGGCAAATGGGTGCCGATGCGCTGCTACCCGGACGACGAGGAAGTTGACTTCGCCATCGTCGGGACGGGCGCGGGTGGCGGGACACTGGCATGCAAATTGGCCGAAGCGGGCTTTTCCGTCGTCGCATTCGACGCGGGCCCCTTCTGGCGTCCGCTCGAGGATTTCGCGTCCGATGAATCGAGCCAGGGCGACCTCTACTGGACCGACGAGCGGATCAGCGGCGGCGACGATCCGGTGCAGCTCGGCTCGAACAACAGCGGCCGCGGTGTCGGGGGAAGCACCGTCCATTATGCGATGGTCGCACTTCGCTTTCGCCCTGAGTGGTTCCAGTGCCGATCGGAGCTCGGATACGGCCGCGACTGGCCGGTCACATACGACGAGATGGAGCCTTATTACGACGAGGCCGAACACGCGCTGAAGATTTCGGGCCCGGTGCGCTACCCATGGGGAAGACGGCGCAAGCGCTATCCCTATCGTCCGCACCAACTGAACGCCTCGGGCCTCGTGCTCGCAAGGGGCGCGGAAAAGCTTGGCATCAAATGGGCGCCGGTGCCGCTAGCCACCTTGTCGGCGCCACGAGGCATGGCTCACCCATGCGTCTATCGCGGATTCTGTATCTATGGCTGTTCCACCAACGCCAAGCAGAGCGTGCTCGTCACCTTCATTCCGCGAGCGTTGAAAGCCGGCGCAGAGATCCGAGACCTTTCGATGGTCGACCGTGTCGAGATAGGAAAGAACGGCCGCGCGACCGGTCTTCATTACCACCGCGAAGGCGCATGGCGGCGGCAAAAGGCGAGGCACGTCGTCGTCGCCGGCTATTCGATCGAGACACCACGGCTTCTGCTCAACAGCGCCTGCCCGGAATTTCCCGACGGACTCGCCAACGACAACGGGATCGTCGGCAAGCATCTGATGATCCATTCGGGGCCCGGAGTGTGGGGCCGCATGGAAGAGGAGATACGGAGCTACAAGGCGCCGCCGAGCCTCGCCCTCACCGAGCATTGGAATTACGACGACAACGCCAAGGATTTCCACGGCGGCTATGCGTTCATGAGCCAGGGCCCGCTTCCGAATGCCTGGGCAGAGACGCTCGCCGGGCGGGGCCTCTGGGGCATGGCGCTGAGGCAGGAAATGACCGCCTTCAACTTCATGGCCGGATTGAGAATCGTCGGAGAAACCGAGCCGCGCCCCGTAAATCGCGTCGAGCTTGCCGATGAGAAGGACGACCTCGGGATTCCCATCCCGCGGGTGACTTTCTCTCTTTCGGAAAACGACAAGAAGCTGATGGAGCATTCGCTGGGATCGATGCGAGCCGTGCTCGAGGCGGGCGGCGCGCAAGACTTGTGGGACGACAAGGACAGCTCGCACCTGCTCGGCACCTGCCGGATGGGCGACGATCCCGCAGACAGCGTCGTCAACCGCGATGGCCGCAGCTGGTCGATCCCGAACCTGTGGATTTGCGACGGCTCTCTGTTCCCCACGAGCGGCGGCGTGAACCCGTCGCTCACCATCCAGGCGAACGCCCTTCGCATCGGCGACCGGATCAAGGAAATGGCCGGCCGAGGCGAACTGTGAGGAAGGTTCCCTCTCGGATCGCAAGCATCGAAGACCTGCGCCGTCGCGCCCATGCCCGAGTGCCGAAGCCGTTCATGGACTATATGGAGGCCGGATCGTTTCAACAGATCACTCTGCGCGACAACCGTCGCGACCTCGACGCGATCCGCTTTCGCGAGCGAGTCATGGTCGACGTCTCGAACCGGAAGCTTGAAACAACGATGCTGGGTGAAAAGGTGTCGATGCCCGTCGCGATCGGGCCGACAGGGATGTGCGGCGCGATTTGGTCGAACGGCGAGATCCTTTCATGCCGCGCTGCGCACGAGTTCGGTATCCCCTTCTCGCTTTCGACCAATGCGCTGCTTTCGATCGAGGACGTTCGAAGCTCGGTCGACAAGCCCTTCTGGTTCCAGCTGTATCTCGAAAAGGACCGTGGCTTCTCGAAGGAGCTGCTCGATCGCGCCAGGAAAGCCGGCTGTCCCGTGCTGATCCTGACCATGGACCTGCACGTCGAAGGCACGCGCTACGTCGATTCCCATAACGGGCTCGGAATGCCGCCCAAGCTCACGCCGGCAAACATCTGGAGCATCGTTTCGCACCCGAGCTGGGCCTTCGCGATGCTTCATTCGAAGCGCTGGAGCTTCGGCAACTACGCGGAAAAGGTGAAGTCGGGAAACGTCAAGGAAATGGCGGAGCTGGTGAGAAGCCAGCTCGACAGCTCATTCGACCTGAAGACGCTGGAATGGGTACGCTCGCTGTGGCCCGGCAAGCTGATCGTCAAAGGCATCCTCGACGTCGAAGACGCGAAGATGGCGGTGAAGGCAGGCGCGGATGCAATTCTCGTCTCGAACCACGGCGGTCGCCAACTCGACAGCGCTCCGTCGACGGCCTCGGTCGTGACGAGCATCGTCGATGAGGTCGGCGACAAGACCGAAGTCTATGTCGACAGCGGCGTCCGTTCGGGCCTCGACGTCCTGAAGTTCCTCGGCCTTGGCGCCCGCGCCTGCTTCATCGGTCGCGCCTACCTTTATGGCCTCGGCGCCTACGGGCAGGCCGGGGTCACCAAGGCCCTCGAGATCCTGAAGGAGGAGCTCAGCATTGCGATGGCGCTGACCGGAGTGACCGATGCAGCGAAGGTTCCGCGCGACATAATCCTTCGCGCGCCACCGCAGCCTTCAATGGCTGCAACCGCAAGCAGCGGCGGACCGTTTGAAGACGTGCGCGTTTACGAAGAAAGCTAGACTGGAGCGACACCATGGCCATGACCGGCGGCGACATCCTCGTCGAAACCCTGATCAAATGGGGCGTGGATACGATCTTCGGAATCCCCGGAGACGGCATCAATGGCGTGTTTGAGTCGCTTCGGCAGCGGCAGGACAAGATCAAGTTCGTCCAGGTACGCCATGAGGAAGCGGCCGCCTTCGCGGCGTGTGCTTATGCGAAGTTCACGGGCAGGCTTGGCGTGTGCCTCGCGACGTCCGGACCGGGCGGCATCCACCTGCTGAACGGCATTTACGACGCCAAGCTCGACAATCAGCCGGTCCTGGCCATCACCGGGGCGCAGCACCACGACCTGATCGAAACCTACA
>Ga0105238_10008073_pt1 | contig 10529 bp, 16 predicted proteins | sample KBSC34metaG_FD_81526 | JGI IMG/M metagenome (GOLD analysis project Ga0105238, IMG submission 81526) | Corn rhizosphere microbial communities from Kellogg Biological Station, Michigan, USA - KBS C3-4 metaG | ecosystem: Host-associated > Plants > Roots > Rhizosphere > Soil | place: Michigan, USA...
CATGGCCACGAACGTGGGGGTGGTGGTGTTAAGGAGTAGTGAGCAATGTCAGACACACAGTCTACGTTGGGGATTTTGGCAGTGTTTATTTTGTACGTGTGGTACTGCTGGGGGTCCAGATGAATCTGTTTGAATGGGTGAGGGATTTTGCGGAGGGGTTGATAGCCACACCCCAGACTCCCGTACAGGCCCCGTTTTTGCCCCGCGAAGAGTGTGAGGCCATACCGGCCAGTGAGGTGGAGGATGAGTAACCCTTTCATCGACTACAGCCAGTGGAAAGAATACACACACTGTGAATGGAAATGGTTGGAGAAATATGTTCAACATTATCGTAAGGCTAAAAAGGCTGGGCAGAACGAGGATGCCCTTACGTTGGGTTCGTTGGTCCACGCTGGACTCCAGGAGCTACGTAAGACTGGTAGACCCAGTATCCCAAACGACGCAATTGTTGAATTTGACCCGACACCGGAAGCGTTAGCGTGGGCCCACACATTGCTGCTGGGTTATGTGCAAGCGTACCCACAAGAACAGTTCACACACTACTATACCGAGGAGCCGTTGCGGGCACCCCTCACGGATGGTGTGGATTTACTGGCCAAGATTGATGCGTACTTTCATGTGGACCAACCCACCGAAATGGAGAGCGGGGTAGGGGATCGGTTCACATTAACCCCAGGATGGTGGATACATGAGTATAAAACGAAGGATGCGGGGCGAGATGTTGGTAAGTACGTGCGAGGCTGGCGGGTTAACATGCAAGCCAACTTTCAATTACTTGCATTGGCCCACCATATCGGTGAACGGCCCCAGGGTATTCTCATTAATGTCCTCGAAAAGCCTAAAACTAGCCAACCCAAACGCAAATGTAACGGTTGTGAAGAGAGTATAGAGTTACGTAACTGGATACCCACGGGCGACGGGTTCATGTGCCCGCTTTGCAATTTTGTTAAGACCGACCTGGACACGTCCGACCGGCGCAAGATCAAACGGGTCCCGAGTTACTACCGGCTCATGGTGACACGGACCCAGGACGAATTGACCGTGGCCGAGCGGGAGATATGTGAGGCTGGGCTACGGATGAATGAGCTACGGGCAGGGTCCCCACCCACCCGTGCACTCGAACGTTGTATGGAGTTCAACTGGGAGTGTGATTATTTTGAACCCCACAGTGCGCTGAAAGATGCAAAGGACATGACGGGGTTTGTACAGGTGCAACCGTTTGCGTATATTGATAGATAAGGAGAGTGTATGAAAAAGTTTTTATTTGGTTTGTTTTTCGGTGGGGATGATGTTGCTTCCACCGTGTTTGGGATGCTAGCGGCACGTTTGGATGCGCTACGGCACAAGGCCAAGAGGGAAGCGGCCCAGGCCGAGGCCGACCAACATGCGTTGAATCAGTATGCGTCGGTGCGGGAATTCCAGGCGTTGCGGGCCAGTGTCCAGGCCAAGTTGGCGGAGTTGGATTAGGCCATGGGTACATCACGCGGAATTGCATGTTGGGTGGGTGGGTTTGGGGTACTGATTATCATGGGGTTGTGTTATGCACCCTTGCCTACGGGGGTCCTACTAAGTGGAGGACTACTAACCGCTGCATACTTACTGTGGAAGTGGGACGTATAAAAGGGAGGGACACCGTGACCAAATGCCAACACTGTTCTAATTTTGGGCCTGACTGTGCCTGCGGTACGCCTGCCGGTGTCATGTCCAAGATTAAATACCGGGACCGGAAAATATATGTGGACCCAGAGGGCACGTACCTCCAGGTTCAGGGGGATGGGTGGACTGGGCGCAAGTGGACCCTATCCAAACACATGACAGTATCGGAGCTAGTACAGACTGCGTTTATGGCCTGTCTGGCCTGGGAGGAGCACGAGTGCCGGGAGGAGTTTCGGTACAAAGGGCAGGCTGTGTTTGGGCCACACTTTCATGTTGAGGCGTTGGTGAAGTTGTGTGAGCAAGGGCAGTTGCAGTATCGGGCGGCTGTGCCGCAAGCGGATGGAGTGTCATGAAAGACCGATGTGAAGTGTGTAACGCCTGGATCGTATGGATTGTGTGGCACTTTGGGCATGCTTTTTGCAGCGAAACCTGTGCCACCCTGTACTTCGATGACGTGAGTCGGGAGTCTGGGGTGGAGATATATTGTGAGGGTGTATGAAACTCTGGCTGGATGATATACGGGACCCGGCAGCCTACGGGCGGATCGGGTGGACCTGGGCCAAAACTGCCGATGAGGCGATAGCCTACCTACAGACCGGGGAGGTCCTACAAGCCTCTCTAGACCATGATCTGGCGTGGGAGCATTACCCGTGGAACGACACAGGCCAACCATACACCGAGCGTACAGGGTATGATGTTGTGTGTTGGATGGAGGAGAACAATGTATGGCCTCCTCTCGGAACCACTGTGCACTCCGCAAACCTTGTGGGCCGCGCCCGTATGGAGGCTGTTATCAATAAACATCTTTGCCCTCGTTGTCAGGGCAGTGGTGTTTGTGGGTGTTGTAACGCTAGTTGTGAGTATTGTGCGGGCACTGGTAATGTTTGACACTCTTTGACACTACACCCACACCCACCCCAAAAATATAGTACAATAGTCCCTTGACATCCCACAGCTAATTTGATATAGTGGTTTGTACCCACCCGCCACGTCCTGTGGCACACAACAATAATACAACCCCCGGTGCAGGGCAGTTCACACACCGTAGCAGCGGCTAGTGTGGCGCAGTTTCCTGTTAAATCAAGGCAGCCCGTAAGCTAGCAGCCGGGGGTCCACAACATCCTTTGGAGGGATAGCACCTGTCAGCAGTTACATTAGGAACACTTAAAATACAAAACACCCGGAATCTGTTGGGCCCAGACACGAAACTCTGTGTGCTGATTCATGCCCGACCCAAGATGGGTAAAACCGAACTGGCCAGTTCGCTGGATGCACTGACCAAAAAGTACCGGAAAAAGCCCACACTTATCATTGCGTCCGAGGTGGCAGAGGGTGGAGGGACTATGACCCTCAACCACAAGGACATTGATTATGTCATGCCTTCCACGTTCGGAGAGATGGATAACCTGTTGGCCCAACTGGCCACCAACGACCACTACGGTGGAGTTGTCCTGGACAACGTATCCGATTACGTTACCCGGATTGTTAAGCCTCACGCACTATCTTTCCCAGCAAAAGAAAAGGTCCTCGGAGCACGGACACTTGGTGTGCCCGACCGGTCGGATTATCAAGTTATGGGGGAGTGTGCCCGCCAGCAACTCAACCGGCTTATTAACCTCACGAATGAGAACACCAAACCACAGTACCGCAAGGACGTAGTGGTCACGGCTCTACAGCGAGAAAAGCAGGACGATGATGGGACAGTCACGGCCATCACACCGGACCTGCCAGGAGCATTGGCCGACGCAGTAACCGCACTATTCCAATCCGTCCTAACCATCACCATTACCCAGAAGGTTGTGAAACAACCGGATGGGACCACCCGCCGATACGCGGCCCGTACCCTGTACACTGCGCCAGATGGCCTACGTGTGGCCGGGGACCGAATGAAGATTTTCCCCCACAACTTCCCCCTCACAACAGAGGACGGGGAGCCTGTCGGGCTCGATACGATTTATGAGTTGTGGTTGGCCAACCGGCCCGCCACAGCCTAACCATATTTCTCCGTTAGATTAAGGCCGAAGCGGAGTTGTCGGGTGCTGGCGACCGTATCCCACCAGCAAAAACACACCCACCCTCTGGGTGGGCAATCTCAAGGAGAGAAATAGTCTGTCTGATACATCGTTTGAACACGTGAATTTGAATGAAGTGGACCCGAATGCGGCTACCGTTGGCGTCGGGGACTATACATTCGAGGTGAGTGATGCGGCAATGAAAACGTTTACTTACCAGAAAGGGGAGAATGCGGGGAAAGAGGGCACGCGCTTGGCGTTGGCTCTCACCATCACCGACCATCCCACACTGTCGGGGCGTCGGCTGTTTGAGAGTTTGTTTCCGGGTAAGGGTACCGAGAAACAATGCCGTCGCATTATGGATGTGACCGGTATTGTGCAAACCGACAGCTTTGCACAGTGGTTGACGGATCTGAAGGAAGCCAAGGCTCGTTTTAACGCGCCGGTTATTCTGAAGGATCAGAAAAACCAGGACGGGACGGTGAGTCCGAAGCCGACCGTTAATTTGTGGGAAGTTTCGCCTGCTTCCTAGTGTAGTAGCCCCGTGAGGGGTTGTTGTACATGGCATGGTGGGGTGCCAGATAAATCCCCACCAGCATACGCCTCAGTAACTCAGTTGGCAGAGTACCGCACTTGTAATGCGGAGGTCAAGTGTTCGATCCACTTCTGGGGCTCCATCCTTTTTATGCCTTATAAAGATCCACGAAAACAAATTGAATATCAAATCAAATGGCTAGCTGCTAGACGCCTGGAATTTTTCAAAGATAAGGAATGTGTTGTGTGTGGTTCAACTGAAAAGTTAGAGCTAGACCATATTGATGAGAAACAAAAGGTTTCACATCGCATTTGGTCTTGGACTCTTGCTCGAAGGTTGGACGAGTTAGCCAAATGCCAAGTTTTATGTGAAAAATGCCACCAAGAAAAAACCACAAAATATCATAAACTTTTGTTTACCAAACCACTTGTGCATGGCACCTACAATGCTTATAGGCATAAAGGTTGTCGTTGTGAAAAATGTAAACGCGCTTATTCTCCGCTTAGAATAGAACAATATCTCCGCACTGGAAATTAATGTCAGTACGTCCCGCGTTTTGCACCCACTGCCCCATATCCCACGTAACCTCGGGCTACACACCGCTTCACATCCCCAAGACCCCGAACAACATCCTACTGGTGTCTGAGATTGGTGGGGATCTGAACGGCCCGTCTGGGTCCTGGATGAACAACCTCCTGGCCCGCGCCGGGATCAAACGCACCGAAACAGCCACCGTGTCTTGTGTGGGCTGCACCCCTCCCGATAACCTCTGGCCCACCGACCGAAAGTGGAAGGCCACCCCCCGCTCAGACGCTTACTCTGCCGTCGCGTACTGTCGTGAACACCACCTGTTACCTGCTGTGGCCGAGGCCGCCCCGGACAAGATTATAACCCTGGGGGATGCGGCTCTGGAGGCCCTTACTCCCCGCAAGGCCATTATGGTGTGGAGGGGCAGCCCCCTCCCCCTCCGTGGCGACATGTCCCGTACCCGCGTCATCCCCACCCTCCACCCCAAACAACTTATGAAGGACGCCAAGATGGTGTCCTGTGTGATTACGGACCTACGTAAATCCCTCACCCCTCCCCCCGAGAACTACAACCTCTATGCTACGTCGAGTGACCTGGAACACTTTACTTCTACTGTTTTTAGTTTCGATTTTGAATGGGATGCCAATAGCGAAATTACGATTAACGGTGTTGGTGACCGGTTCTATCATTGTCTTACTGCTGATTGGAAACCTTACCTCCCGCAATGGCAGGCGATTTTTGAGCGGGCCACCGACCTAATCGGGCATAACATCATATCGGCAGATACCAAGTATCTGGATAAGATGGGGTGGGATATCCGGGCCCGTATGCATGACACGATGTTGAAACAACATTTGGTCCAGCCCGATTTCAAACACGCCCTCGGTGTAGTTGCTTCCATTTTCACCAACAAAGTGTTCTGGAAAGGTAAAGGGAAGGAACAGGAGGATGAAGATGGGAATGTGGTCGAGACCAAGTACCAGTGGCGGACGTGGGACCAGCCCGACGCTATCCCCCGTGATTTGGGGGGCTATGGTGGGTGTGTGTCTGCTGATGAAGCCTACCGACTTTACAACGCTAGGGACGTGGATGGTACGTTTCAGTGTAATGAGCACTTGGATCAGTTACTACGACAGTATAATTTGGTGGAACTATACTGGAATGTTTCCGTACCCATTGCTTACATCTGCCGTGATATCTCTGACCGTGGGGTACGGATTAGTCAAGAAAAGGTTCGGGAGATAAGAGAGAGGTTAGGACAGGAAATTGAAACCCTTGAGAGCACACTACCAGAGGGCTTGGCACCGTACGATCTGCCGATTACAAAATCTGTACCCGCGCCACCAGATACGTATAAAGCAAAGAGTGTTAAATGTCGTGGAAGCAAAGCTACTGGTGGAAAGCATGATCCAGTTGAGATTACCTTTGAACGACCTGGACCTGGAATACAATGCCCTCATTGCGGATTGGAAAAGGCTTGCCCGAAACTATCTGTCGTTAAAAAAGTTAAGGTTCCTGGTGTAAAGCGTGTGCGCCCGTGGGCCAGTAGCCCCCAGGTAATGAAGTATGCGAAGGAACAAAAGTTAAAGATATATGTTAATCGAAAGAGAGGGACGGCGGCAGCGGATGTTAATGCACGCAAAGCGTGGGGACGCACCAATCCTGAATTCCACATCCTCGATACGATTAAGGATAAGTCTACCCTCCGCAACACATTCGCTAAAGAGGCCATGGCGTTTGTTGAGCGACTTTACTTCCGCCTCAATCCGACAGGCACTAATGAAGGGAGAATGTCGAGTGCAGGCCGCACAAAAGGTTTGGACCCTAACATTCAAAACCAGCCCAAGGAAATCCGTGTAATCTATGTACCCGACCGTTCAGATTACTGTTGGGGAGAATTGGATTTTGCTTCGGGTGAAAATTTTCTCACTGCTCATATTGCTAACGATCAGTCGCGTTTGGCCCGCCTCCGCCAACCCGGATACAGTGAGCACTTGGAGTTGGCCAAAACCATCTTCAATGTCCCGGACCTAACCAAATCCCCACACCAGCGCGTGGTGGTAAGGAGGGAGGTGTGGAAACGGGGAGTGTGTTCGGTGGTGGAGATTGTTACCACTGGCGAAGCCCTGTACGGCACCGGCAAGGTCATCAACCACGGTGGGAACTACGGCATGACCTGGGTGAAACTCCAGGAAGAGTTAGAAGCTAACGGATTCTTTTTTGATGAAGCCGAGTGCAAGGCGTTTATTGCCGCCCGCAAAGCACTCAACCCCGATACCGCCCGCTGGCAGGACGAAACCATTGAACGTGCGCGTAAGGATGGCTACCTACGAAACGCATTCGGACGTATGAGATGGTTTAGCACCAGGGATGTGGCTACCCAAAGCCTTGCATTCCTGCCTGCCAGCACGCTTGCGGATATTATCATCCGCTGTATGATTGCACACTACCCAACGCGATTTGCAAAAGAGTGTAACGCGCTTGGGTTGCAGGTTACGGGGGACCTACTCCCTAACTGGTGCATTGCAATACAAGTACACGACTCGTTAGTGAACCATGGCCCACACTGCACGGCCCTGGGTCAGATGGCCCGTACTGCCGCGATTATGCGCCAGCCCTGGGCAGAGTTGGGTGGTTTTAGTCTGGATGTTGAATGTAAGATAGGTGCCCCAGGCGCGTCTTGGGGGGAATTGGAGAAAGTAAAACTGTGAGTGATACAGCTTTGTTAGCACGAGTGGAAGAGTTGGAGTATGTGTTGGAACAGATTATGGTGGAGACCGAACCACATCTGACCCGCGACACATACACGATTGAGGATGTGGACGGGAACCCGGTGGGAGTGTGTGAGAGTTTGGCCAAGGCGTTGGACCAAGCAGCCGAGGTCCTGTACCGTGACTCCGATAACGATGAAGAATAAAAAGTGTGCGAAATGCAAACACGCGGCCACGCTTGCGATTGTTTCGGGGGTTACGGGCGATTACGGGGGTTTGGTCCATGTATGTAAAGACTGTTACAACGGCTGGTATCAGCTAAAAGATAAGGTGGTACTGGATCTTTTTGAAAAATACATTTCCAATACATACACTCCCCCGCGACAGCATTCTACACCACTGGCTGGACGGGCGAAGCGTACTTGAGACACCCATAGCGTTTGATTTGTTCCCGGCCATGGCGGCCATTGGGGCAATGCTGAAGAGGACGTGTTGGGTGGATCAGGAGGAGTTTAAGATATATCCAAACATGTCCGTGCTGTTGGTGGGGCCGTCTGGGATCGGAAAGGACACAGCGATTGATGGGGCCGAGTGGATTATACAACAGGTTGGTGGCCCGGTTCGGGTCATTGGTGGCAAGACTCCAGAGACGATTACGGATGTCATGCAGAGGATTGGGGACCCAGCCGCCGCGCTCATCCCTGCGGGCGAACTATCCGAGTTCTTTGGCAGTAAAGATTACCAACAAGATATGGTGGGAGTTATAACCGACCTGCTGTCCACCAAAGACTATAAGGATATTAGCCTGAAGAGCCGTCCTAACATTCGTATTATGAAACCCACCCTCACTATGTTGGGTGGGAGTACACGGGACTGGTTACACAAGGCTATGCCAGAGGAGGCGATGTCTGGGGGGTTTTACCCCCGATTCTTAATCATATGTGAAGAACAACCCAAACACAAAGTGGCTTGGATTAAATACAGTTTGACCGAGGAACAAAAGGCCAGAGCCGAGGGCACAAAGGAAAAGTTCCTGAAGGGTGTACACACCATTTTGCGGGATTTTTGTGCAATCGGAGAAATGGTCCCCCGCGAGGGAGCGAAGGAAGCGTATGAAAAGTTTTACGATGTTCGGACAAAGTTCTTTTCCCCGGTGGCTGCTGCATATGCTCACCGGTGTCGTGACACTACTCTGCGTCTTGCTATGCTGTGTGCTATTTCTCGCTTCCATAATTATCTCGATCGTTCTGATTTTGAATTCAGCACATCTGTTATTGAATATGTTGGTTCTCGGATTGACACAGCTTTAGCCCCACCCACTGCACACGCCCGACTGGAACAGGACCTATACAAACTGTTGCCTGCCAAAAAGTCAGTGCTGTGGAAACAGCTAAGTAAAAAGTATGATCCGTTTTTGATCCAGAAATCCCTACAGTTTTTGCTGGAGGGCGAACTGGTGAAGTACAAAGACACGATGTATTATCGTGTGGCAGATTAAGGAGTGTGATTGGTACTAAAGAAAACTTACAAAAAGTTTGTGGCTGGTTTTGATATCCACGGGGATAAACAAGACGTAGCCGCAAACAAAGCATTCTTTAAGTTTGTGGATTTGTGGAAACCTGAAATCCGGGTGTGTGGCGGGGACCTGTATGATTTCCGCCCGCTCCGCAAAAAGGCAGACGCAGAGGAGAGGCGGGATAGTTTGCAGGCGGATTTTGAAGCTGGCACACAATGGTTAGAACATCTGCAACCGAATTACTTTTTGCTGGGCAACCATGATGTACGGTTGTGGGATTTGGCCGAGACGGCTAACGGGCCCGCCGCAGACTACGCCCAGCAAGGGGTGAAGGAGATTCTAAAAATTGCCAGCAAAATGAAGTGTAAGGTACTCCCGTATGATCGGAAAGAAGGGATTGTGCAGTTAGGGCACTTGAAAATTATCCATGGGTTTACCACCGGAATTAACGCGGCCCGCCGTACTGCTCAGTGTTATGGTTCTGTACTCATGGGCCATGGACACGGTATTCAGCACGTCTCTATCGAAGGGCTGGAGAACCGTATTGGCCGTATGTGTGGGTGCCTATGTCAGTTGGACATGGATTATGTTCGGGCTAATATGGGGTCACTAGTGTGGAGACATGGGTGGGCCTACGGAGTAATTAATGAATTGACTGGCGATTATCAGGTGTGGCAAGCCGAGGAGATTAACGGGAATTGGTTGCTACCAACGGGATTGGAGATATTGTGATTTGGGATAAACTACAAAACGCACTTCCTGGTGAAGTACCCACTGTACGGGCGGTTCTTGCTAAACAACATCGACGGTTTAGTGCAAAGGAGATTGACACGATTAGGACAAGGTATAAAAAAGGTGCTACGTTTCAACGAATCTCACAAGATTACAAAGTGTCGTTGCATACAATTTATAATATTGTGAGGGGTATTGGAAGATATGCCTGACCTTGTAAACCACCCGGCCCACTACAACAAAGCTGGGCTAGAAGTGATAGACGTTATCGAGGCGTACGAGTTACCGTACCGCCTCGGTAATGTGGTTAAGTATGTGCTGCGCTGTGCATACAAAGGCCACAGAGATCAGGACCTACGAAAAGCGTTGTGGTATTTACAGAGGGAGATTAACAAGACTTGCAAAAGCTAGACAAACTTTTAACATACCTTGGACAAACTGTAATCGAGGAGGAGATTGGAGTGAGTGTTGCCAAGGCCATTGGCCTCCCGATTGCAAAACGCTGTAACGAGGTTCACATCAAATACAAAATTCATGATGGGTTTACATACACCTCGGGTGAGGGTTTGAGCACAAGTCACTATAGCTACTACCCTGGGTTAGGTGGAGTAGTCCCCCAAGAATGTGAGCGTGCTGTAAGCAAGCGATTGTACGACTTGGTTTTTGCAAAAGCAAAGGCCAAGAGTAGGGGGGAAGAAATAGATAGATTGGCACAGAAACGATTGGATCAAATTTTAGCATGAGACAAAGCACGATTGACGCATACACGAATTCACAGGAGAACTTTAACACCACCCATGCAAACGCCTGGGCTATGGCGTTTCGGGCCTCCAAGCGCA
>Ga0105238_10008075_pt1 | contig 10528 bp, 3 predicted proteins | sample KBSC34metaG_FD_81526 | JGI IMG/M metagenome (GOLD analysis project Ga0105238, IMG submission 81526) | Corn rhizosphere microbial communities from Kellogg Biological Station, Michigan, USA - KBS C3-4 metaG | ecosystem: Host-associated > Plants > Roots > Rhizosphere > Soil | place: Michigan, USA...
CGACGACCGAGGAACACAAGGCCCTTCGCCCATTGCGGTCGAAAAATCCGTATCCCAGCGCAGCAGCGGAAAAGAAAGCCGCTGCGACAACCGAATCAGGCGCAGGAGCGTCCCCCGCCGGCTATCCGCTCTGGACATTGAGTCCATACGATCCGGCGACTTCGCCGTTCCCGATCACCGCTCTTGAGATCCCATGGCGACTGGTGCTCTCACCGAGTTTCCTGGGCGGCTGGACCCATTCAAATGACCCGGTAACATTCAACGGCCGTACGGAACTCTGGCACACACGCCTCGGAGTTCGACTGGATTCATCGGGAAATCTCTGTTTTAACGAGAAGACGGCCACCGTCGACGAGACTGCTGACACGGCTTACGAGCGCATCCTTCGGGCCATCTGGTCGCCGGACCGCAACTTCCCTTACGATCCGTTCCGCATGTCACTTTCATCGGACGACCGCCGGCAGCTTGTCGGCCTGATGGCGGATTATACGCTGAACAACGGCGCCGATTTCCGATATGCGGATGTAAACCGGTTGATGCTGACTTCCTTGGGCGCCTGGATCGACAGCCGCTATACCAACGAGCCGCCGAACGGCAGTTACTCATTGCAGGAATGGGACCATCGCGCCGCGATGGGGCGCGATTACTATGTGCGCGTCATCTACAAGGGTTACCTGTTCCCATTCGGGCACGACGCCTCTCTGGTGAAGATTACCGAGCGCAAATTCCAGCGTGATTCAGATCGCGGCTACCGAGCCTACCTGCGCCAGCATTTCTACATCATCGTGCGCCAGCCGGAAGTGACTTATCCTGATCTGACCACGAGCGCCTTTGGACGCAAAGCCGGATTCCGCAAAGTCCGCATCACCACCAAGGTGACGCCCAACCTGGCGGATCCGACATCGTCTACATCCAGTGTCGCCGGCCTGGGGCAGAAGGCGTTCTGGCCGCAGGTGCTCGATTCGGCCACCGGCGGAATTGTGGATTTCAAGTTCCACCTTATCGGCGAAGACAGCGAAGGAAACACCACCGACTTTGTAGCGTCTCTGATCTTTGTCGACAATACGCAGAATACGCAGGCGCAGCTAAACACTGTAGCGTATTCAAACTCGAACGGCTACTACACATCGGGAGCCCGCCGCCTTTCGTCAATGACGGGGCAGCAAATCTCATTTACTCCCGCCAACTCGACCGCACCCGGAGCAACTCGATTTGCAGTCGACTCGATAGCCTTTGGCGTTCAGACCCCATCCATCGCGTTCGGTCCCGACGATCCAAGATTCTACCCGGCCTTCGATGCCGCTCAGATACGGGTGGCGGCGCTTGAGCAGCTTTCGGGCAGGGCCAATTCGCCGCAGGTCGTGCGCTTTGCGCAGAACTATCTCGACAACTACTTCGGCGGCGCAAACAAGGGCGAAGTGGTTCTGGAACTTCTGAGTCCGAACGATCTCCTGTCAACATCGCCGTTTGCCATCGGGCAGCAGTTCGGCTTCCCAACGGACAAGTCGGGTGGCCTCGCATCGCCCAACCTGGTTATCACGGGACTTTCGCGCACCAAGGGACCGGTTGGCGGAAGCGTCGCCGCAGGAGGTCCGCTCTCAACGGGCCAATTCGATCCTTCGGACTTCTTCAGCGGCGTCTTCGACGGCGCAAACCTGCTTGGCGGCGTCAAACTCACGGATATCCTGCGCCTGGCAGGACTGGGAGGCGGTCCGGAGCTGCTGAGAAAGACGTTCCCGGATAAGATCGTCGTAAGCTACGACTGGAATACGACAGCGCTTCAGTCGGACCCCCTTGGCCTCTTTGTGCCGACGGGCATCCATGGAGGAAATGCCAGCTTCAGCCTGAGCGCCGTCATCACAGCCAATATTCCGAAGAGCGGCACGCCGCAGCCTCCGACTTACGATATCGAGGGCAGTCTCAAAACATTCCAGATCAACCTGTTCAGCTTCATCATCATCGGCTTCGACGAGTTCAGCTTCAGCGCCAAAACCGGCAAGAAGGTGGATGTCAGCCCGAAGATCGCCGATGACGGCATTCAGTTCGGCGGCCCGCTTGAGTTCATCAACGAGCTGAAGAACTACATCCCGACGCAAGGCTTCAGCGATCCGCCCGTGCTCGATGTCAGCCCGACGGGAGTTACGGCCGGTTACACACTGGCGATCCCCTCGATCGGCATCGGCGTGTTCTCCCTTGAGAATATCACCCTGTCGGCAATGCTTACGATCCCGTTCACAGGACAGCCGATACGCTTCCGGTTCGCATTCTGTACGCGTGAGCATCCGTTCACGCTTACCGTCTCCCTGTTCGGCGGCGGCGGCTTCTTCGGCATCGCGCTCGGCGTCGACGGCGTTGAGACATTGGAAGCGTCGCTCGAGTTCGGCGGCAACTTCTCCATCGATCTCGGAGTCGCCAGCGGCGGCGTCCACATCATGGCGGGCATCTACTTCAAGTGGGAGAAGAACGCAACCCAGCTCACCGCTTACCTGCGGCTGGGTGGCGAGCTGAATGTGCTCGGCATCATCAGCGTCTCACTGGAGTTCTACCTGTCGCTCAGCTACACCAGCGACGGCACTCTTGCAGGCGAGGCGAGCCTCAAGGTCGAGATCGACATCCTGTTCTTCAGCGCCAGTGTTAGCGTCACGGTCCACAAAGTGCTGTCGAAGGGAAGCGGAGTCAGTCCGAACGCGCTGCCGGCAGGATCGGATGTCATGCTTGAGGATAACGGCGCCGGCGCGGTTCCCGGAGCGATTGCCAATCCGCCGAGGTTCGTGGATTTGATTACCAGCCAAACCGTCTGGAACGCATACGCAAGCGCATTCGCCTAGCATTTCCCAGCCCGGCAACCGGAGTTGCCGGGCACGCGATAACTGCGATGTTGTTGATGTTGTGACCGCCGGCCTGGGCAAGGCCGGCACGCGGAAGGATCTATTTCAATGAGCACCCAGACGATCTTGTGGACGTGTCTCCCTAACGGGATCGACAAAAGCGTGACCCCGAATGTCTTGAACCTGTCCATAATTATCTCTCCCAGACTCTCGGGGGGAGCTACCAAAACGCTCTCCGATTACCCCCAGTTCGTTGACTGGCCCGCAACGCTCAAGGCAATGGGCAAACTCAACATAAAAATCGGCTCTGCAGCCGCTATTTCCGTCAACCTGCCGTTATTTAACTCGGCGCTCTGGAAGGCGATATTCCCGCCTTCCACCTTCGTGCGACCGTACGTGTTCGAAGATCAAACGCCGAATTACGTGTTCTCATATCCGGTGTCCAATATTGCGAATACGCTTAAGGGCGTCTACCAGAATGTCGCCGTGAACTCTCCGTTAACTCCGCCAAGCAAGGTGGATATACTGGAGAAATACGAAATTGTGGACTTGATTCCGCAAAACCCTTACGAAGACAATGCGTTCTACCAGCTGCCGCTATCTCTACCGCTCGGCACGGAGCTTGAGCGCATTCTGGGAAGCATGCGCGACCAGAAGGCCAAGTACTTTCCGCCTTCATATGACTCATACACGGGCAATTTAAACGGTTATGAGGTATCCAACCAGTCTCAGTACGATTTGTTCCAGATGGCGGTATTTCACCAGCCACGAACGCAGACCGTCCCAGACTCGGCAACAGGATACCCGCTCACTAAACTCGGTACGCTGCCGGCCGCTGCCGACTACCAGAATATCATCGACTTCCACCAGCAAGTAGCATCGATCGGGAAATTTCCGGCCCTCATGCGCGAGCTGGGACTCGTAATCGATCTGCAGATTCCCACTGCAGGGATCGCGTTCACCGGTGGCACGATCAATGTCGTGCTGAGCGCGCCCAATGTCACGCCATACACCGTGCTGTCACAAGGCGGTGATTTCAAAGCGGCGATTAGTGGATCGACAGGCGACCTGCGCCCCGGATACCTCGATCTGACAGCAAACAGCAACCACGAACTCGTAGAGTTCGATGTCGACGGCGCTGCGATGAAGCTGCTGGCGATGGCCGGAACCCTCGCGCAGTCGCGCGTATACAACAGCAAAGATACACCGAGCGCCATAGCGCTGGCATCAATGCGTTCCGCCGGTCTTTCCCTCATTCGCCGCAACCGCGCGCAGCTGCTCACGCAAGCCTTCCAGGCCGCGAAGACCAATAACAATAATATCGGGAGCAAAAGTGTATATCTTTACGCGGAGGACCTCGTTCGAGGCTACCGCGTCGATGTCAGCGACACGATCGATCCGAAGTGGCACTCGCTGTTTCAACGCATCGGCAAGTATGTCGTCGTAAACAATACAGCTCTGTCGGCGTCAGCCATTCCGGACGAAGGCTTCACCCAGCTGGCGGCAACAACACCGCCCAATACTGTGGTTCCGACCAAGGATCTCTACCTGCACGAGTCCCTGCTGCGTTGGGACGGCTGGAGTCTCGCCGCCCCGCGCCCGGGAAATACCATCACGGATTCCGCCCAGCCGGTCGGCAATCCTGCCGTGCCCGGAATAGGCCTGTCCGCAACGTTCACCGTGCCGCCGAAAACGCTGCCTCGCCTGCGCTATGGCCGCTCATATCGCTTCCGAGCTCGAAGCGTCGACCTTGCCGGGAACAGCCTGCCACCTACAGACCCGATCGGAACGTACGCGACCGACCTCAAGTACTACGCGCGGTTTGAGCCGGTAGTCGCTCCCGTTCTCGTTCTCAGAGTCACTCCGGGAACGGGCGAATCGCTCACTGAGGTTGTCATCCGCAGCTACAATGCGACAACCGCAATGGACACGGTAGCGACCAATGAGACAACAGACCGGCACATCGTGCCGCCGCGCGTCGCCCAGGAAGTGGGCGAAACCCACGGCATGTTCGATAACTCAAGCGGAGTGCGGCCGGACGTCTACTCGCAGATCGCCGCCAACGATGCCAACTTCTCAAGCATTAAGGTAGGTCCTGCGGACAGCCCGTCGGTATTTCCGATCTTCCCGGCTCCTCAGGCTAAGATCCCGTATCTTCCGGACCCAATGTCCGTGGGAGCGACCTTCCAGTACCTGCCCGGCGTTCCGGCGACATCGGTCAAGCAGTTCTTCTTCAACGATGTGGGCACGTGGCCGGATGTCACGCCGTTCCGATTGATGCTCGTTGAAGGTCCCATCGGGTATTCCTACGATGCGACCAAGCGCATCCTGACGATATCTCTGCCGAAGGGGGCCACGACTACACTCAACTTGATGTCCGCCATCCCGCCGACCGCGCCGGGCGTCGCCCTGGGCGCAAGCCCGCCTCCGGCTCTGGAACTGCTTGGAGTGTGGAAGCTCATTGAGGCTGCCGCGCCGGCAAATCTGAGCACACTCAAGGGCCAGGCCATGCAGAGCCGTCTCTGGATGCTGACGCCGCCGCGCACCATCAATCTCACACATGCCGTTCAGCAGCCGCTGGTTATTCCAACCTTTGTCACGGTGACTCCGCGGAAATTCCTGGGCAATACATACGCCGAGTTCCTCGGCACGATCAAGACGGACGGCCAGACCACAAGTCAGCTCGACTTCGACGCCACCTGGTCGGAGCCGTACGATAATCCCGACGATCCGCTCAGCCTCCATCCGGACACCGACCGGGTCAACGCCCATTCGGCGGCGTTCCAGATGCAGCTGCGCTTCCCCGGTCCGCTTATGGGACCGTTCGCCGTCACATCTCCGACCACGATCAACGACGACGCTGGCAATATCCGTGGCACCTACAATATTCCTACCAAGGTTCTGACATTAGGGGTGCTCACCAATTTCGGCTACTTCAACGTGCCGCGCCACGAGTTCGGCGATACGAAGTACCGCCGTGTCAGCTATACGCCGATAGGCACCAGCCGCTATCGAGAATTCTACACGCTGCCGATCACGGATATCAGCAATCCATATATCAGGAAGCAGGCCACGCCGACCGTTCTGGATATACCGAACTCAGCCCGGCCGCTGGCGCCGCAGATCCTCTATGTGGTCCCGACATTCCGGCATGATGTGACCACGAAATCGGCAAAACGCTACGGCGGCGGCCTGCGCGTCTACATGGATCGCCCCTGGTTCTCTTCGGGCGACGGCGAACTTCTTGGCGCAGTGCTCTGGAATTCAACTTACGTAAAGCGCGGTACGACGGTCCTGTTCCAGAACACGCTTCCCGATAAGTTCAAACCCTATGTCACCATGTGGGGCTCAGACCCGGCCTACACCGCCGCGGCTCCGGAGGTAGTGCCGGCCCAGACCCACTTCACGAACAAGGCTGTCACAACCGGCTTTAACACCACGACACTCACCCTGGATGAGCTACCAGGCGAGACGGTATCTGTAGCCGCGCATAATGTCGCCTTCGATGCGGACCGCAACCTCTGGTACTGCGATATCGATATCTCTCCGCTGGCCTACTACATGCCCTTTGTGCGTCTGGCGCTCGCGCGGTATCAGCCGCACTCGATCGACGGCGCGCACCTCTCGCGCGTGGTGCTCACCGAGTTCGTACAGCTGACGCCGGACCGCTCTGCGACCCTCGTTCAGGCCAAGACGAACGCGGTACAGGTTACCGTAACAGGCTTCTCCTATCTCAGCGCTCAGTCATACATATCAGGCAACCCGTTCCCTGGCCCAAGCATCGTGGTGGCATCGCTGGAGTACCGCACCACAAACGACCCGGCCGGCGACGCCGCCTGGATTCCACTGCCGCAATACGAACTGCGGCTCACCTCGAAGGCTCAAAGCAACGGGACCAGCCTCTGGACGGGCGTTCTCACTCTGCCGGTGGCAACTGCCGGAAACCAGTACAGAATCGTCATTCGCGAGTACGAACTGGTTAACTCCAGCTCGACGGCTCTTCCGGCATACCTGCCCGAAACGAGCTTCGAGCTGGGCTACCGCCGATTGGTATTCGCCGAATCCATCGACGCGACGGCATTCGTGCCGCGGTCTTAGGAAAATCTAACCCGCCGGCGGTCAAAACCGCCGGCGGGTGTTAGGCTTCCCCTTGACACCCGTTCACCATACCGGTAACATAGTTCAACATTAAATTAATGACCAACGAGGTAATTTGGAGATGAAGCGTTCAAGCTTAATAGCTGCAGTCGGAGCCGCTGCCGGTATCGTCTCAGGGATCGGGTACGTCGCTGCGTGGACAGCGCCGGGACATCTTGCTGTCAAGCCGCATCTGATCAATTTCGATACCTATCGCGACAAAGCAATCCCGCTTTCCGGGACATGGAATATCGATCCGATGCACACCAGCGCCACGTTCAACATCCGGCACATGGGTCTTAGCAACGTACAGGGTCGGTTCGACGAGATCTCGGGCACGATCGTCGCAAACGAAGAGCATCCCGAGCTCTCATCGGTTGAGGTAACCATTCCTGCAACAAGTGTCGATACCGATGTTAAAATGCGCGATGACGATCTTCGAGGCGAGCACTATCTCGATGTCGCCAAGTACCCCACCATCACCTTTAAGAGCACCAGCGTCAAGCACAACAAGGACAGCCGTTATACTGCCGTCGGCGATTTGACCATTCACGGCGTCACCAAGCAGATATCGCTTCCGTTCGATGTCTACGGCCCCATCAAAGATCCGTTCGGCTCGCCGCGCTTCGGTCTTTCCACGGCAATCATCGTCAATCGCCTGGATTACGGCGTCGGTCCTACCGACAAGCTCGCCGCCGGTCAGCTTGCAGTGGGCGATAACGTGAACATCCACCTCAACGTGGAAGGCACCCCACCCGCTCCGCCGGCCAATCCCGCGCCGGCTGCGCAGTAGGCTCCCTAACCTCCATCCCCTTCTCCTTAGTTCTGGAGAAGGGGACACAGAGACGTTCGCTTCCAGAAAGACTGGAGGCGCGAACGCCTATATTTTGTCTCCTTCTACTTTTGTGTACTTCACTCCAGGCTTCTGCTGCTGAGACACCGGCATCTGACGATAGCGCATGCCGGTAAGATCGAATACGACATCCTTTACCCTATCGCCACCGCTCGTGAAAACACTCACCAGATGATCGCGCATGAAACCGAAAACCGTTCCAGTTTTGGCCTGAACCGGCTTGCCTACCGGCTGCCCGAAGGCGTTCAGCCTTTGAACACAGGTATCGGTCACAAGCGCTGGGCCGCTATCCAATACTACGATACGAGGACGATCGATACCATATATGTAGTCTTTATCTGGCCTGATCTCCTGCATAGGGACGACCGCAAATTTCGGCCGTGTATCGATGCGAACGAGATAAGCTCCACACCAGGAATGCTGATAATCAATTGCAAGCGAAGAGAACACGACCAGAGCCAATTTACCAGTTTTTTGCGAAAGCGGAGCGTCGACAAAAACGCCCAAATCACCATTACCAAAATAAGTATTCGCATCTTTTAAGACCGAATGCTGCATGATCCCGTTTTTGGACCACTTCTTATAAAGATCAAGGCAGGAAATCATTGCCACATCATGCCCGCCGCGATTTAGCACAAGATTTGTCTTCTTCACATCGCCAACTTTAGCGTCAAGTCTCATTCCTATCACATTCACGAAAGACTTGTTATCTAACTGAAAACCTTGAGATTCCGGTGGCAATCGGTAACGCATACCAGCAAGATCGAACAAGACATCCTGCGCCTTGAGGCCATTTTTACCGTGCTTGAATACGCCGGCCCAATTATCGCGGGCATATTTGAATAATGTTCCATTTTTGGCCTGGACCGGCTTATTAATAGGTTGCCCAAATACATTCAACCGCTGAATATAGGAAGTGGTCACAAGCGCCATACCATCCTTAAATGTGGCAATGCATGGAAGATCATTATCAATTTCTATGAGCGGCTTGATCTCCTGCAGAGGAACGATCATAAATTTCGGTTCCGAATCGATGCGAACGAGATAAGTGCCACACCATCCAAACTTATAATCTGGTCCAGGGTCACAGAACGTGAGCAAAGCCAATTTGCTGGCTTTCGCCGAAAGCGGAGCAGCGACAATAACCCCAAGTCCATCATATTTAAATAGAACGTCCGTGTTCGCCGTGACTGAACGCGAAATAGTGCCATCTCTGTACCATGCCTTATAGAGATCGACGCAGGAAATCGTCGCCACATCATGGCCGCCACGGTTCAATACAAACCAGGTATTCCTCACATCGCCGGCTTCATTCTCTTTTGCCATCGCCATCACATTCACGACAGTCACATTGTCTAACTGAAGCCGCTCCTGGATCCGACTGTTCCGGTCGGGCTTAGTTACCTGCAGTTCGGCATGCCGGGCGCAACCGGCGATCAGGCAAAGTACGCATCCCCATATTGTCGCAGCGATCCAACGGTATCGCGCGTTCATCAATTCACGGCCTCTCTCTTACGCCCAATTCCCACCCCTTGCTGCTGAGACACCGGCATGGGATGAAATCGCATATCGGCAATATCGAACACAACACCCTTCACTCTTTCATCAGAGTAACCTTTTTTATAGATATCGATCTGATGGCCGCTCACGTATTTGAAGAATGTTCTATTCTTGGCCTGAATTGGGTTGCCGATCGGCACACCGGAAACGCTCAGTGGCTGGATGTATAACATAGTCACAAGCGCCGCATTACCGTCAGATACGATAATGCGCGGACGATCTTTGCTGTTCATATCTGGGTCCGGCGTGATCTCCCACAGAGGAACGACCGCAAATTTCGGTTTTAACTGGATGCGAACGAGATAGGCCTCACGCCACGCATCCTTACCTTCTCCTAATTCGCCGAACATGATAAGAGCCGATTTGCCGGCTTTCCCCAAAATTGGTCCTTCGGCAAAAATGCCAAGATCATTACTTCCGAATAACATGCTCGTATCGCTCGTAGCCGAATACTGTACGACATCGTTGCTACACCACACCTTATTCGTTATGGTCCCGTTGCTGGACCACGTTTTATACAGATCGAGGCATGAAATTGCCGCCAGGTCATGGCCGCCGCGATTCAACACGAGACGAGTCTTCTTCACATCGCCCACTTCCGTATCCAGTCCCAATCCCGCCACGTTCACGAAAAGCCCGTCGCCCAACCGGAGGCGCTGAGACACCGGCACGGGAAGGTAGCTCATACTGGCAAGGTCGACGAAGACGTCCTGCGCCCTGACCTGGCCGGTTTGACTCATAATAAAAACACCTGTGCGATGATCGTGCGCGAATTTGAAAAACATTCCGTCTTTGGCATGAAGCGGCTTACCAATGGGCTGCCCGAATGCGTTCAACCGCTGAATATCGCTATTAGTCACAAGTATCACGCCACCATTCGATGAGACGATGCGCGGACGGCCACCTGGTCCTGGCTGCATCTCCCGCAGAGGAACGATGGAGAAATTGGGTTTCGAATCGAAGCGAACGAGATAAGACACAAACCAGTAATCATAGGCATTTGGCACATAGAAAGTGATCAAAGCCAGTCTATTGCCTCTCCGCGAATCCAGTCCTTCGACAGTAATGCTTAAATTATCGCCCTGAGATTGCCAGGCCGCATCGTTGGCGATCGAATGCTGCATAGTCCCATTTTTGGACCACGTATTAA
>Ga0105238_10008080_pt1 | contig 10523 bp, 6 predicted proteins | sample KBSC34metaG_FD_81526 | JGI IMG/M metagenome (GOLD analysis project Ga0105238, IMG submission 81526) | Corn rhizosphere microbial communities from Kellogg Biological Station, Michigan, USA - KBS C3-4 metaG | ecosystem: Host-associated > Plants > Roots > Rhizosphere > Soil | place: Michigan, USA...
ACCGGACGCCCGCGATCAATGCTGGCATCGGGCGATTAGCTCAGTTGGTAGAGCGTCTCGTTTACACCGAGAATGTCGGCGGTTCGAGCCCGTCATCGCCCACCATTTTCACCCCGGAAAGACGGGGCTTTTGGCCATATCGCAACGTGGGGCAGGCAGAGGGCTCAGCTCTGTGTATCCGCCGTGTATCCCGTGGAGCTGGTCAAATCGCTGCATCTCCGTAAGATCAACGCAACTGGTATCCCTTTCGGGCAGCGCTAACATCGCAAAGCCGCAATGCTGACGCTCTCTCCGGAGCGTCTGGCCAAAAGCGACAAATAGCCGTACTGCGTCCATCAGTCGCCATATGGCAAATAATCCAAGCTTTTGCTCTACAGGGTGTATGGCATTGTCGCGGGAATTCCACTCGGCGAGAGATGAGGGCTGATTAGCTGAACGGGCTTTTTGAATGAAGGCGTTACCCCAGGTAGGTGAATTTGTTGATTTGCGCGGCCGGCTCTGGCTGGTCGAAGAACAGCTGCGAGACAGCGTGGCATTTCCATCGCTACGCCTAAGTTGTATCGACGACGACGCCCAAGGCGAAACCGCATCAATCCTATGGGACGCTGAGATCGCCGCCACCTCAAGAGACGACGAGCTCTGGGACCTGATTGGCGATCATGGCACTGACGACGCGAAGATTTTTGCAGCTTACCTTCGCACCATCCGTTGGAACAGTTCGACCGCCTCCGATCGTGAACTTTTCCAAGCCCCCTTCCGGGCGGGCATTCGAATGGATGCGTACCAGCTCGCTCCCTTAAAGAAGGCGCTTCAGCTTCCTCGAGTGAATCTGCTGATTGCTGACGACGTAGGTCTCGGAAAAACAATCGAAGCTGGGCTTGTCGTTCGCGAAATGCTCCTGCGAAAGCGGATTGATTTCATCGTTGTGCTCGCCCCACCCTCAATGACTCTGCAATGGCAAGACGAACTTGCCGCAAAGTTCGGCTTGTCGTTCGAAATCATTGATCGCGATCTGCTGACGGAACTGCGCAGGAAACGGGGCTTTGGAGTCAACCCATGGGCGGCGGGATCAAGGTTCATTCTATCGCACAAGTGAACCGCGCCGGGTTTGCCGGAGGCTCCAACTCCTGAGAAGGTGGAGCCCGTATGAGCAAGACAACGAACAAGTTTGCACCGGAAGTCCGCGAACGCGCGGTACGGATGGTTTTCGACCACGAGCGGGATCATCCCTCGCGCTGGTCAGCGGTGGTATCGATCGCGGAGAAGATCGGCTGTGTTCCGCAGACGCTGCATGAGTGGGTGAAGAGCGCCGAGGTCGACAGCGGCAAGCGCGCTGGTGTCCCGACCGAGCTTGCCGACAAGGTGAAGGCCCTGGAGCGCGAGGTCCGCGAGCTGAGGCAGGCCAACGAGATCCTGCGCAAGGCGTCGGCATATTTTGCGCAGGCGGAGCTCGACCGCCCGTTCCGGCGATGATCGCGTTTATCGAGGATCACCGCGATACCTATGGGGTCGAGCCGATCTGCCGCGTCCTGCCGATCGCCCCATCCACCTATCACGAGCGTGTCGCGCAGCGACAGGATCCGACACGCCTGTCGGCGCGGGCGCAGCGGGATGTCGCCCTGAAGCCGGAGATCGCGCGTGTGTTCGCCGAGAACTTCGCGGTCTACGGCGTGCGCAAGGTCTGGCGGCAGATGATGCGGGAAGGCTTTCCGGTCGCTCGCTGTACTGTCACGCGGTTGATGCGCGAGATGGGCTTGGCAGGCGTGATCCGGGGCAAGCCGGTGCGCACGACCATCAGCGACAAGGCGGCGCCATGTCCGCTCGATCACGTCAATCGCAGGTTCTACGCGCCAGCGCCTAACATGCTGTGGGTGTCGGACTTCACCTACGTCGCGACCTGGGCGGGGTTCGTCTACGTCGCCTTCGTCATCGATACCTACGCTAGGCGGATCGTCGGTTGGCGAGCAAGTAGAACGGCGCATGCCAGATTCGTTCTCGACGCATTAGAGCAGGCGCTGCACGATCGCCGGCCGGCCCATCGGGGCGGCCTCATCCATCATAGCGACCGCGGGTCGCAATACGTGTCCATCAAGTATACCGAGCGCCTTGCCGAAGCTGGGATCGAGCCGTCGGTCGGTAGCGTCGGCGACAGCTACGACAACGCTTTGGCCGAGACGATCAACGGCCTCTACAAGGCGGAGGTGATCCACAGACGCGGGCCGTGGCGCAGCTTTGAAGCCGTCGAATACGCCACGCTCGAATGGGTCGACTGGTTCAACCATCGTCGGCTGCTGGAGCCCATCGGCAACATCCCTCCTGCCGAAGCCGAAGAACAATATTATGCTGCCGCGGCCAACATCGATATGGCAGCGTGACTCACAACCCAATGCCTCCGGCAGACCCGGCGCGGTTCAATTCGGCCGAAACCCGTCATTTCCGTTCCATCGAGCGGTCCGGCAGCTCCAAGTCGAGCTTCTCGCCTGACTTAAGTATGTCGTAGATGATGCCCTTAGGATACCCGTCGCTTGGCGATCGCCATGAAGTCCCCGTTGCAACAACGGCATACACCGGTATTCTCTTCAGTAGCGACACTGGGGAGCGTCGCGGGGGGAGATGACGTGGACGCGCTGCCGCAGTGGACGACGAAGATCGACAAACGGGGCCTCGACCCGCTCGGAATGCAAAACGCTGGTGTGGTCCTCTACCAAGCCCTGCTGCCGGGGATCAGCAACATTACGCTGCGGATGCGATACTACGGTTTCTTTTGCTGGCTGAGCGACGCCTACGCCCGTCGCGGGGTGACGACTGATTTCGAGATCTGGCGCCAGTGGGTGCGGCGCGCCGAGGCGCTCTTCGCTATGGTGTGCGCCGATGCGACCGGCCAGGGTGGGGTCGGTGGCATCGACTGGGCTTTCCAGGCGCTTCAGAACGGCGAAGACGTGATCGATTTCGCTGCGGCGGCCTCGACCGACGCGAGCGTGAAGCGGTATCTGATCCAAAGCCTCGGCGTGTTCGGTGCGGCCTACTACACGCAGATGCAGGAAATGGGCCTCTTCGAGCCCGGACCCAACGGCATCCAGCGGGTCACGGCGGGTGCGGGGCTTGCGGCGGCGAATGCCTTCCGAGCGTCGATCGGTCCGGACATCGAGACCATGTTCATTGCTGCAGTTGATGCCGCGCAGGTCGACCGCGACACCTTGGCGGCGCTACATCCCATCGTGCCGTCGCGCATCCCCGATCCGTCGGAAGAGCGGGCGGCATACGAGGATACCTTATTCGGCGCTGGACCGGAGGCGACGGTGACGGACAGAAGCCGCCGCGCCAGCCTCAACCTGATCCTTGACGTCGCGGCGCGGGAGGGCGAGCGACCGACGCCGGAGAGCGTGCGGTGGGCGCTGTTCGACCCACCGGCGACCGCGCTCCCGAATAATCTCGAAAGCCAGCGTCTACTCTGGGAGGCATACCAGTGCCAGGACCTGTTTCAGGTCGCCGCTGCCGGTCTGCTCGCCTGGGCTCTCTCGATCATGGGGGAGTCGGAAGAAGGAACCACGCTCGCCGAGATCAGAGGTGCCGTCGAGGCGCGGCTGGCGGAAGCCGATACCGCGTCTGCAGGCGAAACATGGGCGGAGCTGCGGGATGCGACGGACGTAGAAGGTTTCGCCTGGCGAGGAGCGTGGACAAGGCTTACCGGCAGACGAGGATCGCCGGAGGAGAAGGCTTGGGACGCGGTTCGGCTCATCGCTGCGCTCCATCGCCGCGTGGCGGTCCGCGACGATCTTGGCGAGACGATGAGGAAGGCACTGCCAGTCAATGGCCAGGCGCGCTCGATCGTCACGGAACTGCGCTGGTTCGATCGCCAAGACGAGCGGCCCGTGGCCGAGGTGATCGGAGAGTACGTCGTGCAGCGCGTCGTGCTGCGCCACAGCTGGGTCGCCATGCAGAAGCTGAGGCGCCAGCGGGACTACACCTTCCTCTTCGAGGCGCGCGATGGGCGGCTGGTCTACCTGGCCGGATATCAGCCGGTGCCGACGACGCCGCGCCTCGCGCCTGCGATCCAGTTCCTCGAGGACGTTCATCTCGTCGCTCCTGACGGTCTGACGGCGCGCGGGCGCGCCTTGCTCGGAGCGAACCGTTGAAGCTGCCGGAGCGGCTGGCCAAGCGGAAGGGCAGAGGTTTCCACTCTGCAATCGCCACGAGCTTCGCGCTCGAGTTCGCCGCGTTCGAGGAGGTGATGCTTCCGCAGCTCTCGGCGGCCGGCGCGACGAACGTCCTACTGATCGCGGACGGTCGCATGGTGACTATGGCTCTGAGCGACGGCTCGGCGCTGCCGGAGGCGCTCGGTCGCGAATACATCCTGCACTCGCCGTCGGTGGCGGACGGGGTCTTTCACCCGAAAATCATCCTGCAGGTAGGCCGCGAGGGCGGTAGGTGCTTCGTGAGTTCGGCCAACGTCACTGGCGCGGGCCTCGGCGGCAACGTCGAGGTCGCGGTCGAGATCGAGTGCGGAAGCGAACCCGGCCCGGAAAGGGAGATCGTCCAGGCAGCGTGTCGCTATGTGGACGCGCTCGTGCCTGCCGACGCTGGCGCTGCGCGTGAGGCGATCATCTGGGCGCGGGACCGCGCTCCCTGGCTCGACGGACCGGGCGGAGAAGCCGGACCGCACATCCTCGAGGATGGGACCGCTATCGGCTTCTTCGCAAGACCGGGCGGCGAAGGGATCGGTGCGAGGTTCGCCGGCATGGTCGGCAGTGAGGCGGTGGAACGGCTGGTGATCGCAAGTCCCTATTGGGACGCGGATCTAGAAGCGGTCGCGGATCTAAGGCGCATGTTGGCGCCTGAACGCACCTTGATCCTCCTGGATTTAGACCGGCATGAGTTTCCGACGGGCATGCCGATGCCGGCACACTGCGACATCATCGACATTTCGGGATGGCAGGCCAGTCGCTTCAAGCACGCGAAGGTCGTCATCGCGGTTACAGCGGAGCACGACCACGTCCTCAGCGGCAGCGCGAACTGCACGGTCGCGGCGCTCGGCCGCGAAGGGTTCGCCGGCACGAACGCGGAGGCATGCGTCTACCGACGCCTTCCGCGCGGTACCGCGACGGCCGTGCTCGGGATGGATGGATGGCTGGAGGCCGACCCGTTCCCCGTCTCCGATCTTCCTGACCCGGTCGAGACCACGCCGATACCGCTGGACGAGATGCACGCCGGCGGCGCCGGCGCGTTCGAGGCGGAGGGAGGCCGACTCAGCTGGCGCAGACCGCCTGGACGCTGGAGCGATGGCACCGTTACATTGTCGAATGCCTCGGGCGAAGTCGTCGCCGAGATCGAGGTGGCAGCCTTCGCCGTGAATGGCGATCAGTTGACGGCATGGATCGGAGAGGCAGCGCTCGAAGACGCCGCGTTCGCTCGCGTCCAGTCGAATGCCGGCGAGTCCCTGCGCGGCTACGTCGCCCACCGGTCAGCACTGCGGGCGCGTCGACGAGAGTCCGTGGGCGGAAGCGTGAGCAAGGCGCTAGGCGCCTTCGACGAGGCGGCAGAGATGCAGCTCCGGATGCTTCAGGCGTTCGACGAGCTCGCTAGGGCGGACGCGGAGGACGAAGGTACCGATGACGGCTTCGTGCGCGGCGCTGCGCGCGCGAAGCCGGTCGGGTCGACGGCCACGCCCGAGGTCGGCTTCATGACATACGAGGAGTTCATGGCCGCGCGTCCGGCGCGTAAGGGAAGGGGCGGCCGCAGCGACAGCACTGTCGCCGGCACGCACTTCGACAGCGTCCGCGCACTGCTGAACCGCCTTTCCGGCGTCGAGCACAAAGAACCGGGTGGCGGCGCCACGCGCGACGACGGATCGTGGATGGATCTCGGCGACGAGACCGGCGAGCTCGGTGACACAGTTGAAGAGCCGGAAGTCGAGGAGGCTGTCGCACCGCGCGTTCGGCGCGCGCCGGACATGTCAGCCTACGACCGCGCGGTCAGAACCTACGTCGAGGGACTCGCGACGGAAGGCCGGATGATCGGACCGCGTGACGTGCTGCGCCTGCGCCTGTGGATCGTGCTCGTCCTCTGGGAGGCGAGATGCGTGGCGGCACCCAACGGGATGCCCGCCGTCGCTGACGACAAGGGCTGGCCCCGGCTTATCGTCCGGATCGTCGCGGGCTTCTTTGTCGGCAAGAACTCGCCGATTGGTAGGCTGGTCATGTCGAGTGATTACGACGACATGCCGATCGACTTCTGCGAATGCTGGTCGACCATCCTATGGGCGCTAGACGCCATCGCCGCATCGGTGCCTGATCAGCCGAGGACGCGCGAGTTCAAGCGGCGGATACCGACGCTCCGCGCTCACGTCGTGACGGCGCTCGGCCTGACGTCGGCAGAACTGCAGGGCGAGCCGATGATGTCGCAACGCCTTGGCCTCAATGTCGAGTTCGGAAATCGGCTTGGCGTGCTGCCCGACGCAAGGGTGACGTAGGGTGACGCGGCAGAGGCGACGGACCGGTCGTATCTGGACATCAAGTGGCTAGGACTGGCGAGCAGCCGCCCGGCAGTTCATCGGCTTTTGGTCGGTGCAGACTGGCCACTGATAGGAGAAGTCACTACTGAAACGGCCGTTCCCCCCAGCTGGGTCTCGGTCCAGCCGCCGCGGCCGACGAACGCCTGGGGCGGTCTCCACTGATTGATCTTTAAGTCTTGTAGCCTCAGCGAGGTCATCCGCTACCTGCTTGCCGGCCGTCTCGCAACGGTCCCGCCTAATTGACCCGATTTCCTCGATCGGGCGCGCGGATGGCTGATCTCCACCTTGGGGTGTCTTGCGAACAGTTCGTGGCACCTTCCCTTGAAATTCTGTTGAGTATTCTTCGTTGCGAGTTGATATGACACAAGAAACACGTGGGGCTACAGGAATGCCGAATGACAAAGGAGTGACCGACGCGGCGGTCCTCAAATATACGAGCACGTACCTCGCGCGTGAAATCGTCCAAAGCCCAAGCGGGGCCGATGTCGATCCCCAACTCGCCTCGGCGATCGGCATCCTGAGCGAGAAGCTGATTGAGCGCGAAGGCGGCGAGATTGTCGACATCGGCTGTGGGCACGGATCGCTGCTGGCGCGACTCTCGACCCTCCCCGCGTTCCGCAATGGCGAGGGCTGGTCCTACCGGCCCGTCGACGTCGAAGACAAGATCGACGAGGTCCTTAAGCTCAGTAGGAAACTAAAGCTTCTGGCCCGCACAACGCCGATGACCATTGAAGAGTTCAGCTCCGAAAGGTTGCCCGACAGTGCGCGGATATTCTTCTGCCGCAATGTCTTCCACGAACTCAGGGTGGCGGAGGCCGCGCAGCTCATTCACACCGTCTGCCAGGTGTTCGGAAGCAGTGACGTTCTTTTCGTGCAGGATCTCCTCCGGTTCCCAGAGGGTGAACGAAACAACCACTGCTGGGTGGCGGAACTGTTCGCAACGGCACTGCGTGAGATCGGCTTCAAGACAGTTTCTGAGTATCCTCAGGGGACAAAGGGTGGCAACGCCTGGTTCAACCTGACCGCCCGCGACCTCCTCTCAACCAAGCCGACGCTCGAGGCGATCCACGCAGCCCTCTTCAAAGCTCGAATGCAGCAGTGGCGTCTTTGGACCGCGCTCGAGGCGGCGGGCGACAGCCTACCCGCCCGCGAGGCGCTCGTGCATGCGTTGGACATGGAGCTACAGCTAGCATCGCTCACCCGCGAGCTGCGCGACGCGGGCGGCCTCGATCTCAAGCTAGACCCCCAAGTCGAAAGAAATATTCGGACAAACGAAATCTTGAGGCGGATCGAGGGTCTGGCAACTGCCAATTCGCTCAGTGGAGCCGAGGTCGCCGCGCCTCCACACTTCAGAGAGCGCGGCGCGCAGCTGACGATCGCAGAGGAGTTCCTGCGGTCCCAAGCGAGATTCGCCGTAGTGCACGGAGGTGCCGGGACGGGGAAAACGACGTTTATCCAACACCTACTCGCGACCCGGCTCTACGAGAAAGCTTTGATATACATCGACGCACGGGCGGCGCGCGGCTTCTGGCCGATGCTTGAGCAGATGATGTCGCAGCTCGGCGTGAACCTTGCCGCCGACGTGATCAGTGTGGTCGAACACTTGGAATACGACCAGCTCCGTCCGGCCATCGGGAAGCTGCTCAACCGCTTCGCCAATAAGATGGTTATCGTCATCGAGAACCTCGACGAGGTTTTGGACTCCAACCAGCGTTTCGCCGATCCTCAGATAGAGCAATTCCTGCTCCAGCTCGTGGGCAAGGATGGAATCAAGGTGTTGTTCTCGTCTAGGACCGAATACCTCCCAGCGACGATCCAGCGTGCTGGCGGCGCGTCCCTCATGCCCTTGATGGCGATGGGTCGCTACGCAACCACCGCGACCGTTAACAACGTGCTAGACGACTATTTCGACCGTGCCGGGGCCGGTATCGCCATGTATCCCGAGGCGCTGCTCGAGGCGATCGATAAACATCCGCTCGTCGCCGCACTGGCGGGTCGCATTCTGCAGCAGGATGGTCAGGACGTGCTACTCGACGAACGATTCTTCCGGCAGCTCAAGCATCGGCTACGAGCGGACCTAGTTGCTCGTCTCGTGGACGGCGCCGCCGAACCCGCGATGGAAGTCGTGACCGAACTCCGCATAGCCGTGCCAGCCCGGGTGATCGAGAATCTGGCCGGGAGGCAGAGCCTCCACCACGCAAAGATGAACGACGTGATCTACGCTGTTCCGGATCGGCGTTGGTCTGAACTGCTCACGTCCCTCGGACTGTTCCGCAAGCGCAACGGCAACGAACTCGCGCCGGCGTCCGAGCAGGAGGTGTCGGACGGGGGTGGGATCAGCCATGCGCGGATTGCTGAGCAACTCGAGCGGATCTACCGCGAAGACGACGACCCGAAGTGGATCCGCGAAAGCTACTACCACCGCATGCTCGCCGGCGAGACCCAGGGCCTGAGCCTGTCCGAATTCGCCGGCAGATACTATGTGACTGAGCTCGTCGCTTCAGCGAACTACTGCTTCGAAAAGCGGGGCGATTTTGACACCGCTCTGGCGCTCTTCGATGCTGCACAGGCTATCTCGCCACTCGACGAAACGTCTAAGATGCGACGGGCATCGTCGCTGATCCGCACAGGCAAGGTTTCAGAAGGCAATTTCGAATACCGGCGGATAATTGCCGACTTCCCTAACAATGTGGGAATGCGGCGTTCGCACGTCGATGCCTTGCTCTACAAGATGTAGTTCCGGCAGGCCCACTCGGCGCTGAAAGAACACGACCTCCAGCCAGAGAAGCATGTCTGGCACGCACGCCAGTGGGGTAGAGCGGAGCTGGGCCTCCACAACTATCCGCGCGCGATCGAGATCTTTCGGCAGCTTCGGGAAAAGACAGCGGACGACCCGATCATCGTCACGTGGCTCGCCCGCTCCTTGCAGCAGTTCGGTGACCTAAACGGCGCCATCAAGGTGCTGCGCACCGGGGTAGAAGACTTTGGCGACAACGTGGCGATACGGACGTCGCTCGCGCACAACCTCGAGCGCGCGAAGGAGGACGAAGAAGCCAGAAAATTATTGCAGTCTCTGATCGCCGAAGACGCGGGCAACGCCCGCGCCGCCCTTCCTCTCGTCAAGATCATGCTGAGGGCCGGCGAGACGGCAGAAGCTAGGAAGGTTGCCAGGACTGCGCTCAAACGTGCACATGGGAACCTCAAGGCCTTCGCCCACATGGCCGAGGCCGAGGTGATGCTCGCCGAGGACAAGCCAGAGACCGCCGCCGCCTACCTTCGGCAGCACATGGCGGAAGACGAGAACATGGGGTCGCTGCTCATTGACGCGCTGCTCCGCGCTGCCGAGCGCGCTGCTGACCTCAAGGAAAAGACATCACTGTTGGACGAAGCCGCAGCGGTCCCGCAGGTGGAGACTTTGCGGCACAACGTGCCTGTGCAGATCGTCCTAGTCCGGCTGGCGTTCGCACGACGCGACCGTCCGGCCTTCGACAAGGCCATCGCGAACCTCGCGGAAACGAAAATCGACGCCACCGAGCTCCAACGGCTGCGAGACCTTTGGTAGGCCAAGCCCACCAGGCGCCGTCCCAGCTTGACCCGGATGATCGAACGGCAGTTTCGAGGCGACGCCAAATTAGGCTAAACGGCACACTTGGCGCATTTCTGCCGTCAAAGCAGATAACCCCTTTCTGTGTATCCAGCCGTGTACACGCGGAGCGCGTGTCGTGATGAAATCGCGTGTATACACGTGAATGCCAAATCCCCCGAAATACGGCCACTTACCGCGATCGACCCCCCGCCTATGAAATTTTATGATATATCTTGATAATTATATTACACCGCTTTACACCGAGAATGTCGGCGGTTCGAGCCCGTCATCGCCCACCATTTTTTCCATTTGAAATAACTGTTCCCGTCCGAGCCAGAGCGACGTAGGATCAGGCACTTAAGGAATGCTTGGGTAGGGCAACTGACTCATGTCTCTCACGCTTGTCTTCAGCGGTACGATAGCGCC
>Ga0105238_10008095_pt1 | contig 10513 bp, 7 predicted proteins | sample KBSC34metaG_FD_81526 | JGI IMG/M metagenome (GOLD analysis project Ga0105238, IMG submission 81526) | Corn rhizosphere microbial communities from Kellogg Biological Station, Michigan, USA - KBS C3-4 metaG | ecosystem: Host-associated > Plants > Roots > Rhizosphere > Soil | place: Michigan, USA...
GAAATTCAACGAAAAAGGGGGAATCCATGCGTTTGTCGAAATGTGCCCTGCTGCTTGGCGCCGCCATTCCACTCACGTGGGCGGGAGCGGCGGCGGCTGACCCGAGCGCGACGCCGGACTCAGGCGCGGCCAATGCGGCGGCCGCTGCGACCGCTGGCGCAAATGGCGCTCAGTTGGAGGAAATCGTCGTCACCGCACAGAAGCGCGATACGTCTCTGCAGGATACCCCGATTGCGGTCACCGCGATCAGCGGCGCGACGCTGCAGAGCGAGCATGTGACCACGCTGACCGATCTCACCACGCTCGTTCCGACGATGAAGTTCGGGTCCGCCAACAGCGCGGCCCAGATCACGATCCGAGGCATCGGCAATCAGAGCGTCAACGTGGGCGAAGAAACACCCGTCGCGGTCAGCTACAACGAAGTCTACGTCTCGCGCCCGAGCGTTCTGCTCGGCGGTATGTTCGACGTGGATTCGGTCGAAGCCCTGTTCGGTCCGCAAGGCACGCTCTACGGCCGCAACGCCACCGCCGGCGCGATCAACATCCGCACCGCAAGGCCGGGGAACGCCTGGTCGGGCTTTGGACGTGTGAGCGTGGGCAACTTTCGCTCATCCAACGTCGAAGCCGCCGTCGGGGGCCCGCTCATTGCGGACAAACTGCTGGTCCGCATCGCCGGGTTCTACGACCGGCACGACGGCTACGGCAAAAACCTGGTGACGGGACGCCCCGTCGACGACCGCGACGCCCGGGGCGCGCGTTTGACTGTCGTCTCGAGGCCCAGTGACCAGCTTAGCCTCACGGGGATCCTCGAGACCTATTCGCAGGACGATCTCTCCGGTGGACAGCACTACTTCGGGGATCCCACCACCCTCGGGCTCACGGGAACCTTGCCGGCCGGGACGGCGTCGACCTATCCCTTCGCCGGCCGCCTTCCTTCCAACGTGAGAGACATCGCGAGCGTGGTCGATCCCCGCTATGTGCTCGACTACACGGCCGCCACGGCGGTTGCCGAATGGAAGCCCGGCGGCCCATTCTCGTTCAAATCGATCACCGGCTACCGCCGCTCGAAGTCGTCGAACATCAGCCAGATCGGCGCGGGCCGCACCAACCTCTACATCGTGGCCGTCGAGCCCGACCGCCAGTTCAGCGAGGAACTGCAGGCTCACTATGACACCGACCGGCTACACCTGACCGCCGGCGCATACTATTTCCGCGAGCACGACAACGCTGAGCAGGACGTGCTCGCCAGCCAGACGTTGCTGAATGCGTTCATCGGCATGCCGGCCACGGCGCCGGACAACCAGTTCGTCAACGCCGTCGACCTCGGTGGCCAGCAGAACACGAGAGCCTACGCCTTCTTCGGCGAGGCGACGTGGGAGATTGCGCCCAAGCTCTCGCTCATCGCGGGGCTTCGCTACAGCAACGAACAGAAGGTGCTGCTGTCCCGCTTCGTTCCGCCGGTCAGCCGGATCATTCCGGTCACCTACGATCCCGCCAACCCCTTCGGGTCGATTCCGCCGCCCCCGCCGGTGACAAGGTACCCGGCGGCGGCCTTCACAGCGACGACGCCGAAGTTCGGCGTACAATACGACTGGACCCCGGACGTCATGTTGTACGTCACATACGCCAAAGGGTTCAAATCCGGGGCTTACAACATCAATCAACCGACCCCCAACGGGGTCTACCAGCCGGAGCGGGTCACCGACGTGGAGGGCGGCGTCAAGGCGATGGCGTTCGACCGGAGGCTTCGCGCCAACCTGGCGGTGTTCCACTACGACTACTCGGATCTGCAGGTCGCCGAGCCAATAGGGACTGCGCAGATCATCGAGAACGCCGGGAAGGCGAAGATCTATGGCGCGGAGTTGGATCTCTCGCTGAGGCCGAATGAACGGTGGGATCTCCGCTGGGCTGGGTCTTACCTCAACGCGACCTACGACAAGTACGTGGGCTTCTCCGGACTCCGGCCGTTCCTGCCCAGCGTCGACTTTTCCGGCCACCGGCTGAACAACTCGCCAAAGTTCAGCGGTTACTTCAGCGTCGCCTATCACCTTCCGGTCGCCAAGGGCGAGATGACCCTCCGCGCGGAAGCGAACTACTCGACACGCTACTACTTCACCCCCGACAACGTGGACCTGCTGTCCCAGAAGGCGAGCCTCAAGGAAAACCTTTTCGCCACATACAAGATGGACAGCGGCTGGAGCGTGGACGTCTACGTACGGAACCTGACGAACGAGACCACGAGGACACAGGCGTTGGTCACGACGCCGAGCGTGGCGCAGGTGGTCACCGGTAGTTTTGCCCCGCCGCGGACATTCGGTGCGGAGCTGCGGTACGACTTCTAATGGACGTGGTGGCTGCGCGCCCGGCTTGGGCGCGTGGCGGCCTCCTTGCGTTGGGCCCTCATCTGGGGCCCAAAAGCCCGCGCCGCTCGGGGAAGGGTGTTACAAAGGCATCCATCAACCTGCTGCAGTGAGCGCGAAGAGCTCGCCGCATCGATCCGCCAGATGCCGCCCGATCGGTATGGCCGAGGTGGCCGCTGGCGACGGCGCATTGCACACGTGCAGCGTCCGGCTCGTATTCCGGATCAGGAAGTCGTGCACCAGCGTGCCGTCCCGCAACACCGCCTGCGCCCTTACGCCGGAGGGATAGGGCTGAAGATCCCCAAGCGTGAGTTCGGGGCAGTATTTCTGGCACTCCGCCAGGTACCGCCGCCTGAAGAGGGAATTTCGGACTTCTGCAAGGGCGGATCGGCGGTGATGGCCGAGCATCTGCCAGAATCCGGGGAAGGCGGCGAGTTCGGCCAAATCGCGCGGATTCACGTTCGACCAGCGATATCCTTCGCGTGCAAGGGCCAGGACTGCGTTCGGCCCAACCGTCACATACCCGCCAATCATGCGGGTCAGATGCACCCCCAGAAACGGCAGCGCTGGATCCGGAACCGGATAGATTAGATGCCTTACAGTCTCGTTCCACGCCTGCGGCAGGCGGTAGTATTCCCCCCGAAAAGGAATGATGCGGAAGTCGAGATCGATTCCGCACATCCGGGCGAGACGATCTGCCTGAAGGCCAGCGCAGACCACCGCGCAATCACCTCGGATGACCTGAGCCGCCGTATCGACGGTCACCCCCGAGGCGTCCTCCTTGAGCCCCAACACGCGTTGGCCGGTCAACACCCGTGAGCCACGGGCGGTCAGCATCCTGGCCATGGTGCTGGCGATCGCTGGATAGTCGGCGATGCCACTTGCCGCCACAAAAATCGCCCCCTTGCCGACCATCCGCGGTTCGCGGCGCCGCAGCTCATGCGCGTCGAGTCGTTCAGGTGAAAGGCCATTTTGCGCGCAGCGTTCCTGAAGCGCGTCCAGCCGCATAAGTCCGAAATCGTCGGTGGCGACAATGAGTTTGCCGCACTGTTCGAGCGGTAGACCGTGCTCACGGCAGAAGGCCAGGGTCGATGCGACACCGGCCCGGCAGAACTGCGCCTTCAGGCTGCCCGGTTGGTAGTAGACCCCTGCATGAATGACCCCGCTGTTGTGCCCCGTCTGGTGTTGCGCAACAGCGTGTTCCTTCTCGACGACGGTGACGGTCGTGCCGGGAAATCTTTCGGTGAGCTGCACCGCTGTCGAAAGGCCGACGATGCCGCCGCCGATGACGATTACGTGCTTGTCCATGCTGCTTGGTGGGAGCCCTCGGCCAACTGGTGAACCAGGTCTCGATCCCCGCCGTCCCCATTGGGACTTGAGCGAGAGCGCCTCTCCTTGCGCTCCGCCGCCGAGGGCTCCCAGCCCCGTCCCTAGGCCAGTTCCTGGCCGGCCATTGCGACCGCGGCCGAACGCGTCGCCTTCCTGAGATCCATCTGTTCCAGGAGCGGCAGAACATCCTTCACGAAAGCCTTGAGTCCTTGTTCGTAGTCGATCCACGATAGAAGGACGCCATCGATGCCGCAGTTCGACAACATCTTGAGGCGCTCGGCGATCATTGTCGGCGTTCCGACGAGATCAACACCACCTGATCCGGCCATCAATCCATATCGGATCTTCTCGACCACATTGGGTGGCATGGTCTTGGCGCTCTCGATTTGGTACTTAATGAACATGTCCACGACTTCGTGGTCTCCGAACTCTTCGACGTAGCGCTTAACATAGGCCCGCGCCTCGGCTTCAGTCTCCCGCTGCACAACGTACGAAAGCAGCCAGACTTGGAGATGCCTGCCATACTCCTCCTTCGCGAGCCGACGATACTTATCGACCTGCGCCTTGATTGCTTCGGGCGATTGGTCCGAGGCCAGAACGAAGGCGATGTCGCAGTGCTGCGCGGCGAAGTGCTGCCCGTCCACCGAACCGCCGGCGTTCATCAGCGCCGGAAATGGCGCCTGCACCGGCTTCGGGCTTGAAACGGCGTCCTTCACCCGGACGTAGTTGCCTTCGAAGCTTACGGGTTCATCGCGCGTCCAGACGCGCTTCATGACCTCAATCCATTCGTGGGCGTGGGCATAGCGCTCGCCGTGCGGTTTAATCTCCGCCCCGAACATCTCAATCTCCGGCACGAACCAGCCGCACACGATGTTGATGGCGGACCGGCCGTGGGAGATGTGGTCCACGGTCGTGGCCTGCTTCGCCGCCACGAGCGGGTGCAGGGTGGTCGTGTGCGAGGTGCTCATGATGCAGGAGTGCCGAGTACTGGCGGCCATACCAGCTGCCCAAGTGTAGGTCTCGAAGACGCGACCCCGAGGGCTGGTTGGCGGGCCAAAAGGACGCCATCTGGCGTAAGGAACCAAGGCCTCGAGTCCGGCGTCGTCCGCCAGCTGCGATACGCGCACAGAATTGTCCCAGGTCGGAATGTACAGCTCCGGCACCTTGGTCATGGAGACGCCAGGGCCGTTGTAACCGAAGACGCCCAGCTTAAGGGTATTGTCGTTGAAAATAGGATTCGTGGACGACCGAGGATCATCGCTGAGCGTCGCCATAGTATATCCTTATCCTCCTTCTCTGATACTTCGTCTTGAATTCCGAATTGCCTGACGGCTTCTTGCCGTCACCTCTGCGTCTGCCTCTTCGAGTTCCCCAGAAGCGGCCCTCTCCGCGCACGAAAGTCGAAGCGGAGCCCGTACCTCCTCAAACTCATTCACCGCGGCGGGCGCGTCCTGCCCTCCCTTTGCTGGGGGCGCTGACACATGCCCGACAGGGCAAGTTGCCTAACCGTGTCGAGAAATCACATTATGTGACGCATTGCGCAATATGAAATTTGATGTGAGTTGCCGCTAAGCCGCCGCGGGCCTTGCGGGCGCGGGAGCTGGCTCCGCACCGGCTGGCCTTGGGCCGATGAGAGCGGCCGACGCCTCACCGCTTGTCGTGTCGCCCAATGGAGCCCGCCCTGCCTTAGCTTCGCGGCTGTCGTTCGCGGGCGCTTCGTTCCGAGCTGGTCCGGCGTTCACATCCAGCTGCCGCTTCCGGCTGGGCATGGCGCAAGTTGACATTGCGCAATCCATCACACAATGTGATGTCAAATCGACCCGGCGCACTCGTGGCGGCGGTGCGGTGCATGAAGTCCTGCCAAAGGACGGCTGCCCGGCCTTGCTGCGCGGCCTCAACAAGAAATTCGTGGCGCCACCAGCCACATTCAGGGGGTGAGACGTGAAGGCGAAGAGCACGACCAATTCTCGCGGGCGGATCTCCAACACAGGTCGAATGAGCGGGGCTGTGATCCTCGCGGCCGCCGGCCTGGCCGCCTCCCTTGGTTCGTCCGCCCAGGCTCAGGAGGCTGAATCCGCGCAGCTACGTTCCAGCCCTGCCGCGGCGTCGGCTGCGACCTCGGCCGACGCGGGCGTTCAGATCGAGGAAGTTCTCGTCACCGCGCAGAAGCGCGAGACGTCCTTGCAGACGACACCGATCGCCGTCACGGCGATCTCGGGTGAGACTCTGCAGGAGAAGCAGGTCAGATCGATCGCTGACCTGACATCCCTCGTTCCGACGCTCAAGTTCGCCACGGCAGAGAGCGCCGCCCACGTGACGATCCGGGGCGTTGGCAATGTGAGCACCAATATTGGCGACCAGATTCCGGTCGCTGTGAACTTCAACGAGGTGTTTATCGGCCGGCCAAGCCAACTCGTCGGCGGCATGTTCGACGTGGCCAGCCTCGAGGCCCTGCTGGGTCCGCAGGGCACACTGTACGGTCGAAACGCGACCGCGGGCGCCATCAACATCACCACCGGTCGTCCGACCGATGCGCTATCCGGGTTCGGCCGCGTCTCGGTCGGGAACTACAATTCCCTGAACGTCGAAGGCGCTGTCAGCGGCCCGATCGTTGGGGACAAGCTGCTGGCGCGCGTCGCGGGATTCGTCGACCGCCACGATGGCTATGGCCGAAATCTGCTGACCGGCGGCCAGGTCGATGACCGCAACGCCTGGGGCGTGCGCGGAACCGTGGAGTTCAACCCTAGCGACAGCATCAAGCTCACCGGAATAGCCGAATACTTTTCCCAGCACGACAATTCCGGCGGCCAGCACTTCTTCGGATTCGGCCCTGAACTCCCTGGCGCATACCCCAATCCGGCGGCCCGTTACGCCTATCCATATCTGGCCACGCCGGCGTCGGATGTCAGGGATCTCACCAACTTCACGGATCCAAGGTTCAAGCTTCACTACGTCGCTCTCACCGGGATTGCGGAGTGGGACCTCGGCGGTCCGATCTCCCTACGGTCGATCACCGGCTACCGAGACGGCAAGTCGTCCAACATCAACCAGATCGGAGGGCCGGCACCGAACCTGTATATCGTGAGCGTCGAGCCGGCCCATCAGTTCAGCCAGGAGCTCCAGCTCCACTACGACACGAGCCGGCTGCACGGCACCGTGGGGGCCTACTACTTCTACGAAGATGACAATGCGATCCAGGACGTTGTCGCCAGTCAGCGCGTGATCAACTTCCTCAGCGGCAATCCGACGATCCCGCCACCCAACACCTGGACCGACCGCCAGGAGCTTGGCGGCGAGCAATACACCAGAGCCTATGCGCTGTTCGGCGAGGTGAGCTGGAAGCTTACCGACAAGCTGTCGCTGATCGGCGGCCTGCGCTACAGCGCCGAAAAGAAGGAATTGACCTCATATTACCCGGCGAACGGCGTGACGGTCCCCGTTTCGGTCGTCTTCGATCCGGCGGATCCGTTCCATTCGGTCGCTCCGCGGCCGCCGGCGATCCACTATCCGCAGGTCACATTCAAATCGACGACGCCCAAGGTGGGACTTCAATACGAATTCACGCCCGACGTGATGGGCTACGTCACCTATACGAAGGGCTTCAAGGCCGGAGGCTACAACGTCAACAGGCCAATCCCGCCGGGCGGCGTCTATCAGCCCGAGCGGATCACTGACATTGAGGCCGGCATCAAGACGACCGCGCTCGATAGGAAGTTGCGGACCAATATCTCACTGTTCCACTACGATTACACAAACCTACAGGTGACGCAGGTGGTCGGCACCGCGGTCGTCATACAGAATGCGGCGACAGCTGAGGTGTACGGTGGCGAAGCCGATGTAACCTTCCGGCCGGACGAGCACTGGGACTTCCGGTTTTCGGGCTCCTACCTGCATACGGAGTATACCGACTACGTCGGCTCCTCCTCGCTGTTCTACCGAGCCAGCGCATTCCCAGCCATCTTCGGACCGGGCGGGAATGTCAGTTACACGGGCAACCGCTTGAACAACGCGCCGAAACTCACGGGGCATTGGGAAGTTGCCTATCACATCCCGCTTCAAACAGGGCGCGTCACGTTGCGCGGGGAAGCAGAATATTCGAGCAAGTTCTACTTCACGCCGGACAATTTCCCGACCATCGCCCAAGGCGCGTATCTAAAGGAAAATGGCTACGTGACCTATCGGTCGGACCATGGCTGGACCGCGACGGCCTTCATCCGGAACATCAGCAACAAGACGACAAGAACGTCCACCTTGATCACCTCGCCAACGGTCGCGCAGGCGCTCACGGGCACGCTCGCCCCTCCGCGCACCTTTGGGGCAGAGCTCCGGTGGGATTTCTAGATTTCCGCACACCGGCTTCGACGGACAGGGGGCGCCGCCCTGTCCGTCGAAGCCGGGTGACCGAGCGCGTTCAGTCGGCGCGGGAGCCGTCTGACAGTGGAAGAGAAGGACAGGCCGGGTGAGCCAGAATATCCAGCGCGTCGACCACGTCATCTACGCGGTATTGCCGGAGAACCAGGAGGCTTACGTTCAGCGCTTCTCCGATTTGTGCCGTGTCAAGTTCTTCGGCCCCAACGAAAGACCCAACGGTCTTCGGACATACATGAGCTGGCGCGCGGGTATAAATATCATCGCGCCCGTCTCCGATACCCTGCCTCTTTCCGTCGATCTCCGATCTTATATCGACCGGCGCGGCGAGGGTATCGTCGGCATGACCTTTGGCGTCGCCGACATCCATGAAGCCCGCCAGCACGCCCTGTCTCTGGGATACGAGATTAGCGACATGATAGAAAATGATGGCGCCGAGACCTTTCTTTCCGAGCTTGAGACCATGCTGGAAACAAGGGTGTGGGGCGATATCAACAACAGCATATTCGTATTCGGTCAGATCAAGCTCACGCCTGAGACTTCGTCCTCGAACGAGTTGCTTGACTAACTGGCGTTCGCCAGCCGCGGAACTGGCCACAGGACCGCTCTGCCGAGCGTCAACGAGGCAGAGGAAGGGATATCATTGAACAAATCTGCGCTCCTCGTCGGTGCTTCGCGCGGTCTTGGCCTGGGAATGGCCGAGGAATACCTCGGTCTCGGCTGGAATGTGGTGGCCACCAAGCGAGGTAGTGCAGTCACCGGGCTCGATCGCCTCATGGCGGGTGCGGGCGGGCGCCTGGAGATCGCCGAGCTGGATATGAACCTCCAGGATCAGATCCGCGACCTGCGAGGCGGCCTTGCAGGACGGACGTTCGATCTCTTGTTCGTCAATGCAGGCGTTTCAAATGACGGCGCCGAGACCATTGGCGAGGTCCCGACGCAGGTCTTTGTGGAGGTCATGGTCACCAACGCGCTCAGCCCGATGCGGGTGCTCGAGGCCTTTAGGGACCTGGTGCTTCCGACCGGAACGATCGGGGTCATGTCCTCCGGCTTTGGCAGCGTCACCAACAATGAGACGGGCGGCTACGAAGTCTACCGCGCGAGCAAAGCCGCCCTGAACTCGTTGATGCGCAGCTTCCGAGCCCGGCATGCCGCCGATCCACGCACAATGCTGACCATGAACCCTGGATGGGTGAGAACGGAAATGGGCGGCCCAAACGCCACATTGGGCATTGACGAATGCATTCCAAGCCTCGTCGCCACGATGGAGAGCCAGGCGGGCAGAGGGGGGCTTCAGTTTCTCGATTACCTTGGGCGTTCGGTGCCGTGGTGATGGTTGGCAAACCTAATTGGTGTGGCTCCCGGATGCGTCGAGTTCACCAATCGGAAATTCGATCAGAAGAGGCGGTTCGATGATCAAAGTTGTTTGCTTCTTCAAGAAAAAAGAGGGCATGAGCTCAGAGGCGTTTCGGGACTACTATGAAAACCATCATCTGAAGCTCTTCGAGCGGCTGAAAAGGCCTGATTTGGGGTTGTATATGGAGCGCCATATACGACGCTATCTTACGCCCTTCCCGGACCCGATCTCGGGCATCCAGAGGGACTCGGGATGCGACGTCATTCTGGAGATTTGGTACAAGGATAAGGCGTTCTTCGAGGCTTTCGCGCAAGGACCGGCTGACCCGGAATTCCGTAAACTTGTCGCGGCCGACGAAGAGATGTTCCTGGACCGGGACCATTTGTATTTCCACACGGTGGAGGAGTGCGATCTGGAGATTCCGGAGCCCTTTCCGCAGACCTGATGCCCGCCAGACCCGCGAGCCTTCGTTGCGCCCACGCTGGCCTAAGCACGTGGCTCGCGCAGTTGGTCACGTCCCTGCGCAGCCTGATCGCGCCAGTGCTATGACGTAACCGGCTGCTCGCCCAGGCCTACGAGGCGTGGCGGCCGTGTCCGCATTCGAACGGTATTTCGCAGATCCGACTTCGTTTCCGGCCTGGGTGGCTGACGCGGGTCGCGGCGGCGCGACGACGGGGTTACGCCCAAGGGCGGGCTTGCGCAGGCCGGGCGCGGGCCTTCTTACAGCCCCTCACGCCCGGAGGGGGCCATACGGCCCCTTCTGGCCAAGCCGCCGTGAAGGTCGGCGACGCGATCGCACCAACCGGTCAGCGGATCATCTGCTGCGAGCAGGCGAAACCGGCTGACATTGCCCGCCCATTGGAACAAGCTGAACGGGATATAGTCGGCATAGGTCGGCGTGGCTCCGCCGACGAAGGGCTGTTCCCGCACCAAGGCGCGAAGGGGCTCCAGGCGCTTTCTGAAGCCGGGCAGCGCTGCCTCACGCTCAGTGGCGAGCTCTTCCAGGGATTTGCCCATGCGCGCCTCACGCGACCCGCGGAAGTAGTCCCGGTCCTTCTCGTGGATCAGCGCATGAACGTCGGTGACCACCATGCGCGAA
>Ga0105238_10008097_pt1 | contig 10512 bp, 10 predicted proteins | sample KBSC34metaG_FD_81526 | JGI IMG/M metagenome (GOLD analysis project Ga0105238, IMG submission 81526) | Corn rhizosphere microbial communities from Kellogg Biological Station, Michigan, USA - KBS C3-4 metaG | ecosystem: Host-associated > Plants > Roots > Rhizosphere > Soil | place: Michigan, USA...
GATCGTCGGTTCGCTGATTCGCTTCGCAACGCTGGATGGCGCTGATGCTCGACAACCCGGAAAAGACCGCCCGGCTGCTCGCCGCACTCAAGGCGCAAGTGCCATTCGAAGTCGAATTATTGTCGTCGCTCGTTAATTATCTCCGAGCGCAACACATCGCCGCTGCAGACCAACCCCGGCACGTTGTCTCGGACGTGTCATATGCCGGCGATGAAGGGGGCATCGTGTGCCACATCGTACCACCGAAAAAACGCGAGGCGCTCGTTGTCTCGCTCACTCAAGTCCGAGTGCCACGATCGATGCCGCTCGCCCACGCCGTCGCCAATTATCGCAACCATCGGGTCAAGAAGCTAAGGAAGCAGACTCGAGCGTAGATCGACCTCCAGCCCGAGTTCGCCCAAAGTCAAGCACACGAACCCGCATCCGCCAGAGGACGCTTACGCTGATCGCCGGTAGCGCACACTTGCAACCAGTCCGCGTTGTGACGTCGCCGCGGCGGCACTCAAACCGGATAGCGCAAAATAGCCGCGAGCGACGCGCGTTGCGGAATGTCAGCCTCACGAACACCAATGACGCGACCGCCGGTCGCAATAACACGCGCTGCGATCTCATCGACCAAGTCATAGCTCGACGCACTTGCCTGCTCGGCAAAAATGATGACGCCCCGCTCATCGATACGCCCGGGAATAGCCTCGTCGATGTTCACCAGGATCGAGTCCACTGCACCCATTGTCGCGGCTCGAGCCGCCTGGGCGATATCTGTGATGGCCCGCCCCTCGCTAACGCGCGCCTCGAAGAGCCGCCTCCATCCGCTAAGCTCGTCACGGTGGATTCCGTCAAGAATTGTCCGCGCCCGATCGCCAAGTTGCGCGTCGGCTAGGCTTTCGGGGCTGCCCTCGATCGTCGACCCAGCCAGGTTGGCATAGGAATTCACCGACCTGTAGATGGATTCTAGTGGCTCGGTTGCCGCTAGAACCAGATGGACATCACTGCCGGTCAAGAGAGGGCGGAGCGCATTATCCACCTTGCGAGCGAACTGGCGCAAGAGCACCTTTCGTCCCTCGGCACCATGAATGCGGCCGCTCGGCCAATGGTCGATCTCGCCCACGCCTTTCACGGCTCTCCCTGCATCCACGGGCATACCCTCGACTTGCACCGCCTGTGAAGGCAGATCAGCTGAAACCTCGATTACACGGACAGACTTTTGGGCGAGAGCGAGCACGTAGCAGGACTGGGGGAAGCTGATGCTTCGAAGTAATGGTTTCACATGGAACCGGTCCGAAACCTCAACCGATGGCTTGAGAGCGCTGGGCACACGGAAGGTCCGGGCATTCTCGGGGTTGACGAAGATTGCCAGGCTGTGAGCCTGGAACCGCCAGAACTCGTCGTCATCAATGAGGTCATCGAGCTGTTCGGCAACGGCGGCAATTCGTGGCTTCTCGGCGCAACCCGCCTCGAGTTGCTGCAAAGCCTTCTTTGCCAAGTTCTTCAGCACGATCCGATCAGCTTGAGCATCCTGCGTGATGGGGGTGGTTGGGAGATAGATCGAGACACAGATTTTGCCCCGATAGGAGGACAGTGCCTTCATGTCGGTCGAAGTCGGAATGTCAACGTAAAGCAATCGCGACCTCCAGAGGGCCACTGCCGGCAGCCGCAGCTCTAGCCCGGTTTATGGTTGAAGCGTGCCAAAACGGATCGCCTAACCGAGTCGATCTTGGAGACGTCTCTCCGTTCCGATTTGCTCGCCGCATTCGTCGGACAACAATTCCAACTCTTTCGCGATCTCTCGGAGCTCCTTCGCGACGGTCGAATCACGAGGAGCGAACAAGAGTTGGCGACACCGGCTCGCGAGTTGTCGGAGGCGGATTGCGTTCACAATCATAACTCCCTTTCTGGAACCCGCCTCTCCATTGGAGTCGCCGCGGGTGCGCTGCTCTTGCGCGCGAGCTTCACGAACTCCCGGGCAGCTGTCCGTTTGGCGCGGCTACTCGGCGGGCGTCGTCGACGCTCGTCGTTGCAAATCCGTCGGCTCACGACGTGCTCTTTCGTCCTCAAGCCACAAACTGTGATGTTCCTTGGCCCAGTTGAGATCGACGGTGCCGGTCCCCATGGCCTCAAAAGCGCCCTCCATGCCTATAGTACCGATGTAGATGTGGCCGATCATGGCGGCGACGAACAACATGGCAACGATGCCATGGGTGATCTCGGCGACCTGCATATTCTGGATGCCCGTGCCATAGAACGGGAACATCAATACATAGCCACTCACCGCGACGGCCGTCCCGCCGAGAACGACGATCCAGTAGATCATCTTCTGACCGCCATTGAATCGGTAGGCCGGTGGACGGTCATGCCCAACGATGCCGCCGCCACGCTTGAACCACTCGACGTCGACACGATTCGGGATGTTGCCGGCGATCCACATGAAGAAGATCAGAATGACGCCAAGCGTGAACGGAAAACTCAGATAATTGTGCGCGTACTTCGCCCACTCGGACCAGGCGGTAAAGGCCTCGGGACTCATGAGCGGTAGCAGCACCGGCCTGCCGAATGTGATGTTAAGTCCGGAAACGGCAAGGATGATGAAGCAGGTCGAAGTCATCCAGTGCACAAAGCGTTCAAAGGCGTTGAAGCGCACGATGGTGCGGCCGGAGCGACCATTTTCGATGCGCACCATGCCGCGCCAGAGGTAAAAGATGACAAGCACCGCCAAGATGCCGAGAATGGCGATGCCGCCGATCCAACGAAGAGTCACGCCGTGGAAATTGCGCCAATCGCGGCCAGCGGGCTGCTCGATCGTGCAGGCCTTCTGATCGGGCAAGGTACAGCGGCCGGAGATGCGATCGAGCTGTTGGAAGAGCTGGTCTTCCTTCACAGAGCTCGCTTGGGGATTGACCATGGTGGGCTGCTGAGCGCTCACCGGTTGCGCGCCGATTACCAGCGCGAGGAGCGCAAACGCTCCAACGATCATAAGAAATCTAGCGACGAGCGTCGTCATGGCGGCTCCTCCAGGCTTTGCCCCGTAATGACTGTCGAGAGCGGTGCAGTCCGTTTCTCCGCGCCGCGAGCGGGATTTACGAGGCGACTATCTCGCGATAGGCGGTCTTCCATCCCCATGCGCCGGAACCGTAGCCGCGCTTGACCACGCGCTCTTTATAGATCTGGGCGATGATTTCGCCGTCGCCAGCGAGCAGCGATTTGGTCGAGCACATCTCGGCGCAGAGTGGCAACTTGCCCTCGGCCAGACGGTTCGCGCCGTACTTGGCATATTCGGCGGGACTATTGTCCGCCTCCGGCCCACCTGCGCAGAAGGTGCATTTGTCCATCTTGCCGCGCGAGCCGAAGTTACCCACCTTCGGATATTGCGGCGCGCCGAAGGGGCAGGCGTAAAAGCAATAACCGCAGCCAATGCACAAGTCCTTGGAGTGCAGCACCACACCATCGGCGGTGGTGTAGAAGCAGTTCACCGGGCACACCGCCTGGCAGGGCGCGTCGGTGCAATGCATGCACGCCATGGAGACCGATCGCTCGCCCGGTTTGCCGTCATTTATCGTGACGACGCGCCGACGATTGATGCCCCATGGCACCTCGTGCTCGTTCTTGCAGGCGGTGACGCAAGCGTTGCACTCAATGCAACGATCGGCGTCACAGAGGAATTTCATCCGAGCCATGGTGTCGTCTCCTTACGCCGCCCTGACCTGACACAGGCTGACTTTGGGTTCCTGCATGCCGGTTGCCGGGTCGTAGCCGTAGGTCATGATGGTGTTGGCACTTTCGCCAAGCACGATCGGATCAGCGCCCGGCGGATATTTGGACCGCAGATCCTCGCCGCCGAACCAGCCGCCGAAATGGAACGGCATCCAGGTCACGCCCTTGCCAACGCGCTCGGTGACGAGAGCTTTCATCTTGGCTTTGGCGTTGTTCTCGGCGCCCGTCACCCAGACCCAGCCGCCATCCTTGATGCCGCGTTCTGCGGCGTCCGCCGGACTTATCTCAATGAACATGTCCTGCTGTATCTCGGCGAGCCACTTGTTCGAGCGGGTCTCCTCGCCACCGCCCTCGTATTCCACAAGCCGGCCGGACGAGACGATCAGCGGGAACGCCTTGGCAATACCTCTGTCGGCCGCCGTTTTCTGCACCGTGAAGCCGATATTCGGCAGGCGGAACTGCTTCGCGTCGGGCAGCGTCGGATACTTCGCAATGAGCTCGACGCGTGGCGTGTAGATCGGCTCGCGATGGACAGGGATCGGATCAGGAAGGTTCCACGCGACCGTACGCGCCTTGCCGTTGCCGTAGGGCGCACAACCGTGCTTGAGCGCGACACGCTGGATGCCGCCTGACAGATCGGTCGACCACGAGACTCCGTCGATCTTGTCGGGACCGCCGCCGACTTTCTGGATTGTCGTCAATTCGTCGGACGTGAGATCCTTATCCCAGCCGAGCTTCTTCAGAACCGCCATGTTGAACTCAGGATAACCATCCTGGATCTCCGAGCCCGGCGGATAAGAGCCGTCCGCCAGCAGCGAGACGCCGTTGCGCTCAAGTCCAAACCGCGCCCGGAAGCCGCTGCCGCCGTCCATCGCGGCTACACCCGCATTGTAGAGAATGGGCGTACCGGGATGCCGGATCTCCGGCTTGCCCCAGCACGGCCAGGGGAGGCCGTAGTAGTCGCCGCCGACCTCGGGATCATCCTTGGGTGCGCGTAACGTCACAAGGTCGAACTTTGCCTGGTTCTTCATGTGCGCCTTGAGCCGCTCCGGAGACTGACCGCAATAGCCCGTCGACCAGCTTCCGCGATTCATTTCACGCAGGATGTCTTCGGGCAGCGGCCGGTCGCCTTCGACCTTGATATTCTTGAACATAAGGTCCGCTACACCGAGCTTCTTGGCCATGAGATAAATGACTTGATAGTCGTCCTTGGACTCGAAGCTCGGTGGGACGATCGGCTCGCCCCACTGCAGCGACCGGTTGGACGCGACGCGCGAGCCCGACGTCTCGAACTGGGTGCATACCGGTAGCAGATACATGTTCTCCTTGCGTCCGGCCTGCACCGCAAGCGATGCCCACGTGGTCGGATGCGGGTCGGCGACAACCAGCAGGTCCAGTTTCTCCAACGCTCTCATCGATTCCGGAATGCGCGTGATGCTGTTGCTGGCATGCCCCTGAACGAACATGGCGCGCACGTTATCCTTTTGATCAACTTGATCCTTCGGCAGCAGCACGGCATCGAACCACCGCGTGAGCGGAATGCCGGGGGTTTCCATCATCTTCTTGGAATCGAAACGGGAGACCAGATAGTCATAGTCGACCTCCCACACACGCGAAAAATGCTTCCACGCGCCCTCGGCGAGGCCGTAGTAGAACGGCAACGTCACGACATCGAGGCCGATGTCAGTCGCGCCTTGTACGTTATCGTGGCCGCGGAAAATGTTCGCGCCGGTGCCAGGCTTGCCGACATTGCCGGTCGCCAGCAATGCAATGCAGCTCGCTCGGACGTTCGCGGTGCCGACCGTGTGCTGGGTCTGGCCCATACACCAGATCAGAGTCGCGGGCTTTTCCGTGGCAAACATCTTCGCGACGCGTTCGAGCTGCTCTCCGGGTACGCCGCTCACACGCTCGACTTCTTCAGGCGTCCATTTCTCGATTTCCTTACGCGTTTCCTCGAAACCATAGACGCGCTGCTTGATGAATTCCTTGTCTTCCCAGCCGTTCTTGAACACGTGCCAGAGCATTCCCCAAAGAACAGGGATGTCAGTGCCAGGCCTGATGCGAACGTATTCATTCGCGTGCGCGGCCGTGCGCGTCATGCGCGGATCGATGACGATGAAGTTCGCCTTGTTGAGTTCCTTGCCCTCGAGCAGGTGTTGGAGAGACACCGGGTGCGCTTCCGCCGGATTTCCACCCATGATGATCATGGTCTTGGCGTTGCGGATGTCGTTGAAGCTATTCGTCATCGCGCCGTAGCCCCAGGTATTGGCCACGCCGGTGACGGTGGTCGAATGGCAGATGCGCGCCTGATGGTCCTGATTGTTGGTGCCCCAGAACGCCGCAAGCTTGCGGAAGATATAGGTGCCTTCGTTGGAGAACTTTGCTGAGCCGAGCCAGTAGACGGATTCCGGGCCCGATTTCTGGCGGATCTCCATCATCTTGTCGCCGATTTCATTGATGGCCTGGTCCCATTTGATGCGAGTCCATTGGCCGTTGACGAGCTTCATGGGATACTTGAGCCGGCGGTCGCTGTGCACGAGCTCACGCACTGAGGCGCCCTTGGCGCAATGCGAGCCGCGATTGATCGGGCTGTCCCAGCTCGGCTCCTGCCCAATCCACACGCCGTTGGAAACCTCCGCGGTAACGGTGCAGCCGACTGCACAATGCGTGCAGATGTTCTTATGGGTGGTGACAGCCGCACCCGGCGCAGGTGGCGGACCGGCCTTCGCCTTGCGTACGCTGGCCAGTGGTAAGACGCCGAGCGTGGCAAGGCCTCCGGCCACGAGGCCGGAACGGCGCAAGAAGGAGCGGCGATCGACGCCAGCATTCGATTGGCTGGCAAAAGCGACTTCGAGTGAGCCGCGGTGCCTTTCGCGTTCTGCTCTCTTGATCAACACAGATGGCCTCCCTCAGCTCGGATAACGGTTGACCCGGTAATATGACTTCACGTCCTCGGTTTCCCTGTAACGCGATTTGCGCTTCTCATCGTTCGTCTCGGTGTCAGCCACGGCCTCGGTCGCGAGCGGAGCTGCGACGGTAACTGCCGCGCCAACACCGAGTGCACGAAGAAATTGACGACGCTCGAGTGTTATCTTGCTCTGCGTTTTCATCGCCGTGTCCTCCTACTTTTCCGGCGCGCCCGCTCATGTGGGCAGCGCGAATGCTTCCGTCTCGATTTCCAGAAATAGCCGGCCGACCGTTCCCACATGACGATAGAAATCAGCCGCCTCGGCCCGCTCCAAATCGGTGAAAAAGCGACCGATCCAGGGGACAAGATGCCTTTCGAAAAACTGCTGTTGTGCCATGGGGACGACGGCGAACTGACCGTCGGCTAATCCACTCATGATTTCGCAGAGAACCGCGGCATGATCTTCAGGCTCCGCCTGCCCTTCAGTGCGTTCGATGCCGAGCACGCGCAGATCCTGGCGCAATCGCGCCAGCGGCCGCTCATTCAGAAAGCCGGTGAGATAGTACGAACCGTAGGGAGCCAACGCGCCACGACCGACGCCAATGAAAAGATTGAAAAATTCGCGCTCGGTCTTTTCATCGCTTGCATTCTCTGCGGCTTGCGCCAGAGCCAGATGCGCCTGTCCCAACGGCGTTGCATCACCGTGAAGCCTTGCTATACGGCCGAGCGTGGCCGCATCCGGCGCGCGCGTCAGCAACATCGCGAGCAACAGGTATTCTTGTGCACGAGCCGCATCACCATCATCGATCGCAACCGGCTGCTCGCCATCGGCGTCCGGCCACAAGACCGCGCGTTCAACATCCATCACTGCCTCAACTGACAGCACGCGCTCCGTTCGAGCGCTCGGCCAATTCGATACGGAAGCCTCGGAAGTACCCATCCGCCGTGCCCGCTCGGCAGCGCCAGCAGCTACGAGAATCGGGTTTTGAAGTACTCGTTCGCCCATCTCGCTGGTCCTTCATCGGCAGAAGCCTGAATGCGGCTCAACCAACATCACTTGACTGAGCTCTCACCGCGGACGCACCGGAATTGTGCGCCCCATCAATCAACTGCTGCCTGTACAGAACTGCACATTTCGTCGACCACGGGCCAGACCGGACCTAGACACCACTCGTCTCGTTCGGTCGCGATTGGAAGCAAGAGCGAGCTTGTTCCGTCGCAGCAGATCGTTTCTTATTCCGTAGACGTTTCTTATTCCGTAGACATCTCACTAACGTGGACATGCGACAAACGAATTTAACTGTCACTTGAGTGCATGTTATTTGTTGCATCGACACTGGACCTGACGGAGCGGTTTCGAGATCATCTCAATCTGGGAGTCTCATACCGACCCCTGAGCGTGATCGAAATTGCAGCAGATGACCGCTCGCACGAGGACGGCGTTGATCGTGCGAAAAATTAGAACACTGACTGTGAGACCTGTTCGAGCCTCAACAGGCTCACACCCAATTGCGCAGCTCGCCCCGATCCGGGGCGACTATTTGGGCAACGCACCGCCGTGACCTTGCCGCGGTGTTGGTGGACCGTTTCTGCTCGATACGGATCCATATCGCGATGCGTTACCGCCCTGATTCACGTCGTTAATGGCGCCGGCGGCAGCTCGCGGTCGGGGGTGTTGATCGACCGCGGGAGTCGGAGCCGTCGGTCTCGCGACGGGTTGGATTTCCTCGACTAGATCTGGATTAGGCCCGCTTGCGAGTTCTTGCGTTTCATTCGTCGGAGAGTCAGCGGTAGAGCGCGCCGTAACGTGCGTGGTATCCGGCTCTCCCAAGAGTCGCGTTATGAGCCGCCCAACCTCCTCCGAGTCGATCGGTCCGAAGCCCGGCATGGCGCCAGACGCGTTGAAGTCCCATGAATTCTCGGACAGGCCGACGAAGTCGCGGATCGCAGGGTCGGACGACCAGGCGCGACGAAGCGCCGCACGAGTCAAATCCGCGGGCACACCAGCTGCCAAGAACGCGCGGATGTCGGATGCAGCGTCGATCGTTTCGATCGAAGGCAAACTCGCAGGGTCAACCGGTGCCTGAGCCTCACGCGGCGACAAAGCAGCTGAGGAGGCGTCGGAAGCAGCGTCGCTATGGGCGTTCTTCGGATTCGAGTGCTCGCGCCCATCGGGGGCCGTATCACGCTTGCGACGGGACCAACGCGCGAGAAAGGCCTCCGCATCACTCATGGTCATCCCCGTATAGCGGACCGCGCCGCGCCAACGCTTCCGGATCAGCGCGATCGCGCTTGCGTTTAACGAATTTCTCCTCGACGTGGTGCTCCTCGACGAATGCCGCGAGGAGATCCTGGATTGCCTTCGGCATCGGCACCTGATCGACCAGGTCGGTCGCGGTTTCGGTCATTCCTTCGCCTTCCGCGGGATCGGCGGTAACTGCCGCAATCTTGTACGGCGGGTCGCCGCTGCTCGCGCGCAGTGCGATCCACACGGCGGGCGTGCCCGATATGAGGTTGCTGCGATAAAAAGTCGCCTCAGTGCGGTACAACTCGATCTCGGCCGCGCCGGCGTAGAAGGTTGTCACTTCCGCTTCTTCGCTCAGTGTGGTCCATGGCGGCGTGTCCGGCTGACCGGGCAACACCGCAACCGCATGCCAAATGAAGTCGGTCCACGCGCTTGCGGCTTTGCGGCGCTCTACGACGACGCCGACCGGAATGCGTGCGAGTGGCTGTACCTGGCTCAACTCACTGCCTCGAGGTGTCGGATCGGCAAGCCGGTCAAAAGATTCTGCGGCTTCATCCGGATCAAGTTGTCAGGCGTCATCGCCAGGATCAAATAAACCGGCTCTTCCTTGACCTTGTCCAGGACGATGGCCGGATCGCGAAACGTCAGTCGGTATAGACCGACGACCCGAGAGAGGCGCGTCTCATCGAGCACCTCCCCGTTCCAAAGATCATCTCCGATGCGCGTGCCATCGGAGTCGAGCCCAACATACCATGCGAGATTGACCTCCTGCAGCTCAGTCAGCGGCTCGATTGCCACCTCGACGCCGAGGATATGCGCGACCCACCGTTGCATCGCCTCGCCGAGCGCGGCGAGGCCCCGATGGCCGCCAGTGAGATCGATCGCCATGTCGAACCGATCGCTGCGATTCCAATAACTACCCGCGTTTTCGTCCACGATGATGTCGATCCTGGATTCGACCGGCAGGCCTAGCATCGAGACCAGTGGTGACACCGGCGTCGCGCTGATGCCCGCTATTGTCTCCTCGTCAGCCGCGATCAGCGAATTTTCGTGCAACGTCACGCGTTGCGCGCGAAAAAACAATTCGGCCGCTCGCAGCACATGAGGATCTTCGCATCCGTCCAGTGCATTGCGAAGGATCACATGGGTCAATTGATTGAGGAACAGCGGCGGCGTGGTGCCGTGGCCGTGCCGCATCAACTCCGCATAGGCTGCTTCCATCGTCTTGTGACGCGCGAGGTGATCGCGAAAGGCGATCATCAGTCGCCAGTTCTCGCGCGCATCTGGGTCGGCGATGACCGCGATCTCGTCGGCGCCGACCGGTCGCCGTGGATCGGCGAGCAGCGCGGCATATAGGGTGCGCTCGACTAGGCACGCCCCCGGCGGCGGCAACAGCTCCGGCCGCGCCAGATAGAGCTTGAGGAATTCGTCGGTGACCCGCAGCCCGCCGCTCTCGTCGCGGTCGAGCAAATGATGGCCGCAGGAGATCCAAAAGTCCTTCATTTGCTCACCGGTTCCGCGAGCGCGACCAGGTCCACCTGGTCGGACGGCGCCTCATCGTCCTCTCCTTCGACCTCAAGGAAGGAGAACGCCCGCAGCGGTTTCAGACTCCCACGCGGCCGCAGCGTGCGGAAGGCTTCGCGGACGGCGC
>Ga0105238_10008099_pt1 | contig 10512 bp, 7 predicted proteins | sample KBSC34metaG_FD_81526 | JGI IMG/M metagenome (GOLD analysis project Ga0105238, IMG submission 81526) | Corn rhizosphere microbial communities from Kellogg Biological Station, Michigan, USA - KBS C3-4 metaG | ecosystem: Host-associated > Plants > Roots > Rhizosphere > Soil | place: Michigan, USA...
CGAGTACCTCGCCAGCATCAACCTCAGCTCGCGTCCGCAATGGAATTTCGAACTCAAGACCCTGCCGCGCCCGACCGGCCCGGCCACCCGCGTGATCTATACCGAATACGATCTGCCGCGCGAGACGATCTCGCCGCATGACGTGATCGTCGATGCCAGTGGCATGGTCTGGTATTCCAGCTTCGGCGAGCAGAACCTCGGCCGGCTCGACCCCAGCACCGGCAAGGTCACCGAGTTTCCGATTCCAGAACACAAGCCGGGCTTCCCGACCGGCCTGCTTGGGCTGCGCAGCGATCCCCAAGGCAATCTGTGGCTCGGCAATATGTATCAGGCCACGATCGCCAGGTTCGACCGCAGCACCGAGACCTTCAAGTTCTGGCCGCTGCAAGGCGACGAGAACATCGACGCCGCGCAGATCAACATGGTCAGTCCGCAAAGCTCCGGTGTCGACGGCAAGGTCTGGGCGCAGAACAATGGCTTTGCCGGCGTTCATCGGCTCGACATCGCGACCGGCAAAATCGAAACCTGGGAGCCGTTCAAGGGCGTGCCGGGCCCGCATAATATCTACGACGTGATTCCGGACTCCCGAAACAACGTCTTTTTCACCGACTTCCGCCAGCGCCATATCGGGCGGATCGACGCCAAAAGCGGCGAGGTCAAGCTCTACGAGATTCCGACGCCGGCCTCGGCGCCGCGCCGCGGCACCATGGATGCGCAGGACCGGCTGTGGTTCGGCGAATATCGCGGCGACCGCATCGGCATGCTCGACACCAGGACCGGGCAGTTCAGGGAATGGCAGGTCACGCCGCGATGGTCGGCGCCCTACGACGTCGTCACCGACAAGAACGAAGAGGCCTGGACCGGCTCGATGCTGAGCGATCAGGTCACGCGGCTCAACACCAAAACCGGCGAGGCGATCAATTATCTGCTGCCGCGCACCACCAATATAAGGCGGGTGTTCGTCGACAATTCCACGACGCCGGTCACCTTCTGGGCCGGCAGCAACCACGGCGCGTCGATCGTCAAGGTCGAGCCGCTGGAATAATGCGGCGGCGAGCCGGCCTGAAGGTCTGCGGTTCAGGCCAGAGCTTCACGAAGGCCGCGCAAATAGCCGGCAGAAAAGGCTGCGGCGCCGGGGCCGTCGGGCCAATAGTCGAACGGCTCGACGGCGACGGCGCCGTCGTAGCCTTGTCGCTTCAAGGCGGCCAGGATCGGTGCGAATTGCAGGTCGCCCTGACCCGGGCCGCGCCGGTTTGGATCGTTGACCTGGACATGCGCGATCAGGCCGGTCGGCAGCCAGCGCTCGATCAGCGAGGCAATCGAGTCGGTTTCGGTCAGGCCGGCGGCGCTGCAATCGATCATGGTTCGCAGGTTGGGATGATCGATCGAACGCACCAGTTCGGCCGCCTCGGCGATGGTATTCACCAGTTCCGTTTCCCGCCGCGACAACGGCTCGATGCAATAGATGACGCCGACGCGGGCCGCGGCCAGCGCGACCTGCGCCAGGCCATCCTGTAGCCGCGCCAGTGCAATCGCGTGGGTTTCTCCCGGCGCGATCTGCCGCTGCTTGGGCGAGCCATGCACCAGAACAGCGCCGCCGAGTTCCGCGCAAAGGCCGATGAGGTGGGTCATCATCGCCAGCGTGCGGGTGCGCACCGCAGCGTCCGGGTCGGTCAGCGACAGGCCTTCCGGCTTGACCAAGAGCCAATGCAGCCCCGTAACGACGAGGCCAGAGGCTTCGACGGTTGCGCGAATTTTCGCCGCATCCGCCGCGGAGATTTTCTCCGGCGACGTGCTCAGCGTAAACGGAGCGATTTCGAGGCCATCATAGCCAAGGGCGGCGGCGTACTCGCATTGCCGCTCCAGCGCCATGTCGCCGAGAACCTCGTTGCACAAGGCGATCCGCATTTTGAAAACTCCGGTCGTTCAGGCTTGCCGGGAGACAAGGCGCTGGATCTGCTCGCTGACGGTCCCGGTGATCGTGGAGAGCAGCGACTTGAACGCGGGAATATAGAGCAAAAGAATCAGGATCGTCACCGTGGCAAAGCCGATGCTGATCGGCCGGGTAAAGAACGGCTCGATGCTGCCGTCCGACAGCACGAGGCCCCGGCGCAGGCTTTTATCCAGCAGGCCGCCGAGAACCAGGCCAAGCACGAACGGCGCCATCTGATATCCGCGCCGGCGCAGGAAGAACGCGCCGATTCCGATCGCCAGCATGCAGTAGATGTCGAACAGCCGGGAGGCGCTGGCGAAGGCGCCGACGGTGCAGAGCAGGAAAATAATGGGCATCAGCACGGTGCGCTTGATCTTGAGCACCAGCAACAGCGGCTTGATCAGAAACAGTCCGAACACCAGGATGCTGACGGTTGCCAGCGACGTCATCGCCACCACGTCGTAAATGAATTGCGGATGTTCGATCATCAGCATCGGCCCGGGCTGAATGCCGTGGATGATCATGGCGGCCATCAAGACCGCCGATGGCGCCGATCCGGGAATGCCGAGCGCGAGCGCCGGAATAATGTGGCCGGGAATGGAGGACATGTCGCCGGTTTCGGCAGACATCAGGCCGTCGATCGATCCTTTGCCGAACTGCTCGCGCTCCTTGCTGACCGCCTTGGCGGCGGCATAGGACATCCAGGCGCCGGCATCCTCGCCAACACCCGGCATCAGCCCGGTCAGAACGCCGATGGCGCCTGAGCGCAGCACGGTACGCCAATATTGAAAAACCTCGCGAAATCGCGGCAGCACGGAGTCGCGCATCTCGACCATTTTCCGTTCGACGGGATCGGCGAGCGTGGTCAGGACTTCGGCAAAACCAAAGGCGCCGACCAGCGCTGGAATCAGCGAAATGCCACCGGAGAGCTGGCTCCATCCGAATGTAAATCGGTCGTGGGCATAGAGGCCCTCCTGGCCGATTTGCGCCACGAACAGGCCGAGCGTGCCCATCAGCCATCCCTTGAGCGGATCGTTGCCGACAATGCTGCCGGACATCGCAACCCCCAGCAAAGCCAGCCAAAAGAATTCGTATGCGCCGAACGAGAGCGAGACCTCGGCGAGCAGCGGCGTAAACGCGGCCAGACACAGCACACCAAACAGCGTGCCGCTGAAGGCGCCCGATGTCGCAATGCCGATGGCGCGGCCGGCCTCGCCGCGCAAGGCGAGCGCATGGCCGTCCGCGCACGAGGCTGCATTGGCTGCGGTGCCGGGGATGTTGAGCAGGATCGCGGTGCGCGATCCCCCATAAAGCGTTCCGACATAAGAGCAGATCAGGATCAGGATGGCATCGTTGGGCGCCATCTTGATGGTGAGCGTCGTCAGCAGCGCGATGCAGAGCGTGGCCGATAATCCGGGCAGGCAGCCGACGATGATGCCGAGCAGCGCACCCCCGAGCCCATAGGCGAGGGAATAGACATTGAGAATGCTCAGATAGGCTTGACCGAGTTCGGATAGCCCCGTCAGCATGACAAGTTCCGGTGCGTTAGGGCAGGCGAACCAGGAAGATTTCCTGGAACACGATGGTGATGATGATGCCGGCGCCGAGACCGATCGCGACGGCGGTGACGACCATGCGCGCGCTCAGTTTCTGGCCGCTTGATTTGCGCTGCTGATATTGCAGCGAGAGAATCGCCGTCGACACAAAGATGGCGGCGGCAAGCCAGAACGGCAGGCCGTGTCCGACCAGCACTACGCCAAAGGTGAGGCACAGTCCGAGCACCAGCAAAAGGCGTTTTCGTTCGGCGCGGTCGGCCGGTGCGCCGTTGGCGGTGGATGCCAGCAAATGTCGACGCCAACTGCGCGCCGCCAGCAATGCCCCGAGGATCGTCATGGCGATACCGAGCAATCCCGGAAGCAATCCGGGGATGGTGTAGGGGTTGATGCCCTGCTTTTCGAGCCGGTCCATGGTCACTGACCCGATCAGGATCGCAATTCCCAATCCCATCCAGCCGATGGCGGACAGGAAATCGCTGCGCAAGCTGGCCGGGTCTTCGGATTCGCGAGCCGCGGTTGACGCGGCCGGCATGGCCGGTTCAGGCGAAGACATAAGATATCATCCAACAGAGGTCTGATCGGTGATGCCGCCCGGCTAGCACGTCATATTTCGGAAGGCGCGTCAGGGTTTCGGAATGCCAACGGTATCCGGGGAAACCTTGGCCTTGCCGGTATCGAACAGCAACCAGGCGTTGGCCTGCACCGCAGGAAATACCGCCTTTTGCGCGGCCTCTCCGGACGACGGCGCAAACAATGCGCCGCGCGAGGTCGCGTATTTCTTCACGGCTTCGCTGTTGGAGATGCTGTCCTTCCAGATTTTCTCGACCGTGGCGATGACGTCGTCCGGCACTCCCTTGGGAATAAAGATACCAAAATAGTTGGTCGGCGCCGAGAAGCCGGGAAGCGTCTGCGATAGCGGCGGGATGCTGCCGTAGCCCTCCAGTTCCAGCGCCTTGTCGCTGACGGTTGCGAGCGGGCGAAGCCGCTTGCCGCGGATCATGTCGGCCTGCTCGACGGCCAGCTGCGTGGTGACCTCGGCCTCTCCGGAAACGGTCGCAACCACGGCCGGGTTGCCGCCATCATAGGTGACGTGGCGGTATTTCACGCCGGTGACCTTCGCGATCAATTCCATCGCGTTGTGACCGGCCGAGGTAACGCCGGCGGTCGCAACTGAAATCTTGCCGGGTTGCGCCTTCATGGCATCCAGCAATTCCTTGGCGCTTTGATAGGGCGCCTTGGCATTGACGCCGATCACCTGCACATTGGCGACACTCAGGAACAGATGCCAGTCCTTGATGGAGGTATCGAGCGAGCCCAGCGTCTGGTACGCGCCGAGATCCTGCGCCGCGCCGGCGGTCCAAGTGTAGCCGTCCTTGGCGGCTTCCAGCGCGCTTCGTGTCCCGATGGAGCCGGAAGCGCCGGGCTGGTTGATAATCACGATGGTCTGGCCGAGCGATTTCTCCATCTCGCCGGCGACCAGCCGGGTGATCTGATCGGTCGAGCCGCCCGCGGCCCAGGGCACGATCAGGTTGATCGGTCGAACCGGTTTCCAATCCGCGGCCTGTGCCGGCAAAGCTAAAAAGCCGCAGCCTATGCCGGCGAGAAGAACCGCGACCCGAATGCCCTGATATCTCACGCGTCACCCCGTTATTTTGGTTTGTTTCATCAGACTGTATTAGCAACCGCCAGCCCGCGCAAATGAAGGACGGAGGGTCCGGCGGCGAATCTGGTGCCGGGAAGGCCTACTTCGACGTCTTCAACAGGTAGGCGATGAGGTCGGCGCGGTCATCGGCGCTGGCCATGCCGGCATAGGGCATGCGATTGGCCGGCACCAGGGCTTGCGGATCGGCGACGAACTTGTCGAGCGTCTCAGGCTCCAGACAATTCCGCTGCGCTTGATCGCCGGCGAGTAGTGGAAATCGCCAAGCTCGCCGGCCTTGCGCGAGAAAATGCCGTACAGACTTGGCCCGCCATTGTTGGCGCCGGCTTCAAGCTTGTGGCAGGGAGCGCAGTCCTGGAAGCGCGCTTCGCCGCGCGCGGCATCTCCGTCGGCGGTTTGAGCACCCCGATGGCGGTCGCAGCGCATTTTCAGGCGATTTTTGCTCGCGATGCAACAACATCGTCGCTCACATCCGACACGGCGTCGCCATGCGTGAAATTGCGGAAACTACCGATGGTGGCCGGGCGACCAAGCAGATAGCCCTGCACCTCATTGCAAAGCTCGTCCTGCAGGAACTTAAGTTCGGCGTCGGTCTCGACACCTTCCGCCAGCACCGGCAAGCCAAGGCCGCGTCCAAGGCCCAGGACTGCACGGACGATGGTTGCGGCCTGATCGTTGGAATTGACCGATTTGATGAATGAGCCGTCGATCTTGATCTTGTCGAACGGAAACGCGCGGAGGTTTGACAGCGACGAATAGCCGGTGCCGAAATCGTCCATCGCGATGCCAATGCCCAGCGCCTTGATTTGCCGCAAAGTGGCCAGCGCGCGGTTGAAGTCGCGAACCAGCGCGGTCTCGGTGATCTCAATCTCCAGACGACGGGGTGACAGGCCGGTCTCCAGCAGGATCTGGTGCAATTCCTTCACGAAGTCGGCATTGTAAAGTTGCACGGCAGAGACGTTGACAGCGATGGTCAGCGCGCGCGTCCATGTAGCGGCCTCGCGGCAGGCCGTCTTCAGCACCCAGTCTCCGATCTCCAGGATCGCACCGGTCTCCTCGGCAATCGGGATGAAGATGGTCGGCGAAATCTCACCGCGCGTCGGGTGCTTCCAGCGCAGCAAGGCCTCGAAGCCAACGATGGTTTGGCTGTGAATTTCCTTTTGCGGTTGATACACCAGCCGCATCTCGTCGCGCGCGATCGCGAGCCGCAGATCGTGTTCCAGCATCCGGCGCTCGCGGACCTCAGCGCCCATCTTCGCTTCGAAGAATCGATAGGTATTGCGGCCTTCGGTTTTGGCCCGGTAGAGAGCGGTGTCGGCGTGTGTCAGAAGCGACTGACGATCCGCCGCATCGTCGGGATAAAGTGCGATGCCGATGCTCGTCGAGATGCTGTTGGTTTCCGGCGTATCGCTTGTGGAGCGCAGCACTTCCAGGATGCTCTCGGCAAGCCGGCTTGCCGCGGCGGGATTTGTAACTCCTGGTAACAGAACTGCGAACTCGTCGCCTCCCAGACGAGCCATCATCTGACGCTCGCCGAGTGCTGCGGTGACGCGCGAAGCTACAGCCTGAAGCACTTGGTCCCCCGCGGCGTGGCCGAACAGGTCGTTGACTTCCTTGAACCGGTCGAGGTCGAGGCAGAGCACCGCGAGGCTTTCGCCCTTGGTCAAGGCGGCGATTTCCTGGTCGATCCGCTCGTTGAAGTGGCTGCGATTGGGCAGCGACGTCAGTGCATCGTGATGTGCGAGATAGTGGATATGCTGCTCGGCCTCCTTGCGCGCCTGCAAATCGCGAACGGCGACGACGTGATGCGGCCGCCCGGCAAAAACGATCGGCCGCAGAATGAGTTCGACGGGGATCAACGAGCCATCGAGGTGCCGCAAACCGGTTTCAACCGGAAGGCTGGAGCCGGACAGCAACCTGGCGCGCGCGACGTTGTCGGGAAAGCGGCTTTCGAGCCTTGTACCAACCAGATTGGAAACGGATACACCGGTCAGGGCAGCGAAGCTCGTGTTGACGGAGACGATCGCTTCGCCATCACAAACCAGAAGCCCCTCCACTGATGCGTTGGCGAGGTCGCGCATCCGGTCGACTTCAAGTTCGGAACGGCGCCGGTCGCGGATATCAAGCACGACGCCCGCGAAGGCTAGCCCGATAATTGCGAAGCTCACGAGCGCCACGCCGACCGCCAGCCATCCGGCCGGCAGCGCCGATTGCGAAACCTCGATGGTTGGATCGGGGATTATCGACACCGCGCCCATCGCCGTGAAGTGATGGCTGCAGATCGCCAGCGTCAACAGAACCGCGCCGCCGATCTTCCATCGCTCTTCCTTGCCATGAAGACCGACGGGAAGCGCGACCGCACCGATCGCCGCACCCAGCACAATCGATGTGATCACGAGCGCGGAGTCCCAAAGGACGATGCCCTGGATTTCGAAGGCCGCCATACCGGTGTAGTGCATCGCGGCGATACCGCCGGCAACAATGGCGCCGCCAACCCATGGTCCGTGACGCCAGTTCGGAGCCAGCGATACCGCGAGCCCTGCGCCAGTAAGCAGAACGGCCGCGACCAGAGACAGGATGGTTAAGACAACGTTATAGCCGCTCGGTATGCCCGGTGTGAATGCAAGCATCGCGACGAAGTGCGTTGCCCAGATGCCGAAGCCGGTGGATACGGCCGATACGGCGAGCCACACGCCTCGCATGTGGCCGCTCGATTTGCGCGCGTGATGAAGCAGATTAATCGCTGCGAATGACGCCAGGACGCAGATGATGGCGGCGAGCGCTACGAGCTTCAAATCATGGGCGTTGGCGATGCAATTATAGATCTTCAACATATGACAGGATCCGAACGGCGGCGGTGCCGCGTTTGCTGGAATACCTGCCTACCGGCAAATGTGTAAGAAGCCGTAAAGCCCTCCGTCCAAAGACGGTGAATCCGTTGGGCAGGTGTGTCGCCGGATTGGCCGACGCACCTTTGTGCCGTCGGCTGTGAAGATGAAGTTCACGTCTGGCATCACCGCTAAGGGTAACGCCGTGAACAGATGCAACTAACAATTGCGCAGCGCTAGCCCCGTCGCCGCTTCAAGTTCGGCGATCGCCTGCGCCGCGTTGACGACCTTGATGGTGGTCATGCCCATGTCGCGCGCCGGCTTCAGATTGACACCGAGATCGTCCAGATAGACGCAAGCCTTGGGATCGACGCCGAGCGCCTCCACCATCATCCGATAGATGCGGGGGTCGGGCTTCCTCAAGCCGATCTTTGCGGATTCGATGACGTGATCGAACAGCGCCATCACCTCCGCGATGTAGAGTGACCGACCCTCCACGCTTCCGATCGCGTTGGCGGGAAGGTTGTTGGTGATGCAGCCAGTCTTGAATTTGGCTCCGATTCGTTTCAGCGCCTCGACCATCTCGGGCCGCAGGTCGCCTGACAGCAGCGGCAAGACGTCCTTGCCTCTCACCTCTGCGCCCAGCGCCAGCGATTCCACGGCGAACAGTCGATCGAAGGTTTCAATATCCACTTCTGCGCGCTCGAATTTCGCCCAGGCGTTTTCCCAATGATTGCTGGCATTGGTGCGCCGGATGATATCGGCGGGTAGCCCGCGTTCGGTCTCGAAGCGTGCGAATGCCTCGAAGGGCGATGACGTGAGCACCCCGCCAAAATCCCAGATCACGGCCTCGATCATCAATTTCCCGCCCATGCGAACCCAATTCGGAACGGCTAACATGGTGTCCGGGCGAGGACCAGTCTGAACCTCCCTTGGCGGCCGACAGGTTGCAGGCTATTGCTGCGCCAATGAAAATTCTGGCTCCATTGATGGCGATCTCGGCGTTGCTGCTTTCTGCGCCCGCTCACGCCATCGTCGGCGGCGGGGTGCCGTCCACCGAGGGAATCGGCCGCTCCATCGTCACCATCGTCGGCTCGCGCGGTAATTTCTGCACCGGCGCTCTGGTCGCAACCAGACTGGTGTTGACGGCGGCGCATTGCGTTCAGCCCGGCGCGATCTACAAAATCGTCGAATATAGCGCCGACAAGCAGCCGCAGTTGCAGGACGTGAAAAGCGTCAGCCTTCATCCCGCCTTCAATATGCAGGCGATGACGGCCCATCGCGCCACCGCCGACGTGGCGCTGCTGCAGCTCGAAGCGCCGCCGAAGGGGAAAATCGCGGCGGTTCTTGGCGCGCCGCAGATACCGATTGTCGCCGGCAGCCGCTTCAGCATCGCCGGCATCGGCGTGACCATTCGCGGCGAGGGCAGTAGCGGCGGCACCATTCGCGTCGCCGGCCTGATTGCCACCGGCCAGCCCGGGACATTGCAGATTCGCCTGGTCGATCCGGTCAGGCAGGGCACGCGCGGCGGGCTCGGCGCGTGTACCGGCGATTCCGGCGGCCCGGTGTTTGAGGACCGGCAGGGCGGCCCGGCCATCGTCGGCGTCGTCAGCTGGTCGACAGGGCCGAACGGCAGCACCGGCTGCGGCGGCCTGACCGGCGTGACGCCGCTGACGCTCTACCGCGACTGGATTGTGCAGACCGCGCGGCAATGGGGTTTTGTACTGTGAGTCGGCGGGTTGATCTGGCACATTGTGCCGCGCATGATGGACCTCGACAGACGCGCTCGTAACGCGTTGCCAATCGAAAAAAGAACCGGTCTCATGAACGTCATCGCAACAACCCGCACCGCTTCCGCCGCACAATCGACCGAGCATTTTGACGTCCTAGGGAGCTTTGGACGGGCGAGATTTCAGGGCGTAGCATCTTCGTACGTCGCCTCATCTATTCAGATCCGCTCCGTCAGCGATTCAATGCCACAGCCCTGAATGCGGCTACCAGCGGCCTCTCAAGCTTTCCTTCCATATTCCGAATGATTTCATAGGCCTGTTCCCGAGGCATGGTTGGCCTGTAGGATCGACGCTCGATCAATGCCGCAAAGATATCGGAAATAGTCAATATTCGAACGAGGTCGGATATGCTGGCGGCGCAAAGTGCGTCTGGGTATCCGCTTCCATCGAGATATTCGTGATGATGCCGGACTGCATCAAGGATTTCCGGGCAAATAGCCGGGTTTCCCTTCAACACGTCATATCCGGCCACAGGATGAGTTTCGATCAGCGCACGTTCCCCGGCGTCGAGACGCCCCGGCTTATCCAGGACAGCGAGCGGAATTTTCGCCTTGCCAATGTCATGAAACATCGCGGCGGAATACAATCGCTCATTGTCTGCCTTCGACAGACCGAGGCTCAGTCCGAAATCGACGGCTATTCCTGTGACCAGGAGGCAGTGCTGATAGGTTCCCTCGTGGTGGTGGCGAACCGTCTCGAGCCAGTCACTCAATCCATCCTCGGCGATGCTGTCCGCAATTTTGCC
>Ga0105238_10008100_pt1 | contig 10511 bp, 8 predicted proteins | sample KBSC34metaG_FD_81526 | JGI IMG/M metagenome (GOLD analysis project Ga0105238, IMG submission 81526) | Corn rhizosphere microbial communities from Kellogg Biological Station, Michigan, USA - KBS C3-4 metaG | ecosystem: Host-associated > Plants > Roots > Rhizosphere > Soil | place: Michigan, USA...
AGCAGCGCCTCGACCAGCGCATCGCCGGCGCGCGGAATGACCGGCACCAGCGCGCGAATGGCCGCCGTTCGCGGTCCGGCCGCGGCGACCAGCTCGAGCTGGGTCTGCTCCTCACGCTCGCAGACGTAGAGCCACGCGTTCGGCAAGCCGAAACGGGCCGTCACCTCGTCGCGAACGAGCGCGATGAGCTGATCATAAGTTTCCACCCTGCGGAGCTGACGCGAGAAGGAGTCGAGCGCCAGGATGGTGGCGGACGGCTCCAAAGTTTTATAGGGCAAGCGGGAGGCACTCTAGCTCGTCTTCGCTTATTCCGGAATTTGTTGCCGTTTCACGGCGCGCCGCCGCCGGACGCCCCCGGCTTCACTCACCGGCGACGATCAGCCGGACGTTGGCGACGAAAATATCGAGCGCTTTCCGGGTACGGGCCTCGAAGCGGCGGGCCAGCAGGGGTCCGACCACGGCCCAGACCACGATCTGCGCCAGCAGGGCAGCCAGGGTGGCCGTGCGCGCGTCGGCCGCTTGCTCACCGTCGAAGGCCAGCGAGAACACCACCCCCAGCGACAGCCCCAGCGCCAGCATCAATCCCAGGGGGAACACGTGGACCAGCCGGCTGAGGTAGGCGGTGCCACCCAGCTCGGCGGCCACCGACAGCCGGCCCTCCTGGAACGACAGCCGCAGGCGCGAGGCACCCAGCAGCGGGTGGCGAAGCGAGCCGACGGCGGGCGGCGCGACCAGCTCGGCGGAGGAGGCGGTCCTTCCCGCCACCCGGAACCCGGCGGCCGCCAGCACGATCAACGACGTCCGGACGGCGGCCTCGCCGTCGTCGTCGCTCAGGGCGACGGAGGTGTCGTAGGTCGGAGTCGAGGACGGGCCGCGTTTTCGTTTCCCCACCGCGGCGCGATCCTCGTCGGCCTGACGCCCGAGTCAAGCGGGCGGCCCCGCCCCGGGCATTGCTGCTAGTCTCCTCAGCCGCCATGTCGCTGCGCGCGCCGCTCGCCGTCCCGGTCGAGGTCCGTTCCCAGGAGGGGGCGGGCGAGGTGCGGCGCGCCTTTCGGCTGTCCGCCAACGTGGGCGAGGACGGCGTGCGGCTGGTGCGGCCGGTACCGTTCGACATTGGCCGGCCGGTCGCGGTCGCCTTCACGCTGCCCGACGCCGAGCCGGTCGTCTTGCGAGCCGAGGTGGCGCTGGCCGACGAGGACGGCGAAGGGGAGCACGGGGGACGCGAGCTGACCTTCCTGGGCGCCCCCGTCGAGGTCCGGCAGACGATCCACCGCTACCTGATCGAGCGGCTGGGGCTGCCACCATTGTGAGGGTTCGGCCCTTGCCGCGGGACACTCCTCGCCCCACCATCTCGAAGCTCCGCTGCTTTCCGACGTCATGCTGCCGATACGTTGAATCCTCACCGTGAGTGCGGCATCGATCCGTCGCCAGAAGAGTGAACCGACCGCGGACCGCCCAACCGGAGAGAGAGAATGAAGACACTAGCGATGACCTTTCTGATGGCTGTGACCTTGACGGGTGCGCTCGTCGCCCGCGCCGACGAGGCCGCGAAGCCGGCGGCCAAGACGGAAGCCGCGAAGCCGGCGGCCAAGATGGAAGCCGCGAAGCCGGCGGCCAAGACCGAGGCCGCCATGCCGGCCGTGCCGGAGAAGGCAAAGATCGACTGGGACAAGATGAGCAAGGACGAGCGCAAGAAGTACATGAAGGCGACCATCCTGCCCTCCGCGAAGAAGATGTTCGCGGCCTTCGATGCCAAGAAGTACAGCAAGGTGACCTGCGCGACCTGCCACGGTGCGGGCGCGACCGACGGTAGCTTCAAGATGCCGAACCCCGAGCTGCCCAAGCTGCCGAAGACCCCCGAGGGTTTCAAGGAGCTGGCCGAGAAGAAGCCCGAGATGATGAAGTTCATGGGCCAGACGGTGAAGCCGACCGTGGCGGCGCTGCTGGGCAAGGAGAGCTGGGAGCCCCAGAAGCCGACCGGTTTCGGCTGCATCGGCTGCCACGAAACCGTGAAGTAGAACAGGGGCCAGGACGCCCGAGCGGTCGTCTGGACCGGGCGTCCTGGCGTCTCAGTCCTCCCAGAATTTTTGGCGGCCGCCTGCACCGGCAGGCCACGTCATGCCGGTCCCCGCCCTGGCGCTGGCAAAACGCGGTTTCAGGGAGGAGAATCCGGGAGCTTTGCCGCTGGTGCCCCGAGAGAAGATCGACGACGTTCGCGATCGCACGAACATCGTGGACGTGGTCAAGCGCTACGTCGAGCTGAAGCGCGCCGGCACGGGGAGCTGGAAGGGTCTGTGCCCCTTTCACACCGAGAAGACGCCGTCGTTCCACGTGCACGAGACGCGGCAGTTCTTCCACTGCTTCGGGTGCGGCGAGAAGGGCGACGTCTTCGGCTTCCTGGCCAAGATCGAGCAGCGGTCGTTCACCGAGGTGCTGCGTGACCTGGCGCAGCAGGCGGGGGTCGAGCTGCCCGAGCGCGAGGCGATGTCCCCGGGCGAGCGCCGGGCGCGGCAGGAGGCGGAGTCCGAGCGAGATCGCCTGCTGCGGGTGATGGAGCTGGCGACGGTCTTCTTCGAGAGCTGCTTCGCCGCGCCCCCGGGCGAGGCGGCGCGCGCCTACGTCGACAAGCGCGGCATCGGCGCCGAGACGCGCAAGCGCTTCCGCGTCGGCTATGCGCCCCCGGGCTGGAAGGCGCTGCAGGAGCACCTGGCCAGCAAGGGCGTGGCGGCCGCCGACGCCGAGCGCCTGGGCCTGGTGGGGGTGAACGAACGGGGCCGCTACGACTTCTTCCGCGACCGGGTGATGCTGCCGGTGTTCGATCGCCAGAAGCGGGTGATCGGCTTCGGCAGTCGCCTGCTCGATCCCGAGGCGAAGGATCGCAAGTACGTCAACTCGCCCGATTCGCCGCTGTTCCACAAGAAGGAGTGCCTGTACGGCCTGCACGTGGCGCTGGAGGCCATCCGCAAGACCGGCACCGCCATCGTCGTCGAGGGGAACTTCGACGTGCTGGCGCTGCACGAGGCCGGCATCGAGGAGGCGGTGGCGCCCATGGGCACCGCCCTGACCATGGAGCAGGTGGGCATGCTGGCCCGGGTGGCCCGCCGCGCGGTGGTGATCTTCGACGGCGACAGCGCCGGCAAGCGCGCCGCCGAGAAGGCGGTGCCGCTGTTCGTGGACGCCGATCTGGACGGGCGGGTGGCGCGCCTGCCCGGGGGCCAGGATCCCGACGACTTCGTTCGCCAGCACGGCGCGGCGGCGTTCCGGCAGCTCACCGAGGCGGGGCGACCGATGCTGGATCAGTTCATCCAGGACGCCGCGCAGGAGACGACGGTGCCCGGACGCATCGCCACGCTCGAGGCGGTGGCGGCCCTGCTGGTGCGCGTGAAGGACCGCACCACGCAGGAGCTCTACGCGCAACGTCTGAGCGCGGTGCTGGGCCTCACGTCGGCGCAGGTGGGACGGGCGCTGCGCGAAGCGCACGAGCGCGCCCAGGCCCAGCGCGAGCGGGCCGCCGCGTCCCGCAGTTACGACTCCGCCCCCCCGGCCGCCGCTGCCCAGGCCGTCCCGGCCGCCCCCGCGGTGCCCGATCGCACCCTGCCTCGGGACGAGATGGAGCTGCTGGCGCTGCTGGTGACCTACCCCGAGGTGGCCGTCACCGCCGAGGCGGCGCGGGCGGGCGACCTGCTGGTGGACCCGGCGGCGAGGGAGCTCTATCGCACCGCGCGCGAGGCCCTGGCGGACGCGGGACGCCTCGACGTGCCGGGGTGGCTTGAAGCAGGCCCCCCCGACGTGCGACGATCATTGTCGGCGGCGCTCATGGACGGGGGGCTCTCTCAGGCTGACAACCCATCCGTAAAGCTGCGGGCGCTGACGGCCCGCCTGGAGCTGCAACGCGTGGAAGCAGAGATCTCGATGACGGTCCGACTTCTGGAGCAGGCGCGTAGCCGCGGCGACGTCGAGGCGGTCAACGAAGCGATGAAGCGCCACCAGGCGCTCGGTACGGCCAAACAAGGTTTGAAGACGGCGCTGCAGAGGCCTTGAGCATGGTGCGCGACGACGACGAGCCGGCCGTCGAGGCCGACGAGGACGAGGACGGCGAAGGGCAGGCCGCCCCGCGCGCCGCCGGGAAGCCGCGCGGGCGCAACGGCGCCCCGCGGGCTGCGGGCCGAGGCCGAGCCCGAAACGACGGCCAGCAAGCGGCCGCCGCGAACGGAGCCGGCAAGGAGAGCGAGCGCAAGAAGCGCGAGCTGATGTCGCTGGGCAAGTCCAAGGGCTTTCTCACCTACGACGAGGTGAACGAGCACATGCCCGAGAACATCCTCTCGTCCGAGCAGATGGACGAGTGGTTGTCGGCCCTCGCGGGCGCCGGCATCGAGCTGGTGGAGGGCCCCGCCAAGGCGGGCCCGGGCGAGGCGGGCGACGGAGCCGAGAAGGACGTGGTCCCGATCGTGGCCGCCGGCGACGACGAGCTGGAGGCGGCCGAGCCCGAGGCCGACGACAAGCGCGAGGTCGAGGAGCCCGAGGCCGCCGAGAGCGACGACGCCGAGGACGGCGAAAAGGCCGAGGCCCAGGATCAGGAAGAGCGCGAGGAGGAGGAGGACGCCGAGAGCTACGCCAAGACGAACGACCCGGTGCGCCTGTATCTGCGCCGCATGGGCTCGGTGGCGCTGCTCAGCCGCGAGGGCGAGGTCGAGATCTCGAAGCGGATCGAGGACGGCGAACGCCAGATCCTGCAAGTGGTCCTGAACTCGTCGGTGGCCATCGAGGACATCCTCGAGCTGGGCGACAAGCTTCGCACCGGTCAGATCCGCGTCAAGGAGGTGGTGAAGGACGCCGACGACGAGGACCCCGAGTTCGACGAGCAGTTCCACATCAACCGGGTGTGCGGCGTCATCGAGAAGGTGCGCAAGGTCTACCGCGACCGTGCCGCGGTGGAAGACAAGCTGAGCAAGGCGGCCGAGGCGCAGAAGAAGAAGCTCGCCAAGCAGAGCGAGAGCCTGAAATGGCAGGTGCTGGAGGCGCTGGCGGAGCTGCGCCTGAACAAGCGCATCGTCGATCGCGTCGTCTTCAAGCTGAAGCAGTTCGTGGCGCGCATCGACCACGCCAACCTGGAGATCTTCGACTGCGAGCAGCGCTCGGGTCTGAGCGGCGAGGAGCTGAAGAGCACCCTGCGCGAGATGCAGGCCTCGCCGGCGCGCCAGAAGGCCATCGCCAAGAAGCTGGGCCTGCGCCCGGGCGAGATCGAGACCATGTCCAGCGTGGTCGCCGCCGCCGAGGGCAAGATCAAGCGGGTCGAGGAGGACGCCAAGCTGTCCGAGGAGGTGCTGCGCACCACCGTCACCGAGATCCACGACGGCGAGCTGAAGGCCGAGAAGGCGAAGGCGGCGCTGATCGAGGCGAACCTGCGCCTGGTGGTGTCGATCGCGAAGAAGTACACCAACCGCGGACTGCAGTTCCTGGACCTGATCCAGGAGGGGAACATCGGCCTGATGAAGGCCGTCGACAAGTTCGAGTACCGGCGCGGCTACAAGTTTTCGACCTACGCCACCTGGTGGATCCGGCAGGCCATCACGCGCGCCATCGCCGATCAGGCGCGGACCATCCGCATCCCGGTCCACATGATCGAGACGATCAACAAGCTGATCCGCACCAGCCGCTACCTGGTGCAGGATCTCGGCCGCGAGCCGTCGCCGGAAGAGCTGGCCGAGAAGATGGACCTGCCCGTCGACAAGGTCCGCAAGATCCTGAAGATCGCGAAGGAGCCCATCTCGCTGGAGACCCCCATCGGCGAGGAGGAGGACTCGCACCTGGGCGACTTCATCGAGGACAAGAGCGTGATGTCGCCGGTCGACGCCGTCATCTCGATGAACCTGGCCGAGCAGACGCGCAAGGTGCTGGCCACCTTGACCCCGCGCGAGGAGAAGGTGCTGCGCATGCGCTTCGGCATCGGCGAGAAGTCGGACCGCACCCTGGAAGAGGTGGGTCTCGACTTCGAGGTGACGCGCGAGCGCATCCGCCAGATCGAGGCGAAGGCGCTGCGCAAGCTGCGACACCCATCACGCTCGCGCCGGTTGCGGATCTTTTTAGAGACCTGAGGGGTTTGGAGACCTGAGGGGTCTGGAGACCTGAGCGCATGCAAAGCGGGTGGCGGCCCGCGGTGTTTCGGCGTTAGATGAGACGACATGCCTGAGACGTTTCGGGTCACCATCGCGGGGCGCACGCACACCGTCGAGCTGACGGAGGAGGAAGCCGGCGCCGACGGCAAGGTGAGGCTGCGGGCCGTCGTCGACGGACCGGAGAACGGCGAGGGGCCACCAAAGGAACGCTGGCTGGACGCGCGGCGGGTGGGGCCGGGCGCCTGGTCGCTGATCGCCGACGGCGAAGCGCGGTTGATCGAGATCGACGGAACGTTGCCCAAGCTGTCGCTGGAGCTGAGCCACCCCGACGGCGAGCCCCGCCAGGTGATCGCCGAGGTGGCGCGCGCCGGAGCCGGCCCGGGCGCGGAGCGGGCGGCGGCGAGCGGACCGTCCAGCGTGCGGGCCCCCATCCCCGGCAAGCTGGTGAAGGTGCTGGTCAAGGCAGGCGACCAGGTGAAGGCCGGGCAGACCCTGGCGGTGCTGGAGGCCATGAAGATGGAGAACGAGCTGCGTGCCCTGCGCGACGCCACGGTCACGGCCGTTCACGCCGCCGAGGGGAGCGCGGTGGAGACCGGCCAGGAGCTGCTGTCGCTGGACACGAAGGGGTGACTGCCCTCGGGGGACGTAGAATCACCGCCACTGTTCGTGACCGAATGAGCTCACACCGCATCGCTGTCGTCCGACGCCGAATCATCGTGGCGTGCGTGTCGCTGTGCCTGGGCGGCGCCGGCGCCGCGGTGGCCTCCGATGCGCCGGTGGTGGTACCAGGGGCGCCCAACCTGACGCTGCCGCCGCCCGCCCCGGACAGCGACCCCACGCCACCGCCGGTCGCGAGCCCACCACCGGAGACGCAGGGAGGTGGCGATGCCGAGCCGGCTCCGCTGTCTCCCGGAAGCGAGGCCCCCCGGTCCCGCTCCGGAGCGCCGGTCATCTCCGATACGCTCCCGCGCAGCGGACGGCACCGCGTCGCGTTCGGGCTGCGCTTCGCCTACCGCCTGGGTGACGCGGGACAGGCCATCTCGCCCCCCGCCGGGTACGGCATCGCGGGCAGCTACGGCTTCACCTACGCGCGGGTCGCGGAGGTCCTGGACCTCTCGGCGGGCGTCGATTTCTCGTCGGATCGCTTCGCCGCTGGTGAGCAAGGCGTGACGGCGACCGGACCGTACGATTCGACGCGCGTGCTCTCCGAGAACGACTTCATCCTCGCCCAGACGTTCGCGCTCGCCGCCGGGCCGGTGCGGCCCTTCGTCGTGCTGGGCGTGGGGCTGGGCCTGGGCTCGTTCGAGAGCGTGGCGCCGCAGTACCGGGGACAGGAGACCGACACGCACTTCCTGGGGCGCGGCGCGCTGGGCCTGGACATCGTCGTCGCGCCGGCCTGGAGCGTCTGTCTGCGCGGGAACTACACGGCGGTGCGGCGCGCGGCGCCTTACGTGACCAACGCCGGGCAGACCTTGCCGCTGTTCGGCGATCTGCTCGACATCGACGTTCAGGCCGTGTACCGCTTCTGAGGCAGCATGGCCCCGATCGTCGAACCGCCCTTGGCACCGCTTCTGGACCGCCGGTTGCTGATCTTGTCGGGCAAGGGGGGCGTGGGGCGGACCACCGTCGCGGCGGCGCTGGCCCGGGCCGCGACGGCGCGCGGCAAGCGTGTGTTGATCGCGCAGACCGACGCCGTCGAGCGGCTGGGCAAGATGCTGGGCCGCCCCGGGCCGATCGGCCCCGTGGTCAGCGAGGTCGCGCCCGGTATCGCCGCGGTCAACATGACGCCGAAGGAGTCGCTGCACCAGTACGCGCTGATGGTCTTGCGCTACGAGACCGTCTATCGCGCTCTGTTCGACAACCGGGTGGTGCGCGGCTTTCTGTCGGCCATCCCGGGCCTGGACGCGTACGCGATGCTGGGAAAAGCCTGGTGGCACACCACCGAGGAGACGAAGGGGGCGGCCCTGGGCGGCCGGCGGTGGACGTACGATCTGGTGATCCTCGACGGGCCGGCCAGCGGCCACGCCACGGCGATGCTGAAGATCCCGCGCGCCATCCTGGAGGCGGTCCCTGCCGGTCCCCTGGCCCGCGACGCGCGCACCATGTCCGACCTGCTGTCGGATCCCGTCCGCACCGCGCTGGTGATCGTCACCCGCCCCGAGGAGCTGCCCGCCAGCGAGACCGTCGAGCTGGCCACCACGGCGCGCGAGACGCTGAAGATCCCTCTGGGCCCGGTGATCGTGAACGCCGTCCCCGCCGGTCGGGTCAACGCCGAGCCGGTTTCGTCTGTGCTCGATCGCCTGCGCGACATCGACGACGAGCGGCTGGGCCGCACGGTGGCGCTGGCGACCGGGCAGCGCGCCCAGCGGCGCACCGCCGAGGCGGTGCTGGCCTCGCTGGAGACGAAGCCGGGCCTGCCGCTCGTGACCCTGCCCTGGTTGCCGTCGACGGCGCTGGGCCTCGCGGAGATCGACCGGCTGGCCTCGGGTCTGGCGGCGTCACCGGCGATCGTCGCCGCCCAGGTGGACTCTCCGGGGACCCTCAGGGGTGAGCGATGACCACCAGCGCCTCCGGCCGGCGCAGCACGGCGGCCATCACCTCGTCCAGCGTCTCGGGATCCAGCGCGGCGAAGCTCTCGTCGAGCACGCGCGCCTCCAGCACCTGAAGCAGTGACCGCGCCACGAACAGGCGGCTGCGCTCGCCGTGCGAGAGCTGCCAGCCGGTCTCGCCCACCGCCTGCTGCAGACCGGCCGGCATGCGCGCCAGCAGCGCGCCCAGGCCCAGCTCGCGGCACAGCGCCTCGGCGAGCGCGATGTCCTCGGCGCGCGGCGGCCAGCGACGGCCGAGCAGCAGGTTGAACAGCAGGTCGGCGCCGAAGACGTGGTTCTCGTGAAACTGCGGGACCGCGCCGACGGCGCGCCGCCAGCGCGCCAGGCCGACGCTTCGCTGATCGCGGCCGTGCAGCAACAGGCGGCCCGCCGTCGGTTGCTTCAGCCCCGTCAGCAGCGCCGCCAGGGTCGACTTGCCGGCGCCCGACGGTCCGGCGACCAGCACCCGATCGCCACGCGCGATCAACAGCGCCGCGCCCGCGAGCTGCGGCTGCGGGCGGCGCGGGTATCGGTACCCGAGTTCGTGTGCCGCGACGACCGGCGTCGCCTCGCTCTCGGCCGCCGCCGGTGCCGCCGCCGTCGCGGGCGCCTCGGGCGGCGCCCCGATGAGCGGGCGCACCCGGGCCCACGCGTCGCGCGCGGCGATCAGGTCGCCGGCCGCCGTGCCGATGCGGCGCAGCCCGGAATAGGCGAGCCAGCCGCCCCCGAGCGCGGTGGCCACCAGCGCCATCGTGCGCGGGTCCGCGGGCGCGCGCGCCAGCGACAGACCGATGGCGCCCAGCGCCAGCAACAGGAACGAACGCGGCAAGCCGACCTCGGCCCACGTCGCCACGCGATCGAGCCGCCGCGTGCCCGCCTGGTAGCCGCCGAGCGCGCGATCGTCCTCGACGGCCCGGCGCGCCGGGTGGTCCTGCACCAGCAAGGTGCGGTGCCCCACCATGCGCTCCACCAGATCGTGCGTCAGGGCGCGCCGCTCGCTCGACCAGCGGTCGTGACGGCCTGCCTGGGCTCGCAAGGTGAAGGCCAGTCCGAGCATCGCCAGCGCCAGCATGGTCAGCATGACCGCGGGCGCCACCCCCAGCGCCAGCACCGCCGCGCCGAAGATCAGCTCGAACAACCCGGCCAGCGCCTCGGCGCCGCCGCCCAGCGCCAGGCCGTCCAGGGCCTCGGCGTCGAGCGCCCGGCCCAGCAGCTGGCCCACCCCGGCGTCGCGGAGCTGCTCGGGATCGAGTCGCAGCGCCCCGCGCAGCAGCCACACCCGCACCACCGCGCCGGCGTCGAGAGCGAGGCGGCGCAGGGCCCTGGCGGCGCCGAGCTGCAGCGCCGCCCAGACGGCCAGCAGCCCGAACAGTCCCCCGCGTGTCGTCGCGCCGGGCGCCCCGTTCGCCAGCGCGCGCTGGCCCACCGCCCGCCAGAGGGCGATGAACACCAGCATCTGAGCCACGTACGCCGCGGCGATGGCGAGCGCGCGCGGGCCGGCGCCCACCCGCGCCAGGTCCTGCCGCAAGGTCGGCGCGGGGGCGCGCAGCGACCAGGCTTCGGCCAGGACCTGGTGGGCGAGGCGAGGCCCCAGCAACACCCGGGCAGCCGCGGTGGCCCGCCGGCTCTCTCCCAGCAGCGGCGCCAGCGCGGCGCGCGCCGGCCCGAGGGCCCTGGCCGCCTCGCCGGTCACGCCGAGCCACAGCGCGTCCTCGACGGCGGCCAGCGGCGCGGTCCCCGGCCCGGCAGGGCCGAGCAGCTTCACCCGTGCCCCGCGCGCCCGCCGGAGCGCGAGCCAGCCGCCACC
>Ga0105238_10008110_pt1 | contig 10504 bp, 7 predicted proteins | sample KBSC34metaG_FD_81526 | JGI IMG/M metagenome (GOLD analysis project Ga0105238, IMG submission 81526) | Corn rhizosphere microbial communities from Kellogg Biological Station, Michigan, USA - KBS C3-4 metaG | ecosystem: Host-associated > Plants > Roots > Rhizosphere > Soil | place: Michigan, USA...
CGTCACGCACATCCACGCCGACGATCGCGCCCGCGCCCTGGCCAGCGCGGCCGACACGGTGGAGCATGGCACGCCGCACGACCTGCAGTTTCGCGCCGTGCGGCCCGACGGCGACGTGCGGTTCCTTCACAGTCAAGGCGTCGTCGTCCGCGGCCCGGACGCCAAGGCGCTGCGACTCTTCGGAACCGTCCAGGACATCACCGACCGTCGTCGCGCCGAGCAGGCGATGGCCGAGAGCCTCAACCTGCTGAATGCTGTCATCGAAGGCACCGACGACGCCGTGTTCGTGCGGAATCACGAGGGGCGCTATCTGTTGGTCAACTCCGCCGCGGCGCGCTACATCGGCAAGCCGCCAGGGGTGGTGATTGGGCGGACGGATAGCGAGCTCTGGGCCAGCGCGGAGGTGGCGGCGGCGATCGAAGAACAGGATCGCGCGGTGATGACCAGCGGGCAGTCGAAAACGTTCGAGCTGGTGTCGTCGCTGGGCGGGATGCCGCGCACGCTGCTGACACGCAAGAGCGCTATCCGCGACGCGGCCGGACAGGTCACTGGTCTCATCGGCATCGCGCGCGACGTCACCGAGCAGAAGGCGCTCGAAGAGCAGTTCCGCCAGTCGCAGAAGATGGAGGCCATCGGCCGCCTCGCCGGCGGCGTGGCCCACGACTTCAACAATTTGCTGACCGTCATCCACGGGTTCACCCAGCTGGTGTTCGATCGGTTGCCCGTGGGCGACGAGGGTCGCGATGCGCTGACCGAGGTGATCAAGGCCGCCGAGCGCGCCACGAACCTGACGAAGCAGCTCCTGGTGTTCAGCCGCAAACAGCGGTTGCGGCCGCAGACGGTGGACGTCAACGCGCTCCTCGGCGACCTGCTCCGGCTGCTACGCCGGCTGATCGGCGAGGACATCGAGTTCGGGCTGACGCTGCACACGGCGGCGGCGTTCACCTTGGTCGATCCTGGCCAGTTCGAGCAGGCGATCATCAATCTGGTGGTCAACGCGCGCGACGCCATGCCGCTGGGCGGCCGCCTGGTGATCAAGACGAGCGTGATCGACGTCGATCGCTCGAGGAATGCCGACGCGCAGCCGGGGCGCTACGTTCGCATCTCGGTCCGCGACTCGGGCATCGGCATGGACGACGCGGTTCAGGCGCGCATCTTCGAACCGTTCTTCACGACAAAAGGGCCGGGGCGCGGCACGGGACTGGGGCTGGCGATGGTTTACGGCTTCGTCAAGCAGTCGGACGGCTTCGTCGACGTCCGCAGTACGCCGAACGTCGGCACGGTGATCGACGTTCATCTGCCGCTCGCCACGCCGACGACGGTGGCGGCATCCGTGGACGGGACTGAAACCGTCAGCGCGCCGACCGGTTCGGAGACCATTCTCATCGTGGAAGACGAGGCGGCGGTGCGCTCGTTCGCCCGCGCGGTCCTCGAGTCGAGCGGCTACACGGTACTGGTAGCACCCGACGGCGAAGAGGGGTTGGCGCGCGCGTCGACGTATCAGGGACGTCTGGATCTGCTGCTCACGGACATCGTGATGCCGAAGCTCGGTGGACGGCAGCTGGCGGAGACGCTCCGCCGCACGCGCCCCGACGTGAAGCTGCTGTTCATGTCGGGTTACAGCGATCAGCCTGTTCCGTCTGGCGGCGGCGTGAATGGGATATTTCTCCAGAAGCCGTTCGTCGCGATCGATCTGGCGCGAAAGGTGCGCCGCGTGCTCGACGCCCCGCTCGCGAAAATCTAGCCGCCGCATCGCAAGGCGCTGTCCCACTTCGACGCGCCCCTGTGCCGAACCGGAACAAGCCGGTCTCTGAACGGCACACTCGGCCCGCCGGCAACCGTGTGCAGACCCGCTCGATCTCCTTGAAAAATCGATTGGTCCCAGCCCGCTGACTCGAAGGCGCAACTCTTGCGCTCTGTGTGGCCCGTGCGAGGAGTCTACGTGCCGTCACATCACAATTCGTCCGTCAGTCGTTGGATTGCCATCGTCGGGCTGTGCCTGGCAGTGGGCGTGCTCGGGTCCCATCCCGTTCTGGGTGACGCCACTGCCGACGGAGGCCATCGAGCCAAGCTCGATCGCCATCTGCAGGACGTAAAGGGCAAGGCCTCGGAGCAGGTTCGCGTCATCGTTCGCACCGCCAGGGGAAAACAGGCCCTGGTTGGCGACCGCCTCGAGCGCCGCGGGCGCAAGAAGACAGGGGACCTCGATTCGCTCGACGCATTCGTCGCCGACGTCACGGGCTCGGATGTCGCCGAGCTCGAACGTGATCCCGACGTCCTCGGCGTGTCCACCGATGCGATCGTGAGCTCGTTCGCCACGGGCTTGGACGTGTCGAAGGCTGGCGCCATGCTCGACGAAGTGCTTGGGCTGGCGTCCGCGCCCTGGACCGGCGACAAGGTCGGCATCGCGGTGGTGGACTCGGGCCTCGAGCGCACGCCGGATCTCGACGGCACGCGCACGGACAAGTTCTTCAACCTGACCGACGATGGCGGCGCGAAAGCGTTCGACGACTACGGGCACGGCACCCACGTGGCCGGCCTGATCGGCGGCACCGGCAAGAAGTCGATGGTGAAACGCGCCATGCACCAGACCAACGGCTCGATGAAGGTGCAGGACGTGGCGTTCTTTGCCGGCGTGGCGCCGCGGGCGCGCCTGCTGTCGTTCAAGGTGCTCGACGAGCAGGGCGCCGGCTACACCAGCCAGGTGATCGCCGCGCTCGACTACATCGTCGAGAACAAGGATCGGTTGAAGATCGACATCGTCAACCTGTCGCTCGGCCACCCGGTTCTGGAGTCGGCCTCGACCGATCCGCTGGTTCTGGCCGTCGAGCGTGCGTCGCGTGCCGGTCTCATCGTCGTGGCCGCGGCGGGCAACTACGGACTCAACCCCGATACTGGCGCGGTCGGCTATGCCGGCATCACGTCGCCGGGCAATGCGCCGTCGGCCATCACGGTCGGCGCCTATGACGCGCACGGTACCGTGTCGCGCTTCGACGACACGATTCCCGACTACTCGTCGCGAGGTCCCACTTGGTACAACGGCTACGCGAAGCCCGACGTCGTGGCACCGGGCTCGGCGCTGGTGTCGGTGGCGGCGCTGGGCGGCACGCTGTTCAAGGAGTATCCGGGGCGGCGGGTGGCCGACCGGGATGGGGCACCGACGTACTTCCGCTTGAGCGGCACCAGCATGGCGACCGCCGTCACGTCGGGCGCTGTGGCGCTGATGATCGAAGCGGCGCGCGACGCCCACAGGGCGACGCCGACGCCCAACACGATCAAGGCGATCCTGCAGTACACGGCGCTACCGATGCCCGGCTACGATCGGCTCACGCAGGGCGCCGGGTCGCTCAACGCGGTGGGCGCGATCGAACTAGCCGAGAAGATCGACGCGGGCGTTGCGCCTGGCCGCTACTGGCTGACGGACACGTTGTCCGGCGCCACGACGGTGGACGGCGTCACCTACCAGTGGGCGCACGCCGTGATCTGGGGCAACGCCGTCATCTGGGGCAGCACCATCGAGAAGAACCAGGCCGCCTGGTCCCAGGCCGTGATCTGGGGCAACGCGGTGATCTGGGGCAATGCCGTCATCTGGGGCTCGAACGTGGTGTGGGATCAGCCGGGCACATGGGCCAGCGCGGTGATCTGGGGGAGCACGACGGTCGGCGTCAGCAATGGAAGCGCGGTGATCTGGGGCAGCAGCGACGGTCTGGATGCCGACACCATCGCCTGGAAGGATGTGGCGGGCGCGCCGTAGGTGTACAGACAAAGGGCGGTCTACAAGACCGCCCTTTGCACTTAGTTGCCGCCGCCTTGACCGCGAGCGGCGCCGCCGCCAGCACCCGCGCCGCGACCGCGGCCTGCCGGCTCCACGTATTCCGGGATCTTCTCGCCGCGCTTCACCATCTCGGCGCGGCGCGCCTCTTCAGCGCGCGAACCCGACAGCAGGTTGTGCATCGCGTAGTTGCCCTCGTGGCAGCCGTACTCGAAGTAGCCGTAGCTCTCTTCGCGCGGAATCGGCAGGCGTACGGTGAAAGGCGCCACGTAGGTCTTCGGGTCGTTGATCGTCATGCGGTAGTCGAGCGTGTTGGCGTCCGCCAGGGAGAAGCGCTCGATCAGCACGCCCTCGTCCGACAGCGGCTGGTTGTTCACCACCGCCTCGGGCTTGATGTTGCGCGTCTCGACCACGAGCACGTTGCCCTCCCAGTGGCCGACCGAGTTGCCCATCCAGTTCTTGATCGCGGCGCTGGCGTTCTTGCGGCCGTCGGTCGGGATCACGCGGGTCTCGTGAATCATCTCGTTCTGGAACGCCAGCCAGCCCGGACCCTGCACGATGCGGCTCCCCGAGTTGTAGATCTTCGGCGTGATCGAGTTGAGCACGCCCGTGCTGATGCAGCGGTCGTAGTTGCTGCGGTCGGTGGTCCATTCGGCTTCGACGCCGTTCAACTGACGGCGGCGGGCGGCGGCCGCCTGCTGGCGCTGCGCCTGAGCGGCCTGCGCCGCCGGCGTCAGGGCCGGCATCCGTCCGTCGGGCGGATCAATCACGTACGAGGAGACGCGGCTGACCGAGCGCGCGCGCTCGAGCCAGTGCGGGGGCGGTGACACGGCGCCGCCGACGGTGCCGAATCGCGCCTCGAACTCCTCGGCGCGATCGAGCGTGAACTCGTCGCTGTTGTCGTTGGCCACGTTCTGATCGCGCTGCGCGACCCGCTGTTTGAACTCGTCGTCGTTGAGCCGGTAACGGGTGCCGACCGACTGCGCGCGCGCCATCGGGATGCCCTGCAGGTCGTTGGCGTTGTAGGTGCCCTGGAGATCGGGTTCACCCCACGGGGTCTTGGGCACGTTGAAGCTGCCAATCACCGGTACGCCGCCCTCGGGCGTGATGACGCCAGGCGAATCGACCTTGCCCTGTCCCGACACGATGCTGGTGGTGAACACCGCGGCGGCCGCAAGGGTGGTCAGCCCGAAAACGACACGTTTCATGTTTGCTCCCTCACAGGCGCACACGGGGCAGCCTCGGCCCCGCTTATGTGCCTAGCGTATGAGTCTACCCCCTTTGGGGGTCCCCGGGCCGAGGAGCAGGCGGACGAATGCCTTAGCAGACGTGCTCAGCTCACGCCCTCGCCGCTGGATCAGCCCCACCTCGCGGGTAAACGGGCCCTCGGCGAAGTCGCTCGTGGCCAGCAAACCGCTGCGGGTTTCGCGGGCCACAGTGCTCGACGGGAGGATCGACAGGCCGGTGCCCACTTCCACCGACCGCTTGATCGTCTCGACGTTGTCGAACTCCATCACCGTGTCCACCGCGACGCGCTGCGACCGGAGGACCCGGTCGATCGTCTTGCGGGTCGGGATGTCGAGCTCGAAGGCGATGAACGGTTCGCCGCGCAGCTCCGCGAGACCGACGGTCCGGCGTCGCGCCAGGCGGTGCGACGGGGCACACGCGAGCACGAGCTTGTTCCCGCAGCAGCCCTTCGATCCGGCCGAAGCGGTCGAGCAGCTCGCGGCACTCGGCGTACAGCCGGCGCCCCGCCGGGGTCGGCGACAGTTTTCGTCCCGCGCCCCGCTCGATGGTGATCAACGCAGCGCTCCTGAGCGCTGTATGCGCTCGGCTGTCCAGGGAACGATTCGAGACCTGAATACGTGGTGAGCAGGGCGGTCTGAAGACTGCCCTCTACCGTACCCAAGGCCAATGACCTAAGGCCCAAGGCCGAAGGTCTAAGGCCGTCTGTTCGGTTACCACCTTGTGATCGGCGCGCCAGTCGCGTCCGGCCGAAAGCGCCAAAGTCCCAACGTTTCGCGTGGCCTTGGTATTGCCCGGGTGACGGGCATCTCCCTACGCCGGGCATCGGTATGTCTACTTCAAACGCATCTGACGGGAACGCCCACCTCTCGCGCCGGCAGTTCTGCGCGGGGGCGTGCCAGGCCTCGTGCGCCACGCTGGCGACGCTGTTCACCGCTTGTGGCGGATCACCCACGTCCCCGAGCGGCGGTGGCAACGTCACGACGCTCAACACCATCGCCGGCCGTTTCTCGACCGGCCGCGTGGACGTGACCGTCGCGGGTTCCGCGCTCGCGAATGACGGGGGCGCCGCGGTGATCGAGTCGGTCGCGGGCGTGTTCCTGCTGTCGCGCACGAGCGCCAACGCGTTCACCGCGATCGACGCCACGTGCACGCACGAAGGCTGCACGGTGACGAACACCGACGGCGACGTCTACGTGTGCCCCTGCCACGGTTCGCGCTACACGCGCGGCGGCACGGTGGTCCACGGCCCCGCGACGGCGTCGCTGCGGCGCTACACGACGAGCTTCAACGACGGCGTGGTGACGATCGCCATCTGAACATGTCGCAACTCGACCCCGACATCGACCACCTGTTGCGCCGCGCCGGGTTCGGCGCGAGCCCGGACGACGTGGAGACGTTCCGCGGCATGTCGACGCCGGCGGCGGTCGCGCACCTCGTGGACTATGCGGGGCGGCCGGACGACGTGGACGAGCGCATCGGCCGCCCGGATCACGTGCAGGTGAGCACCAACAACCTGTTCGCGCCCGACATCGACATCGACGACGCCCGGCAGCGCTGGATGTTCCGGCTGGTGCACTCGCGGCGGCCGCTGCAGGAAAAGATGGCGATGTTCTGGCACAACCACTTCGCCACCGCCTTCAGCAAGCTGGCGGCGGACTCCGGCACGAAACAGGCCGCGAAGATGCTGGCCGCCAAGCCGGGATCGCTGCGCGGTCCGATGGGGCAGGTGGAACTGTTTCGCCAGTACGCGCTGGGAAGTTACCGCGACCTGCTGTTCCAGGTGGCACAGGATCCGGCGACGCTCATCTGGCTCGACGGGCAGTTCAACACCAAGGCCAAGCCGCAGGAGAACTTCGGCCGCGAGATCATGGAGCTCTTCAGCGTCGGCGTCGGCCACTACACCGAGCCCGACGTCTACGCGGCCGCGCGCGTATTCAGCGGCTGGAACCTGCGGAAGTCGGACGGGTACGACGACAACGACATCAACGCCTACCAGGAGTTCGTCTACAACGCCGATCAGCACGAGACCAGCGAGAAGACGTTCTCGTTTCCGATCTACGCCGATGGCAGCCGGACGATCCCCACGCGCAGCGCGTCGTCCGGGATGCAGGACGGCATCGACCTGATCACGGCGCTGGCCGTGCACCCGGAGACGGCGCGCCGGCTCGCCGGGAAGTTCTGGAATTTCTTCGTCAGCGAGATCCACACGCCCGATCCGGCCTTCGTCGCGGGCGCCGCCAACGCCTACCTGCAGAGCGGCACGCGTATCGGACCGGTCGTCTACTACGTCCTCAATTCGCCCTGGTTCAACGACCCGGCGATGCACTTCGCACGCTACTCGTGGCCGGCGGAGTTCGTGGCGCGCGCGATCAAGGAAGTCGGCTGGCAGAACTTCTCGGTCGACAAGACGCGCGCGCCGATGTCGAACATGGGGATGGCGCTCTACGAGCCGCCGAACGTCGGCGGCTGGCCACTGGGCGCCGGCTGGTTCTCCACGTCCACGATGCTGGCGCGGTCGAACTTTGCGGCCACGCTCGCGTCGAGTCAGAAGAGCTTTCTCGCCGTCGACGTCCAGTCGCAGGCCGGTACGCCGCAGGCGCTGATGGCGGCGATGCTCGAGCGCGTGACGCCGGCGCCGTTCGACTCGATGCCGCAGCAGGCGCTCCTCGACTACCTCGTCGCCGGCGGTGCGTGGTCGGGCAGCGACTCGCAGGTGAACACCAGAGCCGCCGGCCTCGCGCGGCTGCTCGTCGCGTCCTCCGAATATCAGCTGGTCTGAGGCCCTCATGAACATCTCGCGACGACTGTTCATCCGCGACGGTGTGGCCACCGTGACGCTGGGGCTCGCCGCGCCGGCGTTTCTGGCCGACATCGCGCAGGCGCAGGGTGTGCCCGGACGCCGGCTGGTGGTCGTGTATCTCGGCGGCGGCAACGACGCGCTGAGCACGCTGATTCCGTATCAGGACGCGTCGTACTACAGCCGCCGGCCGAGCATTGGGATTCCGGCCGGACAGGTACTGCAGGTGGGAACCGACGCCGCGGGGCGCGCGCTGGGTCTGCACCCGCGCCTTACCGCGCTCCGAAGCATCTTCGACGAAGGCCGACTCGCGCTCGTACAGCGAACGGGCTACGAGAACTCCAGCCGATCGCATTTCGAGGCGGGCGACATCTGGGGCACCGCGAACCCGCAGAACTCCACCGGCTCGGGCTGGCTTGGACGCTATCTCGATACGCTGCCTCGCCCCGTGGACGCGCTCGCCGCGTGGAACACGACCGACGAGACCCCACGCGCGCTGAAATCCGCGGTCACCGGCGTGCCGGCGATCGCCAACGCCGCCACCTACAACTTCGCGAGCCCCAACACAGGGGCCGCCGCGCAGCAGGAGCGCAACACCGCCGAAGTGATGGCCTCGAACGCGGCCCCCGGGCGGCCGCACCTGGCCCTCATTAACGGCGCCAACCTTGGCGCCATCGAAACGCTCGACCGGGTAGCGCAGGCGCGCACGTACACGCCCACCGTCGCGTACCCGAACAACGGCTTCGCACTGGCGCTGCGCACCGTGGCGGGCGCCATCGTGCGCGGCATCGGCTCGAAGGTGTACTGGGTGTCGACCGGCGGCTACGACACGCATGCGCAGCAGGGGCCCAACGGCGGCGGCTACGCCAACTTGATGGGCACGCTTGGCGACGGGCTGGGCGCGTTCTATACCGACATCCGCAATCAAGGACTGGCAAGCGATACGACCGTGATCGTGTTCTCGGAGTTTGGCCGCCGCATCTCCGAGAACGGCAGCGCCGGCACCGACCACGGCGCGGCGGGGCTGATGATGGTGCTCGGCGGCTCGGTGCGCGGCGGGCTGCACGGCACGGCCGCGTCGCTGGCGCCCGGCAATCCGACGCTCGAGAACAGCTCCGGCGACGTGCACTACGAAACCGACTTCCGGTCGGTCTACGCAAAACTCCTCGACAACTGGCTGGGCGTGAGCTCCGTGCCCATCCTCAACGGTGATTTCAGAGCCGGCGCGCCGGCGATCTTCTAGGTCTCCCCCTATGCAGAGCCTGTCTCGATTCGGTGTGCTGTCGTTCGTGCTCTGCGGCCTCGCGGCTCCGGCGATGGCGCAGACGCAGGGCGCGCCCGCCGGCACGCGGCCCACGGCGTATCCCTTCGTGACGTTCGGCATCGACTCGTTCCTGCAGTACGCCGCGGAGCTGCACGAACGCGACGGCTACAACGCCTTCGACGTCACGCGTGGATACCTGAACATCAAGGCGCAGCTGTCCGACAAGGTGAGTTTTCGCTTCACGCCGGACGTAAAACCGACGACCGACGCCAACCTGGATCGCAACCTCGCGCTACGACTCGAGTACGCCGCCCTCGACGTACAGGTCAACGACAACGTGAAGGTGATGTTCGGCCAGCATGAAACGCCGTGGCTCACGTTCGAGGAGTCGGTGAACCGCTATCGCGTCATCGGGCCGTTCTTCTCGGAGCGCCTCGGGCTGATTCCGGGCCCGACCGATTTGGGTGTCAGCGTCAAGGGCACGCGAGGGCGCCTCGAGTATCACACCGGCATCTACAACGGCGAGGGGTACGGGCAGGCCGAGCTCGATAAATACAAGGCGATCGACGGCCGCGCGACGTTCCGTCCGTTCGATCCGGATACCGAGCTGGGGAGCGTGACGGTCTCGGGCTTCTATCAGTACGGTTGGTATGCGCGTGACCGGCCGCGTAACGTTGCGATCGGCATGGGCACCTACGAGAGCGAGCACGTGATGATGACAGCGCAGTTCCTCCAGGCGACCGACAACCCGTTCGTCGCGGTGGACGTGCAGCGGCGCGGCTTGTCGTTCTTTGGCGAGGCGCGCCAGGGCCCGACCGGCTGGGCGGGGATTCTCGGACTGGACTTCGTCGATCCGAATACCGACAACGACAACGACTCGCAGCGCCGGCTCGTCTTTGGCGGCGCGCACTGGAGCGAGGTGGGACGAGGCAAGCTCGGGATCGTCGTGTCGCTCGAACAGTCGGTGCAGACGTCCGACTCCGAGCTGCTTGGCCGCCGTCTGCTGGCCCAGACTCAGGTGGTCTTTTAGTTGGCTTTGCGATCGCTCGGCGCGGCTGCCATCCAGCCCTTCTCGATGTAGGCCGCCTTCCCGCTATCCGCCACGTCGAGCGCCTCGGCGACGGCCTGAATCGCCGCCGAGGCTCGCGAGGCGCGCCGGCGCGCCCCTGTGCATCCAGTCGCAGCGCACTTTCAGCCCCGTCTCGGTGCGTACGAGTTCGCACGTGGCGACGTGGCCACCCGCGCGGCCGTGGCATCCTGTTGCGATGGCCGCGCCGTATGACGTGATCGTGGTCGGTGCCGGGCACAACGGCCTGGTGGCCGCCGCCTACCTGGCAGGCGCCGGCCGGCGGGTGCTCGTGCTCGAACGCCGCGAAGTTGTGGGCGGCTGCGTCGTGACCGAAGAACCGTGGCCAGGGTTCAA
>Ga0105238_10008111_pt1 | contig 10503 bp, 13 predicted proteins | sample KBSC34metaG_FD_81526 | JGI IMG/M metagenome (GOLD analysis project Ga0105238, IMG submission 81526) | Corn rhizosphere microbial communities from Kellogg Biological Station, Michigan, USA - KBS C3-4 metaG | ecosystem: Host-associated > Plants > Roots > Rhizosphere > Soil | place: Michigan, USA...
CGATCCACATGGCTAATCCGATGGTGAGGTCGTACCAGGGCGTGTTCGCGGTGATGCCCGCGAAAGCACTGCCGTTGTTGCCGGTTCCGCTCACGTAGGCGTACAGGATCTCGCTCAAGCCATGAGGACCGCTATTGTTCAGATTGGCGGTCGCCGCGCCTTGAGGATTCCAGTAGCCGTGGGCCGGGAAGGTAAGCACCGAACTGAGCGAGCTGAAGACCAGAATGCTGAAGGCGGTTGCGATTACCGCCAACATGGCCATCTTGACTTCCTTCTGCTCGATCTTTTTGCCGATGTACTCGGGTGTCCGGCCCACCATCAGGCCTGCGATAAACACTGCCAGGATGCAGTAAAGCAAGATTCCGTAGAGACCGGCCCCCACGCCTCCAAAGATCACCTCGCCGGTCATGATGTTGAACATCGGAACCAAGCCCCCGATGGGTGTGAAGCTGTCATGCATCGCGTTCACAGCACCGCAACTGGCAGCGGTTGTGATGGTTGCGAACAGAGCGGAAGCCGCGATTCCGAAGCGGGTTTCCTTGCCCTCCATGTTGCCGCCGGACTGGCCCGAGGTCGCGGCTGTTTGGACTCCCAGGTTTCCGACAATGGGATTGCCGGCCTGCTCGAAGTGGTAGCAGACGAACACGCCGATAAGGAACATGGCCGAGAAGGCCGCGAATATGGCCCACCCTTGGCGCGTATCGCCCACCATTTTTCCAAAGGTGTATGTCAAAGCCCCCGGGATCAAAAAGATCAAGAACATAGCCAGCAGGTTGCTCGTTGGAGTCGGATTCTCGAACGGATGCGCGGAGTTGGCGTTGAAGAATCCTCCGCCATTTGTGCCTAGTTGCTTGATCGCTTCCTGCGAGGCTACCGGTCCTTGGGCGATAATCTGCTTGGCACCTTCAATTGTGGTGACCTCCGTGTAGGGCTTGAAGTTCTGAACGACCCCCTGCGAGACGTAGAGCAGGCCAGCGATGATCGAAAGCGGCAACAGCACGTATATTGTGGCGCGCGTCACGTCCACCCAGAAGTTCCCGATGGTCTTCTTTTCCTGCCGAGCGAAGCCGCGGATCAGGGCGACAGCAATCGCGATGCCAGCGGCTGCGGAAGCGAAATTCTGCACCGTGAGGGCGGCCATTTGCACCAAATAACTCATGGTCGCTTCGCCGGAGTAAGCCTGCCAGTCGGTGTTGGTGACGAAAGCGGTGGCCGTGTTGAACGCGAGGTCCGGAGAAACATTGCCTGCGTTGAAGTTCTGAGGATTCAACGGCAGAAAACCCTGCACACGCTGTAGCAGATAGGTCAACAGGAAGCCGAACAGACTGAAGCTCAGAAGTGCGGCGGTGTACTGTGTCCAGCGCTGCTCGACTTCCTCCTTCACGCCGATAAATTTGTAGGTGAGTACTTCAAGCCATCGCAATATCGGATGCAGAAAGGTTCGTTGTCCCTCGAACACGCGCGCTATGAAGGCGCCTAGAGGCTTCGTGCAGACGACGATCAGCCCGAAGAAAATCGCGATTTGTAAAACTCCAATGCTAGTCATAACGCCCCTTTAGAACTTCTCCGGACGGAGAAGCGCGTAGATCAGGTAAACAAACAACCCCAACGACGCGATTCCGGCAATGATGTAGTCCATGTTTTTTCTCGCTACAGCTTGTCGCAGGCCTTGGTAAAGGCCCAACAGGCAAGCAGAAATGCACACCCGACAGCGACATAGAATAAGTCAAGCATTTGGGTTACTCCCGTTCGATAAAAATCACTTTATGGCCGGCCTGCCGCAAGCGGCGCGCCATCAGTTTTTCGGTGGTAGGCCACCACTTCTTGCGGCCGCCGATCACCACCAGCGAGTTCGGACTCAGCGTACCTAACAGCATCTCCAGCCGATCTCGGCATAGATAGATTTGTACGGCTGTCTCGACCAAGCTTTCGCTTGCGATCACCCGAAAGCGTTGCTCATTAAACTCCACCAGAACCGGCGGACTTTCTAGGGGGAGCGGATAAGGCACCACTTGAGGCACCATGAGCGTAATTCGTGCGCTCAGGCTGTTCGCCAGGGTACCGGCTTCCTTTAAAGCCAGAAGCGTCGACTCCACCGACGTGAAGACGACGGCGACGTTTAACTTACGATCTGCCTCTTCTCCGATAGTCCGCGTGGGGTGTCCAGTTCGGGGCGCCAGGAGTTTCTCAATCGCAAGTGACATGTTGTTTTGCCCTCCCACGTCCTGAGAATATTCCCGAAGGGGTGAAGAAGTCATAGAGAAGCCATGAAAAACCTATAAAGAACTTCTAAGTGATTGAGGGAATGGGCGGACGCCCTACTCAGTCTCCGGCGACTGCGATCGAAGAAGTGCTTCCACCCACCAGCGCCGGATTGCAACGATGGACCAAATCGCTTCCACCAGGCCGAAGGGCCACGCGCCCTGCAAGAATCCATAAGCGGACCCCAGCATGCACGATCCGGCAAAGCCCAGGATAAACCAGTGGCTCCGTTTTTCGAGGGCGTAGGTCACGAGCATGGCTGTCACAGCGAAGAGGCCGAAGATTGTCAACCGGTCCATGGAATCAGACTCCGTTGAATCGATAGCCGACCCATGGCTCAGTCGTGATGTACTTCGGCTGTTCGGGGTTTGGCTCAATCTTCTTTCGCAGGCTTTTGATAAACGCCCGAAGGTAGTCGACTTGGTCCCCATAATCGGGTCCCCACACAGCCTGGAGCAACTCGCGATGCGGCACGGCTTCATTAGTATGTTGCGTGAGGTATCTAAAGAGATCGAGTTCCTTCGGTGTCAGGTGGGATGTTTTTGAGCCTTGAGTAACAGTGCGCGCGTCGAAATCGATGGTGAGCTGGCCCACTTGGAGCTTCGCGGGAGATGACTGAGCGACGGGCAGGCGCCTCAAGGCTGCGCGAATCCTGGCAAGCAGTTCCGGTGTGCTGAATGGTTTCGTAACGAAGTCATCAGCGCCAGCATCCAACGCTTCCACCTTGTCCGCTTCGGTGTTGTGAACGGTTAGCATGATGATCGCGACGTTTGGGTCCGCACGAATTTCCCGACAGGCCGCCAGGCCGCCCATCCCGGGCATATTGATATCCAGCAGGACCAGATCCGGGCGGAAATCCCGCATTTTCAGGAGTCCCTCCTCGCCGGTTTTTGCGTCATCCACCTCGTATCCGGCGCCAGTGAGCGTGGTGCGCATGATCCTCCGGATCTGAGGTTCGTCGTCGATCACGAGAATGCGGCCGGAGCTCAACTTTTTCCGGCCTTTCGGTCGATAGGAAACGTTAGCCGGAAGGTGGTCTCCCCAGGCTTGCTGGCTACGGTCAATTCTCCACGGTGGGCTTTGACGATATTCTGGGCGATGCTCAAGCCGAGACCCGAACCGGGTATCTGATTCTGCACGGAAGGACTCCTATACAAACGCTCGAAAATACGGGTCTGCTCCTGGGTGGGTATCCCCTTGCCGCAATCGGTTACCGTCACAGTGACGCCACTGCCGTTGAGAACGCGAACAGTAACGGGCGTATCGGGCGGAGAATACTTCAGCGCGTTGTCGACCAGCTGCTTTATTGCCAACTTCACTAACCTTCGGTCTACCGGGGCTGCTGGCTGCTTTTCTTCGCAGACGACGTTCACGGGGCGGCCGTCGATCAGATTGCGCATAGAAGCGACTACCTCGCGAACGAGCTCGGCGATATTCGAGGGTTCCGTGTCAAGTTGAATGTTCGCCGTGTCCAGCCGCCCCATCTCCACCGCGTCATCGATGAGCTCGTTCAGGTGCTTGGCTTCTTCGTCGGCGATCTTCACCAGCTCCGACTTGCTGTTCGCGGACTGATCCGGATTGGCCAGAAGGGAGGTAGTCGCGGCAATAATGGATGTCAGGGGCGTCTTGAACTCATGCGCCATGGCGTCCAGCAGCGTAGTTCGGAGTTTTTCGCTTCGGCGCGCGGCCTCGATCTGAGAGGAGAGATCTTGCGCCCGCGCTCGCTCCAGCCCAATAGCCACCAGATTGGCGATTCCTTGAAGCATAGCATCCGGCATCTGGGATCCATCGCTTGAAAATTGGAGAGCGAGGCCCGCAATCGGCTCCGAACCCAAACGCACGGCCGTAATCATCCGCTGGTGCTTCGAATCGGCGAACGACGTGCCCTGCAGCGCCGCATCGCGAAGTTGATCATCCAAGTCGTCGAAGTCGGAAGGACCGGCGCGATAAAACTCTTCCGCGCGCCGTTCGTAGAGTACTGCTGCACTCAGCTCGAAAATGTCAGCGAGTTTCTGAACCAGTTGTTTCGGAAAGGGTTCTGTGTGGTCGATCAGGAGGATCGCCCGGCTGAAAGTGTACAGACGCTCTAGATCCTGCTGCCGCTCAACGGCGTCCATCGCCCGGCGTTTGACCTCTCCAGAGAGGCGGCTGGCAATGAGCGCCGTCGTCAAAAAACTGAACAAAGCGACCCAATTTTGTGGATCCGCGATCGTGAATCGTCCGACCGGTGGTAAAAAGAAGAAATTAAAGGTGAGCGTCGCGGCGAACGAAGCGACGGAGGCTTCAAAGAATCCCCACAGGCTTGCCAAGATCAATACCAGGAGCAGGTACGCGAAGCCGATGGTGGTGGCGTTGACCGGGAACAAGCGGTAGCCTGCAAACGTCACAAGCGCAACACCGGCCAGCGATGCCACCAACCGCAGTGCGCGCCGACCCAAGGGGACCCATTACCTCCGGCTGCTATTCTAGACGATCGCAGTCGGATAGGAGTAATTCCGCGAACCCTGCCAATAGTATGGCGATTGCAATGGATGGTACGGCGAAAGACTATTTTTCCAAAGTCGTAGTTGGGCGAACCGGAGATGTACCCGGAGATGGCGGTGCGGGAACTGAGAGGTGCTCGGCTATGCCCGCTACGCGTGGAGCGATAGCTGTGCCCGCCTCTGCCTCCGTGAGTGACTGGCTGAAAGGTTAGCTTACCCCCCAGTCCGAGTTTCTCTGAGGCTCGACGGTCTACAAATAACGTACATTCGTTGGCCCAAAACAGCCCACAGCAGCCGAAGCAATCACGAAGCCCAAGCTCTCTAACCATCCTGAACGCGTTGCTTTGCGCGGATTCTAAACAGGTTGCTGCGTTGGCATAGCGGCCCTGAAAAGGCGGTGTCGGTGGTTCGATTCCGTGCCTGGCCACCACACTCTAAATAACTTATCTGCGGCCAGAACACACTTTTTAACCCGAAGTACAAAAAACGTATATCTACCCGGATGCCGTCGTCCTCCGCAACCGCACGCCTCAGCGCCGACCCTTCTGGCCAACGAAATCGATAGACTCACGAAGCCATCGGCAGATCCGCAGAAGGAGCCGGTTGGATTCCGGCCAAGGGACGAAAGAGGAGGTCGCAATGTGCCATCTGACGAAGAAACTGGCGTTTGCGCTGGGTCCTGAGATTAGCTGGCCGGATGTTATTGCTCTACTGTTTCTTCAACAACTCCGGAAGCTGCTTTTTGGTTTTATCCACCTTTGGCATAGCCACCTCCACAACGTACCGATCCTTAGGATTGCGGTTGCAGTAGTTCTGGTGGTGCTCTTCGGCAGGGTAGAACGTTTTGAGTTCGACGACCCGTGTCACGATGGGCGCGCGGAAGACCTTTGCTTGATCCAACTGCTTGATGTACGCTTCGGCGACGCGTTTCTGCTCCGCGTCTGAGTAGAAGATCATGGACCGGTACTGTGGACCGATATCAGGCCCTTGCCGGTCAATTTGCGTAGGATCGTGCGCGACGTCGAAAAAGACCTTCAGCAATTGGCCGTAGGAGATCTTGCGAGGGTTGTAGGTGATTTTAACCGTCTCGACATGGCTTGTTTTCCCCGTGCTCACCATGTCATAGTGCGCCGAGGCAGCATCGCCACCGGAGTATCCGGAAACCACGCTATCCACGCCGGCGATCTGCCGGAACACAGCTTCCACACACCAGAAGCAGCCGCCGGCCAACACGGCTGTCTGATCTCCCTTGAAGAGGTCTCCGAGTAGACTCTTGTTATCCGCTACTGGGTCCGGAAACTCGGCTGCACGCGAGGAGACCGCACACAAGCTAACAAGGCACAGGACTGTTCGCAGGATCAACGACCTTTGAGTCACAGTTCAATACTCCTTAGCAGAGATCATTTGCCCACCATGTGGCGAGAATCTCTCTCGTTCTCATTGCAAAAGTATTCCAGCATTTCGTAGTCTGCCCGAAGCTGGGGGTGTTTGACGACCGTAAACGGCTTGGTGAACGCTTTAGGATCGTCAATCGTGATCTGGAGTTCAAGATGCCCAAAGTCCACGCGGTGGAAGCGCTCGGTAAGGCGCAGCGACTCCGAATGGGGGTGCCCATTTGCGTCTAGCCAGGTTTTGTCGTTGAACCCGATTGTGTCCACGACCAGCGTGTCCTCTTCCCATCGTCCCACTGAGTATCCAAACCATGTAGGATTAGGATCTTTGGGCAACTCGCGGCCGTCAATGAAGATCTGTCGCGGCACGGTACTCGTTTCCTCATATAGGATTACAACCAATCCCGCAGTCTGCACGATGCGATACGTGACCCCAGCCGTGTCGAGCAGCGGCAGGCCGGCAGGCTGGCAGCGCGCCCAGGGTTCATCTTTTTGCAAGTTGTCTACGCGCTGCTTACTCAGTGCCGCAGCCCAGGGTCTGATTTCCCCAGGCTGCAAGTCTCTGGCGACATTTTGAATGTAGTTCACTCCCTCCTAAGGATCGGACCTCCAGATTCCAGATATGTCCGCTTTGCCATCGAACGTCTTGGGCGGAGGTGCGCTCAAGTCTGGTTTGCCGTCCGGCAATCGCGGGATGCCCGGGGTCTGCAGGGTTAGCCATTGCCCGGAAACCGCCAGCGACGCTATCAAGATCAAAAGAGCGCCCCTCATTTTCCTGGATCGAAAAACTCAATCGACTGAATCTTCGCTAGATCTAGTTTCTCGGTGAGGCCGATTCGATTCGATACGTAGAGCACCCGGTAATCTGAGACGAACGGCAGCCGTCGTTCTGTGCCGTCCTTCATCACAAACAGGGCGTCCGTTGCTGTCGCGTTTTTGATAACAGCAATCGAATCGAACCAGCTTCGCAGCGGCGCTCTGTTTTCACTCTTGCTCCTGATGAAGACTCTTGAACACATGCTTTCCGTGCAGCCCCAGCCTTCAAGTCTGACCGTTCGAATCGTTCCGTCTGCGGAAACGACTCTCGCCGTCATTCCCGACCGGTGCCCTTCCACTTTGGAAGGCAGGCTGGTTCCTCCGCTCGTGAAGGCGGGAATCGACAGAACCATAGCTACACAACCGATGCGGAGTATCTTCATAGTTGTTCCTCTCTTATTGTTCGTTGAGTACTGCTCTAATATCTGCTTCGTATTCACTCTTGCTGCAGAGACCTACATGCGTTGCCGCAATGCGCCCGGACTTATCGATGATGAACGTCGTCGGCAACGAGGCTGCGCCGTACAGTTGAGCCACGTCGTCATTACCGACCATTACGCGATAGTTGATTTTGCGCTTATCCATGTAAGGTCTTACCGCATCCCAGCCATTCTCGTCCAGCGAGATGCCAATTGTCGTAAAACCTGAGTCCTGGTGATTGTTTTGAAACTCGATGAACCAGGGGATCTCAAGATTGCAGGGAGCGCACCATGTTGCCCAGAAGTTCAGAAGAACCACTCTGCCGCGAAATTCTGAAAGCTTGACCGTCTTGCCGGAGGCGTCGTCCAAAACGAAATCCGGAGCCATCTTGCGGTGTTCCGACTTCACGTACACCGTGCTCGGAGCGGAACGGGATATGTTGCCCACGAATAGATCACGTACCCAGCTTGCCTGGCCGACGCACGCCGAAACACAGCGCTGCGCGAACACTCGGGTCGTGGGAAACGCCATCAGCGGAAGGCCGGCCGCTACTACGCCAGCTACGAGCCATACCCACCTCCGGTTGCGATTACTTATCCTCTCGCGCTGCTTTCGAAATTCAGCCAATCCGCGGAACGTATCCGGTTGCCAATCGCTCGCTGGACGGAGTGCTGCCAGGCGGTCCTCGACCCATTGATCCCTATTGCTGTCCATATCGTTTGATGTACTCCTTTCGGAACGCTTGTTCCGCACGACTGAGAAAAGTTCCTATTGATGCCGGTTTGAGATCGAGCGCGCAAGCCAGCTCGTCATAACTGAGATCTTGATTGCGAAGCAGGAGCAACTCGACCTGCCGCGGTTGAATAGCGGCTAGTACCACGCGAACTCGCTCTTGGTCCTCCCGGGAGGCTCGGACGTCTTCAGGGGTTGGCGAGTATCCAACGAACCGGAACAAACCTTGGCGTCGCGCGCGTCGGGTTTCGCGGCGCAACTCATCGAGTCCAGCTCGTACCGCAATCCGGTATAGCCAGGCCTGTGCGGCTTCTCCGCGTGCTTTGGGATTTCGAGACCATTTGAGGAAGACCTCGACCGCGAGTTCTTCCGCCCGCGAGGGATCCTGTATGACGCGTGCAATCACGCGGGCGACTCTCTGATACTCAGCCTGAAAAATCGTCTCGATCTCCACCAGGCTCTGATCGGAATTCATCTCGACGACTGCTTCGCGTGACGCATCCACACCTCTACAACGTCGCTCAGTGCCGATTTGTGACAGGTTTCTTCGACATTCTTTCTTTGCACCCCGAACCACGGCAGCGCAATCGATCAACCCTCGTGATATCAATAGCTTGAATCTCGGGCCAAAACGAGCAGCGTGGTCTCGTTCGGACCGGGCGCTACACTGTGGTATCGCCAATGGATAAGAAATCGCATTGGGAACGCCTCTACGGCACGAAGTCGCCGACCGAGGTGAGTTGGTTTCGTCCACATCTCGAAACATCGTTAGCCTTGATCGAACGTTTCGCGCGCGATCATTCTGCGTCGATTATCGACGTGGGCGGCGGGGAATCCACTCTCGTCGACGATCTGATTAGCGCAGGGTACGTCAACGTCACGGTGATGGACATCTCCCGAACGGCCATCGAGCACTCCAAGAAACGAGTGGGTTCCGTCTCATCGAAAACTGTTTGGCTCGTCGCCGACGTGACGAATGCCGAATTGCCTGCGCATGCTTACGACGTTTGGCATGATCGCGCTGTATTTCACTTTCTGACAGAGGCGGAACAGCGTCTCGCGTATGTTGGTCAAGTTGCTAAGACGGTCAAGCACGGAGGCCATGTCATTATTGCCACCTTCGGACCGGAAGGACCCGTAAAGTGCAGCGGTCTTGACGCCGTCCGATACGACGTGGACTCGTTACAGGCCGAGTTTGGCCCACGGTTTCGTCTCATCGAGAGCATGACAGAACTGCACCACACACCGGTCGGAACCGCGCAGCAGTTTCTCTACTGCTGTTTCATCGTGGAGTGAGTCTTCTCTTCAGTAAGAATAAGGAGTGCGATGGATTACGGGCATGACTAACGATTCGAATCCTCCCATCTTGGACCATCCGCTCGATCACGCGTCGGCGTTCACGGCTCAGGACTTAATCAACGATGTACGCCGGAGGCGACAAATCCCCACAGGAAATGTTCCTGCGGTGTGCATCCTCGAATTCGATGGGGATCTGACCGACTGGCTAGTCAGGGAAGGTGTCGCCAGGCCCTTCGGGGCATGGGCGTGTTTTCATACGTCAATGTTCGCGATGGATCTCGAAGGTATTACATGCGGAATTATCGCGCGAACGATCGGTGGACCGTATGCCGTACTCATTGCTGAGCAACTCAAGGCCGCAGGAGCGAAATTCATCATTGGTCTAACCTCTGCTGGGCGTGTGTCTCCAGAACTACCGTTGCCATGCCTAGTTGTAGTAACCAGTGCAATCCGGGACGAGGGGACTTCCTATCACTATCTAGCGCCAAGCAAAGAAGTGGTGTGCAATTCGCAGGTCGCTCCACACCTCGAACGGGAGTTGATCACCACTGGATGGGCGATCCGTTCGGGCAAGGTGTGGACGACGGATGCCCCCTACCGTGAGAGCAAAGACCAACTGGCAAAATGGTCGGGGGAGGGTGTACTTGCAGTAGAGATGCAAGCGGCGTCACTGTTCGCGTTTGGCGTTGCGCGGCAAGTTTCAGTAGCCGTGATTGCGATGGTCAGCAATGCCGTCGATCACTCAGGAAAGCAGTTCGACACGGGTTCAGAAGAGGATGGGTTACAAATCCTTAAGGGGATCGCAAGAGCAGGCCGTTCTTTCCTCGCGCTTGTGTGATCGACTTGGGTCGTACATCAATGTCCTATCACGACCCGTGGAGCTTCCGATAACGCTCGATAACGGTAATCTCCGAAGAGCCGACTCCGCGCGGCGCGGCTATCGATTTATCGCCATGGTACGCCACTCTTGGGGAATCAACGGTAGGCCAACTACCGGTTAGCTGTTCCGCCGGGCAAGTTCCATGAGGCTCGACGGTGTACAAATAACGTACACTCACGATCCCAAAACTGCCTACATCAGCCCGACCAATCACAAAACC
>Ga0105238_10008113_pt1 | contig 10502 bp, 9 predicted proteins | sample KBSC34metaG_FD_81526 | JGI IMG/M metagenome (GOLD analysis project Ga0105238, IMG submission 81526) | Corn rhizosphere microbial communities from Kellogg Biological Station, Michigan, USA - KBS C3-4 metaG | ecosystem: Host-associated > Plants > Roots > Rhizosphere > Soil | place: Michigan, USA...
ATAGGCGGCGGTGCGCACCATGTGGCGAAGCTCCGCCTCGTCGGCGGCCGCCATCACGACAAAGCCCGGCAGCGTCGCCAAAAACGTGGTGTCGAAGGCGCCGCAATGGGTGGCGCCGTCGGCGCCGACGAAACCGGCGCGATCGATCGGGAAGCGCACCGGCAGCTTCTGGATCGCCACGTCATGGACGACCTGGTCGTAAGCGCGCTGCAGGAAGGTGGAATAGATGGCGGCGAAGGGCTTGTAGCCCTCGGTGGCCAGCCCGGCGGCGAAGGTCACCGCATGCTGCTCGGCAATGCCGACATCGAAGGTCCGCTTCGGAAACACTTCGCCGAACAGGTCAAGGCCGGTGCCGCTCGGCATGGCGGCGGTGATGGCGACGATGCGGTCGTCCTCGCGCGCTTCCTGGATCAGGCTCTCGGCGAAGACTTTGGTGTAAGCCGGCGCGTTGGCCGGCGCCTTGGCCTGCGCGCCGGTGATGACGTCGAACTTGTTGACGCCGTGATATTTGTCGGCCGCGGCCTCCGCCGGCGCGTAGCCCTTGCCCTTCTGGGTCACGACATGGATCAGCACCGGGCCGTCGCCGTTGTCACGGACGTTCTTCAGCACCGGGATCAGGTGTTCGAGATTGTGCCCGTCGATCGGGCCGATGTGATAGAAGCCGAGCTCCTCGAACAAGGTGCCGCCGGTGACATAGCCGCGCGCATGCTCGACCGCGCGGGTGATGGCGCGGTCGGCGCGCTTGCCGAGATAGGATGTCAGCTTCTTGCCGAAATCGCGCAGGCCCAGATAGGCCTTGCCGGAGGCGAGCCGCGCCAGATAGGCGCTCATCGCGCCGGTCGGCGGCGCGATCGACATGTCGTTGTCGTTGAGGATGACAATCAGCCGGGCATCGAGCGCGCCGGCATTGTTCAGCGCCTCGAAGGCCATGCCGGCCGACATGGCTCCGTCCCCGATGACGGAAATGACATTGTTACGCCCGCCCGACAGGTCGCGGCCCATGGCCATGCCGAGGCCGGCCGAAATCGAGGTCGAGGAATGTGCCGCGCCGAACGGATCGTATTCGCTTTCGGCCCGCCGGGTGAAACCGGAGAGACCGCCTTCCTGGCGCAGCGTGCGGATGCGGTCGCGGCGGCCGGTCAGGATTTTGTGCGGATAGGCCTGGTGGCCGACGTCCCAGATCAGCCGATCCTGCGGCGTGTTGAAGACATAGTGCAGCGCGACGGTCAGCTCGACGACGCCAAGACCCGCGCCGAGATGGCCGCCGGTCTGCGACACCGCGTCGATGAGCTCGGCGCGCAGTTCCGCGACAAGTTGCGGCAGATCGCTTTCCTCAAGCGTGCGCAAATCCGCCGGAATGCGGACCTTGTCGAGAAGCGGTGTTTGCGGCTTTGGGCTCACTCAGGCGCAACCTGCTGAAATCCGTTGGACACGGCGCTAGCAATGAATTGCGCCATAATCATGCGCGGGCATAGGCCGGCCGCAGCCGAATGTAAATGCGTGTCGGTGACGCGCTACATTCCTGGTGAAGGTATGCTTAGCCTTCCGGCAGCGGAATGAACTCTTCCTCATCGCCAGGAACGATATCGAAGCGGCCTGTCTTCCATTCCTGCTTGGCCTGTTCGATGCGTTCTTTCGAAGACGAGACGAAATTCCACCAGATGTAGCGCTGGGAGCCCAGCGAAGCGCCGCCGAACAGCATGAAATGCGCGCCGCGCTCGGAGGATACAACGATTTCCTCGCCTGGCTTGAACACCAGAAGCCGCTCGGCCGGGAAAACATCGCCGGCGATCGAGACGTCGCCTTCCAACGTGTAGATGGCGCGCTCCTCGGCATCGGCCGGAATTTTCACGCTGGCGCCCGCTGCCAGGCGCAGATCGGCATAAAGCGTGTCCGAAGCGGTCGCCACGGGCGAGCGCAGCCCCGAAAAGTCGCCGATGACGACGCGGCCGCTGACGCCCTCGGCATCGATCTGCGGCAAGCGGGCCACCGACGTGTTGGCGAACACCGGGGCGACTTCTTCCTTGCCGTCCGGCAGCGCCAGCCAGGTCTGCAGGCCGGAGACCGACATCGGCGCGCCGCGCAGTTCTTCCGGCGTGCGTTCGGAATGAACGATGCCGCGTCCGGCGGTCATCAAATTCACGTCGCCCGGCGCGATCACCATTTCGGTGCCGAGCGAGTCGCGGTGCCTGATCTTGCCGTCGAACAGGTAGGTGACGGTGGAAAGCCCGATATGCGGATGCGGGCGCACGTCGAGCGCATGGCCGGCGCGCAGGATGGCCGGGCCCATGCGGTCGAAGAAGATGAACGGGCCGACCAGACGGCGTTTCGCCGTCGGCAGGGCGCGGCGCACCTCGAAACCACCGATATCCTTGGCGTTCGGAATGACCATCAGCTCGATCTGATCGCAGGCGAAGGCGTCGCCGGGTTCAGGGTCGTTTCCCGGAAAAAAGCTCATGGCCGTTCCTCAGGCGAAGCGAAGCGCTGACCTGGCTTTCGCCTTGGCGGCCTCTTCCTCGCGGTTGCGCGGTTCTTGCGTGGTCTCGAGCGAATCGATCAATTCGCGCGCCACGGCGGCAATCGCCTCGACGGCATGGTGGAAAGCATGCTCGTTGCGTTTGGACGGTTTGGTCGAGCCGCTCAGCTTGCGGACGAACTGAAGTGCGGCGTCATGCACTTCGTCATTGGTCGCCGGCGGTTCAAAATTGGCCAAGGTCTTGATGTTGCGGCACATGGCTTGAACTCCTTACCTGCTTTCCCTGCCCAGCTTCTTCCCAACTAGTCCGCCCAACTACTCGGCGTCGAGCGGCTCCGTTCCCACCGGCTTGCCGTCGCGCGACAGCCTGATCTTCTCGACCTTGTCCTCGGCCGCTTTCAGCAACCGGTCGCAATGGGCCTTCAGCGCCTCGCCGCGCTCATAGATCTTGATCGACTGGTCGAGCGGGACGTCGCCGCGCTCCAGATCATCGACGATCTTCTCCAGCGCGTCGAGCGCCTGTTCGAAGCTCATCGCCTTGACGTCCTCATTGCCTTCGACAGCCATGCTTTATCCCTTCATCAGCCGCCCGACATGGGCGGCGACTGAAAATGCCAGTCCCTGCAGATCGTAGCCGCCTTCCAGCAGGCTGACGAGCCTGTTGCCGCTGTGGCGGCCGGCGCGCTCCATCAGCTGACCGGTTGCCCAGTCGAAATCATCCTCGGTCAGATTGATCTCGGCGAGCGGATCGCGGTGGTGCGCGTCAAAGCCGGCGGAAATGATGATGAGGTCGGGCGCGAACGCATCGATGGACGGCAGCACGCGCGACAGGAAGGCGTCGCGGAACAGGTCGCTGCCGGTCTGCGGCGCGAGCGGCGCATTGACGATGTTGCCGGCGCCGGTTTCGCTCTTCGCCCCGGTGCCGGGATAAAGCGGCATCTGGTGCGTCGAACAGTAAAGCACCGACGGATCGTCCCAGAAGATGTCCTGCGTGCCGTTGCCGTGATGGACGTCCCAGTCGACGATGGCGACGCGCTCGGCCTGGTGCTTCTTCTGCGCGTAGCGGGCGGCAATCGCCGCCGTGTTGAACAGGCAAAAGCCCATCGCTGTGGTCTTTTCGGCATGGTGGCCGGGCGGGCGGGCGGCGACGAAGACGTTGGCGGCGCGGCCCTCGAAGACATCATCGACGGCAGCGTTGGCGCCGCCGATTGCGGTAATCACGGCCTGCCAGCTCTTCGGGCTGGCGCTGGTGTCGGCATCGATCGAGACGATGCCCGTTTCGGGGATGGCCGCGCGCACGCGTTCGACGAAGTCCTCGGGATGCGCATAGAGGATCGTCGCCTCGTCGCCTTCCGGCGCCTTGACCCGATCGAGCGCTGAAAAAGCCTCGTCGTCCAGCACGCGCTCGATGGCGCGCAGGCGGTCGGGCCGCTCGGGGTGGCCGGGCGGCGTGATGTGTTCCAGGAAGATCGGGTGCGTGTAGAGACGGGTGGCCATGGCGCCTAATCTAGGCACCCGCGGCGTGGATGACCATGTTTGCGAGCCGAATGGCTGGGGAAAATTGCGTCAGCCTGTGTCGCCCGCGCCATTGGCGCTGCCCAAGCTTCGCGGTAAGGTCGCGTCGCTGCCTGGTGCCCGCGACGCGGGAGAATCGGGAACACGGTTGAAATCCGTGGCGTGCCCAACGCTGTGAGGGGGACCGCGCCGGCGAAGCCACTGTCGATGACGGGAAGGCGCCGGATGCGGGACGATCCCAAGCCAGAAGACCGGCCCGGCAGACATGGTCATCCGCTTGGTCAGGCGGGTGACTGCTTGTCGCAAGGGGAAAAGCGATGACGGCAGCAGCGATCGCCGCGAGCGGCGATGACTTTGACCAATTGGCGCGCGACGCCGTCTATCGGGCGATGTTTACCCGCCGCGACGTGCGCAGCCATTTTATCCCGGACGATCTCGATGACAGCGTGCTGGCGCGCTTGCTCACCGCAGCCCACCATGCGCCGTCGGTCGGCTATATGCAGCCGTGGAATTTCATCGTCATCCGTGACGGGGCAAGGCGGCGGCAGGTGCGGGATCTGTTCCTCGCCGCGCGCGAGCAGGAACTGCCGGCCATCGAGGCGGAGCGGCAGGCGCTGTACCGAAAGCTGAAGCTCGAAGGCATCTGCGAAAGCGCGCTCAATCTGTGCATCACCTGCGACCGGCAGCGCTCGAAAGACTCGCCGCTCGGACGCTGGCACAATCCGGAGATGGACCTCTACAGCACCGTGTGCGCGGTGCAGAATTTCTGGCTGGCGGCGCGGGCCGAAGGCGTCGGCGTCGGCTGGGTCAGTATTATCGAGACGGAGGCGCTGAAGCAGCTTCTGTCGATCCCGGAGCATGTCACGCCGATCGCGTATCTTTGCGTCGGCCGCGTCTCGGCCTTCGCGCCGAGGCCGGACCTGGAAGCGCATGGCTGGGGCAAGCGACTGCCGCTACCCGAACTGGTGATGAGCGAGACTTTCCGCGGCGCCGGCGAAGCGCCGCTCAAATCGGCGATCGCAAGGCTCGGTGGCCAGTCAACGCCATGACCAGGCCGTCGATCAAGCGGCCCGGGGCGTATCCCAGCGCGAGCCGCCGCCCAAGGAGCCCATCGCCTTGTCGCGCAGTTCCCTGAATTTGGACGACGCCTCGGCCAGCCGCCGATCCCATTCGGGATTAGGCGTCTGGCCTTCGATGGCTTCGAAATAGACCTGCATCAGGGAGGCGATCGCAAAAGGCTCGATGAAGGCCGCCTTGAAGGCCCAGGCAAAGACGATGGCCAGCACGAAGGCCCAGCCGGCAAGCTGACCCGGCATGACCCAAAGGATGGCAGCAGCGGGCGCCAGCATCAAAAGGAAGATGACGAAGGACACAACCCACATGATCACCGCCAGCCAGACGGCGTTTTTGACCATGTGCTTGCCGTTCTGCGCGTAAAGCACGACGCCTTGCCGCGCCGTCTCGAAAGGCGAGTTCGAATTGATGCGAATGTTGTAGCCGAGGATGATCTCGTCGACATAGGTCAGCGAGATGCGGATCACCGTGTTGATGAAGCTGACCAGCCCGCTGAGGCCCGGAATGGGCAGGAAGGCAGCGATGCCGCCGATCAGGCCGGTGATGGCGCGGATGGCGCCCTTGACCAGCTGGTCGACGACGAAAAGGATGTTGGCCTCGGCGAAACGCTGGGTGACCACTTCCTTGGCATAGGCAATCTGGTTCTGGCCGTCGGGGACGTCGTGGCCGTCGATCAGATGCACCATGACGGCGATATGGCCGGCCTTGAGCACATAGAGGATGTATTCGCGGATCCAGTAGACGGCGATCGAGACGACGCCGAAGCCGACCACGCCGCCCCAGAGCGCAAAGGACGTCGGGCCATCAGGATCAGTCGAGATGTGGCCGACGCCGTAGCCGACGCTGGCGCCCGTGCCGGTCGCCATGATGTAGGCGACCGTGATGCCGAAATAGACGATCATGCGAAAGACGATGAAGGGCCATGTCCGCATCATGATGGACACCGACCTGGCGATGCTGAAGTCCCACATGCCCCGACTCTCCACACCCTAAGAGTTGGCGGTGGAGGATGCGCTCGCCCCATTGATTGTCAATCACGGCAGCGTTGCACCGGCCCGAAACCGGTGCACAACCCGGTGGCTTGGTTACCCAAGCGTGCCCTCAAGGCTTCTTGCGCAAGCCTTCGAGCAGTTGCTTGAATGCCGCGATCGCCTTCTTCGACGTCGCTTCGGGATCCTTCGAATTGGCGATGCGCTGCGCGGCCTGGCTGCTGGCGCCATTGATCAGCCGTGAGGCCGTCTCGGGATCGAGGTCGGCAACGACCACCCCATCTTCCTGCAGCCTCGTCAGATGCCCGGTCATCGAGGCGATACAGGCATTGGCGTTCGGCCATTGCGCCGGATCGCCGAGCACGGCCGGGCCGTCGCGGAACATGATGCGCTGGATCTCCGGCTCCAGCGCCATCTCGATATAGGTGGTGCATTCGTCGACGAAATGCTGCCAGCGGGTCGGCGCTTTCGAAGCCACCTCGTTCACCCGCACGGCCATCTCGCCGTCGATTTCGGCGATCACCGCCTGCAGCAGCCCCTTCTTGTCGCCGAAATGATGGTAGAGCGCGCCGCGCGTGAGGCCGGCCGAGGCGGTGAAATCGTCCATCGAGGCCTCGGCATAGCCGATCGTGCCGAAAGCATGGCGGGCGGCCGCGATCAGCTTGGCGCGTGTCTCGGCGATCATCTCCTTGCGGGGTCTGTGCATGGCGGCTGGCTCTATTCACATACGTCTCGTATGCCAATTGACATACGCCACGTATGAACTATCTGACATTCATACGCAGCGTATGTAGTTGTGCTATGTTAGCTTGTCGAGGAGCAGGATCATGCGAAACCCCTATTCGGACATCTTTCGGGCTCCCGGCACGAAAGGCTTTGCCGCCGCCGCCTTCATCGCCCGGATGCCGATCGCCATGGCGCCGATCGGCATCGTGGCAATGCTGTCGCAGACGCATGGCGAATACTGGCTGGCCGGCGCGGTTTCCGCGACCTATGCGCTGGTCAACGCCTTCCTGTCGCCGCAAGTGTCCCGGCTGGTGGACCGGCGCGGCCAGACGGCGATCGCCGCGCCGATGACGCTCGTCTCGGTGCTTTCCTTCGCGACATTGATCGTCGCGGCCAATCAGCACTGGCCGGTCTGGACCTTGTTCGGGTCGGCGCTGTTTGCCGCCGCCATGCCCAGCATCCCGGCACTCGTCAGGGCGCGATGGACCGAGATCTTTCGCGACCGGCCCGAGCTCAACACGGCATTCGCTTTCGAATCGGCCGCGGATGAACTTGTCTATGTCGCCGGCGCCTCGCTGTCGGTGGGCTTGAGCGCCATGCTGTTTCCCGAAGCCGGCATGGTGGTCAGCACGTTGCTGCTTGCGCTCGGCTCGGCGGCATTCCTGCTGCAGCGCTCGTCTGAGCCGCCTGTCCGCCCAGCCGAACATGGCGCGGCCGGCTCGGCGATCCGCCTGCGGCCGGTCCAGATCATCACTTTCGCGCTGATCTTCGTCGGCGCGACCTTCGCCACCACGGAAGTCACCACCGTTGCAATCACCAAGGAGTTCGGCCAACCGCAAGCGGCGAGCCTTGTCATCGGCGTCTATGCGCTCGGATCCTTCGTGCTCGGCATCATCGTCGGCGCGCTCAGCCTGAAGGCGCCGCTGCAGCGCCAGCTGGCTGCCGCGGTCACCGTGCTTGCGCTCACCACGTTGCCGCTGCTCTTTGCCGACACCGTGCCGACGCTGGCGCTCGCGGTGTTCGTCAGCGGCGTCGCCATCTCGCCGACCTTCATCACCGCCTTCGGCCTGGTCGAGCGCCATGTGCCGCCGGCAATGCTGACCGAAGGCGTCACCTGGGTGACGACCGGCATCGGCATCGGCATGGCGCTCGGCTCCTTCGCCGCCGGCTGGATGGTTGACAATTTCGGTCCGCAGAGCGGGTTCTTTGTGTCCGTCGCGGCGGGCGTGATTGCCCTTGCCACCGTGCTCGCCGGCCAATGCCGGCTGGCGACACCGGGTTGCGACGTGGACAGGGGCGAAGCGGTCATAGCGGCGGAGTGACGGGTTGCTCGGCCGTGCGATCATCATCGTAGACGTTGGCAGTTAGCCGAGACCTACGCGACGTCGTCATCCACGGGCGGAGCGACGCGAAGCGGAGCGCAGACCCGAGGATGACGATTTCGCGGGGGGCTCCGGCCAATCGCCTGCGTCGCGGAGCCTATAGTCAATCAGCAACGCCAGCGGGCTGCCGCCAGGACCTCCGGTGCGCCAATCCTTCGACGGACTACAAAATCTCGGTCTTGGCGATGTGGATGCCAAAGCCCTCGAGACCGACATAGTGGCGCTCGCGCGAGGCGATCAGGTTGATCGAGGAGATGCCTAGATCCTTGAGGATCTGCGCGCCGAGCCCGATCTCGCGCCATTCGTTCTCGCGGCGGCGGGCTTCCTCATGGTCCTCGCGGTCGCCGCTTGTCGGCCGCTTGCGCTCCTGATGGGCGACTCCGACCGAGCCTTCGCGCAGATAGACGATGACGCCGCGCCTGCGCTCGCCCATCGCCTTCATGATGCCGTCGAGCCGATGGCTGGTGCCGAAGACGTCGGTGACAACATCTTCCGAATGCAGGCGCACCGGCACGTCCTCGCCATCGCGGATATCGCCGAAGACGACGGCGACATGGTGCATGGAATCCCAAGGCAGCGTGTAGGTGAAGACCTGAGCCTTGCCGCCGGGCGTGTCGATGTCGGAACAGGCGACGCGCTCGACCAGCGTTTCCTTGCGCTGCCGATAGGCGATGAGGTCGGCGACCGAGACCTGCTTCAGGCCATGTTCTTCGGCGAAGGCCTGCACTTCCGGCCCGCGCTTGACCGTGCCGTCGTCATTCACCAGCTCGGAAATGACGCCGACCGGCGGCAGGCCGGCGAGCTTGCAGAGATCGACCGCGGCCTCGGTATGACCGGATCGCATCAGCACGCCGCCTTCGCGCGCGATCAGCGGGAAGATGTGTCCGGGGCGAACGAAATCCGAAGGCCCGACATTGCCGTTGGCAAGATTGCGCACGGTGAGCGTGCGGTCGTCGGCGGAAATGCCGGTCGTCGTGCCGTGCTTGAAATCGACGCTGACCGTGAAGGCGGTGGTGTGGGCGGAGTCATTGTCCGCCACCATCGGCGAGAGGTTCAGCCGCCTTGCGTCTTCGCGCAGCATCGGCGTGCAGACGATGCCGGAGGTGTTGCGGACGATGAAGGCCATCTTCTCCGGCGTGCAGTGCACGGCGGCGACGATCAGGTCGCCCTCGTTCTCGCGCCCGTCATCGTCCATGACGACGACGATCTCGCCACGCTCGAAGGCACGGATCGCTTCGACGATCTTCTTCTGGTCATATGGCATGGACGCTCGCAAGCTCGCTAGGGAAGTAGGGGAATAGGGCAGTAAGGGAGGAGGGGAAAGGAAAAATTTGCCTGAGCGGGCGAAGGGCGAAACCTATTTCCCCCACTCCCCTACTCCCTACCCGTTTGTCCTCGATGCCGCAGATAATGATCGGCAATCGCACAGGCAACCATGGCCTCGCCGATCGGCACGGCCCGGATGCCGACGCACGGGTCGTGGCGACCCTTGGTCATCACCTCGACATCGTGGCCGTCCTTGTCGATCGACCGGCGCGGAGTCAGGATCGAGGAGGTCGGCTTGACGGCGAAGCGGGCGATGATCGCCTGCCCGGTCGAGATGCCGCCCAGGATGCCACCGGCATTGTTGGACAAAAACACCGGCTTGCCGTCATTGCCCATGCGCATCTCGTCGGCGTTCTGTTCGCCGGTGATGCGGGCCGCCTCGAAACCGTTGCCGATCTCGACGCCCTTGACGGCGTTGATCGACATCAGGCCGGAGGCGATGTCCTGGTCGAGCTTGGCGTAGATCGGCGCGCCGAGCCCCGCCGGCACGCCGTCGGCGACGATCTCGACCACCGCTCCGACCGAGGAGCCGGCCTTGCGGATGCCGTCGAGATAGGCGGCGAACACCGGGACAGATGCAGGATCGGGCGTGAAGAAGGGGTTTTCGGCGTCGCCGACGAAATTCCAGTTCCAGTTGGCGCGGTCTATTCGTTTCTCGCCCATCGAGACCAGCGCGCCGCGCACCACCATGCCCGGCACTACCTTGCGCGCCAGCGCGCCGGCCGCCACTCGGGCTGCCGTCTCGCGCGCCGAGGAGCGGCCGCCGCCGCGATGGTCGCGCAGGCCGTATTTGACGTCATAGGTGTAGTCCGCGTGGCCCGGCCGGTATTGGCGGGCGATCTCGCCATAGTCCTTGGAACGCTGGTCGACATTCTCGATCAGCATCGACACCGGCGTGCCGGTGGTGATCATCGTCTCGCCGTCCTCGTCGAGGATGAAGCCGGACAGGATCTTGACCTCGTCCGGCTCTCGGCGCTGGGTGACGAAGCGCGACTGGCCGGGCCGGCGGCGGTC
>Ga0105238_10008117_pt1 | contig 10497 bp, 8 predicted proteins | sample KBSC34metaG_FD_81526 | JGI IMG/M metagenome (GOLD analysis project Ga0105238, IMG submission 81526) | Corn rhizosphere microbial communities from Kellogg Biological Station, Michigan, USA - KBS C3-4 metaG | ecosystem: Host-associated > Plants > Roots > Rhizosphere > Soil | place: Michigan, USA...
GTGCGACGTTGCGCTTCAAATTGCACATCAACGAACTTGTAGTGATACCCCTGCTCATCGATCTTGCGTACGAGAGGAAGAAGTGCGACGCCTTCGGCATCCGAGGGTCGATCGGTACTTTGCGCGAGTTCGATGGCGCGGGTCCGCACACGGCTCTCGAATTCCTGCGGTTTAATCACATCATCGACGAGCCCCCACTGCTTTGCGCGCTGCCCTTGCACACCCTCTGGCGTGGTGCAGAAGACGTCCGCCAGGTCCCGCCTCACATGGCGTTTATCGATTACCCGTGTAAGCCCTCCCGTTCCTGGAAGCACTCCCAGAAGGGGTACTTCGGGCAGGCTCACTGCGGAGGAGCGGTCGTCCACTAAGAGAATCTCGTCGCACGCCAGAGCTAATTCGTAGCCCCCACCGGCTGTCGATCCATTGCAAGCTGCGACAAACTTGAGCCCGGAATGTGCGCTGGAATCTTCAATTCCATTGCGCGTTTCATTGGTGAACTTGCAAAAGTTCACTTTCCAGGAATGCGTCGACAGACCCAACATGTAGATGTTGGCCCCGGAGCAGAAAACACGAGGCTTCGCACTGGTGATGACCACACAGCCGACTTCCGGATGCTCAAAGCGAATCCGCTGCAAGGCGTCATGCAGTTCAATATCAACCCCCAGATCGTAGGAGTTGAGCTTAAGCTTGTACCCGGGCAGTATCCCGCCGTCTTCCTGAATATCCATGGTAAGAGTCGCAACTCTTCCATCAATGGCAAGCTTCCAATGGCGGTATTGGCGCGGCCCTGTTTGGAAATCAACGAAATCTGAAAAGACGTGCTCCGGCTTCTCGGTAGCAGTTGGCATGTTTCGGTCCCGAGGTATAGAAGTTCGCAACCAACCCCACGCTGATAACACCATATTGCATGCTCGAGGTGGAGTCAACGTGAGAGAAATGCATTATAATGCATTTAGGTTTGAGATCTCGCAAGTCATCCTGGAGGCTCAGCTTAGAACGTAATTGCTGAGAATTTTGCCGCCTGTAGTTTGCCAAACCTATGCTCAAAAAAACGCCTCGATCCCAACTTTCACGCAAGGGCAGCAGAGCGCGCCCGAAACAGAGGCCAAGCGATCCCCTGAAGTTGCTGGCTGAAAGGGTTCGCCAAGCCCGAGCCGGCTGCGGCATGACGCGGAAGATGCTCGCGCGCAACTCTGGCGTCTCCGAGCGATATCTAGCCGAGATCGAGACGGGAAAGGGCAACATTTCGGTCCTCGTCTTGGGGCGACTGGCAACAGCGCTGAACGTTTCTATCGATCGCCTTCTATTGGATGGTGCTGAACCGCCGGGGGAATTCCTTCCAACCGTGGAGTTCTTGCGGCAACTGTCTGCCGAGGATTTGATGGTCGCCCACCGGCTTCTGCTCGACCATTTCGGCGGAATTGATCCTGCCGCGCATCATCGGCGGGTTGCCTTCATCGGCCTCCGTGGCGCCGGCAAATCGACCCTGGGCCGGGCGCTCGCCCAGCGTCTTGAACTGCCGTTCCTTGAACTCGACCAACTCATCGAACAACACACAGGATTGAAGTTAGGCTTGATTTTTGATTTTCATGGGCAGAGTGGGTTTAGAGAATATGAGCGGCAGTGTTTCGAAAAGGTGCTGCAAAGCCATTCGCGATTTGTGATCGCGACCGGGGGGAGTTTGGTGTCGGACCCCCGGACATTTGAACGGCTGTTATCTTCGTGTATCACGGTGTGGGTCAAGGCGTCTCCCGAAGAACACATGCAGCGCGTCATTGATCAGGGCGACATGCGACCAATGGCTAACAATCGCGAGGCAATGGTCGACCTTAAACGCATTCTCGCGGAACGCGAGGTGCTTTACAGCAAAGCGGACATTCAGATTGATACATCTGGGCGCACATTCGAGGAAAGCCTGGAAATGCTTATTCACATGTTACGCGATACTCCCGTAAGGGGACCTTCAAGGGCCTAAGGCTAACCAAATTCATCGCGCCGACTTCCTGTAGGATTGTGTTGAGCCAGACGATGCGTCTCATTTGCGTCACGCCAGGTTTTCTTCTGCTTACTGCCGCCATGTTGCTGACTCCTAACGCCAACTCGCAGGTTCCTCGGACAGATGAACTGCAGGCGGTTCGACCTTGGGGTCAGAACCAAAACGGCATGCATATTTACATCTGGGCAGGTCTTAAGTCCCACTCTGCCGGTCAGCACGACTACCCGCAATTTCTCGCAGATTGGAGCAAGATCCTCACCGAGCATGGTGCTGTGGTCGACGGTGCGCTGCACGCGCCCTCAGCCGCTGACCTCGAGCACACCGATGTCGTCATCATCTATAAGGGAGACGCCGGGTACCTCAGCAAGGAAGAGAAATCGGCGCTGGAAGGATACGTCAAACGAGGCGGAGGATTGGTCAGCTTGCACGATTCGCTATGCGGTCCCGATCCAGCTTATTTCGCAACACTGGTTGGTGGTGGCAAGAAGCACGGCGAAGTCAATTACACCCTCGGCGCGCCGATTCCCTACACGGTTGTCGATCCTAAGGACCCCATCATGAAAGGCATGTCGAATCTCACCATCTTCGACGAAGCTTTTTACAACATGACGTGGGCGCACAATCCCGGAATTCACGTGTTGGCAACAACCAGTATCCCGGGCACCCCAAGTGCGGGCACGCACAAAGGCGAAGTCGTCCCGCAAATTTGGACCTATGAACACGGCGTTGCTGGCGGCCAATCCGGACGTGCATTTGCATGGATGCAGGGACACGAGTACGCCAATTTCGCTAACTATCAAATCCAGCAGATGCTGCTGCGTGGCATCGCCTGGGCGGCTCACAAACCTGTAGACACTCTGGTTGATTATGTGTCACCGCCTGCGCCACCGCAGCCCACCTCGGCACCGCGGTAGCTTCGGGCATTACCGCGCCGTCCATCCTCCGTCGATGAGGATGTCAGTTCCTGTTATGAAGCCTGCATCTTCGGAACATAAATAGCAGGCAAGCGCACCAATCTCCTCCACTTTGCCCCAGCGGCCGAGTGGCAGGTTCGCGAGGAACTGCGTGTTCAACTCCGGATTGTTCATGAGCGATCGATTCATGTCGGTGCCAATCGGCCCCGGGCTGATCCCATTTACCGTAATTCCATCCGCAGCTAGTTCCAGCGCCAAAGCTCTCGTCAGCCCCAGCAACGCGGCCTTTGCGGAACTATAGGCTGCGCGCCCAGCGAGTGAAACATGACTCATGATCGAACTCATGTTCAGAATGCGGCCGTATCCCGTGCCCTTCATTCCCGGCACAAATACACGGCACATCAGAAAGGTGGAGATTAGACTCGCATCCAGCACGCTGCGAAACTCGTCGAGGGTGAAATCCACCAGGTTCTTTCTGAGGTTGATGCCAGCGCTATTGATCAGGATTTGCGGGTTCCCAAATCGACTCCTGACCGCGTCGCCCAACCTTGCCACTTCGTCTTCCCGCGTCACGTCGGCGACATACAACTCTGCCACGGCTCCGTGCGCCGCAAGATTATCTCGCACCGCTTCCATGCGTGCTCGGTCGCGGGCCACTAACGCGATCTGTGCGCCGGCCTCCGCCAGAGATTTCGCCATTGCCTCGCCTAGACCACGGCTTCCGCCGGTAATCACCGCAGTCCGGCCCTTCAAGTCGATTTTCATGGATTCTCTCCAGCGCACGTCATTTGTTCAGGCTCCACGCGTACAAGCTGTCTCCTGCGCCGAATACAACGTACGGCTTCCCGTCCAGCAGGTAGGTGATGATGCCGCCCGATTCATTCGCATTCAGTTCGTGATGCCACAGGATCTCGCCCTTGTCAGCGCTGAAAATGATCAGGTTCTTCTGATCATCACCAGAGATGAGCAGGTTGCTCGCAGTTGTCAGGATGCTCGGCCCGACCGTAGTCGGCGCATTGCTCAGATTCGGATATGCATGCTTCCACACAGCAATTCCCGTGAGCGGATCGATGGCTTGCAACACTCTGACCTCACGCCCGATGCCGGCGCCGGTGCCTCCATAACCCGAAGGATTGTCGCTATCGTCGGTAAGGTAGTAAATCGCCTTCCCCTCCACCGAGTTCACATATGCCAGTCCAGTCTTCGGACTATATGATGGAGCCGGCCAATTCGAGGCGTTTACGATGTTGATGGAGCCGCCCACCGACGGATCCTTGTCGGGGATCGGAATCGGCTCGCCTTGCGCCGACAATCCCGACGAATAATCAAGTGGAACGTACGGCTTCACAACCAGGTACTTGCCCGTGACCCGATCCAGCGTCACAAAAAAACCATTGCGCGCTGCCTGCGCTACCAATCTCTGAGGCTTTCCGTTGACGATGCGATCAAACAGAATCGGAGCAGTGGTGTTGTCAAAGTCGTGTGTATCGTGCGGCGACACCTGGAAGTACCACTTCAGCTTTCCCGTGTCCACATCGAGCGCCACAATCGATTCAGTCCACAGGTTCGCGCCTGATCTTCCTTGGCCAGCAAACACGGGGTTCGTGTTCCCTGTCGGCCAATAAAGAAGATTGAGCTCCGGATCATACGTCCCCGGCATCCACGTCATCCCGCCGCCATGGTCTGACGCTGCCTCGTTGGGCCAGGTCTTCAGCGCGGGATCGCCTTTGCGTGGTGTCGACCACCACGTCCACTGCAGATTTCCCGTGACGGGGTCGAACGAATCTAGAAACCCAGGCATATCCATTGCATCCCCGCCCACTCCCACGATCACGTGGTTCTTCACTATGAGCGGCGCCGAAGTTGAGAAATACTGCTTGCGCGCATCGGCGTAATTCTTTCGCCAGTTCTCTTTGCCGGTGTTGGCGTCGAGAGACACCAGCCAGTTATCCGGCGTTAAAAAGAATGCAGTGCTGTTCCAGATCCCCACGCCGCGTTGTCCCACCAGATGTCCGCCATGATCGACCCAGTCGTAATGCCACAACTCTTTTCCGGTTCGTGCATCCAGCGCCCACACATGATCCGGGATGGTGATGTACAACACGCCATTCACCTGCAACGGTGTGCATTTAATGATCGGGACTGGGGCGCCGCGTTGCGCTCCAACTTCCGTGATCCGGTATACCCACTGTTGCGCGAGCTGTTTTAGATTGTCGGTGGAGATCTGCGTAAGCGTGCTGTAACGCTCGCCAGTGTAATCGCCATTGAACGTGGGCCAGTTGTTGATCGGCGCTTTTCCGATGGCGTTTGGGGCCAGCGATACTTGGGCGCAAAGCGAGGCACCCACAACGCTCGTGACGGCGAGGGCTGCGCAGATGGCCGCAAAGAGCTTCATTTCAGGGTCTCAAAGTAAGCAGTCACGTTGTGCATGTCATCGTTTGCAAGTGTCATCACTATTTCCTGGTGCGCAGCGAGGCGATCGTTGATCTGCACATCCACACCAGGACCGCGATCGATGGTGCGCGTTTTGCCTGACTTGTCCACGAGAGTTATACGAAAATCGCTGATCTCGGTTACCCGCCCCGAGAACCTTTCCTTTGACGTTTTTACGTCAGCCGTTATGCTGCCATCGTGCATCGGCCAGATCCAGTTACGTTGCAGTTGCTCCGGAGAGCGGAACTTGCTTGCGATGTGCGCGAACGTCTCCGTCGTGTGACAGGACATGCAATGGGCCAGTACATACGCTTTGCCTTTTGGTGCATTCCCAACGAGGATGTTCAGCACTTTGTAGGTCCCGCGATTAGCCACATTCTCCACCTGTAAGTGCAGGAATTCGGCGATGTCAGTCAGTTGCTGATCTGACATGGTGGCGAATCCCGGCATTCCTTTTCCCGGACTGCCTTTCTGGAGAAATGGCACCAACCGTTCTCCGTGTTCATCGGTTAGCACCCGATCTGACGTAATCAAGCTCGGTCCCATGGCTCCGCGAGCAGCTTTCCCGTGACACACGGCGCAGTTCTGCGCGAACAACGGCGCCCCTCGTGCGGCCGCGGCCGTGTCCGGCATGAGCCCTAATCCAAGAAATTCGCGCGTTGCAGCGGAGCGCTGCTCCGGAGTCATTTTTTGATAATCCTGCTGCACGCCTTCGTGACCGCCGGTCTGGCGTTCCTGAGTGAAGGCATTCACCGCGGCGCTTCCGGCGAGCAGTGCGGCGCACATCGGCAGAACAACACATCGCAATGTTCTTATCCGGCAAAACGGAGGGTGGTTAGTAAGATCTCTTCTCAATGATGAACCAAGAAATAAGCCTATTGCTTATAGAAGGCCCGAATCTACGTGCGTTTCGCGATACAGACGAGTCTAGGACAGCCGAAATGCTACCAGACCGTGTTCCAACTGGCTGAATCAGTGTCTGTCTTCTTGCCACGGGATGTGCACATCGATGGATAGAGGATCGCCAAAATTCGGAGTACCGTCCGAATTCCAGGTAAAAGGCTGCGCCCTCGGCGAACGATGCCAGCCACAACCCTGTCCGGGCTCGGAATTGGCGTGGTACAGCAACCAGTCGCGACCGTCCGGCGATTTGAAAAATGAATTATGCCCAGTTGCATACACGTGGTGCTCCGGCGACTGTTGAAACACCGGATGTGGAGACTTGGTCCAGGAGTGTGGGTCGAGCAGGTCGGCGCCGGAGACCGCAGTCACCATTCCGAGCGCATAGTTGTCCGTCCAGCAGGCGCTCGCAGAATACGTGAGGAAGATCTTTCCGCCGTGGATAAGGGCCTCAGGTCCCTCATTTACATCGATGTGGGGAGGATTCCCTCCCGCCATCTGCGGCGGCATGTCGCCAACCTTTTCCCAGGGATACTCCGGTGTTGAGATGCGCGTGCGCTTGCTCTCCACAGTCCAAGGGTTGCTCAGTCGCGCAATGTAAATGCTTTGCGTGCCGTTCTCATCGCCTTCCCATCCTGACCAGATCATGTACAACGCGCCATGATCTTCGAATACCGAAGCGTCAATCGCCCATTTGTCCGACGCATCTCTAATCTTGCCTTTCATTTGCCATTCGCCCTGCAAAGGATCGGCGTTCGCGTTTTCCAGAACATAGATCCGATGTGTCTGGTTCGTTTCTGCGTCGCCGGCGAAGTAGATGTACCAGCGGCCGCGTAAAAAGTGGATTTCGGGCGCCCAAATGTCGTGCGAGTACGGGCCGGTGGGAGGTGGTGTCCAAACAACTTTCTGTTCCGCCGATCCCAATTCCGCCATGCTTCGTGTTTTCCAGATCGTCAGGTTCGTGGCAGTAGTGCGCATGAAATAGTAATAGCCGTCTTTGTATTCCACCCAGGGATCGGGACCACTCGGCATCAGCGGATTCACGACGAACTCTTTGGAAGCGGCGAGAGTCGCTTTCGTTTGCAGCGCGAATATCAAGGTGACAATGACGCTAAGAAGACGCAGCGTTCGAAACTTGATCATGATGATTTCTCCCGGAGCCTGGCAATCGGTCAGCGAAAATCAGAGTGAAATCATAGCGCAGTTGTAAATCTTTGAGCAGTCGATCGCACTCAAACCGGCGCAGACCGAGTCCTATTTTCGGCTGGGCGTGCTGCAGCTGGAGGAGAGAGAGCGCGACGCCGCCGAGAGCAACTTTGGAACGTATTGAGCACGAAGAATTGGAGCGGCAAAGGACGGTCCTAAAAGTTCTGGACTCGACATCCGCAAATCCGACGCAGAAATAATCGAACCTCTGCGATTCGAGCCTGCAATTTGATGTCGATTCAATCACCCTCTGCCGCATATCTGTTCGCTCATTAGCGATGATCGCTTAATCCTCAGGTGGGACCATACGCCCGACTGTCTGTCCTTTGACACTCTGTGTGTCGCTTGACACGCTGGTGCTGTTTGAAATGCTCTCAAAACAGCGTGATCCTTTTGGTAACTCAACTGCACGATCGAGTCCGTTTATAATCCGCTGTTCCAGAGAAGCTGAACTTGTTGCGCCATTTCGCACGCCGGTGGGGTCTAGCGCTGGTTTGCTTACTGATCGGATTGGCACTTGCGTTTGCCAGTTACCATCGGGCCCGCAAATCAGGCTTGGTGGTTTCTCCCGGCCGGGATGTGCTCCCCGCCAACGGCTACGCTGAAACCAAACTCAACGTTTCAGCCGAAAAATATAGCCCCACCGCAGTTGTCTGGACTTTTACGTCGGGTCGTGAGCTGGCCGATATCGAAATGAAAGGCCCGGACGTTTATCTGCGTGCCGGCGTGAATCCAGGCTTGGTCACATTGATCGCACGTGCTCCTGGATTTCCACCTGCGCAAACCAAAATACAACTGAATCTTGATCCTACTGATCAATTTGGCGATGGCACACCCGACTTCCTGCGACTGGACAGCCAAGAAGACCGGTCGGCATTCCGCCACTGGTTTGCGTTTCTGGCCGAATCCACATTGTTTCAGCCAGAAAAGGACCGCCCAATCGAGATCAATGATTGTGCGGCGCTGATCCGGTTCGCTTATCGCGAGACACTACGCAGGCATGATGCCTCATGGGCGATCCAATGGCATTTGAATCAACTGCCAGGTTCTCAATCGGTGAAGAAGTACACATACCCGCACACAGCTCTATTCCTGAAATGACCGGCCTTGCTCAACTGTGGACGCGAACACCTTGATGAGTGCGGGCAACTAGTAGTTCCGGGGAGGTCCGGTTTCAGCGCACTAAGGACACGCTCATGCTGGAAATATGTTTATCGTTTTGCCCCGGAAGATAAACCCCAACGGCGAAACATCTCTTCCTGGGTTTTCCGGCTGGCGAGTTTGTGCAGCATGGTGCGGCGCCGGCGCGGGGAGAGTGGATCGTCATATAAAGAGGACCGCGCCTCACCCAGCCAGCGCAGCCAGTTCTCCCATTCTGGGCCGAATTCACGCTCCAGTTCCTCACGAAGCCGCTTGGCGAGAGCTCCTGAGTGTCCAGCTGTAGAGATTGCAATCTGTAGCGGTCCGCGTTTCACGACTGCTGGGTAATAGAAATTGCAGTGTGCTCCATCGCGTACAACGTTACATAAAACTCCGCGTTGCTGAGCTTGTTCAAAGACGGCCTGGTTCGTCGCCTTTGATGACGTCGCGACAACGCACAGGAAAATACCGTCCAAATCTCGGCTTTCATACCGTCGTTGAAGCCAGACTACTTTTTGCGCCTGTGCTAGTCTCTGGATCTTCGGTGTCGCATTTGGAGCAACCACGGTGACCGATGCTCCGCACGCCAGGAGCGTCGGGATTTTCTCTTCCATGGTTTTTCCTGCACCGACTACCAGAGATCTCTGCTGCGCGAGCTTGAGGAACACAGGGAACAGCTCCTTCTTCTCCGCCGAAATCCGCGACCGTACGCTACTCAAGCTTGTTCCTCCAATGGCGTTGGTTGTTGCTATTAGTACAGAAAATCGGTAGCCACCCAATTCAAAAAAACGATGAGGTGCATTTAGGAATTTGACGTGCCCACGGCGCCCGATCGAGTTCGATACGCAAAATCAAAGAAATAGCGACTGGGTTTCCGATTATCGCCGGCAAAAGAATTTTTAATTTCCAATGCTTTTTTGACTCCGCTACAAGTGAGTCAGAAGACGCGGCGAACCTGCTCACTGGATTACCTAGTGCCAGTCGCGAGTTTTCCCGTCAGCCAGTTCTCCCGTGCGGAGTTGGCACCCCGCCTCCCTGTTCGAGGCCCGAACCCAGAAGTTGGAAGTCCTCCGGATACCGGGCCGTATCCAGCAAGAAGCTCAGTTACATAGCAAGGTGAGTGGTGTCCACCTGCTTTTGTTGAAGATCGGGCATCAGGTCATCTCAACGTGGGATCAGTGTCTCTCGAACGGCCGGAGGAATATGAGTTCGTTGCCACTCATTGAGCGTGCGCGGGAAGATGGCTTTACTTTCGTGATGAGCGCCTCGGCTGTCGCCGAAGAGCAGCTATATCAAATTGCAACCACCGCACCCGCGCCACGCATACCGCAACGCGATCTTCAACCGGGCGAGCAGTACCGTTTTCACTTCGATATGACGCAGTGCATCGGTTGCAAGTGCTGCGTGGTGGCCTGCAACGAGCAAAATGGAAACCCGGCCAACATCAATTGGCGCCGCGTCGGCGAGATTGAGGGCGGTTTCTATCCAAATACGCAACGCCTTCACATTTCGATGGGCTGCAACCATTGCCTTGAGCCTTCATGCCTGATCGGCTGCCCGGTCGAGGCATATAAGAAGGATCCCGTTACTGGCATCGTGCAGCATAACCCCGAAACCTGCATCGGCTGCCAGTACTGCACGTGGAATTGCTCTTACGGCGTGCCACAGTACAACGCTGAGCGCGGTGTAGTTGGCAAATGCGACATGTGCTACGGGCGCCTGACAGACGGCCGCGAACCCGCCTGTGTGAACGCATGCCCTGAAGGCGCGATCCGCATAGAGATTGTCAACATCGAGCAGTGGAGGCGCGAGTATGCCGAGAATGCAAACGCTCCCGGGCTTCCTTCTGCCGACGACAGCATTTCCACCACTCGCATCACTCTGCCCGAGCACATGCCTCCCGACACA
>Ga0105238_10008120_pt1 | contig 10496 bp, 6 predicted proteins | sample KBSC34metaG_FD_81526 | JGI IMG/M metagenome (GOLD analysis project Ga0105238, IMG submission 81526) | Corn rhizosphere microbial communities from Kellogg Biological Station, Michigan, USA - KBS C3-4 metaG | ecosystem: Host-associated > Plants > Roots > Rhizosphere > Soil | place: Michigan, USA...
CGCGGTCTCGATCGCGATCCCGCCGATCCGCGTGCTGGCGTCCCTGTCGCGGGCTCGGGTGCCCGGGCGCGTGCCCTGCGGCAACATCTCGCCCCACCGCGGGTCCTCCCACGGTGGCGCCGACGAATCTTCATCAACACCGCCGGCGGCGGCCGACAGGTCGACGAGCGCCTCGTCCGGCCGGTCCGCCTCGAGGAACGGATTGCGCTGCAGCGTGTCGTTGAGCGTCTGGATGAAATCGGCGGAGGACATCTGCAACAGCCTCACGGCCTGTTGGAGACGCGGCGACAGCCTCTGGTGCTGGCTGTGGACGGGCTGGAGCGCGAGGCCTGACATGTACTGCTTCCTGACGACACGGGCGTTCGAACGCCCCCCGTTGCAACACGCGTGCCGATCCTCGGCGCAGGCCCTTCCTTGGCAGGCACCGAAGCGTGTCTTGCTGAATCGGTCAGTCTTGCCGCAAGAACTGCCGCTCTGGTCGTGCTTCCATGGCCTCGCGACTCGCCTCACGCGAGTCGGCTGACTGCCGGAATCGGCGGCGTCTTACCTTCCCCCGAGATACCCGCTGATGTCGGTCGAGTGAAGACGGGCGCACGATTCCTTTGCCTGCCCGAGGCTTCCAGGGTCTCGGCGGCTTCACCACTGATGGAACTTCATATGACAACGACGACTTATGCTTATGCGGCCGGTGACGTCATCTCGTCGGACCGCGTCGAGGGCACCAAGGTCTACAACCAGTCCGGCGAGAAGCTTGGCAGCATCGACGATCTGATGATCGACAAGCGCAGCGGACAGGTCCGTTACGCGGTGCTCGAATTCGGCGGCTTCCTCGGCATGGGCAGCGACCGCTACCCGATTCCGTGGAGCATGCTCAAGTACGACACCACCCAGGAAGGCTATGTCGTGCCGCTGACCAAGGCCCAGCTGGAAGGTGCGCCCCGCTATCCGGAATCGGAAGTGCCTTCGTACGATCCGGACTACGGCCGCAACGTCAACAGCTACTACGGCGTCGGCTGGTAGACACGGCGTGACAGTCCCTGCCGCCGCTCAACGGCCCATCAGCCCCAGCCGATCGATCTCGGCCTTCAAATGATCCAGCGTCAAGGGCTTCCCCAGATGCGCATTGAAGCCGGCTTCCAGCGCGCGTTGCCGATCGGCCTCGCGCGCATCCCCGAGACCGCGACGGCCGTGAGATGGTTCCACCAGCTGCTTGACGACCGCCAGCCCGATGCCAAGGCCGGTCTTCTTGCGGCGCGTACCGAAATAGACCTGCCGAAAGATCTCGAACACCTGGTCGAGATGGTTCGCCTCGAGTCCGATGCCGGTGTCGCTGACCTCCAGCCGTGCCCAGGTGTCATCGCGCGACAAGGAGATCCGGATGCTGCCCCTCTCCGGCGTGAACTTGATCGCGTTGGTGACGAGGTTCCAGACGATCTGCTCGATCCGCACGATATCGGCCGACACGGCCAGACGTTCGCCGAGACTCACATGCAGACTCAGCCCCTTCGCGGCGACATCATTCTCGACGGCGGAAGCGATGCGCTCGATCACCTCGTTCAGCACCACCTGCACCCGACCCAGCACGACCTTGCCGGTGTTGACGCGCGACAGATCGAGCAGGTCGTCGATCATCTGCGCCTGGCTCGCCGCCGCCGACGCAATGGCTTGCGCAGCCTTGGTCACCACCGGCGCATTGCGCGCCTGGGGCAGGCGCATCAGCAATTGTGCGTTCATGTGGATGACGTTCAACGGGTTCTTGAGTTCATGCGACATCACCGCGAGAAACTCATCCTTCTGCGCATTCGACTCTTCCAACCGGTTGCGCACCGCTCGCTCCTGGCTGAGCGCCGAATCGCGGTGCCTGTCTTGCAACTTCGCTTGAGTGAAGTCGCGCGCGATCTTGGCGTAGCCGGTCAAGCCCCCGTCGACCAGCGGCGTCATGCGCCGGCCGGACGCTGATGCCGAGGAAATGGGTCCCGCCGTTCACCTGCAGGCGCACTCTTGGCGCCTCGACGCTTCGGCCCGTCTCGGCGGCGCGCGACAGGGCGGTCCGCAGCTCGATCCGGATCTCCGGACGTGCCAGCTCCAGCAGCTTGTTCGACGGGGCGCCTTCCGGCAAGCGCAGCAGATGCGCGGCACGGGCGCTGACGTGCAACAGGGTGTCGTCTCTATCGACGAGCAGGGTGGGCGGACCGAAGCCGGCGAGCACACGCTCATGCAGCAGTTCGAGCGGTGGCTTGGGCGGGTCGGCCGGTCGCGTCGCGACGGCCGCGGGTGCGACAGGCGGCAGCAAACCGGCAATGGGCGGCAATGGGCGCTGGGCCGATGCCGGTGGCGTCGAGCGATAAAGACGGTGGGCCTTGTCCATGGCGCTGAACAGCCCTTCGACGGCATCGGCGCTTTCCGAACTGCCGAGGAACAGGAGCCCTTCCGGCTTCAGCGCAAAGTGGAAGCTGCGCAGCAACTGGATCTGCGCCTGCCGGTCGAGATAGATCAGCAGATTGCGGCAGCAAATCAGGTCCATGCGCGTGAACGGCGGATCGCTCAGCACGTTGTGCACCGAGAAGATGACAGTGTCGCGCACGCTCTTGGCGATGCGATAGCCCGGGACCTCGGCGGTGAAAGTGCCGCCGCAGCCGGCTGGGCGAGACATCGGTGGCGATCGACGACGGATAGGCGCCGGTGCGAGCAACAGCGATCGCGCGCTGATCGATGTCGGAAGCGAACACTTGGGTCAGCCAGCCTCGGGGACCCAACACTTCGTGCAGCAGCATGGCGATCGAATAGGCTTCTTCGCCGGTCGCACAACCTGCGACCCAGGCGCGGAACGGCTCGCCGTTGGGTCGATGTCCGACCGCGCGTTCGAGGCAACGCTCCAGCGCCGCAAACGCCGCCCGATCCCGAAAGAAGTTGGTGACGCTGATCAGCATGTCCTGCAGCAGCGCGGGCGTCTCCATGGGATGGTTTTCGAGAAAGCGCCGGTAGGCCGGCAGGTCGGGCACTGCGTTCACCTGCATGCGGCGCTCGAGCCGCCGCAGCACGGTCGCACGCTTGTAGTGGGCGAAGTCGTGCCCGGTGCGCTCGCGCAGCAACGCCTTGATCGAGAGTAGCGCCTCTTCGGCCAGGTGCGATGTAACGGCGGCCGAAGCCTCGGCATCGAGATCGGCGGGCGGCTCTGGGAGTGCGAGTTGCCGCGCGTTGCGCCACATCTCGATCAGCTTCTGCGGCATCTCGGCCACCGGGTCCCATCGGTGCCCGGGCCCGACAGCACCACGCAGAAGCCGCGCTCGGGGTGAGCTTGCGCGAGACTGCGAAAGAATACGTCGATCGCGGTGTGGCGCATTTCGGTCTGCACCAGATCACTCACACGCAAATAGCCGTCGCTCATCGAGAGCCGCTTCGACGGCGAGATGACATAGACATGATCGGCCTTGACTGGCTGCGCGTCACTCACGGCGAGCACGGGCATCGTCGTCACCCGCCTAGACCGTTCGCCGGCGAGGCATCCGCACGGCGGTATGCGAAGCCTAGCGCATCCATCGGGGCCGAGGGCCGAATCGCGGCCTTTGTGCGGCTTCGCCGACCGGGGGCGGGAGGCGCTCTGCTGGCCAAGCGCCGTTGGCTGGTCCATGATGTCAGCTGGATCTCGTTGCCAAGGAGCAGCGCAGGCTTGCTGCTGCATGCACTCGCCATGAAGGCATCGTCGCTCACACCCTTCGCTGACGCGTGGATCGGGCACTTGCTGGCGTCCGGCGTCGACCACGCGATTGTCTTTCTGTCGCCGGAAGGCATCATCGAAGGATGGTACGGCGCCGCCGAGCGACTCTTCGGCCACAGTGCAACCGATGTGCTGGGTCAAGCGTTCTCCATCCTCTTCACTCCGCAGGACGTGGCGCTCGGCATAGATCGACAGGAAATCGCACTGGCCCGGGCGGCCGGTCGCTCGGAGCATGACCGCTGGCACCTGCGCCGCAATGGCCAGCTCGTCTGGACGAGCGGCGTCGTCACCGCACTGTGCGCGGAGGACGGCCGTGTTGTCGGCCTGTGCAAGATCGTGCGCGATCGTACCGACCAGCGCGCCCAGGTCGAGTTGCTGGAGCATCGCGTGAGCGCGAGAGATGCCGAGCTCGGGCGCCTCAAGACTTTGCTCGCGTCGACGGTCCACGAACTTCGCAATCCGCTGGGGCCGATCGGCATGGCGCTCGATCTGCTGAAGCGCGAGTTGCCGGCAGAGACGAGGCGGCGTGCGATCACGGCGCTCGACAAGCAGCTGGCTCTGCTGACGGCGCTCGTCGAAGGTCTGTCCCAAGGTATCGAACCGACGGCAGCGGAAGTCCGCATCCAGCACGAACGTGTCAACTTGAATGACGCACTGCGCCTGCTCGTCGACGATCAGGAGCCTCAGGCGACAGCGGCGCAGGTCCAACTGCTGCTGGTCCTGCCATCGGCAGATGTTCACGTGCACGCCGATCCGAGGCGGCTGCACCAAATGTTGCTGAACCTGATCGGGAATGCGCTGAAGTACACGCCCGCGGGCGGTCACGTGCATGTCAGCGCGACGATCGAGGCCGACATGGCGGTCACACGCATCGAGGACGACGGCGTCGGCATCGCGCCCGATCTGCTGCCGCACATCTTCGAACTCTTCACGCGAGAACGGCGCGATCCCCACATCCGGGGACTTGGGCTTGCCGCGGTGCAGCAGCTGGCTGAGCTGCATGGCGGCAGCGTCGAAGTGCGCAGCCCCGGCCCAGGCCAAGGCAGCATCTTCGGGCTGAGATTGCCGCTGGCACCAAGCGAAGCACTGCCCGGACCCTGAACGTCGCCGCCGTCACCTTTGCGGAGCCCGCGCGAGCACCTGCGCCAACCGATCGACATCCACCGGTTTCACGAGGTGTTCGTCGAACCCCGCCCCCAGCGCGCGTCGGCGGTCGCTCTCCTGGCCGTAACCCGTGAGCGCCACCAGCATCGCACGCGCTCCGGCCGAGGTGGCTCGCATCCTGCGTGCCACCTCGTACCCGTCCATCTCCGGCAGGCCGATATCGAGCAGCACCACGTCCGGCGAGATCTCGGGCAGGCGCTCGAGGGCTGCCGACGGACGATGCGCCATCGCCACTTCGTGCCCATCCACCTCGAGCAGCATGGCCAGCGACACGGCGGCGTCCTCGTTGTCGTCGACGATGAAGACGCGCCGTGGCCGCACCTCGACGGGAGACTCCCGTCCTGCCGCCGATGGCGTCGGCACTGCGATCGGCAAGCGGATCTCGAACGTGGCTCCGCGTCCCGGCCCGGCACTGGAAGCGTCGACCTCGCCCTCGTGCAGCTCCACGAGGCGCCTGACCAAGGACAGGCCGATGCCCAGCCCGCCATCGGCTCGATCGAGCGTGCGGTCGCTCTGCACGAAGAGGTCGAAGACCTGAGGCAGCAAGTCCGCGCCGATCCCGGCTCCATTGTCGGCAACGCGCAGCCAGGCGCGTCCGCCGCGTTCGCCTGAATCGATGCGGATCTCGCCCTCCGGCGGGGTGTACTTGGCCGCATTGGTCAACAGGTTGACGACGCACTGCACGAGGCGCGCTCGGTCACCCAGGACGCGCGGATAGCCAGCGGCCGTGACAACCAGGCTATGACGCTTCTGCTCGATCTGCGGGCCGACCATCTCGACGGCCTGCGCGATGATCTCCGCCAGCGGCAACTCGCGCCGGTCGAGCTGGATGCGGTTCATCGTGATGCGGGACACCTCGAGCAGATCGTCCACCAGCCGGGTCAGCAGCCGTGCCTGGCGCTGCAGGACGCCGGTCACCTGCTGCACGCGCTCCCCGCCATCGTCGATGCGGGCCAGCAGATCGCCTGCGGAGCGGATCGACGCGAGCGGGTTGCGCAGTTCGTGCGCCAACATCGCGAGGAATTCATCCTTTTGCCGATCGGAAGCCTCCAGCCGGATGCGCGCCTGCACATGCGACGAAATGTCGCGGAAATAACAGACGACGCCGCGTCCGCCGTCGGGCAGCGGCAGGCGGTGGATGCGCCATTCGTAGTATTCGACGACACCGCGGTCGCGCCGTGGTTCGACGCGCTCGCGCTCGACATATGCCTCGCCGCTCTCGAGCGTGTGACGGAAACGCTGAACAACTTCGTCCGCGAACGGTGGGTTCCACATCCTGCGCATCAGCTCGCCGAAATCACAGCCGAGCGTGGCCATCGGCTCGAACACCGGTTGCGCGCTCGGGTTCATCTCGATGATGCGCAACTCGGCATCGACAAGAAAGACGCCGATCGGCGCCTCGTTCAACAAGGCCTCGAACTGCGCCGTGCGCCGCTGCAATGCCTGCAGGACACGTTCCCGTTCGGCGCGTTGCTGTGAACGCTCGAGCACCGCGCCGATGCGCGCGAGCAGTTCACGCGGCGAGAACGGTTTCACGAGGTAGTCATCGACACCGGCATCCAGGCCTTCGATCCGCGCTTCCTCGCCGGCGCGAGCAGAGAGCAGAACCACCGGCAGCGACTTCAGGCACGCGTCGGCACGCACCGCCTTGACGAGGCCGAAGCCGTCGAGCCTCGGCATCATCACGTCGGCGACAAGAAGGTCCGGTCGCCGTCGGCGCACCTCGGCCAAGGCCTCTTCGCCGTTCGCAACCGCCTCGACCGCATAGTTGCCGCCGAGCAACCGGTGCAGATAGGCGCGCATGTCCGCGTTGTCGTCGGCGAGCACGATGTGCGCCCCATAGGTCTCGGCAAATCGTGGATCGGCCCGAGGGGCATCGCCGGCCCCGATGTCGGTCAGCGACGCCATCGCCTCTGCCCCCGATCCGGACCAGCTCAGCGCTTCCTGGACATAGGCCTGCGCTTCGGCAATCGGCGACGGCTTCGCAGCGCGCTCGTGGACCCGATCGGCGGGCAGGTGGCCGCGGCCATACGGCAGCTGCACGGTGAAGCGGGTGCCGACGCCCGGCTCGCTCGAGGCCGCGACCTCTCCGCCGTGCATGCGCACCAGTTCCTGCACCAGCGCGAGGCCAATGCCCGAGCCTTCCTGGGTGCGTCCCGAAACGCCTTCGATCCGGTGGAAGCGCTCGAACAGCCGCGGCATCTCCGCCGCGGGCACGCCGATGCCGGTATCGGCCACTTCGAGCTCGACCCCATGCCCTGCGGTGGCAAGGCGCAGTGTGATCGCGCCGTCGAACGTGAACTTGAAGGCGTTCGACAGCAGGTTCAGCACGATCTTTTCCCACATGTCGCGATCGACGTAGACCGGCTGCGGCAGGGCCGGGCACTCGACGCGATAGTCGAGCCCGGCCTGCTCGATCGCGGAGCGAAAGCTGCTGGCCAGGTCGCGCGTCAGGACGGCGAGGTCCACCGGCTCGAAGGTCGCTTGCACCCGGCCGGCCTCGATGCGCGCGAACTCGAGCAGCGAGTTGACGAGCTTTTGCAGTCGCTGCGCATTGCGCCGCGTCAGTTGCAGCAAGCGTTGCCGCGCCGGATCGCCCTCGGTCGCGAGCAGTTCGTCGATGGGCGAGGCGATCAGCGTCAGCGGCGTGCGCAGCTCGTGGCTGATGTTCGCAAAGAAGGTGGTCTTCGCCCGATCCAACTCGGCGAGTTGCTCGACACGCAATCGCTCCTCTTCGAACGCGCGCGCGCCGGCGATGGAATTCCCGACCTGGATCGCGACGAGGGCGAGAAAGCGCTCGTATTCGCCGTCCAGCGTCAGCCGCGGGCTGAGCCCCGCGACGAGCCACCCCGCGAGCTCCTGTGCCTGGCCCTGCCGCGCGATCGGCAGCACCATCGCGCGGCTCACCGGCTCGGGCCATGGCGCGCATGCGGCGGGCAATACGCCGCGCCATGCGACAACGACGGTCGGCCGCATGTCACCGGGCGCGGTGACGTTCGACCAGCCGGCTGCCTCGGGCTCGAGATACGGCGGCAAGCCGCCGGGCTCGAGCCCGGCACACGCGACCAGCCGGCCGCGAACGCCGGGATCGTCGAGCAGATAGATCAGCGCGAACGGCAGGTCGAGTCCGGACTGCCCGAGGACCTGCATCGCCAGGGTGCAGGTCTCGGCGACGGTACGTGCGTTCAGCGTGTCGCCCGACAGCGCGGCGAGTGTCGCGAGCCGCCGCTCGGCGAGCCTGCGCGGCGTGTCTTCCGTGACCACGCAGAGCATGCCTTCGATCCCCCCGCTGTCCCCGCGCACGGGGCTGTAGGAGAAGGTGTGATAAGTCTCTTCCTTGTAGCCGCTGCGTTCCAGATACAGCAGCAGCCCCTCGTCCCAGGTCGCTTCGCCGGTCCGCAGCACGCGATCGATGCGCGGACCGATGTCGGGCCAGATCTCGGCCCAGACCCGGCTCGCCGGCGCGCCGATGAAGTCATGCTTGATACCCAGCGTCGGACGGTAAGCATCATTGCAGAAGAAGGTGAGCTGAGGCCCCCAAGCCATCCACATCGCATAGCGCGAATCCAGCATCAGCCGCACCACGGTGCGCAGGCTGTGCGACCACCCCGACATCGGTCCCAGCGGCGTTCCCGACCAGTCCAGCGACTCGATGATGGCGGCCATCGGCAGCACCGCGTCCGCCGCAGCGCGAGGATCCGGTTCGTCGGCGGCCCGCTGCTTCATTGCCTCTGTCCCTCCGCACCGCCACCCGGCCGGTGCCTGCATTGCCATCAATGCCGCGCTGTCGTCTCGACCTCCGCCATCCGTCCGGCCCTATTGCGCCTGAGCGTGCTCTCCCGGCGCCTCGTCCGCATAGCTCTTCAGGCGGTTGTAGAGCGTTTTCAGGCTCACGCCCAAGACCGCAGCCGTGCGCTCCTTGTGCCGTCCGTAGTGCTCCAGGGTTGCCTCGATGACAAGGCGCTCGACGTCGGCCATCGAGCTGCCGATCGGGATCGTGACCGACGGCATCTTCGGATCGTCCGCAGGCAGCATGCGCGCATGCACGAGGCTGGGCGCATTGGTCGGCAGCCACTCGTCGGTGATCGTGTCTCCGTCGGCCATCACATAGGCGCGCTGGATCACGTTGCGCAGTTCCCGCACGTTGCCGGGCCAGCGATAGGCGGCCAGCTTGGCGAGCGCCTGCGGCGAAAGATGCTTGACGCGGCCCTCGCGCTCGCACAGCGTCGCGAGGAAGTGCTCGGAGAGCAGGTCGATGTCGTCGGTCCGGGCACGCAGCGGCGGCATCTCGATCGGAAACACGTTCAGCCGATAGAACAGATCCTCGCGCAGTTGCCCTGAGGCCACCGCGAGGTCGGCCGAGCGATTGGTCGCCGCAATGATGCGCACGTCCGCGACCTGGCTCTGAGTCGAGCCCACGCGCATGAACGTGCCCATCTCCAACACGCGCAACAGCTTGACCTGGAGCTCCATCGGCATCTCGGTGATCTCGTCGAGAAAGAGCGTGCCGCCGTTCGCGCGTTCGAAGAAGCCTCGATGCTGCCTTTCCGCGCCGGTGAAGCTGCCTTTCTCGTGACCGAAGATTTCGCTCTCGATGAGGTGGGGCGAGATGGCACCGCAGTTGACGGCGAGGAACGGCTGATTGCGTCGTCGGCTCAGGTCATGCAGCGTGCGTGCGACGAGTTCCTTGCCGGTACCGCTCTCGCCGCTGACGAAGACCGAGACCGCGGTGCCGGCGACGCGGGACAGCTGGCCGTAGACGCGCTGCATCGCCGAGGAACGTCCCCACAGGTGGCCGAAATGTCCGCCGCGCCGCCAGGCCGCGTCGAGGCCTGCGATGTCGGCCCGGATTTGGGCCGGCTGCATCATGCGCGACAGCACGCCTTCGAGCTGCTTTTCGCGCACCGGCTTCACGAGGTAGTCCGCCGCGCCGAGCCTCAGCGCCCGGATCGACGTCTCGATGCTGGCGTGACCCGTGATCAGCACGACCTCGGCGTGCTCGCGCAAGCTGCCCTCCTCGAGCAGGGTGAAGCCGTTGCCGTCGGGCAGGTGCAGGTCGAGCAGCACGAGCCCCGGCCGCTGCAGCGCGATCTGCCGACGCGATGCTTCGAGGCTGCCGGCGGTCGCTACCGTAAAACCGCGCGCGGCCACGAGCGCGGCCATCATCTCCGCGGCATCCGCGTCGTCTTCGACGATCAGGACATGACCCATGTGTTCCCCTGGCCCTGTGCATCCGGCCAACCCATCAAGCATAGGCGACGGCGGGGCCATGCCGGTCACTCTGGGGCGGCTTCGCAGCGCAGCATGTACGCATGCCGAAACACCTCGGGACTTCCGCGAAGCATGCCTGTCGCCGCCCGCGCCGAGGGCATGTCAGCGATGTCCTACACGCGGTGAGACGACCGGCAGGCCGGGACCCCCGAGGACTCAAGAAGGCATCAGGAGCGCCGCAAGGGAGCGTGGTTCCGGCGAGCCGTCACAGACCTCGTCATAGCCGGCCTGCATCGCAAGCCGCCGCCAGGGCTCGCCCGCATGAGGACAGATCGCCAGCATGCGCCCGGCGTACCCGGCCGCCCGGCTGCTGCGCGACAGCGCAAAGGCCGCGTCGCCAGCC
>Ga0105238_10008122_pt1 | contig 10496 bp, 8 predicted proteins | sample KBSC34metaG_FD_81526 | JGI IMG/M metagenome (GOLD analysis project Ga0105238, IMG submission 81526) | Corn rhizosphere microbial communities from Kellogg Biological Station, Michigan, USA - KBS C3-4 metaG | ecosystem: Host-associated > Plants > Roots > Rhizosphere > Soil | place: Michigan, USA...
ACTCAACGGCACATCCAACGCCGGAACCGCGATCATCGCTGCGGGCAATCTGTTCGGCTCGAATCCGAGCCAGCAATACCAGGCACCGGACGCGAACCTCACGGCCATGAATCCGGCGAGCATCGCCAACGTGGGCGGCAGTCAGCCGCACCAAAACATGCAGCCGTTTCTGGTGCTGAATTTCAGCATCGCGCTGCAAGGCATATTCCCGAGCCAGACCTGACAGGGAGACGACGACATGGCACAACCATACGTGGGTGAGATCCGCATGTTCGCCGGCAACTTCGCCCCGGCGGGCTGGATGTTCTGCGAAGGGCAGTTGTTGCCGATCTCGGAAAACGAAACGTTGTTCAATTTGATCGGCACCACGTACGGCGGCGACGGTCAGTCGACGTTTGCGTTGCCGGATCTTCGCGGCCGCGTTCCGCTGCATTTCGGCACTCAAGGCGGCAATACGTTGCAGCTCGCCGAAACCGGCGGCGTGGAAACCGTAACGCTGACCGTGTCACAGATTCCGCAGCATTCGCATCCGCTGCTTGCCACCACGACGCTCGCGACCCAGCAGAACGTCGCCGGCAACGTGCTCGCGGAAGCGACGCTGTTCAATCCTTACATCAATGCCAACCCGACCGCACCCATGGCGCCGCAGGCTGTCGGATCGACTGGCGGCAGTCAGCCGCACGACAATTTCCAGCCTTACCTTTGCGTGGATTTCATCATCTCGCTGTTCGGCATTTTCCCGTCGCCGACCTGACCTGGAGAACACCCAATGGATCCGTTCGTTGCTGAAATCCGCATCTTCCCGTTCAACTTCGCACCAAAAGGCTGGGCCTTCTGCGACGGTCAGATTTTGCCGCTGTCGCAAAACACCGCGCTGTTCTCGTTGCTCGGCACGACCTATGGTGGCAATGGCCAATCGAATTTCGCATTGCCGAACATGCAGGGCAATGCGCCGATGCATCCAGGACAAGGACCGGGGCTCTCTCTGCACGACTTGGGCGAAACCGGCGGTTCACAGACCGTGTCGCTGCTCGAATCGGAGATCCCTTCGCACAACCACAACTGGATGGCATCCGGAACCGTGGGCACCAAGCCTTCGCCAACTGGCAATGCGGTAGCGCGCGTAACGGGCGCGACCCCGTATCTGCCGCCGGCGGGCGCGCCACTGGCGCAGTTCGCTGGGCAAGCGCTCGCCCCAGCAGGCGGAGACCAGCCACACAACAACATGCAGCCGTACCTGACCTTGAATTTCTGCATCGCGCTGCAAGGCGTATTTCCACCACGAACTTGACGGTTCGGCACGGTGGGTGAACCGTGCAATAATGACGCTTCAGGGGGTGTCACATGAATAGTTCCGATAGCGGTTCACGTATTTTCGTTGCCAAATCCACCTCGCGCCGCGAGCTGTTGAAAGCAGCCGCCGCCGGCGCGGGATTGAGCCTGATTCCCGGCGCGCACGCTCTGGCGGCTGCCACGGCAGCCACGACCAGATTGCCAGCGCCAGTGTTGAGCCTGGGCTATCACGCGCCGGGGGGCAAGGGATTGGTCGATGCCTACTCCGTTGCTTCGGCACGTGGCTCGTACCAGTTGAGTGTGATCGGTGCCGGCGTGCAGTCGCCGTTTGCGCTGGCCGCGCAATACTCGTCGATTGCCGAGCATCGCTTCTGGCAGGCCTGGACCGAGCAGGGCATGCTGCAGCGTTCCTCGCCGATTACGATTCGTTGGGCCAGCACGGGCGGCGCTCTGATCGTCAACGTCAAGCATCCGACCGGCACACTCACCACGGATATCGCGGCGCGTCCCGGCATCTATGTTCTCACCATGACGCCGTCCAACCAGGCCGTGCTGCCGTGGAGCAGCTATGCGCTGGCGATGAATTCGGGTGGCGAAAGCATGAAACTGGTGCCGGCTGGCTCCAGGAACGATGTCGCGCTGAATTACGCCGTGTTTGAGGTAGACCGCGTCTGAGCGGAGCGGCGCAGCAGCGGTTCGGCGCCGCGTCGCGCGACGACGGGCTGACGCTGCGCCCGATCACTGATGCCGATCAGGCGTTCCTGCGCGCGCTATATGCCGATGTGCGCGCCGAGGAAATGGCACCGGTGCCGTGGCCGGAAGAAGCAAAACTCGCTTTTCTCGCCGAACAGTCCGACCTGCAGCACCGCCACTACGTCGCCAACTATCCCGGCGCCGACCTCCTGCTGATCGAAAGCAATGCGATTCCTGTTGGACGTATATACGTCTATCGATCGAAAAACGAAATCCGCCTGATGGATATCGCGCTGGTGCCGGACTGGCGCAATCGCGGCATTGGCACGCGCCTGTTGCGCGAACTGATGGCGGAGGCGCGTGACTCGGGTAGTGGCATTACGCTGCATGTCGAGCCGGCCAATCCGGCGCAGCGCATGTACCAGCGTCTGGGTTTCACGCTGATCGAGCAGCGCGGCGTGTACGATTTTCTCGGCTGGAATCCGGCCGGATCCGACGCCAGTTGAAAACAATCGAGAGTTCGTCATTCCCGCTTGCGCGGGAATGACGGCAGCCTTCGAGCTTTCAAGTCGCTAGTTGAAAATCACCTCGTAGCAAAAGCTCTCGCCATCCGGGCCGATCGGCACCGCGAACAGCTCGATTTCGCCGAGCTGCGGGTGCGTCACGCGGAACAAGCCCTGCGGCAACCGCCAGGCAGGCGGCGCGGCCAGCACCAGATGAAAGGGTTCAGTGGCGCGTGGCGATGGGCTCTTGATCAGCGACGCTTCCTTGATCTTCAGCCGTGCCTGCTTGCCATAGGCATTGACGTCGACTTCGCTGCCGACGAGCGGTGAAAAATCTTCCAGGGACAGACGATCCAGCATGCGGGTTTTGTCCTTCGCAGCGTCCTTGAGCTTGTCACGCTGCTGCAATTGATTTTTTGATGCAATGTCGCCGCATGATGTTAGCATTTGCGCACCTCGCGGAGATTCGCATGAGCGACAAAAAATCCACCCAGGATTGGATGCAGGACTGGCAGGCGCTGCAGAAGCAGTACTGGAACGCCTGGTCGGATGCGACCAAGCAGAATATGGGGCAGCCCCCTTCGCCGTCGACGCCGTGGCACGAGGGCCTGGAGCAGTGGTCGCGCATGTTCGCCGATTCCGGCAAGCAGAGCGAGACCACCGAGCGCCTGATGGGCAGCGCCAAGAACTACATGGCGCTGATGCAGTCGATGCTGGCCGCCGCGGCCGGCAAGAATCCTGGCGGCGATCCGATGCAGGCGTGGACCGAGGCAATGCGCAACGGCTTCAACACGCCCGGCATCAATCCGATGCTGATGAACAATCCGATGGCGGCAATGCTGCAAGGCATTCGCGGTGAGGGCGCGCGCGGCTTCACCGAACTTTCGCAAAATTTTGCCCCGTTCCTGGCGCAGGCGAAGCAGGAAGGCATGTCGTGGCTGCAGTCGCCGGCGTTCGGCTACGCGCGAGAGCATCAGGAGCACTACCAGAAGATGCTGGTGGCGTTCACCGAATACCAGGAAGCGATGAAGCAGTACAACGCGCTGATCATGAAATCCAGCGCGCGCAGTTTCGAGATTTTCGAAAGCAAGCTCGGCGAACGCGCCGAACCCGGGCGCCAGATTGATTCGCTGCGCGGCCTCTACGACGTGTGGGTCGACGCGGCCGAGGAAGCGTACGCCGAGATCGCGTTGTCGGAGGAATTCCGCAAGGTCTATGGCGACGTGGTCAACACGCAAATGCGCGTGCGCGCGAACATCCAGGCCGAAGTCGAACGCATCGGCGTGGATTTCGGCATGCCGACGCGGACCGAACTCAACAGCGTGCACAAGCGCGTGCATGAGATGCGCCGCGACATGCGCGCCTGCAACTGCGCGGAGTTGTCGAAGGAAGTCGAGCACCTGCGCAAGGAAGTGCACAAGCTGCGCGGCGAAGTGGAAGGTCATCCCTATGAGCCGAACACGCCCGGCATAGAGAAGGCCAAGCCCGACCAGCACACGCCGAAACGCAAGCGCGCAGCGGCAGTGGCCAAGCCGCGCGCCGCCTCGAAGCAGGCAGCGCCGCCGGTGGCGCCATCGTTTAGCGATGCGTTGGGCGCCATGCGCGAAACCGTGGTCGAAGCGAAACCGAACAAGAAGGCCGCGAAAGCGGTCGTCAGCACGCAAGGCAAACGCGCGGTTCGCACGGCGCCACGGAGCAAGAAATGAATCCGATCCGCATCGATCCGCAGAAGGCGCTCGACGAGGCGATGAAGTTCAACCAGAAGCTTGCCGCCGGCATGAAGACGCTGCGCAAGCTCGATGAAGTCGACTACGGCGCGACTGCCAAGGAAGAGGTGTACCGCGAAGACAAGCTGGTGCTGTATCACTTCAAGGGTACCGGCAAGCCAACCGCGAAGACGCCGCTGCTGATCAGCTACGCGCTGGTCAATCGTCCATACATGGTCGACCTGCAGGACGACCGCTCGCTGGTCAAGAACCTGCTTGCGCTCGGCGAAGACATTTACCTGATCGACTGGGGTTATCCGGATCCGTCGGATCGCTATCTCACCCTCGACGACTACATCAACGGCTACATCAAGCGCTGCGTCGATGTCGTGGCGAAGCGCCACAAGGTCGACAAGATCAACCTGCTCGGCATCTGCCAGGGCGGCGCGTTCAGCCTGTGCTTTGCCTCGATCTATCCGGAAAAAATCCGCAACCTGATCACCATGGTCACGCCGGTGGATTTCCATACCGAGGACAACATGCTGTCGAGCTGGACGCGCGGCATGGACGTCGACCTGTTCGTCGACACCCTGGGCAACGTGCCGGCGGATCTGATGAACTGGTGCTACCTCACGCTCAAGCCCGTGCGCCTGTTCCAGCAGAAATACATCGGCCTGGTCGACATCCTCGACGACAAGGAAGAGCTCGAGAACTTCCTGCGCATGGAGAAGTGGATCTTCGACAGTCCCGACCAGGCCGGCGAAGCGTTCCGCCAGTTCATCAAGGATTTCTACCAGGCCAACAAGCTGGTCACCGGTGGCCTGAAGATCGGCGACAAGGATGTCAGCCTGCAGAACGTCAAGATGCCGGTGCTGAACATCTTCGCGGAACAGGATCACCTGGTGCCGCCATCGGCCTCGCGGCCGCTGAAAAACCTCGCCGGCACCAAGGATTACACCGAGCTGGCGTTCAAGGGCGGCCATATCGGCATCTATGTATCCGGGCGCGCACAGCGCGAAGTGCCGAGCGCGATCCACGATTGGCTGGCACAACGGTAGAAGAGCTTGTTTGGCTCCAAGGACTACCGTCATTCCCGCTTCCGCGGGGATGACGAACTAGTATTTGAGATGCTTCAGGCATAGTGGGGAGCGGCTGTTGTTCGGAACGGAATGCCGGAGCGTTTAGTTGAACGCAGCGGCGCCTCGTGCGCGCCGCGTCGATGCCATTGGGTCGGAGCAGCATGTTCTTCTTCCCGTACAAGCTCGATGTCAGCCTTTACCGGATCCCGTTCTTCACGGTCCTGGCCTGCCTGATCTGCATCGCGACGTTCGTGTCGCAGATTCGCTCGTCGCACGCGTTCGTGCACAACGTCGTCAACTATTGTCAGCACGAGACCAACGCCGACCTGCAGGGCATGCTCAACGCGATCGACGACGACGAATTCGGCCGCGGTTGCGCGAACGTCTTCATGGGCATTCGCGAAGCCAAGGACCACGAAGCCGCGATGGCGCGCCTTGCCGGCGAAGTACATGGCCTGGAGTTCTATCGCGAGCGGCAGAAGGACCTCGACTACAAGCTGGCCGCGATCCGCTACGGCTACGAACAATTCGTCTCGCTCGTGCCGAAAGACCTGACCGACAAGCTGGCGTTCCGCCCCGGCGAATACGATATCGTCGGCATGTTCACCTCGACCTTCGCGCACGGCAGCTGGAGCCACCTGATCGGCAATCTGCTGTTCTTCTTCATCTTCGCTTCCTGCGTGGAAAGCGCGCTCGGCTACACGGCCTTTGTCGGCACGTTCCTGCTGATGGCCGTGGTGACCAGCGTTGCCTATAGTCACAGCGTCAGCGGCACCGACGCGCCACCATCGATTGGTTTGTCGGGCGTGGCAATGGGCATGATGGCGCTGCTTACCGTGTTGCTGCCGCGCGCCAAGATCTGGTGCTTCTTCTGGTTCTTCCTGTTCTTCCGCCGCTTCACCCTGCCAGTGCTCGTAATCGCCGCCTGGTACATCGGCTGGAACATCTACGATCTGCATCATGCCGATGCCGATTCCGACATCAACTACATGGCGCATGTGAGCGGCGCGATGACGGGCATCGTGGTGGGCTTGTTGTACCGGCTGCTGGCGCGCAGAAAGTTCGACGAGCTCGAGATGTCGATGGGAACCTGAAAAATTCGAGGTGCGTAGGGTGCGTCTCGGACGCACCGATGGGCGCTCGGGAGTCCGTACCGGCCACGGCCGTACCGTCGACGGCGTAGTAGTGCAACACAAGATCAAAACCGAGGTCGCCGCCTCCGCGCGATCGAAAAGGACAGCGTCACCGGTACCGAGCGCGTGCTGACCGAGGGCGTCGGCGAAATCGAGCGTCGGAAATCGCAAGCAAACACGTCCCGACAAGCAAGCCTCGTCTCGCCAAAGCTTGTCTCCACGCTGGTTTTTTCGTTCGAGATGTTTCTGGGTATCGTGCAATTTGGCAGCCGGCCGGTGCGCGAAACGTGAATGCGCCACTCATCCCAAAGTCGTAGTACGAATTCCGAAACGGCGCTTGTGCTGCATCGCATGATAGATAGAGATAGACACTGCCACGACCATAGGTGTAGCTTGCCTAGGGTCCGCTGGGGTAGTGGGCTTGTGTGTTTTTCCGGGCCCTGGGGAACATGACCCGACGACCACTGGGGGTGGTGAAAGGAAGTTGGCTGATCGCAGTGCTTCACTGCGGCGATGCTCGCTTTTCCGCTCGTTGTCCGACATAGGGGATTGACCGATGCGTTCAAGAATATTGTCCTTGCTTGGTGTTGTTGCACTTTGCGCAATGAGTTGTGCCACTTCAGTGCAGGCACAGGCGCCCGCGAATCGCGCGTTCGACGCAGCGATCCCGCAACTGAAGGGTGCCAACAAGCCTGCGGTTGACGACCCATCGGCATCCGATGTCGACGATCCGAATGCGATCCCACCGGAAACATTCGCTCCTGCGGCCGCAGGCAACTATGTATTCGCGACCACGACGACCGGCTCGTTCGTGGACATGAGCAGCGGCACGACCACGCTGGTCGCCGCGGATCAGGACGACACGGCTTCGGTCGTCACGCTGATCGGCTTCGATTTCTACTTCCAGGGCGCGCGCCAGGACCGGTTCTCGGTCAACTCGAACGGCACGCTGCGCTTCGGCGGCACCGCGGTCGGTACCACGCTGTACGACCCGCTCGGACAAGCCGGCCAGTCCCTGATTGACGCGTATGGCGCGGACCAGCGCACGCATGCGGGCAACGGCAAGGTGCACTTCAAGGTGATCGGCAGCGCTCCAAATCGCGAACTGTCTGTCGAATGGCTCAACATGCAATCGGATTTCAATGCCGGCGGCACAGCCGATCTCACTTACCAGGTGCATCTGTTCGAAACGACCGGCCAGATTGAATTTGTATACGGCCCGATGACGATGGGCGCTGCCGGTGCGGCGGACGCCAATTCGAATAGTCCGCAATTCGGCTTTTCATCGAACAATGCCGTTCGCACCGTAGGTTCCATTACCGCCGCGCAAAGCGGCGCGCCGGCTCCAACCTTCAGCGGTGCCTCTGCAACGCCGGTGAACAATCTCTATATCGCAGGTTCCATTGCGGTGCTTTCCTCGGTTGCCGATGGTGCGCGCCGCACGTTCTCGTTCACGCCGCCAGTACCGAATCCGCCTGGCGGGCCGATGACCTTCACAGCTGTCGGCGCAACGAGCATGACACTGAACTGGGTCGATTCGTCGAATGAGGTCGCCTATGCGATCTATGTGTCGACCGACGGCATCAACTACAGCTTCGTGAACACTGTCGCAGGCGATTCGACCAGCTTTGTGGCGAGCGGCCTGGTAGGCGGCACCACTTATTTCTGGCAAGTCGTGGCTTTCTCCGAAGGCGCGACAGCTTCACTCGGCGGCACGCAAGGCACGCCGCCGCCAACCCCGAACACATCGCTGGGCACGGGACTTTGGAGCGCCCCGGGTACATGGTCGACCGGCATCGTTCCTACGGCCAACGACGCCGTCACCATCGCGAACGGCACGACCGTAACGATCGACACGGCCGCTGTGGCCTACTCGCTTTCCGTGGCCGGTGGCGGCACGTTGCAGTTCGAGCAGACCACCGCGCGTACGCTGACCGTGGGCACTGACGCGACCGTGCAGAACGGCGGTACGTTCCAATCCAATCCGGCGGGCACGCAAACGGGTCACGTGCTGAGCGTTGCCGGCAACCTGGTGAACAACGGTACGCTCGATTTCTCGACGAATGCCGATACGGCAGGTGCCGGCATTACGTTTACCGGCACAGCGAATACGTCGTTCTCGGGAACGGGTGCGACGAATGACATCCGTACGATCACGGTGAACAAAGGCACCACTGCCGCGCCGATCATGGAGATCACCACCTCCAATTTCACGGTGCGCGGCGTCACGACGGATACCGTTGTCGGCGGCTGGCTGGTAATGGCCAACGGAACCACGAAGCTATCCGGTACGTTCACAGGCACGAGTCGCGTATTCGCTGCTGGTGCCTACACGATTCCGGCGACCGGCGGATTCTGGTTGAACAATCCGAACTACGTCGTCGCGGGGCAGACGGCCAGTCCGACTGAGTCAGGTGTGCTGCACGTTTCGCAGGGCACGTTCAACATCGGCACGGCCACCGGCAATTCGATGGGTTTCAGCACCGGCAGTACGATCATAGTCGACGGCGGCGCAATCAATGCCACTGGCCGCTTCGGCGTCGCTGCGGCAGCCAATGTGATCAGCTACACGCAGAGCGCGGGCACGATTACGGTGTGCACGATCGGCAATGCGTCCGCCACGCTGGGCAGCTTCGATCTGGGCACCAGCGTTGGCTCGAGCATCAGCATCAGCGGCGGCACGATCGTGACGCAGATCAACGCCACGGCGATCGACTATCGCGACCAGGCCGGCTCCGGAATTCCAGGAATGACGGGCGGCACACTGCAGATCGGCAACGCGGCTTCTGGCGCGGCAAAGACGTTCAATTTGCGCGGCGTGCTGCCGAATGTGCTGGTCACCAACACCAGCGCCGGTCACACGGCGCAGATGAGCACGACGCTGGTCAACTACAACAACATCAGCCGCAGCATCACGATCAGCCCAGGTGCCACGTACAATTTCGGTAACGTGACGTTCCTGTTCGCAGGTCCCACGTTGACGAATAACGGCACGCTGACGCACAACGGCGCGAGCAGCAATTTCGTCTGGTTCGACGACGGCGCGGTAGGACCGCAGACCTACACCGGCACAGGTGTGGTCACGCCGACGATGACGAACTTCAACGTACAAAACAGCGTCACCCTCACCTCGACCAACCAGGTTCCGGTGGCGGCAGTGCGCCTGTTCACGGGCAACGTCACCAACGCCAGCAAGATCACGCTCGGCAACGGAGGCGCGACGACCGGCATCGTGCAGATCGGCAACACCACGACTCCGACTGCGGCAGGCCTGATCGACACGCCGTTCGTGTTCAATCTGGGTACCGGCGGACAGGTGTCGTCTTATTTGCGCACCACCGCGTCGCGAGTGACCGGGCCTGAAGTGAATCCAACGCGCACGGTGACTACGTTCACTTACGATGACAATGATCCGACACACACGTTGACGATCACGGGCGGTGATCTCACCGGCACCGGCACGAGCACCTTCACCAACGGTCGCGTCATCACTGGTCCCAACACATTCATCATTGGCGCGGCGGGCACCCTGGCACGCACCAACGGTTACGTCGATGGCAACCTGCGCAAGACGTTTACCGCGGCGGCGAGCAAGAACTTCGAAGTCGGCACCGCGAACGGTTTCTCGCCGGTGGCATTCAATGCCACCGCCGGCACGTTCCCGACGGACGTAACTGCTGCGGCAGTGCAGAGCACCGCGCCCGGCATCGCGCCGGTCACCGACGTCATCTCGCGCTACTGGACGTTGACGGCAACCGGCGTCACCGCCGACCTTACCTTCAGCTACCTCGATCCGCCGGATGTCCCCGGCACGGTGACCGAAGCGAACATGCACGTCCTGCGGCATGAAGGCGGCAGCAGCTACTCCGATCAGGCCGGCACGATCAATACCGCGGCCAACACCGCGTTGGTCACCGGCATGACGGCGTTCTCGGACTTCACGCTCGGTATTGCGGAAGCCGATCTGTCGATCACCAAGACCGACGGCGTGGCGACGGTCACTCCGGGCGGCACGGCGACGTACACGATCACCGCGACGAATGGCGGCACCGTGGGCAATCCGGCGGCGACGGTCAACGACACGTTCCC
>Ga0105238_10008124_pt1 | contig 10495 bp, 7 predicted proteins | sample KBSC34metaG_FD_81526 | JGI IMG/M metagenome (GOLD analysis project Ga0105238, IMG submission 81526) | Corn rhizosphere microbial communities from Kellogg Biological Station, Michigan, USA - KBS C3-4 metaG | ecosystem: Host-associated > Plants > Roots > Rhizosphere > Soil | place: Michigan, USA...
GCGTCGAAGCCGCGGGCGCTGAGGAGCTCGCGGGCCTTGGCGGCGGCCGGGGTGGCGAGCTGGTCCACGAAGTACTCGGCGGCGGCCTTGTGCGCCTCGATCAGGCGGGTGCGCTCGCTGCGCACGCCCTGGTTCGTATAGCCGCCCTCGGTGTAGCGCAGCTCGATGTTGTACTGGCCGGCCAGCCGCTCGACCGCCTCGGGGAAACTGAGGTGGTCGTACTCCATGACGAACTTCAGGACGTCGCCGCCGACCCCGCAGCCGAAGCAGTGGTAGAAGTTCTTGGAGGGACTGACCTGGAAGGACGGCGACTTCTCGTCGTGGAACGGGCACAGGCCCTTCAGGTTCCCGCCGCCGCCGTTGCGCAGCTGGACCACGGCGCCGACGACATCGACGATCGAGGCCGCCTTGCGTACTCGCTCGATGTCGTCGTCTTTGATCTGTCCAGCCACAGACAGAGTTTATAGGCGTGGTCAGACGGTACCGAGTCTCCTGCTCAGGGCATACGCGGCGTCATCGGTGAGTGACGCGACCTGGTCCACGACCACCCGCAGCCGCGTGCAGTCGTCGGTGGCGTCGGCGTACCAGGTGCGGAAGGACGGCTCCAGGTGCTCCGGCAGCGAAGAGAGCCCCTCGACCAGGCCGGTGACCAGTTCGCGCTGCAGTCGGCGGAGTTCGCGGGCGTCGTCGCGCTGCATGACATAGCGCGCGGTGACGGCTTTGAGCAGCGCGCACTCCAGCCGGATCTCGCGCGGGACGACAAGGTTGGCGGCGTAGCGGGTCAGCGGTCCGGCGGCGGTCCCGCCGTCGCCGGCCGCTTCGGCGGCGGCTTCGCGGGTCGCGGCGGCGGCGGACTGGCAGAATCGGCCGATCAGACTGCTCGTGGTGTTCTTCAGCGCGGCCTGGGCGGCGAAGGAGCCGTCGTAGTCGCCGGGCCAGTAGTCCAGATCCATGAGCCGGCCCAGCGCCTCGGCCAGTTCTCCGGCACTGGCGCCGGGGGCGTAGCGGACCTCGGTGAGCTCGAACAGCTCGGCCTGCTCGGGCAGCGACAGCAGGGCCTTGGGGACCAGGTGGCCGGCGTGCAGGGCGTCTTCGAGGTCGTGGACCGAGTACGCCACGTCGTCGGACCAGTCCATCACCTGCGCCTCGAAGCAGCCCCGGCCGGGGACGGCACCGATGCGCATCCACTCGAAGACCGGCTCGTCGTCGGCGTAGACGCCGAACTTGCCGGTGCCGAGCGCCTGGCCCTCGGCGCGGGTCCACGGGTACTTCGTCGCGGCGTCCAGGGCGGCGCGGGTCAGGTTCAGCCCGCCGGGCTCGCCGTCCGGGCCGAGCATCTTGGCCTCCAGGCGGACCAGGATGCGGAAGGACTGCGCGTTGCCCTCGAAGCCGCCGCAGTCGGCCGCGGCCAGGGCCAGCGCCTCCTCGCCGGTGTGGCCGAACGGCGGGTGCCCCAGGTCGTGGGACAGGCAGGCGGCCTCCATCAGGTCCGGGTCGGCACCGAGCTCCTTGCCCATCTCCCGGCCGATCTGCGCGCACTCCAGGCTGTGGGTGAGGCGGGTGCGGGGACTGTCGAGGTAGGCGCCGAACGCCGAGTCGTGCGAGCCCGGCGCGACCACCTGGGTCTTGGCGGCCAGCCGGCGCAGCGCCGCGCTGTGCAGCACCCGGGCCCGGTCCCGTTCGAAGGCGGTGCGCCGCACGTTGCTGGGGTGGTCCGGCAGATGGCGCTCCCGGTCGGCGTCGCTGTAGGCGTCGACGGGCGTCCTCACATCAGTCACCGCCCCACGGTAACCCGCGCAGGCCAACAGGAAACGAAGACTCGGCGGCGGGGCCCTGTGTCCTAGGGACTCCTCACGGCAGGCCGAAAGCGTCGAACAGACTCGTGTCGGCGAACACGACATTGGCGGTGACCAGGCCTTCGACGACGCTGAAGACCTGGAGCGTGTGCCGGCGGTGGCCGCCGCCGGGGCTCGGGGCGTACGCGGCCAGCGCGGGCTGGCCGTTGGCGGAGGTGCGGATCATGCGCCAGCCGGTGCCGTTCAGCCGGTAGACCCGCTCCATGAACAGGCCGTAGTGCTCCCGGCCCCGGTACCACAGCGGGACCGGCGGCATCTCCATGACGACGTCGTCGGCGAGGAGCTTGACCAGCGCGGGGACGTCGGCGGCCTCGAAGGCGTGGATGTAGCGCTCGACGGTCGCGTCCCGGTCGGGGTCGGGTACCTCGCGCACGTCGGCGGCGTCGGCCAGGCCCAGCCCGCCGACGGTGGCGCGGGCCCGCTGCAGCGCGCTGTTCACGGACGCGACCGAGGTCCCGAGCTGGTCGGCGACCTCGGCGGCGGAGAAGTCGAGCACGTCGCGCAGCACGAGCGCGGCGCGCTGCCGGGCGGGCAGCTCCTGGACCGCCGCGACCCAGGCCAGCCGCAGGTCGGCGCGGGCGTCGGCGTCGAAGCGCGCGTCGGGGAAGGGCTCGAGCCAGGGGATGTCGAACGCCGGCCGCAGCGGCGCCTCGGTGTCGCGGCTCGGCGCGCCGAGACCGGACGGCAGGGCGCGGCGCCCGCGCGATTCGAGGGCTGACAGGCAGACGTTCGTGGCGATGCGGTAGAGCCAGGTGCGCACGGAGGCCTTGGCGGGGTCGTAGCGGTCCCTGGCCTTCCAGGCGCGCAGGAGGGTTTCCTGCACCTGGTCCTCGGCGTCATGGATGGAACCGAGCATGCGGTAGCAGTAAGCCGTCAGCTCCGCGCGGTGCGGTTCCAGATCGACGCGGTCGTCCACGGTGTCAGGGTACGCGCGAAGACTGACAGGCCGGGTGCCCTCGCGGACACCCGGCCTGTCAGCAGTCACTCACCTCAGCACGAGCCGCTCACCACGAGCCGCTCAGCACAGGCCGCTCAGCGCGAGTCGCTCCCCGCGGACTCGATCGCCGCCCGAGCCGCCTCCAGCCGCGCCACCGGCACCCGGAACGGCGAGCAGGACACGTAGTCCAGCCCGACCTCGTGGAAGAAGTGCACCGAGTCCGGGTCGCCGCCGTGCTCGCCGCAGACGCCGAGCTTCAGCTCCGGCCGGGTCTTGCGGCCCTCCTCGGCGGCGATGCGGACCAGCTTGCCGACGCCCTCGCGGTCCAGGGTCTCGAACGGCGACACGCCGAAGATGCCGCGGTCCAGGTACGCCGAGAAGAACGCGCCTTCCACGTCGTCGCGGGAGAAGCCCCACGTGGTCTGCGTCAGGTCGTTCGTGCCGAAGGAGAAGAACTGCGCCGCCTCGGCGATCTGGCCGGCGGTCAGGGCCGCGCGCGGCAGCTCGATCATGGTGCCGATCAGGCTGCGGACGTCGGCGCCGGTGCGCTCCCGGACCTCGTCCAGGACCTGCTGGGCCTCGTCGCGGATGATCTCCAGCTCCTGGACCGCGCCGACCAGCGGGACCATGATCTCCACCCGCGCCACGCCGCCGGCCTTGGCCACCTGCGCCGCGGCCTCGGCGATGGCCCGCACCTGCATCATGAACAGGCCCGGGATGACCAGGCCGAGGCGTACGCCGCGCAGGCCCAGCATCGGGTTGGCCTCGTGCATCTTGTGCACGGCCTGCAGCAGGCGCAGGTCGTTCTCGTGCTCCTCGCCCTTGGCCTCGGCGACCGCCACCCGCACCGACAGCTCGGTGATGTCCGGCAGGAACTCGTGCAGCGGCGGGTCGAGCAGGCGCACCGTCACCGGCAGGCCGCCCATGGCGGTGAAGATGGCGACGAAGTCGTCCCGCTGCATCGGCAGCAGCTCGTTCAGCGCCGCCTCGCGCTCGTCGTCGTCCTCGGCCAGGATCAGCCGCTCGATCAGCGCGCGCCGCTCGCCGAGGAACATGTGCTCGGTGCGGCACAGGCCGATGCCCTGCGCGCCGAAGCGGCGGGCGCGGGCGGCGTCCTCGGGCGTGTCGGCGTTGGCCCGGATGTAGAGCCGGCGGCGCTCGTCGGACCAGGTCATGATCCGGTGCACGGCCTTGACCAGGTCGTCGGCCTTCGGCGAGTCGGCGCCGAGCCGGCCCTCGAAGTACTCCACGACCGGGGAGGCCACGACCGGGACCTCGCCGAGGTAGACCGCGCCGGAGGTGCCGTCGATGGAGACGACGTCGCCCTCCTCCACGACCTCGCCGTTCGGCGCGGTCATCCGGCGGCGCTTGGTGTCCACGTCCAGCGACTCCGCGCCGCACACGCAGGTCTTGCCCATGCCGCGGGCGACCACGGCGGCGTGGGAGGTCTTGCCGCCGCGGGAGGTGAGGATGCCCTGCGCGGCGATCATGCCGTTCAGGTCGTCGGGGTTGGTCTCGCGCCGGATCAGGATGACCTTCTCCCCCGAACGCGACCACTTCACCGCGGTGTAGGAGTCGAACACGGCCTTGCCGACTGCGGCGCCGGGCGAGGCGTTCATGCCCTTGGCGATCAGCTCGGCCTTCGGGTTTGCACTATTTGTCACAGCCTCGTCGAAGCGCGGGAACATCAGCTGCGCCAGCTGCGCGCCGGTGACCCGGTCCACGGCCTCGTCCTGGCTGATCAGGCCCTCGTCGACGAGCTGCACGGCGATGCGGAACGCGGCGGCGGCGGTGCGCTTGCCGACGCGGGTCTGGAGCATCCACAGCTTGCCGCGCTCGATGGTGAACTCGATGTCGCAAAGGTCGCGGTAGTGCTGCTCCAGCGTGGTCATGATGCCGGTGAGCTCGGCGTAGGAGGAGGCGTCGATCTGCTCCAGCTCGTCCAGCGGCACGGTGTTGCGGATGCCGGCGACGACGTCCTCGCCCTGCGCGTTCTGCAGGTAGTCGCCGTAGACGCCGGTCTGGCCGGAGGCGGGGTCGCGGGTGAAGGCGACGCCGGTGCCGGAGTCCATGCCCAGGTTGCCGAACACCATGGAGCAGATGTTGACGGCGGTGCCCAGATCGTTGGGGATGCGCTCCTGACGCCGGTAGAGCTTGGCGCGGTCGCCGTTCCACGACTCGAACACGGCGCGGATGGCCAGGTCCATCTGTTCCCGGGGTTCCTGCGGGAACGAGCGGCCTGCCTCCTTCTCCACGATCGTCTTGAAGGTCTCCACCAGCGTGCGCAGGTCGTCGGCGGTCAGGTCCAGGTCGTTGTGCGTGCCCTTGGCCCGCTTGGCCTCTTCCAGCGCCTCGTCGAAGTGCTCGCCGTCCACGCCGAGCACGGTCTTGCCGAACATCTGGATGAGACGCCGGTAGGAGTCCCAGGCGAAGCGCTCGGCGTTCCCGTTGGTTTCGGCACCGTCGGCCTGGGCGGCCAGGCCGTGGACCGATTCGTCGTTCAGTCCGATGTTCAGGACCGTGTCCATCATCCCCGGCATGGAGAACTTGGCGCCGGAGCGGACCGACACCAGCAGCGGCCCGTCGGCCTGCCCCAGCTTCTTGCCCATCTTCGCCTCGAGCGCGTCGAGGTGCTCCGAAACCTGCTCGCGCAGCTCCGGCGGCTCTTCGCCGTGCTCCAGATACACGCGGCAGGCGTCGGTGGTGATGGTGAAGCCGGGAGGGACCGGCAGCCCGAGGTTGGTCATCTCGGCGAGGTTGGCGCCCTTGCCGCCGAGCAGGTCCTTGAGGTCCTTGTTGCCTTCGGTGAAGTCGTACACGAACTTCGGCACGCAGATACTCCCTGACTGATCTGTGTGGCACACCGCGGCGGCGACGGGACGGTTTGAGGGGTGTCCCGCCGCATTTGCCCTGACGCTGCGGAGCGTAGCGCGTCGGCCCGGCGTGTTCGCCAGGGCTATACCCCGATTCAAGCGTTTCGTTCCTGTGAGCCGTCTCACCCGGCACGGAGGAAGTAGCGAGGAGGCGTCGGGGAGCGTGGGAAAGTCACCCGTGCGGACGCCTCCGGGAACCTCCGGGAATGAAAGTGCCCCAGGGTGTGCTGTGGGGGGCGATAGGTTAGTTGAAACCTCAACCAAGATCACCCCGGCGCGCACCCGGCGCCGGCTCACCAGGAGGAAGCAGCGATGAGCACCGACTACGCGTCCCTGACCGGCGATTACACCTTCGACGTCGCACACAGCACGATCGGGTTCATCGCCCGGCACGCCATGGTGACCAAGGTGCGCGGGGGCTTCAACGAGTTCGAGGGCGAGATCCACATCGACGGCGCGAACCCGGAGCAGAGCAGCGCGAAGGCCTCCGTGAAGGTCGCCAGCGTCGACACCCGCAACGAGCAGCGCAACGGCCACCTGCTGTCCGGCGACTTCTTCGAGCAGGACAAGTACCCGGACATGACGTTCACCTCCACCGGCGTCACGGTCAAGGGCGAGGACGAGTTCGTCCTGCGCGGCGACCTGACCGTCAAGGACGTCACCAAGCCGGTCGAGTTCGACGTGGAGTTCCTGGGCACCACGGTCGACCCTTACGGCAACACCCGCATCGGGTTCGAGGCCAAGAGCACGATCAGCCGCAAGGAGTTCGGCATGACGTGGAACGCCGCGCTGGAGACCGGCGGCGTGCTGATCAGCGACAAGATCCAGCTGGAGCTCGAGATCTCGGCGATCAAGCAGAGCTGAGCCGCTCGACCGCCGGGGAGCGCCGGGACCCGCCTGGAGGGGTCCCGGCGCTCTTGCGTGCTCAGCCCCCGGAGTCCTCCATCTCGGCGCCGGCCGGCACGGTGTCGTCGTCCCGGTCGTCGAGCCAGCCGTAGGGCAGCGTGACCTTGCCCGGGGAGTTGGTGCGCCCGCGCGGCTTGCCCAGGGTGTCCGTCGGGAACGGCGTGGCCGGGTCCAGGCGCGCGAAGTAGCCGTCGAGCTCGGCGAGCGACGAGGACGTCGCCAGGCCACGGCGGACGTCGCCGCCGACCGGGAAGCCCTTGAGGTACCAGGCCACGTGCTTGCGGAAGTCCACGACGCCCTCGCGCTCGGTCCCGAGCCAGGAGGCGAGCAGTTCGGCGTGGCGGCGCATGGTGGCCATCACTTCGCCCAGGTCGGGGAGCTTGCGCTCGGTACGCCCCTCGAACGCTGCCGCGAGATCAGCGAACAACCAAGGCCGTCCCAGGCAGCCGCGGCCGACCACCACGCCGTCGGCCCCGGTCTGGCTCATCATGCGCAGCGCGTCGTCGGCCTCCCAGATGTCGCCGTTGCCCAGGACCGGGACCTCCAGCTCGTCCTTCAGGGCCTTGATCGCGGTCCAGTCGGCCTCGCCGCTGTAGCGCTGCGCGGCGGTGCGGCCGTGCAGGGCGACCCAGGCCGCGCCGGCGTCCTGCGCGATGCGCCCGGCCTCCAGGAACGTGTGGTGCTCCTCGTCGATGCCGATCCGCATCTTGACGGTCACCGGGATGCCGGCCGGGGCCGCCGCCTGGACCGCGGCTTCGACGATCTGGCCGAACAGGCGGCGCTTGTAAGGCAGAGCCGCGCCACCGCCCTTGCGTGTAACGCGCGGAACTGGGCATCCGAAGTTCATGTCCACGTGGTCGGCCAGGTCCTCGGCGGCGATCATCTCCACCGCCTTGCGGACTGTGACCGGGTCCACTCCATACAACTGAAGACTGCGCGGCTTCTCGTCGCCGGCAAAGGTCACCATGCGCAGGGTCTTCTCGTTCCGCTCCACCAGGGCGCGGGTCATGACCATCTCGCAGACGTAGATCCCGGCCCCGTGCTCGCGGCAGAGCTGGCGGAACGCCACATTGGTGATACCGGCCATCGGGGCCAGCACCACGGGCGGCGAAACGCTCCATTCAGTCCCGAGGGGCAGCGAGCCCGGAGTCGGAGTCTGTTTGTCTGGGGAAGTCACGCTTCCAGGATCGCATGGCGCGACTGAGCACCCGTTCGGATATTCCAGTCGGCCTTGTGACAACCGGCCCGTTAGTCTGAACGTCATAAGGAAAGAGTTAAGAAACCGGCGGGGGGACACCGCTGGAACAGCAGAACAGCGGGTGGGCGAGAGTGAGTGGAGAAGTGGTGAGAGCCGACCGCACCGGCGGAAACGGTGCGGACGCGAACGGCCCGCGGGGGCGGGGGCCGGAGCGTGGGCGCGACAAATGGGCGCAGGCCCTGCTGGCCGGCGCATTGGGGGTCTTCGTGGCGGCCGGGATCTCGGCGTGCAACACGAACCCGCACGCCGCGGACGTTCCGCCGCCGTCGACCGTCGAGCAGCAGCCGGCGGCCAACGGCCAGACTTCGAACACGGAGTCGAGCGCGCACCACACCGCGCCGAAGCCGGGGATTCAGCTGCCCAACACCATCCAGGTGTTCTACGCGAGCACGCCGGCGTTCCAGGACCTGACGCACCACATCGTGCTGTGGAACGCGACACAGGCGTACAAGGCGATGTACGCGGCGGCGTACCAGCCGGCCGAGGCCGGCACCGCGGACCTGAAGCGCTACTGGGCCGGCACCGGCTACCAGCAGGCACATGGCTGGGCGCAGGCGTGGATCGGCGCCAAGCAGCAGCCGGTGGGTTTCTCGGTCCTGTCGAACGTGGTCGTGGAGAACCTCACGCCGGAGCAGGCCACCGTCGGCTTCTGCGAGGACCTGTCCGGTGTGGTGCGCGGCAACGTGCAGACCCACACCCCGGGCAAGGCGCTGCAGCCGAAGAACTCCCTGGGCGACCGGGTCGAGTACAGCATGGTGCCCACCGGGGTGAAGGGGCAGTGGCAGGTGAACGGGGAATCGGTCACGCCCGCCTCGGTGCTGTGCCCGCCGCCTTCGGACAAGCACCATCGCGCTCGCTGAGTCATGAAAGAGGTGGCCGCCGGATTTCCCGGCGACCACCTCTTTTCAGTGTGTTGGGCTCTATGCGGTGAGCCCTGTGTACTGAGCTCTATGCGGTGAGCCCGTGGGGGAGTCTCAGGCCCCGATCAGCCGGGCCGCCAGGTAGCCCTCGACCTGGTCCAGCGCGACCCGCTCCTGCTCCATCGAGTCCCGCTCGCGGACGGTCACGGCCTGGTCGTCGAGGGTTTCGAAGTCCACCGTGATGCAGAACGGGGTGCCGATCTCGTCCTGGCGGCGGTAGCGGCGGCCGATGGCGCCGGCGTCGTCGAACTCGACGTTCCAGTTCCGGCGCAGCACCTGGGCCAGATCCCGCGCCTTGGGCGAGAGGTCGGCGTTGCGGGACAGCGGCAGGACCGCGGCCTTGACCGGGGACAGGCGCTTGTCCAGGCGCAGGACCTTGCGGACCTCCATCTGGCCCTTGGCGTTGGGGGCCTCGTCCTCGGCGTAGGCGTCCAGCAGGAACGCCAGCATGCCGCGGTTCACACCGGCCGCCGGCTCGACGACGAACGGCGTCCAGCGCTCGCCGGTCTCCTGCTCCAGCTGGGTGAAGTCCTCGCCGGAGTGCTTGGAGTGCGTGGTCAGGTCGAAGTCGGTGCGGTTGGCCACGCCTTCGAGCTCGGAGAACTCCTGGCCGCCGAAGTTGAAGCGGTATTCGATGTCGACGGTGCGCTTGGAGTAGTGCGACAGCTTCTCCTGCGGGTGCTCGAAGAAGCGCAGGTTCTCAGGGCGCAGACCCAGGTCCGTCCACCAGGTGTAGCGCTCGTTGAGCCAGTACTCGAACCACTTCTCGTCTTCGCCTGGCTTGACGAAGAACTCCATCTCCATCTGCTCGAACTCGCGGGTGCGGAAGATGAAGTTGCCGGGCGTGATCTCGTTGCGGAACGACTTGCCGATCTGGCCGATGCCGAACGGCGGCTTCTTGCGGGAGGCGTCGCGGACCGTCTTGTAGGACACGAAGATGCCCTGAGCGGTCTCCGGGCGCAGGTAGGCCAGGCCGGCCTCGTCCTGGGTGACGCCCAGGTGCGTGGTCAGCATGCCGTTGAACATGCGCGGCTCGGTGAACGTGCCCTTGTTGCCGCAGTGCGGGCAGTTGATGTCGGCCAGGCCGTTCGCCGGCTCCTTGCCGTGCTTGGCCTCGTACGCCTCGATGAGGTGGTCGGCCCGGAAGCGCTTGTGGCAGGACTGGCACTCGGTCAGCGGGTCGGTGAACTCCTTGACGTGGCCGGAGGCCTCCCACACCTCGCGGGCCAGGATGACCGAGGAGTCCAGGCCGACGACGTCTTCGCGCCCGGTGACCATGTACTTCCACCACTGGCGCTTGATGTTCTCCTTGAGCTCCACGCCGAGCGGCCCGTAGTCGTAGGCGGCGCGCGAACCGCCGTAGATCTCGCTGGAGGGGAAGACGAATCCACGGCTCTTCGCGAGCCGGACGATGGTCTCGATCTTGTCGGCGGCCACAGTCGCTCTCTTTCTTGTTGCCACCGCATCCACGGTGGCGAAGCCCGGCCGGATGCCGGGTTTCGGATGATGGCCCAGCTTAGCGGGTTCGCGACGGGGTTTCTGAATGGTTTGGCGGTGCAGTGTGCTGATCAGGAAAATTGACAATCATTTTCATTTTCAGCGACCATGTGGGTATGCGCCTCCGTACCGCCCTGCCCGCCGCGGTGGTCGTGCTGATCACCGCGCTGGCGCTGAGCGGCTGCCTGAAACAGTCGGACCGGAGCGCGGGCGGCGGCCGGCTCGACGTCGTCGCGGGCTTCTACCCC
>Ga0105238_10008132_pt1 | contig 10489 bp, 8 predicted proteins | sample KBSC34metaG_FD_81526 | JGI IMG/M metagenome (GOLD analysis project Ga0105238, IMG submission 81526) | Corn rhizosphere microbial communities from Kellogg Biological Station, Michigan, USA - KBS C3-4 metaG | ecosystem: Host-associated > Plants > Roots > Rhizosphere > Soil | place: Michigan, USA...
AATCCAAGCAGCGGCGGGGGCAAGCCCCTCTTCCTGACTTGTTCTATTTATCGGAGGAGGGCCGCTATGTTGATTTATATGAGAACTGTAGTCGTTATTTTAGTGGCAATCATTGCATCATCTATTGCTGTTGCTGAGCCGCGGCCGTACTTCACTGAGCCGGCGCTCTCGCCCGATCGCAAAGAGATCGCGTTTGTCTCCGGTGGCGATATTTGGACCGTGCCTGCCGTGGGCGGTGTGGCGTCACTGCTCGTCTCGCATCCGGCGAACGAAGCACGCCCATTCTATTCACCTGATGGGCGCTACCTCGCATTCGTCTCGTCGCGCACCGGCAATGGCGATATTTATCTGTTGACGCTGGCCACAGGTGATCTTAAACGCCTGACGTTTGACGATGGTCTCGATCAGCTCGACGGTTGGTCACGCGATGGTCGGTGGATCTACTTCTCGTCGACGAGTCGCGACATCGGTGGTCTAAACGATCTGTATCGTGTCAGCATGAATGGCGGCACGCCGATGCCCGTCAGCGCCGATCGCTACACTAATGAATTCTTCTGTGCGCCGTCACCAGACGGAAAAACGCTCGCGTTTTCCGCGCGCGGTATCGCTTCGGGCCAATGGTGGCGCAAGGGTCATAGCCACATCGACGAATCGGAAATTTGGTTATTGCGATCGTTCGACGCGGGCCCCTCCAGCGCCGCTGCGTACGAGCGCGTCACCGCCGCGGGCGGTGCGAAAGAGCTGTGGCCGATGTGGAGCGCTGATGGTCGCTCATTGTTCTACGTCTCGGATCGCAGCGGCGCGCAGAATATTTGGACTACTACACCGGGTGGCTCCAACGCTCGACGTCTTTCAAACTTCACTGACGGGCGCGTGTTGTGGCCCAGCATCTCCTATGACGGACGCGAGGTCGTGTTTGAGCACAACTTTGGGATCTGGAAGCTCGACACCGCGAGTGGCAAATCGAGCGAAGTTGCGATCACACGTCGCGGCGCATCAGCCGGACCAGCCGTCGAGCGTCAGCGGCTCACCGATCAGATCAGCGAGTTGCAGTTGTCACCTGACGGTAAGAAGGTCGCGTTCGTAGTTCGCGGTGAGGTGTTTGCAGCGTCAGCAAGCGATGGCGGTGATGCCGCGCGCGTGTCGAACAGCGCGGCGGAGGAGTATCAAATCGCGTGGGCGCCCGATAGCCGTCGCATCGTTTACGTGTCTGATCGTGACAGTGTGCCGCACCTGTTCTTGTACGACTTCACCAGCAATTCCGAAACGCAGCTCACTCGCGACGCCGCAGACGATTCGACACCGCGCTTCTCGCCTGACGGCAAGTCACTCGCGTTCATTCGCGGTGCGAAAGAACTGCGTGTGTTGGATGTGGCCGCCAAAACGGATCGCATCGTGAAGACTACGATTTTTGAACGTCCGCCGCTGGGCTCGGATCGTCCGTTTGTCTGGTCGCCTGACGGCAAGTGGATCGCATACGTTCCTATCTCTGAGAACCAGTTCAAGAACGTCAACGTTGTCGCAGTTGATGGCAGCGCGAGTGGATCGGCGAGCTATCTCGCCAACGTTTTCAACAACACGATCTCGTGGAGTCCCGACGGCGCGTATATTCTCTTCGATTCGGGACAGCGCACGGAGAGCACACAGCTCGCTCGTATCGATCTCATTCCGCGCACGCCGCGCTTTCGTGAAGACCAGTTTCGCGATCTGTTTCGCGAAGAGCCGCCGCGAAGCGTGACGCCTGCGAATCGGCCCGAGCCGCGCCCGACTGAAACGCCTGCCCCCTCGCCTTTACCGTCCGCGTCACCCGGCGAAGAGAAGCGTCCCGCAGCGAAACCTGTTCAGGTCGTCTTCGATGACATTCGTCGGCGTTTGAGTTTTGTGCCGGTGGGTCTCGATGTCAGTTATCAAACGATCAGTCCGGATGGAAAGTGGGTCGCGCTCGTCGCGAATGCAGCGAACCAGGCGAACATTTATGTTTACTCGCTCGACGAGCTGTCGCGCGAGCCTGCCGTTGCGAAGCAGTTAACATCCACTTCCGGTTTCAAAAACTGGGCGCAGTTCTCGCCCGACAACAAGGAGATTTTCTTCATCGAGAATGGCCGCATCGGCGTCGTGAATCTCGAGGGTCGCAGCCGTTCGCTCGCAGTCACAGCGGAGATGGACGTCGATTTCTCGCGTGAGAAGATGGAAGTGTTCCGGCAGGGTTGGTCGTACCTGCGCGATTTCTTCTACGACGCTGATTATCACGGCGCCAACTGGGAAGCCGTGCGCGCTGAGTATGAGCCACTCATCGAAGGCTCGCGCACGCCCGACGAGATGCGCCGGTTGCTGCAGTTGATGGTTGGTGAGCTCAATGCCTCGCATCTCGGCGCGGGTGCGCCTCCGGGCGGAAATCCGGCGACGACTGGTCGTATCGGTTTGCGTTTCGATCGCGGTGAGTATGAGACCTCCGGACGTTTGCGTGTGACGGAAGTCATTGCGCTGAGTCCCGCGGCGATCGCGGGCAACATCAAGGCTGGTGACTACCTTCTCGGTGTCGATGGTCGTGCGATCGATGCTGCCACGAACGTCGATGAGGCCCTGAACTACAAGGTCGCGCGTCGAGTCAGTCTAACAGTTTCGTCCAGCGCTGACGGCGCAGGTAAGCGTGAGGTCGTTGTGCGTCCGGTGAATGCGGCGACTGAGCGTGGCTTGATGTACAGGCAGTGGGTTGAGCGGAACCGGCAATATGTCGCGAAGATCAGCAACGGCCGGCTCGGCTACGCGCACATGTTCGACATGTCGCAAAACTCGCTCAACCAGTTACATATCGATCTAGATGCTGAGAACTACGCGAAAGACGGCGTCGTGATCGATATTCGCAACAACAGCGGCGGGTTCGTGAACGTTTACGCGATCGACGTTCTAGCGCGTCGTGGCTATTTGACGATGACCCTTCGCGGCACGAGCGGCACGCCGGCCCGCACGGTGCTGGGCCAACGGGCGCTCAATCGTCCGACGATTCTCGTCACAAACCAACATTCCTTGTCAGACGCTGAAGATTTCAGTGAGGGCTATCGAACATTGCGCCTGGGCCAGATTGTCGGCGAACCCACCGCGGGCTGGATCATCTATACCTGGAACCAGTCGTTAATCGACGGCACGACATTCCGCCTGCCGCGCATGAAAATCACCGCGAACGATGGGACCAACATGGAGCGCAACCCACGCCCCGTCGACATGGAAGTCACGCGCCCCATCGGCGAAACCCTGACAAACCACGATTCCCAACTCGACGCCGCCGTCCGCGAGCTTTTGAAACAACTCAGCTCGCCCCGCGCTACGTCACCACGTTGAGGATGTGGTCTGCATCTTGTCTTAGACAGGATTTACAAGATATTTCAGGATTAACATGTAAATCCTGTTCGAATCTTGTAAATCCTGTCAAAAACTACCTCAACCAATATACGAGTTATAGAAAAGCGAACGAGCCCGGCAGGCTAAAACAGCTCGAATTTGATCGTCAGGTACTTCTTCGGGTTTTGGCGGAAGTCGTAGATCATCTTCACGCCTTCGGATGAGAGTTGGTTGACGTTGGTGTAGAGCGTGTCGTCGTTGAGAAGTTTGCCGACTGTGCCTTCACCGCGCTGAGCGGCGGCGACGAGGTTGTCAACGCGCTCGGCGGTTGTGTTGAAGCGGGCGACGGCAGCGCGAGCGTCGTTGTAGAGCTGTTCGTCGCGGATGAGTTTGCCGAGGGTGCCTTTACCGGCGTTGATGTCATCGATCACGAGATTGATCTGGTCAACTGATTTATCGAGACGGTCAGCGGTGCGATTAATACGATTGTAGAATTCATCGTCAGTCAAAAATTTCCCCGCTGAGCCGCGGCCTGCGCGTAAATCGTCAGCAATGGCTTTCAGTGAAACGGAGATCTCGTTGGCATTGTTGTAGAGCGCGGGATCGTTGATGAATCTGCCGGCGGATCCATTGCCCGATCTAATCGCCGTCATCACGTCCTGAGTCTCACGAATCGTCGCGTTCAGATTGTTGTAGAGCGCTTCATCACTGAACAGGCGTCCCACCGTGCCTTTTCCTTCTTTTACGTCTTTCACGATGCCGTTGATCTCATCGGAAAGTTTACTGAGACGCTGGGCGAGATCGGTTCCCGAGGTGGCAAAGTCGTTGACCGTATTCGACGAAGAGGACGGCAAGAGCGCGCCATCCTGGACCGGTTGGCCCACTGCTGATCCGGGCGTTATATTGATGAGCATTTCATTGCCGAGCAGGCTGGGCGATCCCTGTTGCGCCTGTGAGTCGGAACGAATGCGCTCGTTTGCAGGGCGGCCGTCGATCGTCGAGTCGACAGTCATCTGCGCTTCCACTCGCGGCGCGCCCGGAACCGGCGACGGCTCGAGCAACACGATCTTCTCCACCTTGCCAACGCGCACACCAGCAAGTCGCACTTCAGAACCTTCACGCAATCCATTCGCATCGACGAAACGAGCTTTCAAGTGCAGCTTTCTGCTGAAGGGATTGATGTCGCCGGAGGCGTTGAGCACGAGGAAAACGAGCACGGCGATCGCGAGCAGCACGAATATACCGACTCGTACCTGGCTCAGACTAACACTCGTTTTTGATCGAGGCATGGCGTTGTCCTCACTCTCTCTTTAATGTCCCCGCAGAAATCTCTGGATGTAAGGATCCTCTGCGCGGCGCAGTGCTTCGTCTGTGCCGCTGAAGATGACCTTGCCTTCTTTCATCATCATCACTTTGCTGTTGATGAGACAAAGCCGCTCGCCCTCGCGCTCGAAAACCACTTTGCCGTCTTCGTCAACTACAGCGTACTCGGAACAGATGTACTGGAGATTGTTCATCTCGTGAGTCACGAAGATTGACGAAACGTCTTCGAGGTCGCGAAGTTTCATGGCGAGCTCGCAGATTGTTCGCGCAGTCGGCGGATCGAGACCTGCAGTGGGCTCGTCAAACAAAACGATCTTCGGATCGCCTACGAGTGCACGCGCGATACCGACGCGCCGGCGCATGCCGCCCGAGAGCTCGATCGGCATCTTCTCGATCGCATCTTCCAGATTCACGAACCGCAGCATGCGGCGAACTTCAGGCTCGACCTCATCTTCAGGCACGCCCTGTTCGTGCAGACGAAAGGCGACGTTGTCGTAAACCGAAAGCGAGTCGAAGAGCGCGCCTTCCTGAAAGACCATCCCGATATTTTTGCGTACCTTCATCATCTGCTCTTCGCTGTAGTTGGTAACGTCTTCACCCTCCACCAGCACTTGCCCCTCGTCCGGTTTGAGGAGCCCGAGCACGAGCTTGATGATCGTCGACTTACCACCACCCGAGCCGCCCAGGATGATCTTCGTCTCACCTTTCATCACCTTGAAACTGAGATTGTTCAGGATGATGCGGTCGTCGAAGGCCAGTACGACGTTGCGAAATTCTATCGCGGGTATAGCGCGCTCCCGATCGTCAACTTCGTGGAAAGTCGACTCCGCAGCATTCTCGCTTATGGTGGATGCGGTTGTGTGTATCTCGGCTGACATTTAGAAATTACGAGGTGCCTAGAATAACCTGAAGCGCCTTCGCGAGAAAGTAGTCGGCAATAATGACGATGATCGACGCGTTTACTACTGCCCGCGTGGTCGATCGGCCAACGCCGACCGTACCTCCTTCGGTGCTGAGCCCTTGTCGACACGCAATTGTGCCTATGATCAGCGAAAACACGATCGGTTTGACGACGCCGCCAATCAAGTCGTCGGTAGTGATACCGTCGCGTACTGCCGAAATGAAAACGCTCGAAGAAACAGAGTAGAGCGCGACTGCAGTCACCCAGCCGCCAAAGATGCCGAGCACGTCGGCCAGCACGGTCAACAGCGGCAAGCTCACGAGCAGCGCCCAAAGACGCGGAGCGACGAGCTTTCGAATCGGGTCAGTGCCCAGAGCGCGCATCGCGTCGATCTGTTGCGACACGACCATCGAGCCGAGCTCGGCGGAGATTGCGGAACCGACTCGCCCTGTAACCATCAGCGCGCACAATACGGGTCCGAGCTCACGCACGAGCGAGACAGCGACGAGATATCCGGTTTGCGATTGTGCGCCGTAGCTTTTCAGCGTGGGAAACGTTTGCACGGTTAACACGCCGCCGGTGAAAAAGCCCGTCAGGATGATGATAGTCAAAGAGCCGACACCGATCGCGTCCATCTGTGCGATGGTCTCCGGGATGTAGCGAGGCCGTTTGAAAATACCCCGAAAAGCGCGAGCGAGCAAAAGCGTGGTCTCTTGTAGCTCGAGCAGGGCGCGCGTGGCGAAGTTCATGGAGAGCTTAGTCGTTCTTTCGATTGCGCCAGAGCGTTAAGTAGTTTTAGGCTGCGCGTTTAGAAGAGCGGCCTATCATGCGCAAATTGTATGCGAGGCGTCAAGCTACCCACAGATTACACTGATTTTATTAATCTGTGTAATCTGCGGATGCCTACTGCGGTCGACGGGCATTGCGGCGTTGGGGATTAAGCGGGCGCTGGGTGTTAACAAAATCTCTGACTTGTAAGCGCAATCGTCGCAGAGTGGCCAACTGATCGGGGGTCAGCTCGCGACGGATCTTCATCTCGGTGTGAATTCTCATCCGCATCTGAGCCGCTTGTGCGGTGGCGAGCTCGTTTATTCGCTGCTCGATCACGGTTTCGTCAGTGCGGTCAGCGTCGAGCGCTTGATCGAGCGCGACGTTCGCTTCACGAACGCGGCGATTGATCGACTGGCGCTCGTCTTTGTTCTCCTCGAGGATCAGTCGCACGCGCTGACGCTGATCTGGCGTGAGCTGAAGTTGTGTGATCGGATCGGGTGGGGGCGGTGGAGCGTATTCCTGTGCGTAGCTGAAACCTGCACAAGTGATGATTAAGACCGCCGCTAACAAGATCGTTCGTGATGTCATTTTTTCCTCAAACATGATTACTGGTTGATTCGATCTCCGAGTAGGTGGAGAGTTGTGTCGTCGTCGCTCGAAAGTCTCAGCTCGGCGGCGAGCTGCTCGCGCTCTTCCTTCGAGAGCGGCCGCTGACTGCGCGCAAACTGAGTTGACGAAGAAGCTCGCGAGCTCTTTGGTTTCGGTTTCGGGGAATTTTCAGCGACGTTTTCGGGCGATGCAGTTTGTGCTGGTAGCTGAAGACGTGCTTGTTGTACGAGGGCTTCTTTCACGATTCGGTCAATGTCCTGCTCGGTATAAACTTTTGTGGAGACCTCATTGTGGTTGCTTCTGAATAGAGCCAGTCCGGCCAGCACACAGAACGTTACTGCTGCTAAGGCTGTCGCGCCCTTCAGCCATAGCGGCGACAAGTCGAAGAACTGACGCAACGCTGCGAGCGCGGATTTCGTCTTGGGCTGCGCCGTCAGCGGTGTTGAAACGAAGCCTGAGAGTGCTTCGTCTCGCCATGCCGTGATCGACTGGCGCACCTCGCCGAACGAAGCGACTTCCTCACGACAACTGCTGCATTGCTGCAAGTGGAGTCGGAAGTCGCGGGCCTCATGCTCGTCGGCTTCACCGTAGAGGAACGCGATCAAATCCGATGCGCGTTCACAACCGGGAGAGTTTTGTATTTCGTTCATCTCAATTCCTACTTTCAAACTTCTGTAGACGCATCTGCAACTGCTTCAACGCCGTGTAGAGACGACTCTTGACGGTGCTCAACGGCAGTTCGAGCGCGTCCGCAATCTCGCGAAACGTCAGCTCTTCAAACTCCTTCATCACGACGACCTGCCGCAGCTCGACCGGCAAGCTGTTAATCGCGCGGCGCACGGCTGCCGTTTCCTGGCGACCTTCGGCAACGTGCGCGGGCGAGTAGCTGCGCGGCGTCGTGAAACTGGTTTCGTGTTCCTCCTCGAGTGCCTGCTCGCTCCGGACCTTCGAGCGTCTTTGTCGCGAGATGCACTGGTTGACGGCGATCCGGTGCAGCCATGAGGAGACTTTTGCCTCGCCGCGGAAGCCACGGAGGTTTCGGAAGGCGGCGAGAAACGTCTCCTGAGTGGCGTCGCGGGCGTCTTCCTCACGGCCCAGCATGCCGTAAGTAAGCGCGAAGATGCGGCGCTCCCAGCGGCGCACGAGCTCGCCAAAAGCCTCGGCATCGCCGGTCAGGGCACGCTCAACGATGATCTCGTCAGTAGCCAAAGTATCCATGGCTCAGCGTTTAGACGCCCTCATAGCGCGAGAAGCCGAGAAACCTTTCTCTGCGGCCCTCTGCGTATCTCTGTGTTCTCTGCGTTAAATGGCAATCTTAACGCAGAGGGCCGCAGAGATACGCAGAGAACCGCAGAGAACCGCAGAGAACCGCAGAGATGTGTTAAAACACGTTGACACTCTCGTGGGCGCTCGACAATAATAACCAGACGCCGAACAGCGTCGTTCGGTCACACCCAGACCTGCCGTCGATTGTACCGCCAGAACCACGAATGCTCGAAAAACTCGGACGAATCCGTCTCCTCTACATAGTCCTTGGAGTCCTCCTCCTGGTCGGCTTGCTGCCGCTCGCGTTCACCGGCTACCTCCTTTCGGGTCGCAGCGCCGCTGAGCTGCGTTCCGTTGAGGGCCGCTACCAGGCGCAACTCGTGCAGGACAAAGCCCGACAAATCGAGCTCTACGGCCAGCGCTACCGCGACGTAGTCACCGGCCTCGCCCGCGCCTTCGAAATCTCCGGCGGCATTAAGGCTCTGGACGATAACGGCTACGACCAGCGTCTCCACAACACGCTCCAGGAAGACCCAAACCTCATCGCCCTGGTCCTCTATCCGGTTGACGGAACGCTCCACCGCGCGTTTCAGCCCGAAGTGATCAGCCTTGAAGAAGTCGACTCACGCGTCAGCGAGGTACTCGCAAAAATGAGCGGGCGCGGCCTCGTCGTTAGCCGTCCACAGAAAATTCGTTCCGGACAGGAGATCGCGCTAACGATTGCTGAGCCAGTGCTGGGTGGTGCGAATAATCAGGAAGTGGTCGCGGCTGTCGTCGCGATTATTTCGTTTCAGGAAGTCTTCGACGTGGTGCAGCAACCGACTGCGAAGAGTGAGCGCGAGCTCTTGAACGCTGGCCTGCCTGTGGTTTTTGTGGTGGATCAAAACGGGCGCGCCGTCGCACATCCGGAAGCGAGTGTCGCGTTCTCTGAAAAACCGATGACCGATCTGAAGGTCGTGCAGGACTGGCAGGAGTCAGGCGCGCAAGTACAATCGGCGCTCGCGCCCTTTTCAGCGACGCGCGACGGCCGCACGGTCGAGATGCTGGGCTCTTACGCCACCGCCGAGCTCGACAAAAACTCGCGTCTCGGTGTGATCGCGATCCAGGACGAAGCCGCCGCGCTCGCGTCAGTCTCCGACATGCGCTGGCAAGTGCTCTGGATCAGTTTTGTCGCGGCTTTGTTGACGCTTTTGATCGGTATTTTCTTCGCCAAGAAACTGACTCTTCCGGTCCAGGAGCTTGCCGGTGGTGCACATCGCATTGCGTCGGGCGACTTTTCCAAGCGCATCGAGGTCACGAGCCGCACGGAGCTCGGCGACCTCGGCAATTCCTTCAACATAATGACCGATCAGATCGAGCGGTTTATCGGCGACTTGCAAAGGTCTGCGCAGGAAAACCGCGAGCTGTTCATCGGCACTGTCAAGGCCCTCGCCGCAGCGATCGACGGTAAAGATCCATACACACGTGGTCACTCCGAGCGCGTCTCGCGTTTCTCGATGGCGATTGCGCAGCGTCTCGGGCTTTCAGACGAAGAAGTTGAAAAGATTCGCATCAGCGCGTTGCTGCACGACGTCGGCAAGATCTCGATCGACGACAAGATTCTCAAGAAGCCTGCGGCGCTGACGGATGAAGAGTACGAGATCATGAAGGGCCATCCGCAGAAGGGCTACAAGATCATGTCGCAGATTCCGGCGATGAAGGAGTTTCTGCCGGGTATGTACATGCACCACGAGATGGTCAACGGCATGGGTTATCCGCAGGGCCTGAAGGGCGACGAGATTCCCCTCATGGGCAAGATTGTCGCCGTCGCCGACACGTTTGACGCGATGACCACCGACCGTCCATATCAGAAGGCGATGAAGTTTGAAGACGCCCTCGCGCGCATCGAGACGTTTGTCGGCACGCGTTACGATCCCGCCGTTGTGGCCGCGTTTTCGGAAGCGTGCAAGGAAGGCCAGATCAAACCCGGACAAGTTAAGCTCAGGAAACCCGCGAAACCGGCGACGCCAAGCGCCGTCAAGGAACGTGAGCTGGTGGGCGCTAGTTAATTCGCTTGTTATTATTGGGCGCCCCAGGGTTGTCGCGTGGCGCTCCAACCCTGGGCTGTAACTGGCCAACGCCTTCGGCGTATTTCAAACTAAACCAGTACGGGATTTTTCGATTAGAGCGGGGGCAAGCCCCTCTTCCTGACTTGTTCTATTCTCAGTTGCGCAAATCGTCTAATGGAAACTTGAATCGAAAAATAGAACAAGTCAGGAAGAGGGGCTTGCCCCCGCTGGT
>Ga0105238_10008133_pt1 | contig 10489 bp, 5 predicted proteins | sample KBSC34metaG_FD_81526 | JGI IMG/M metagenome (GOLD analysis project Ga0105238, IMG submission 81526) | Corn rhizosphere microbial communities from Kellogg Biological Station, Michigan, USA - KBS C3-4 metaG | ecosystem: Host-associated > Plants > Roots > Rhizosphere > Soil | place: Michigan, USA...
CGCAGAACTCCTTGGCGTGCTTCAGCAGGCCGCCCACGTAGTGCAGGCACGACGCGCTCAGCTGCCGCTCGGCCTTCTCGTCGTAGAACACGTTGCGTCCGCGCGAGAACAGGGACTGGTGCGTGTGCATGCCGCTGCCGTTTACGCCGAAGACCGGCTTCGGCATGAACGTGGCGTGCAGGCCATGTCGGCTGGCGACGTTCTTCACGACGAAGCGGAACGTGCTCACGTTGTCGGCGGTGAGCAGCGCGTCGTCGTGCCGGAAATCCACCTCGTGCTGGCCCGGCGCCACTTCGTGATGTGCGGCTTCGACGTGGAATCCCATCTGCTCGAGCGAGCGGACGATCTCGCGGCGCACGTCTTCACCGAGGTCCACCGGCGTGAGGTCGAAGTAGCCGCCCGAGTCGTGCGTCTCGGTGGTCGGCTGCCCGTCCCGCCGCTGAAACAGGAAGAACTCGGCCTCGGGGCCGGCGCGCATCGCGAAGCCGCGCGACGCGGCCAGGTCGATGGCGCGCTTCAGGGTGGAGCGTGGACAGCCGGCAAACGGCGTCCCGTCCGGGTTGGCGATGTCGCAGATGATGCGGGCCACGCGCTCCGACCCGCCGTAGGTCCAGGGGAACACCTGGAAGGTCGCGAGGTCCGGCTTGAGGTACATGTCGGATTCCTCGATCCGCACGAACCCCTCGATGGACGAGCCGTCGAACGTGATGTGTCCGTCCAGCGCTTCGCCAAACTGCCGATCCGGCACCTCGACATTCTTGGTGGACCCCAGGATGTCCGTGAACTGGAGCCGCATGAACTTGACCTGTTCCCGCTCCGCGCGCTCCAGAATGCGGGCCTTCGAGTCGTCCCTCGCCATCAGGGCGAATTATGCCAACTTTTCGCGCGTTGACCCCGTCGAAGAGGCAGCGAGGCTTTGCCTCGATGCGCAGTGTTTAATTGCCCGCCCTTCGGGCGGGTGGTTGGTCGTGGAGGTCCGTATGAGAGGGTTGATTCGGAAGGGGCTGCTGGTCATCGGGGCCGCGACCATCGCCGTCTGCACGACGGTGGTGCGGGCGCAGGATCGTGGCGTGCAGCGGATTGAGCCGCGGCGGGTTCAGCTGGACGGCTTCGGTGCGTCGATCGGCGTGAACGCCCGCGACGTCACCACTGAAGAAGGGCAGCGGGCGAAGCTGTCGCCGCCGCAAGGCGCCTATGTGACGAGTGTCGACCAGGACAGTCCGGCTCAAAAGGCCGGCATCATGACCGGCGACATCATCGTGGAGTTCGACGGCGAGCACGTACGCAGCGCGCGTCAGCTTTCCCGGCTCGTGCGCGAAACCCCGGATGACCGGAGCGTGAAAGCCGCCATCGTTCGCGACGGCAACCGGCGCACCGTCGACGTGACGCCATCGAACAATCGCGCTTCGATCACGTTCCCGGACTTGAGCAAACTCGACGCCCAGATCCGCGACATGACGAAGAATTTCGCGTTCCGCTACGACGGTCCTGACGGCCGCGGATTCGGCCCCTTGAACGCCGGTCCGCGCGCGCGGCTCGGCGTGTCGTTGACGAACGTGAGCGACCAGCTCGCCACCTATTTCGGCGTAAAGAGCGGGGTGCTCGTGACCTCGGTCGACATGGACTCGGCCGCTGGCCGCGCCGGGCTGAAGGCGGGCGATGTGATCACGATGGTGAACACGCGTTCCGTGAGCTCTGTTTCCGATGTGCTCGAGGAAGTGCGCGGGGCTGCCAATGGCGGTTCGGTCGCCCTCACCGTGACACGCGACCGCAAAGAGCTCAAGCTGACGGCGAAGATGCCGGAACGCGAGCGGCCCTCGGTGCGGACAGGGCGCTCGATCTAGGGCGAGTAAGGCGGGTGAGGCGGGCAGGGAGGCCGTAGAGGGCGGTCGTCAGACCGCCCTAAGAGCCTGTGGCTTCGAGTGAAGGTGCCGCCGCGGCTGGTTCCACCGGCTGCGGCGACACCGCGGTGGCGAACTGCGAAGCCAGGATGCCCGTGAGCGCGCGCTGCAATTCGCCGGCGGTCGTGCCATCGGCCAGCTCCACCGACAACACGCCGGTGCGGCGCGTGCCCTGGAACATCGGCGCCGCGAGTGCGCCACGTGATCGCGCATCGCCGTCGACGAAGTGAAGCTGCCCGGTGTGCCAGGCTCGCGTCGTGACGTTTTCCGCCGACAGCGGCAGCGTGCCCAGCATCGCACGCATCTGCGGCCCGTATCCGTGCGCAAGCACCGGCACGAGTTCGCTGTCGTCTCCGGCGGTGAGCCAGACGACGATTCCAGAGGCGCCGATCACGCCGGCGGCGCGATCGACGAGCGACGTCAGCGCCTCCGCGCTGTCGACGCGGGCGATGTCGGCACATAGTTCCGCAGCCGGAATCAGGTTCGCCGGCGGGGGCAGCTCAATCGGCGCGGGCACCGGCGCCGGCACCGCCGCCGGCTCGGAAACAGGCGCAATCGCGCCGTCGCCGGCGGGGTCGGCCGGAATCGACGTCGTGACTGGCGCGGCCGCGACCGTCTGGCGAGGAGCCAGCAGCAGCACGCCGATCATCCAGAGCGCCAGCGTTCCGCCCAGCACCGCCCACAGCTGTTGAAAGAGGGTGGCGCGCGTCGTGTCGGCCGCATTGCCCTCCGCGGCACGCCACTCCACGACCGCGGCCCGCATCGCTTCGGCACCCGGACGCGCCTCGTCCTGCAGGACGTCCGCGGCCATCAGGTCGTGACCGTCGCGAAGGTTCTCTTCGGCGCGGGCCACAGCCGAGGCCACGCGTCCGGTGATGTCGTCGAAGGTGCGTGCCGCCGATGCGGCGGCGGTCGAGGCGTGCAGGCTTTTGGACTCGGATTGGATCTGCGTCAGCACGCGCTTCACGCGCGAAACCCAATCGCTTTCGGGCTGACGCGACGTGCCGCCCGCCGGCTCGCGCGCCGCATCGAATTGCTGCTGCACCGCGTCGAAGCGCGCGATGGCTTGGACGATTGTGTCGAAGTGCGCCGATGCCGTGTGTTCGACGGCACTGAGCGCGCTCAGCTGGCGCTCGACATACCAGCCAAACGCACCGGCGCCTGCCGCGGCGAGGAAGAGCAGCACCACCAGACCGTGACGAAGGGCGCGCCGATGCATCAGCTCAGTCGCTAACTCCTGCGACGACAGGATAGCAGGAACCGATCAGTTCAGCGGCTGCAGAATGGCGTAGGTGGGGAGCCCGATCCCCTTGAAGCGTTCGATCACTTCGCGAGCGGGCGATTCGTCGAGGTGCTCGGCCTGGAACTTGATCTTCACGTAGCCGTCGAGCGCGCTCTTCACCGCCGGATCAGCCAGCGTGGTCTTGTCCATCGTGAGGCAGTTCTTGCACCACGTGGCCCACATGTCCACGAGAACCGGCTTCTTCTCTCGACGCGCGGCGGCCAGCCCTTCGTCGAGCGACGCATGCCAGCCGTCCTTGACCAGCGTTTCGACGCTCGACGTCACTTCGCCGGCATCGACCCAGCGATCGGCGAAGAGCGTATAGGCGAGGTAGCCGTAGTAGGCGGCCGTCGCCAGAATCACGACGCCGAGCGCCTGCTTCACGCGCACCATCCACGCGCCCGGCTTGGGCAGACGGGTGAGGCCAGCGCCCGCAATCGGCCACGGGATGGCCATGCCGATGCCGAGCACGAACGGCAGGCCGAGCGCCACCAGCGTGCCCTTTGCGTAGAGATTGCTCGAAAAGAGCACCACCTGGATCACGACCGGGGCGACGCACGCGCCGGCCAGCAGCGCCGCAATCGCGCCCATACCGAAGGCCAGCGCCAGCGAGCCGCGGCTGGCGCCGCCCGAGCCGACCGACGACGAGAAGCGCGAAAAGTCGATCTCGAACACGTCGAACATCGCGAGCGCCAGCGCGACGAACACGATGGCAATCGCCACGTTGAACCAGGGCGACGCGTTGATCGTCCCGAACGTGCCGGCGGTCAGAATCACGACCAGGCCCAGAATGCCGTAGACGACCGCCATGGCGGCGCCGTAGGCGCCGCCCAGCGCGAACCCGCGCGAGCGCGACGACGCCTTCGCGCCGGCGCCGATGATCGCCAGGTTGATCGGAATCATCGGCAGCACGCACGGCGTGAGATTCAGGGCCATGCCGCCGACCAGCACCAGGAGCAGGATGGCCAGCGGGCCGCGCCCCTCGAACCAGCCCTGCTCGGTGACGCCCTGTTCCGCGTTCTTGACGAATGTCAGGAACGCGTCCGACCCCATGTAGCCGCCCGCGGTCGCGACGACCTTGAAATCGTCCAGCGTGGCCGGGGGGGCGGTGACCGGCGCGGGCGTGGGGCCGAGCGACACCGGCGCGTCTTCCTGCGGTGGCGGCGCGCCGGTCCCGAAGGCGATCTGCGTGAACTGCTCCGGCAGCCGCGGTTTGAGCGCCGCTTTCGCGGCCACGACGTTCAGCGTCCAACGGACCTCAACCCTCTGGGGCGCAAAACACAGCTTGTCGTTGCACGCCTGGTAGCGGAAATGGGCGGGCACATCCAGGGCGCCGGCTGGGGTCGCCGCATCGACCGAGAACTGGACGCCCACGAGAAAGCGCCGCTCGAAGACCGCGAGCGGCTCGTTCTGACCCTCGAGCTTGAAGTCCGTGGCTTTGGGAAACACGACTTCGTCGGCGCGAACGCCAGGAGTCGTGGAAAAGGTCAGGACCGTGGCGATGAGCGACGGATCGCGCGGCGCGTTCGACTGGAGATGAAAGCCTTCGGGGACGCTCACCTCGAGCAGCGCGCGCACCCGGCTGCCCGCGCGCGCGTCGGATTCGACCTGGGTGGCGAGCTCGGCCTTCACGCCCCGGAGCTGGGCGCCCGCCGGCAGGGCCGCGAGCGGCAGCAGGACGAGCGCCGCGCCCGCGCGAAGCGCGGCTAGGTAGACGCGCAGCCTCGCCCTTCGCATGATCAGATCAGCCGACGGGCTTGAGCGGAATCAGGTTCTGCAGGCCTTCCATCTGGACGTTGTGCCCCTTTACCGGCGGCAGGTCCTGGTACATGAAGTCCCACTTCCAGCGTTCCGACGGGTTCGACGCCTGCAGCCAGTTGCGCGCGGACACCGGCCGCGAGAACGCGATGCTCTCGGCCGAGGCGTACGCACCGTTGGGCAGCGCCGCGGCAATCGCGCGCCGGACGTCGGCCGACGACTGGTAGCCGAGCTGCAGCCCGAGCGCCTGCCCCATGTTGGTCAGGATCTGCCAGTCTTCGCGCGCCTCTCCCGGAGGCGCGATCGCGCGCGAGGCAGCCTGCACCCGTCCCTGATCGTTGGTGAAGAGCGCGTCCTTCTCGACGAACGCCGCGCCCGGCAGCACGATGTCGGCGGCCGCCGCGAGCTCGTTCATCACCACGCCCTGCACGACGAGCGTCCCGATGGTGCCCGCCTTGCGCGCGTCGACGATCCACGAGACGTCGCCAAGCGAGCCGTCGGGGCCCGGACTCACGACGTAAAGCACGCGCACCTTGCCTGCGGTGACGGCGTTCTTGAGCGGCGACAGATTCGGGGTCTGGCCGTCGCCCACGTCGAACCCGAGGTCACGAGCGCCAGCCACGTTGGGCGCGTCCACCGCGGGAATCGGGAACTTGTTGTTGGCCGGCTGCGGCTTCTCGCTGCGCGTCCAGGTGACCGCGACCGACTTCAGACCGTCGGCGCCCATCATGCCCTCGACGACGTCTTTGAGCACGAAGAGCTCCTCGGCGGCCGCGTGCGCCGAGACGAGGAACCGCACGGAATCAGGATCCGCCGATCCCGCCTGTTGGATGCGATCGCGCAGCTTGGGCTCGGCATCGTGCCACGCCACCGGCTGCAGGTCGTTGCCCTGACGCAGCATCGGCTTGCGGAGCCGCGACTCGCCTTCGATCCAGTGGTACTGGAAGCGCCCGATGTCGCACATCCAGTAGCTGTTGACGTCGGGGTTCAGGCGCGGCGTCATGCGAATGAGCTGCGAACCCTTCGCCCATTCCGGCTTGGCCTTGAGCCACGCGCTGGTGCTGCACCCCTTCGAGCAGAGCGTGCACGTGGTATCCACCACGTTAGGGTTATCCCAGGGACGCGCCTTGAAGCGATAGTCGCGCGTGGTGATGGCCCCCACCGGGCAGACGTCCATCAGGTTGCCCGAGAGGAGCGAGTGCACGCCCTCTTCGCGGAAGGTGGCGATCTCGCTGCCGGCGCCGCGATCGATGACGCCGATCTGCGCGTCGCCTTCGACCTCGCGCATGAAGCGCACGCACCGCGTGCACAGGATGCAGCGGTTGCGGTTGAGCATCAGCGTCGGACCGAAGTCGACGTCGGCCTTCACGCCCTCACCGTCGAAGGTGCGGCGGGGGAAGTCCATGCGGCTCTCGGCTGGGCCGAACGAGTAGGAGAAGTCCTGCAGCGGGCACTCGCCGCCCTTGTCGCAGACCGGGCAGTCGAGCGGATGGTTGACCAGCAGGAACTCGAGGACGCCCGCGCGCGCCTCGACCACTTCAGGGTCGCGCGTCGAGACGACCATGCCGTCGGTGCAGGCCGTCGAACACGACGTCTGGAGCTTCCCCATCTTCTCGATCTTCACCACGCAGACGCGGCAGGAGCCGTCGACCTGGAGACCGGGATGGAAGCAGTAGTAGGGGACCGAGATCCCGGACTCGATAGCCGCCTGGAGGACCGTTTTGCCCTTGGCGACCGTGACCTGGCGGCCGTCGATGGTCAGCGTGACCGTATCCATAAACGGCGATCATATCAGCCTCCAGGCTTCGGCCTTTAGCCTCTGGCCGGGCACGGGCGTTGCTCCGCTGTCCCGCATGTCTCGAGACTATAGAAAGCTCAAAGTATTCGTGTTGGCGGACCGCTTGGTTCTAGAAACCTACAGGGTTTCAGAGGCCTTTCCCGCCGCCGAGCGGCTTGGCCTTCAGGCGCAAATCAGACGGGCTGCCACATCCGCAGCGGCGAACATCGTCGAAGGTTCTGCGCGCCACGGAACCGGCGAGTGGCTCAATTTCCTCAATATCGCGTCAGGCTCGGCGGTCGAGGCGTACTACCTCGCGCATGTATCCGGGCGGCTCGGCTTCGTCGAAGAGCGTGAGTCTGCGGCACTCGAGCAAGGCTATTCGGAGCTCGCGGGCAGCCTCAGAGCCATGAGCCAGGCGCTTCGAGAAAAGATCAACGCCTCGAACCGAGAGCGCTAGAGGCCAAAGGCTAGAGGCGAGAGGCTACGACCCTTCGAACTCCGCAATGGCGGCCGAATCCAGGTTCACCTGAACCCGCCGTACCGGAGTTTCCACCGGTATGACCTGTTCGAACTCGGCCTCGGTGATCGGGACGATCACCTCGCGGGTCTTGCCGTCGGTCATCGTGAGCGTGACGGTCACCGGCAGGTCGAAGACGTTGTCCTTCGGCTGCGTGAAGTGCACGGTCACTTGGCCGTCGCGGATTGTGGACTTGAACCCGATGCGCGGGATGTCGCTGCCGTAGATCCAGCGCTCGAAGAAGCGATCGAGCGTCTTGCCCGATTCGGCTTCGAGGGCACGCTGCAGATCGTCGGTGCCCGCCTTCTGGAAGCGGCGGTCGTCGTAGAAGCGCCGGAGACCGGCAAAGAACACCTCGTCGCCGAGGAAGCGGCGCAGCATGTGCAGCACGGCGGCGCCCTTGTTGTAGACGATCGCGCGATAGACGCGCAGGTCGCCCTTGATGTGCCCGAGACGGTAGCCCAGGTTCACCGGCCCCTGGTCCGACTGCGACAGCGACCAGCGGCGGAACTGCTTCAGCATGTCGCTGAACACGCGATCGCCGCGCGCCCTCTGTCCGTAGAGCGCCGCGAAGTACTGCGCGAACCCTTCACTGAGCCACTGCTCGTGATAGTTCTTCCAGCCAAGCGCCTGCCCCCACCACTGATGCGCGAGCTCATGCGCCAGGAAGAACTCGGGGTAGCCGTCGAACGAGGCGGGATCGCCGCGCCAGGACGAAGTGGCCATCGGCACGGGATCGTTGAGCAGGGCAAAGTAGCCGGGGCTGTGGCCGCCGGGCAGCTCGCTTTCGACGAGCGCGATCGTCATCGTCGGGAACGGCGCCTCACCGAGGATGGTCGAGTAGAACTTCATGATGTTCTCGACCTGCGTCGCCAGCTGGCGGCCGCGCCCGGTCAGGCGGGGCTGCGCCTCCACGGCCACCGTGACCTTGTCGATGTCGGCGCCTGGGCGCGACGCCTCGATCGTCATCGGCTTCTCCGACACCCGCGACATGCGCGCCACGACGAGCGCCAGATAGCGCAGCGGCTGGTTGGAGCGGAACACGAAGGTGGTCCCGTTCTGCAGCGTCAGCCCGTCGCGCAGCGCCACGATCTGCGATGCCGGCAGCAGCTCGCCGCTCGCGACCGTGCGATAGCCGTCGGGCACGGTCACGCGAATGGTGGCCGTGGCGAAGTCCCACACCGGATTCTGCGGATACCAGTAGGTGCGGTTGCTCAGGAGATAGTGCGGTTCGACGGGGAAGAGCGACTGCGGGTCCTGGCCTGGATCGGGCGCCACGGCCACAGTGTCGACCTCGAGATCCTGCGATGACAGCCGGCCGCCGTAGGTGACGATGAGCGTCAGGTCGGAGTCCTGCGGCACGACGCGCGGCAGCGACACGAGCACGGTGTCCTGGCCGCGCACGCGCAGATGGAGCAGCGGCCCGTACTCGACGCTCACGACGCTCTGCACCTGCAGCGCATCCGCCAGGCGCAGCGTCACCGACGACATCGAGGTGCTGCGCACGCGGATGGCCATGCGCGTCCGGCCCTGGATGATCTGGCGATCGGGCTGCACCGAGACGTCCACGTTGAAGTCCTGGACGTCGTAGTCGCGGAACGCGTCGTCGCTGTAGAAACGCCCGCGCGCCGCGAGCTTGGCGGCCGACGCGTAGAGCGCGATCGTCTTCTTGTTCTCGCGCTGGAACACGCTCACGTCTTCGGCCTGCGCCGAGGACCGCGAGAAGGTGAGCGTGTCGAACCGCCGCGTGTCGACCTCCGCCACGAAATCCTTGTTGGGTGGAAGCAGGAACCATTCGTCGGAGCTGAGATCGCGAAGGTCCACGAGAAACGACTTGGGCGACAGCCGGTCGAACACGCCCTTGGCGCGGCTCACCACGCGGGCGTCGATCGGCGCGGGCGGCAGCTGCAGTGCCGCCACCTGCTGACGGTAGTCCGAGGGGTTGAGGCGGACGAAAGCGGTTTCGAAGGCGGCGTTCAACGCTTCGCGCCCCGAGAAGATGCGCAGCTGCCCGCGCTCGGCTGGCGGCGACGGCTGGAACTGCATCTCGCCGCGGCCGACGAGCACCATGCCGGTCACCCCCTCGTCGGTCTGCACCGGAAAGATGGTGCCTTCGTCGAGCGAGATGGTGAGGTCCTCGGACGTGACCTTGAACCCCTTCGCGGCGAGCGGTTTGTCGGTGTCGAGGCGGAGGCGGTAGAGGCCGTCCACCGAGCTGATACCTTCGAGCGTGACGATGCGCCACGACGCCAGGTCGCCATTCGGGGGCCGCCGCACGTTCATGCCGGTCGTCAGAATGCGCGCGTGCCCTGGCGTCGCGACGAAGAACTCGACCACCAGGCGGAAGCCGTCGCCGGGAGGCGCCCCCTCGAGCGGCGCCCGCTCTCGCTCGCGCACCAGGGCCTTCACGGCGCCGCGGAGGAACAGATCGGATTCGTAGCGGCGGATGCCGGCTTCGGCCACGCCCTGGCCGAACATTCCGGCGAACTCGCTGTTCGCGCCGCGTATCAGCATCTGCTCGAGTCGCGTGAGCAGCGCGGTCACCGGGTCGGCGTTCGCGCGGTCCTGGGCGGCAGCGGGCGCGGCGGTGCCCGCAAGGCAGACGAGGAGCAGGAGGAATCGAGCGGGGCGGAGCTGGAACTCCATAATCGAGCGGAGCCCCGCTAGGCTACCACCGAGGGAAGCGGCGGCAGGCGGCGTGCGATCAGCACAGTGAGGTCGTCCAGCAGCCGGCGTTCCTCCGTGTGCACCTGCACGGCCGCGAACAATGCCCATCCGAGCTCGCGCGCCGACCCCCAGTCGCCGGCGTCCGTGGTGCGTTCCACCCCCGCTTCGTCGAACGGCTGCCCGTGACCGTCTTCCGCTTCGGTGATGCCGTCGCTGTACATGACGATGACGTCGCCCGGGTTCATCGTCGTGCAGCCTTCCGTGTAGGCCGCTTCCTGGAACATCCCGAGCGCCATGCCGCCCTCGCGCAGCCGCTCGTAGCTCCCCGCGGCGCGCCGCAGCAGCGGCGGGTTCTGGCCGCAGTTTACGTAGCGCAACTCGCCCGTCATCGGATTGAGCGTCGCCAGGAACAGCGTGATGAAGCGTGAGCCCGGCGCATGCTTCACGATCTGCGCGTTCAACCGCGCTGCGAGCGTGGCGCCCTCGAGCCCCTCGTCCACAAGCGTGCGCATCATGGCCAGCAGCAGCGCCATGAGCAGGGCGGCGGGGCTGCCCTTGCCGGCGACGTCTCCGAGCGCCAGCAA
>Ga0105238_10008134_pt1 | contig 10489 bp, 7 predicted proteins | sample KBSC34metaG_FD_81526 | JGI IMG/M metagenome (GOLD analysis project Ga0105238, IMG submission 81526) | Corn rhizosphere microbial communities from Kellogg Biological Station, Michigan, USA - KBS C3-4 metaG | ecosystem: Host-associated > Plants > Roots > Rhizosphere > Soil | place: Michigan, USA...
AGCAGCGCCGCGACCATCGAAGTCGTGGTGGTCTTGCCGTGGGTGCCTGCGATGGCGACGCAGCTCTTCAGACGCATCAGTTCGGCCAGCATTTCGGCGCGGCGCACCACCGGGATGCGCTGCGCCCGCGCAGCCATCAATTCGGGATTGTCGCGCCTGATCGCGGTCGACACCACCAGCACATCGGCACCGGCGACATTTTCGGCCTTGTGGCCGACGGTAATAGCGATGCCCTTGTCGCGCAGACGGCTGACATTGGCGCTCTCCGACGCATCGGACCCCTGCACGGTGTAGCCGAGATTGCACAGCACTTCCGCGATGCCGCTCATGCCAATACCGCCAATCCCGACGAAGTGGATGGGTCCGATCTCGCGCGGCAGTCTCATGGTTGGTTCCCCAGGCGTCATCATCCGCCAACGGGCCGGCGCGTCGCGCCGCCCGATGACGGGCTCCGCCGGACGATCCGGCATTCCGCGAGGCCCAGCGATTCAAATCAGCCGCGCGGAATACTGGATGCCCCGCTTTCGCGGGGCATGACAAGGGGCAATTTTGCGCGCGATCGCCTAGATTCCGGCCACTTTCGCGACCAGATCGGCCAGCCGCTGCGCGGCATCGAGCCGGCCCACGGTACGGGCGCCCGCGGCCATCGCGGTCAGCCGCTCGGGCTCGGCGGCGAGCGCAGAGAGTTCCGCGGCGAGCCGGTCGGGCGTGAAATCTCCTTGCGGAATCCGAAATGCGCCGCCTGCCTGCGCCAGCACGCCGGCATTGGCGAACTGATCCTGATCGATCGAACCGGGCAGCGGCACCAGAATCGACGGGCGGCCGATGGCGCCGAGTTCGGCCACCGTGCCCGCGCCCGATCGCGAGACCACCAGATGGCTCGACGCCAGCCGCGCCGGCAAATCGGCAAAGAACGGCGCCAGTTCGGCCTTGATCTTGAGCCGGTCATAGACCGCGCGCACGCGTGCCATATCTTCCTCTCGCACTTGTTGCGCGAGGATCAACCTGTTCCACAGCGCCGGTTCCAGACGCTCGATCGCGCTGGGCACGATATCGGCCATCACCCGCGCGCCCTGGCTGCCGCCGACCACGAGCAAGCGAAATGGCCCCACAGGTTCGGGTGAGGCGAATTTCACCGCGGCCGCGGCGAGGATCGCCGGACGCATCGGCGTGCCGACGGTGGTTGTCTTCGCCGCCAGGTCCGGGTCGCGATCCAGCACACCCGGCAGCGAGGTCGCAATCGCGCTGACGCGGCTCGACAGAAAACGGTTGGCGCGCCCCAGCACCGCATTGGCTTCGTGAATGGCGGTCGGGATGCCGAACAGCCGCGCCGCCAATAGCGGCGGCAGCGTCGGATAACCGCCGAAGCCAACCACTGCCGCGGGCTTCAATCGCCGCATCAGGATGAGCGACACCCCGGTGCCGGCAATGAGCATCGTGCCGGTATAGGCCAGCGACCACGGCGTGCGGCCGCGCACGGTCGCGCTCGGCACCACGTCGATCGTGTCCTTGGAGAACAATCCGCTGTAGCGCAGCGCGCGGGAATCGGTGGCGAGACGCACGCGAATGCCCCGCCTGATCAGTTCGACGCCCAGCGCCTCGGCGGGAAACAGATGACCGCCGGTGCCGCCCGCGGCCAGCAGAATCAAAGGCGCAGTGGTCATTGGGGCAATGGATTGCTTCGTCACGTCGTTCCTCGCAATGACGAAAAGCGCGTCTTTGTCGCAAGGTCAAGCGTAGCTGCGCACCGCGTTGGCCTCGCCGACCGATTGCATTTCGGTGCGCGGCCGCTGCCGCGTCAAAGCCAGCATCATGCCGACGCCATAAGCCAGCGAGATGATCGAGGAACCGCCATAGGAGATGAACGGCAGCGTCATGCCCTTGGCCGGTATCAGTTGCAGATTGACCGACATGTTGATCGCGGCCTGCACGCCGAACAAGATCGCCAAACCCGACGCCGCGAACCGCGAGAACATATCCTCGGTGGCGTAGGCGCGCGACAAGGTGCGGATCACGACGAAGGCGAACAGCGCGAGCAGCGCGAGGCAAAGGATGATACCGAATTCCTCCGCCGCCACCGCGAACACGAAATCGGTATGGCTGTCCGGCAGGCTGCGCTTGGCGATGCCTTCGCCGGGTCCAAGTCCGAACCAGCCGCCGTTGGCGAATGCCTCCATCGCGGTGTCGACCTGAAAGGTGTCACCGGAGCCGGGATTCATGAAGCGCTTGATGCGGCCTGCGACGTGGGGCACCAAAAGATAGGCGCCGAACAGACCGGCGCTTGCGGCGCCCGCGAGCCCCAGCACCCAGATCATCCGCATGCCCGCGATGAAGAACAGGGCGCCCCACACCATCAGGATCAGCATGGTTTGACCGAAATCGGGCTCCATCACCAATAGCGACACCAGCATCATCAAGAGCACCAGCGCCATCGACGTCGCCGGCATTTCCGGCCGCCGCGCCGATTCCGCAAACAGCCACGCCGCTATCACCACGAATGCAGGCTTGGCGGACTCGGAAGCCTGGATGTTGAGGCCGATCAGCGTGATCCAGCGCCGCGAGCCCTTGACCTCGGGACCGACCAGCAGCGTCGCCACGATCAGCACGATACTCACCGCAAACACGATGAGCGCGGCGCGGCGAATCTGCCGCGGCGACAGGAACGACACGCCGATCAGCACGATGAAGGCGGGCAGCAGAAACAAGACGTGGCGGTTGAAGAAGTGAAACGGATCGAGCCCGATCCGCGTCGCCACCGGCGGACTGGCCGCGAGCGACAGAATGATGCCGGCCAGCATCAGCGCGATGATCGCTGCGAGCAGCGGGCGATCCACGGTCCACCACCATTCGCTTAAGGGGGTGCGTTGTTCACGGGAGATCATCGGCGGTCCCAAAAGCGGAGGTTTGCCCATTGGTCGCCCATGATGGTTTCCGAAGGGTTAACGAATTGGAGATGTTTCGATCCAACGCGGCGGCAATGATCCCGGACCCATCAATCCATGGTCCCGGATCTGCGGAGCAGCGTGAAGTACGCTGCACCGCGTCCGGGACACGGTAGCGGTGCTAGCCCGTTCTCACACCACCGGCTTGACGCCGGGCAGCGCCGTGACGAGGTCGCGGAACCGGGCGCCGCGAATTTCAAAATTGCGGTACTGGTCGAACGAGGCGCAGGCCGGCGACAACAGCACCACAGGCTCAGCCAGCCCGGAGGCTGCCGCGTCTTCAGCGGCCTTGGCCACCGCGACCTCGAGCGTTTCCGAGATCTCGTGCGGCACGCGATCCCCCAGCGTGCCGGCGAATTCCTGCGCGGCTTCCCCGATCAGATAGGCCTTGCGGATGCGCGGGAAATATTCGGTCAAGCCGGTGATGCCGCCGAGCTTCGGCTTGCCGCCGGCGATCCAGAAAATATCGGCGAAAGACGACAGCGCATGCGCCGCCGCATCCGCATTGGTGCCCTTGGAATCGTTGACGAACAGCACATTGCCGCGGCGGCCGACCTGTTCCATGCGATGCGCCAGACCGGGAAAACTGCGCAGGCCGCTTTGCAGGACTTCGGTCGAGATACCGAGCGCCAGCGCGCAGGCCGAAGCGCAGGCGGCATTCTGCGCGTTGTGCGCCCCGCGCAGCGAGCCGATGCCGCCGATCCGCGCGATCTCGCCGCGCGCGCCCCCCGCGGCGCGCCAGATGATCTCACGCTCGACATAGACGCCGTCCGGCAGTGGGTTTTTCACCGATACCCGCACCACGCGCCGGCCCGCCCGTTCGATCCGGTCGGCGGTGTTGCGGCTCCAGCCGTCATCGACGCCGACGATCGCGGTGCCCTGCTTCTGCACGCCGGCCACCAGACGCTCCTTCACGGCCGCATAATGTTCGAGGGTGCCGTGGCGATCGATATGGTCTTCGCTGACATTGAGCAGGATGCCGACGGTGGGATCGAGCGAGGGCGACAAATCAATCTGGTACGACGACATCTCGATGACGTGAACCCGTCCCATGCGCGGCGGTTGCAGCGACAGGATCGCGGTGCCGATGTTGCCGCCCATCTGGGTGTCGTAACCGGCGACCCGCATCAAATGCGCGATCAGCGCCGTCGTGGTCGATTTACCGTTGGTGCCGGTGATGGCGACGAACGGCGCATCCGGCGCATGACGGCGGCGTTCGCGGCAAAACAGCTCTATATCGCCGATCACCTCGATGCCGGCCTGTTGCGCCGCCAGCACGGTCCAGTGCGGGCTGGGGTGGGTAAGCGGCGCGCCCGGCGTCAGCACCAGGGCTGCGAAATTCGCCCACGATACTTTTCGCAAATCCGCGGTGATGAACCCGGCTTGCGCGGCTTCGGCTAGCTTGTCGGCGCCGTCATCGCTGGCGATCACCTCGGCGCCGCCCGCCTTCAAGGCGTGACAGCTCGCGAGCCCCGAGCCGCCCAAGCCGAACACCGCGACCGTCTTGCCCGCGAAGGAAGTGACGGGGATCAAATGATCACCGCAGTTTCAGCGTCGAGAGGCCGGCCAGCGCCAGCATCACCGAGATGATCCAGAACCGGATCACGATTTGCGGTTCGGTCCAGCCCAATTGCTCGAAATGGTGGTGAATCGGCGCCATCCGGAAGATGCGCTTGCCGGTGAGCTTGAACGACACCACCTGCACGATCACCGAGACCGCTTCCAGCACGAACAGTCCGCCGATCACGGCCAGCACGATCTCGTGTTTGACCGCGACCGCGATCGAGCCGAGCATGCCGCCGAGTGCGAGCGAGCCGGTGTCGCCCATGAAGATCGAGGCCGGCGGCGCGTTGAACCACAGGAATCCCAGTCCGGCGCCGAATACCGCGCCGCAGAGCACGGCGAGTTCGCCGGTGCCGGCGACGTAGTTGATCTGCAGGTAGTCCGAGAACACCGCGTTACCGACGAGATAGGCGATCAGGCCGAAGCTCAAGGCTGCGATCATGACCGGCACGATGGCCAGACCGTCGAGACCGTCGGTCAGGTTCACCGCATTGCCGGCGCCGACCATGATGAACGCGCCGAACAGCAGGAAGAACCAGCCGAAATTCAGCACCACGTCCTTGAAAAACGGTATCACCAGCGAGGTCGAAAACGGGGCGCGTCCGAGCCGGGTCAGTGCGTAGCACGCAGCGAGCGCGATCAGCGCCTCGACCATGAGGCGGACTCGGCCAGCGAAGCCGCTATGGGTCTGCTTGGTCACCTTCAGATAATCGTCGTAGAAGCCGACGAAACCAAAACCCAGCGTCACCGCGAGCACGATCAGGACATAGGGATTGAGCGGATTGGCCCACAGCAGCGTCGAGACCACCAGTCCTGAAAGGATCATCAGCCCGCCCATGGTCGGCGTGCCGATCTTGGTGACGAGATGCGATTGCGGGCCGTCGCTGCGAATCGGCTGGCCCTTGCCCTGGCGGAGCCGCAAGTGATCGATGATCCAGGGGCCGAACAGGAAAACGAACAACGCGCCGGTGAACATCGCCCCGCCAGTGCGAAAGGTGATGTAGCGGAACACGTTCAGAAAGGTGCGGAACATGCCGAAACCGGGAACGGTATTGGAAAGTTCGATCAGCCAGTAAAACATTCAAACCGCCTCATACCGCGGCTTCGTCGTGCGCGGTCCTGCCGGGAAAGCGCTTTTCGAGCGCATCGACAATCGTCTTCATCTTCGAGCCGAGCGAGCCCTTGATCATGATCGCGTCGCCGGCGCGTATGGCGGCGACGACCTGTGCTTCGAGACCCGTCGCGCTCTCGGCATAGCCGCCCCGTTTACCCGTGGAAAGAGCCTCCCACAAGTTGCGCATCAGCGGGCCACAACAATACACCAAATCGATGTGGTTGGCCTTGACGGCGTCATTGAGGCCACGATGCAGCGCGGGGCTGGTCGGGCCGAGTTCGAGCATGTCGCCGAGTACCGCGATGCGCCGGCCATGGGGGCCGACGGCGGCCCGGCCGAGCACGCTCAGCGCCGCGGCCATCGACGCCGGATTGGCGTTATAGCTTTCATCGATCAGGGTCGCTTCGCCATTGGCAATTTCCAGCGCGCGACGCGCGCCACGGCCTGCTGCCGGCTCGATTTGCGACAGCGACAGCGCCGCCAGCGCCAGATCGGCGCCGGCGAGCGACGCTGCCGCCAACACCGCCAGCGAGTTCATCGCCATGTGGCGGCCGGGCATGCCGAGCTTGTAGGTGATATCATGGCCGAGGATATTGGCATGCACGGCCGAACAGGCGGAATGCAGCGACACGTCGAGCAACCGCGCGTCGGATTTCGCGTCGGCGCCGAACGAGACGATGCTGTTGATGCCGAGCTTTTCGGCGCGCCTCTGCAGCCTTGCAAACTGCGAATTGTCGCGGTTGAGCACCGCCGCGCCGCCGGGCTCGACGCCGGTAAAAATCTCCGCCTTGGCGTCGGCAATCGCCTCGATGCCGGCAAAGAATTCCAGATGCACCGGCTCGACGGTGGTGATCACCGCCACCTGCGGCCGCACCAGTTTGACCAGCGGCTCGATTTCGCCCGCATGATTCATGCCAATTTCGAAGATCGCAAAACGCGCCGTCGCCGGGCATCGCGCCAGCGACAGCGGCACGCCCCAGTGATTGTTGAATGACGCGGCCGAGGCGTGGGTCTCGCCCTGCGCGCCCAACACGCGCCGCAGCGCTTCCTTTGTTGAGGTCTTGCCGACGGAACCCGTAACCGCGACCACCCGCGCACCCAACCGTGCGCGCGCGACGCGGGCGAGATCGACCAGACCCGCGAGCACGTCCTCCACCACCAGCAGCGGCGCGTCGGGGGCGAACTTGTCGCGCTGCGCTGTTTCGACCACCGCCAGCGCGGCGCCCGCCTTCAAGGCTGCCGCGACGAAATCATGCCCGTCATGGACGTCGCCCTTGATCGCGAAATAGGCATCACCCGGCGCGATGGTGCGGCTGTCGATGGAAAGGCCGGTGACCGGCTGCGGCAATTCGCCGTTGATCGACGCGCGCATCGCCTCCGCCATCGCCATCGAAGTCCATAGCGGCGTCGCGCTCATGCGACCCTCGGCGCAAGTGCTGTTGCAACCGCCTCATGATCGCTGAACGGCAGCACGCGGTCGCCGACAATCTGTCCGGTCTCGTGGCCCTTGCCGGCGATCAGCAGGGCATCGCCAGGCTGCAGACCGGCAATCGCCGTCCGGATTGCCTCCGCACGGTCGCCGATGTCCCTGGCGCCCTTCGCGCTACTCAGGATCGCCGATCGGATCAGGTCCGGATTTTCGCTGCGCGGATTGTCGTCGGTGACGATCACGCTGTCGGCATTCTCGGTTGCAATCGCACCCATCAGGGGACGCTTGCCCGCATCGCGGTCGCCGCCGGCGCCGAACACCACGACGAGCTTGCGTTTGGCGTAGGGCCGCAGCGCCTGCAGCGCCTTCGCCAGCGCGTCGGGCTTGTGCGCGTAATCGACGAAGATCGGCGCGCCGTTGCGTTCGCCGACCCGTTCCAGCCGGCCCTTCGCGCCTTCGAGGTGCTCGAGCGCGGCGAAAACGGCTTTGGGCTCGCTGCCGGTACAAATCGCGAGCCCGGCGGACACCAGCGCATTCTCGACCTGGAATTCGCCGACCAGCGGCAGCCGCACCGCATGCCGGCGCCCGCGATGTTCGACGTTAAGTTTCTGCGCAAAGCCGTCGATGTCGGCCTCGATCAGCCGAATGCCCTCGCCTGCGCCGTCGCCCTCGCTGCCCACCGCGACGATCCGCAAGCCGCGCGCGCGCCCGGTATCGATCACCGCCTGCGAGCAGTCATGATCGGCCGCAATCACTGCAGCGCCCTCTGCCCCCACCAGATCGCGGAACAGCCGCAGCTTGGCGGCAAGATAATGCGCGACATCAGGATGGTAATCCATGTGGTCACGCGACAGGTTGGTGAACCCACCGGCCGCTATCCGCACCCCATCGAGCCGATACTGATCAAGCCCGTGCGATGACGCCTCGAATGCCAAATGGGTCACGCCTTCGCGCGCGATCTCGTCGAGCTGGCGATGCAGTGCGATCGGGTCCGGCGTCGTCAGCGATCCGTAGATGGTGCGCTTCGGCGACACCAGCCCGATGGTGCCGATACTGGCCGACGCATGACCGAGTCGCTGCCAGATTTGCCGCGTGAAGGCGGCGACGGAAGTCTTGCCGCTGGTGCCGGTTACTGCCGCGATGGTTGCGGGCTGCCGCGGATAAAATTTCGCCGCGGCGAGTGCCAGCGCGCGGCGCGGATTGGGCGTCGTGACGAACGGCACGCGGGAAAAGCCGGGCGGCGGATGATCGCCCGCGATCGCCATCGCCCCGGATGCAATGGCCGAATCGATGAAGCGCGCGCCATCGGTTTTGCTGCCGGCGAGCGCGAAGAACAGATCGCCCGGCTTCACCGCGCGGCTGTCCACGGCGAGGCCGGTAACCACCGCCGCTTCCGCCTGCGGGTCGATCCCGGCGTCATCGCTGAACAGGTCGCGAAGTCTCATTATCTTCATCTTCCAGTCCGGCCGGCGCGTGATGTTACGCCTTACTGGGTTGTTTTCGATGCAGCAAGAATAAGGCGGTCGGACGGCGGCAGATCGAAGCGCGGCTCGATCCCCAGCAGCGGCGCAATGCGCGCGATCACCTTGCCGCCGGTCGGCACCGCATTCCATCCCGAGGTGATAAAGCCGTGGGTTTCGGGCAGCGCTTTCGGCTCGTCCAGCATGACCAGGATCTGGAACTGCGGGTTGTCAGCCGGGACGATCGCGGTAAACGAGTTCAGCACCTGCTTCTTGGAATAACGCCCATTGACGACCTTTTCCGCGGTGCCGGTCTTGCCGCCGATATAGTAGCCCTTGACGTCGGCCTGCTTGGCGGTTCCGATCTCGGCGTTGAGCCGCATCAGAAACCGCATCTTTTCGCTGGTCTCCGACTTGATCACTTTCTTCGCCAGCGCCCTGGCTTCCTCTTCCGATCGCTTGAGGAATGTCGGCGGAATCAAATAACCGCCGTTCATCACCGCATTGATGCCCATGACCGCCTGCAGCGGCGCCACCGACAGGCCGTGACCAAAGGCAATGGTGATGGTGTTCAGTTCGCTCCAGCGCTTCGGCACAATCGGCGAGGCGCTTTCGGGCAGTTCGGTGCGCAGCCGGTCAAGCTGGCCCATCTTGCGCAAGAACGCCTTGTGCGCCTCGACGCCCTGCGCCAGCGCGATGCGCGCCGCGCCGACATTCGACGAAAATGTGAACACTTCCGATAGCGAGATCGAGCGGCCCAGCGGATGGGTGTCGTGAATGGTGAATTTGCCATAGTGCAGCGGGCCGCGGGCATCGAACATCGTGCCGAGACCAGCCTTGCCGGAATCCAGCGCCATCGCCAGCGTCAGCGCCTTGAAGGTCGAGCCCATCTCGTAGACGCCGGTGGTCAGGCGATTGATGCGATCGGGATCGTGCGCCTCGCGCGGATTATTCGGATCGAAGTCGGGCAGCGACACCATCGCCACGATCTCGCCGGTCTTGACGTTGGAGACGAGGCCGGAGGCCGCCTTGGCCTTGTATTTTTCCTTGGCCTTGAGGAGTTCGTCGCGCAGCGCGTGCTCGACGCGCAGGTCGACCGACAGTTCCACCGGCCGCTGCAGACGATCGGTCGCAAAGCCGGCGCGATGCAGATCGGCGAGGCCGTTGGTATCGAGCCATTTCTCCATCCCGGCGATGCCCTGGTTGTCGATGTTGACCAGACCAATCAGATGCGCGACTTCGGAGCCGGTCGGATAAACCCGCTTGTTCTCGCGCAGGAAGCCGATGCCGGGAATGCCGAGACGGTGAATTTCCTGCTGCTGCAGCGGCGTGATTTCGCGCTTCAGCCAGACAAAACCTTTTTTCGACGACAGCCGGTCGCGGACCTCGCCGGTGTCGAGATCCGGCAGCGTCGCGGTCAGGAGCTCGATGGCTTCGTCCTTGTCGATAATCCGGCGCGGCTCGCCGAACAGACTGGGTGCCTTGACGTCGGTAGCAAGCACCTCGCCATTGCGGTCGACGATATCCGGCCGCGCGGTGGCGATGGCGTCCTGCACCGCAGCGCGGCGCGCGCCGTGGCTGTCGCCGCCGACCGCGAACATGATCAGCCGTCCGCCGATCACCGCATAGATCGCCGCGAATGCCACGATGGCAAATCCGACCCGGGCGCGGGCTTTCGCGGCGCGGTCGACATTGCCCCCAAACAGCAGGCGGCGGATCAGCCGCTGCCGCCATGGTTCCGCAGGCTTGACGGGGGCCAGCGCACGAGTTGTCATCGCTGATCCTCCGGCGCCGGCACCGAACCCGTCACGGCGGCGGCATCGATCGCCTCGATCATGGCGCCGATCGGATCGGGATCGCCCGGCCTGGTAAAGCGGGGCGGCCGCTCGGGCAGGTTCTTCAGTGAATCATATTGCGTGGCGTTGAGAGGTTTTAGCGCCAGATGGCGTTCGGCGAGACCCTGCAGCCGCAGCGGCGCGTC
>Ga0105238_10008138_pt1 | contig 10487 bp, 3 predicted proteins | sample KBSC34metaG_FD_81526 | JGI IMG/M metagenome (GOLD analysis project Ga0105238, IMG submission 81526) | Corn rhizosphere microbial communities from Kellogg Biological Station, Michigan, USA - KBS C3-4 metaG | ecosystem: Host-associated > Plants > Roots > Rhizosphere > Soil | place: Michigan, USA...
GGCCCTCTTGCCTGGCGGAACCGTGATCGATCCGATTCGCGTCGGCACGATTCAGCAAATCACCGGGCAGAACTTCGGATTCTCGATCGGCCAGTCGAAAGTGACCTTTGAAGCCGGCACGACAATCGCGACTATTCTCCGCGCGCAGATGCTCGCCGGTTCATTTGATGAGCGCCTGCTTTTCATCATGCCGCCGGTTCCCGGAATCACTCCCGCGGGATTGAATATGACGATGCGCGTGAGCAACGGTGTTGCGGAAGACACTCGTTCCGTTTTCGTGATGCCCGTGGTCATCGATTTAACGGGCGACATGTTCGTGACCTTCCGCGCTGACTTCGCGCCGAACCCACAACCCAATCCGCTCGAAAGCGGCGCTGGAAAATTTGCCGAGTTTCGCTATCGACTTCAGACTGGAATCAATCAGCCGGCGACTTTCGCTCTTAGCGCCGAGATTCTGAATGCGAGCGTGGGGCTGCCCGGCGGTTTCGTCAACTCGATCGAATTTCGTGATGACTCAAATACTGTAATCACCAGTAAGCAGGTCGAGATGGGCAAGAATGAAGGACGCAACATTACGGTGCGCATCCCCGAAATTCCCACCGCCCTAGCCGGCGCGAGTTTTACGTTGAAAGTCACCGCCGCAGCCGGCACGGTTGTCGGTACTGACCAGCGCAGCGTCACTGTTGGCACACCGGTTACACCACCAGATCCAAATATCGAAGCTAATCAGACGAGCTTCTCGCTCCTCGATATGACTCAAGGTGGCGTCGCGGCAACTCCGAATGCGTCGACCGGTATCCTCGAGGGCACTACTATCAAACTAAAAGTCGGCTTCCGGGGTGTGATCAACTTCAGCACGAAATTCACCAAGGCGGGCACGTACGAGATAACGATGCTGCCCAAACCAGCTACGACACTGGCTAACTGGGCGCCTGAGATGACACCCGACTCCGTCGGGACGCGCAGTGCTGACGGCACAAAGGTCACAGTGACCGTCGCCAGTGATAACGACCAAACATTACGAACAGAAAAATTCAGAGTCACGCCAACTGCTGGTGCGACGCCAACCGGCACAATCGTGTTTCGCATTAAACGCCTGACCGCACCTTCAGATTTCACGAAAGAATTCGGTGTCCAGTTGCTACCTTGATTTTCTGAGGGCCAAAAAATTGAGCCCGCTCGCTCGGGCAGAAGGAGATTAGCAATGACAGTATCAATTCCGAGTGCCGCCGGAGTGCCCGGCATAAGTGGTCCGCCGAACTGGTTTTCCGGTGAGGCGACCTTCAATCCCGATCTCGACGACGTCCGCTGGCGAGGTGCAGTCAAACGCACGTTTGGTAGTGGCAGTGGGGGCAGTAACTACTTTCGCGCGACGCAAGCGACAGTCGCGTCACAGAAGTTTATCTATCTAACTTTTCGCGCGGCGTTTGTTCAGCAGCTTAACGATGCCGACGATCTGATTTATCTCGGGCTCCAAAAACACGGCACTGCCTCCGCGATGGTCGCCCGCATCACAGCGCACGGCGCTGCCTTCACACCGGCTGGACCACCGTCGGCGAACCCTCCCGCCAACATTGCAGCAGTAGACATCTGGACGCTCTCAGGAGGTGTTTGGACTTTTCAGGCGATGACGCCAACGTGGATTAGCCAGAATGCGCGCATGTACCTCCAAAACGCAGGGGATGTTCCCGCTGATCCGAATAATCGCTGGGCAGTACAACTGCGGATCCCTGCAAACACCGTTGGCGGCATTACCGATAACAGCGGACCAAACCTCGGTACCGACTTTGACATGTGGTACCTGATCCACGGCAACACGGGAGGCAATCCGACGATCCTGGCAGATTACCGGACCGCCGGCACGACAACGGAAAATGATTTGAGCGATCTCAACTACCCGTTACCTGCCAATTGGGATGAATTTCAACTCACGTCTGCCGCGGCGACTTCAGGAGGTGTTGCGATTTACTGGGGTGACGTCGCCGTGTCAAACGTCGCTCACGGCGAAGGTACGTTGATCGACAATCACAACAGCAACACGTTCCTCGCGCGGCCGCGAAACTATTCCACCGCAGATATTGCAGCGGGCAATATCAACGCGACTTTTCGAATTGCGAATTGGGGCTCGGTCGTCGGTGATCCCAACATGCCGGATTTTTCCACCGGCTCGTGGGATTACGTTCCCGGCAACGACGAAAACACGCCGGTCATCAGCGGGAGTGCTTGTAATCACATTCCTGCAGGAAACCCGCCGCCGGCCCTAGCCCCCATTCAACTGACGACGGTGATGAATTTGGCAGTGCCGCCGAAGAGTTTGCACCAGTGCGTGCTGGTCACACTCTCCGGCGCGAACATCAATTTTCTCAACGACGCGATCTACCAGAACATGAATTTCGACAGCGCGTCGCTGCTCCAAAGAGAAGCTGAGATCAGCGTCGTCGGCTTGAAGCCGTTTGCGCCGACTCCACGCGACGTTTATCTCGCTGTCGAAAAGCTGAACATGGCTCCCAATGCAAAAGCTGACGAAGGACAGTTTTTGAAAGCCAGCATGGAACGCTTGATGCGCAGTGATGAGAGACTTGGCGGCAAGCTGAAACGCGCGCAATCAATCCTTTCTGATACTGGCGGAGAAACTCAGTCGGATCGTCTGCAAGCATTGATACGCGTGCTCGCAGAGGTTGGCGTGACGCAGGAGGAGTTGGACCTGTTGTTCCCAACTTTCCGCATTCACGTTTATCACGATACTGGCGAGCGGGTTGCGCGGCCGGATGGAACGGAGCGGCCGGTATTGAGGGAGCAATCATCCTTCGGTATCTACGCCTATCACGAAGGTACTCTTGATGGCTGGGCGTCGAGTATTCAGGGTGCGCAGCGTATCGAAGAGAACCTTTATCTGATCCCGGTGCCGAACGACGGCACCGCGAAGATCACAGTGAAGGTGCAGGCTGTTGACCAACGCGAGGATCGCTTACCGGAAGATCCGATCGTGCCCAAGAAGTATCCAAAGGTGGGCGGCACGGGCCTCCATGACAGGAAGGGTTGCTGGTTCGCGCTTTGGAAGTTGTTTGGTTTCAAATAAGGCGTGGTAAATGCTTGGTACTCTCAACGGTTCCACCATCTTAAGGCTGCGGGTCTTCGATCGAGGAGGCAGCGATCCTGACCCGCTCGCCTTGCGTGGACGTTTGGAGAACGTGCTGAGCGACGTTTCGCTGGAACCGCGTCTGCCGCCGTCGGCCACTCTCTTCATCCGCAAACTCGGCGATCCGTTGCCGGGATCGATTCAACTCGACAGTCCACATGCGCGCGCGCCACACGCCTGGCGGCACGCATTTCAGAAGAGGTTCGATCAGCTTGTGTCGAGTGCAGCGCGTCCGGCGCACGGGTACGTGGCTGATAGTGCGGAGTCAGTGGTTTTTTATGACTACGCGGAGTTGTTGGCGTGTTTGACGGCGGATTGGTGTAGTGGGTCGGCGCTGACGCGTTGGTGGTGGCAGGCGCTGATCAAGCACGGGAGTCCGTCTCGACTGATCAAGCAGTTCTGGCTCGAGAAGATCGAGTATGTGCCGGCGGCGCTCGAGCACGTAGTCAGGAAAGGTGTGCTGGTCGAGTTTGTTAGCCAGTTGAGTGATGTTGAGGTACACGAGATCGTTGAGCGCGTGCTTTCCACCTTCGGGGTAACGCGGATGACGCGGATCAAAGCCGCGGATTTTTTCCCTGTAGATGTGACGCCTCAAATAGAACATGTCGCACAAATCCGAAGTGAGACGCCCTGGAGGGCTGTGGCGCCGGAAAGCGACACGCCCCTCTTGCGACCGGTGCAGCAGTTCTTCGTCGGGATTATCCTGATGGTCCACCGCGCGCCGACACGCGTCCGCACACTGACCTTCGCACGCGAAGTCGAACATTGGATTCGGGAACAAGTCGTTGAACTTCCGCGCGCACAAACGATCATCACCGAAGAGATACATGAAGCTGAGTCGATCGAGCAGGCAAACCCCAGCGCGCCGATTCGCGTAAATCCGATTCCAAGCTCGCCCGAGATCCCACGTCCCGCTTCCCCACCGGAGGGATCCGTAAGATCCGTGTTCCAGGAACCAGAGAAGATCAAGATCGCCAATGCAACTTTCACCTACGAAGAACCCGATGTGGTTGTGATCGAGCAGACTCCGGTATCTGGTACCCAAAGCGAACCAACACTGCCACCAGAACCAATCATCGTTCCTGCGACTGCACCTGTAACACTCGATCCCGCCACGCTCGAAACAAACCTCGGCGGTCTCTTCTACCTGATCAACCTCGCAATCTTCCTGGAGATCTACAGCGACTTCACCAGCCCCATTGAACAGTTCCATGACGATCTGAGTATCTGGGACTTCGTAAAGATTGTCGGGCGTGAAATCAACCAGGATCGTGATCTCGATGATCCTATTTGGACAGGATTACAGGATTTGCAAGATTTACATGTTGATCCTGAAAATCTTGTAAATCCTGTAAACAAACCAACGTGGCTAACAGACCTGCTACCCCATATAAAGGCGCGTCTAATTTTGGCTTTGGGTATCGAGTCTGAAGATTCTCTCGCGCAAATCCTGCTACATCATCACGCTAAAGTAATCATCACCCCGACACATCTCGACGTCTTCTTCCCCCTCGCCGATCACCCGATCGAAATACGCCTCTCAGGCCTGGACCGCAATCCCGGCTGGGTTCCGGCCGCCGGCAGATTCATCGCTTTTCACTATGACTAAAAAGACGCGAAAAAATCTATTCGACGGTTTGCAGCCGACTCCGGCTGAACACTTCAAGCTGTACTTCTATGGAGCCGTTCTTAGCCTCTTCCATCATGTGGTCCAGGTGTACGGCTCGAGTGAAGCAGCCTTCAAGGAATTCCCTTTTCTCATCGGCTACAACAACGAGCTCGCCGACGGCGGCCTCTCCGGCGTCCACTCGACGGAAGCCGTTTCGTGGTGGCTCGAGTCGCTGCAAGCATGGGAAACAAAAGCAACCGGTCACCTGCCGTTGCGGGCGCTGCGCAACTCCGCCGGGTTGGACCACTCTGCGCTGATCCTGCTCACGACCGTCGGCTTGATCGAAGAGGATCTGCGCTTCGGGCTTGTCTTCGAAACCATGCAGGGCTCGCCGGGCCAGCATCGCGCGACGCCGAGTTTGCTCAACACGTGGGGACGCGACGAAGCACACTGGCGCGACGCGCGCAGCAACCTGCGACAGATGCGCGAGCTCGGACTCGTGCGCGTTGTGAATCCGGAGTCGCCGCGGCTCGAGTGGGCGCTGGAAGTGCCGAGTGCGTTGTGGGATGCGTTGCGCGGCGAGCAAAACGAGATTCCCGGTCCGGGCATGCGCTATCGCCAGCCGTTTGAGCTTTCGCGCATGGACGATCTAATCCTGCCGCCCGACGTACATGAAAAGGTGCGCGCGATTCCCGGATTGTTCCGCGCGGGCGAAGCGCAGACGCTCATCGTGCGTGGCGCTTATCGAAACGGACGGCGCACGATCTTCAGCGCGATCGCACGCGAGCTCAATCTCGGACTGCTCGAAATCAAGGGCATAGCCGGGCCGCATGACGAACGTTTCCGCGTTGCCGGGCCGCTTGCCACTGCGCTCAATGCGCTGCCTGTGATCGTCATGGATCTCGAGCCACGCGAAAGCATCGAGATCCCGCGTCTGTCTGCGTGTAATTCGCCGAGCGGCATCGTCATCGGCAAACAAGGCGGCGTGAGTGGCGAAGGAGCGGAACGCGCGCTCGTGATCAATCTCGACATGCCTGATCCCCGCATGCGCAAACAACACTGGCAGCGCGCGTGTCACGAAAGCAAGCTCCGCGATCCGGATACTGTCAGCGAGCGCTTTCGTATCACGTCGGGAAACATTCATCGCGTCGCTCGGCTTGCAGAGTCTTACGCAGCACTTGCGAAACGCACCGAGATCACGCTCGCCGATGCACAACGCGCGACACGTTCGTTGAATCGCCAGATACTCGATGCACTCGCGATCCGGCTGTCTGCATCAGGCGACTGGAGCCAACTCGCTGTTGGCGGAGAAACGCGACGCGAGCTGGAAAGCCTCGTCAGTCGATGTCGACATCGCGAGCGTCTGCAATCGCAAGCTGACGCAGGAGTCCGTGCGCTCTTCAGCGGACCAAGCGGTACCGGCAAAACGCTCGCGGCGCGTTTGCTCGCCTCGACTTTGCAAATGGATGTTTACCGTCTCGACCTCTCGAGCGTCGTAAACAAATACATCGGTGAAACAGAGAAGAATCTAAACCTGATTCTCTCGCGCGCTGAAGAGCTCGACGTCATTCTTTTGCTCGACGAAGGTGACGCGCTGTTGACGCAGCGCACGGGCGTCCAAAGCTCGAACGATCGTTACGCAAATCTCGAGACGAATTTTTTGCTGCAACGACTCGAATCGTTTGAAGGCATTCTCGTCATCACGACAAACGCGAGCGAGCGAATCGACAACGCGTTCCAGCGCCGCATGGATGTGGTGATCTCGTTTTCACCGCCCTCGCCGCCGGAACGCTGGGCCATCTGGCAGCTCCACTTACCACCCGATCATGCTGTCGATTACTCGTTGCTCGAAGAGGTGGCCGGACGTTGCGTGCTCTCGGGCGGCCAGATCAAGAACGCCGCCCTGCACGCATCGTTGCTCGCACTCGAAGACGGCGGCATCGTCACGTCAGCAATGATCGGCGACGCGATCGAGCGCGAATATCGAAAGGCGGGCGGCGTTTGTCCCCTGCGCCGGAACTGAAATGATGGATGATCAAATAGAACAAGTCAGGAAGAGGGGCTTGCCCCCGCTGTTGCTTGGATTGGACGAGCGGGGGCAAGCCCCTCTTCCTGACTTGTTCTATTGCTCGTACTAACAGCTTCCAGGAAGGAATAGTTATCTATCTCAACAAACATCCGCACAACGAAACCAGCACCGAGCGCGCCGCCTCCTGCGCGGCAGACGACTCCCGCGCGCACGTCGACGCCCGCCACGTCTTCAGCTCCGCCAACCGTGCGGCTCCCTCAGATTCTCGGCAAGGGTCTCTTCCAAACTCACGACGGCAAGGTTATCGAGCTGCCGAAAGACATGACAGTGGACGAAGCCGTGCGGCTCGAAGCTGAAGCACTCGCCGCCCAGAAGAAGATCGGCAAAGGACCGCCACCGCAACCCGTCCCCGACGTCAAGAAGCTCGACAAAAAAGAAGACAAGAAAACCCAACTCAAAGCCCTGCCGAAAAAGAAACCCGGTAAAGGTAAAGGCAAACGCGCGCGTGGCGGCGGCGCAGCAGCGATGATGAAAGCTGTCGGCACGAGCAAAGTCGCGCAATACCTCGCCTCGAAAGCCGCGCCCGTCGTCAACAAAGGTTTCACGAAGTTAGATCAACTGCGAACCAACCAGCAGACGCACGACAGCGCTGACGAGAAACGAGCGCAGTCAGAACAAGCACAAGTGATCCCCGACAGCGAGGGACAGTCGAAGAGCAACACCGGTCAGGTCAACGTCGTCTCCGATCGTCCCGCGCCGAAAGTCGATCCAAACAAAGGCAAACAGACGCTTCAGCAAAACCTGCGAGAAAACGTTCCGCAGACGATCGAAGACGTCGACAACTTCAAGCGCGACAAAAAAGCACAACACACCGGCGCAGAAGTATTGAAGGTGGTCCAAACGGACAAGAGTGCGGTGGTCTCGACGTTTCAGGACATGGGCACTACGCCGCCGCCCGCGCCGCGCGAGTTTGAACCCGAGCCGCTGCCGCCACCGGAAGCTGCGCCCGGAACCGCCGCACTCACGCTCGGCAAAGACGGCATCGCTCCACTGCAAAAAGAGCACACCGATCTCTCGAACTTCACCAAAGAAGCCGACGGCAAGCTGAAAGAAGAAGGCGTCACGCAGGAGCAGCTCGACATGGTCGACAGCGGCGATCTCGCTACCGCCAATAAAGAAAAGAAAGGCATGGAGAAGTCTGCGATCACCGAGCCGCTCGCGGTGCAGCAGTTTGCGCAGCAGGAAAACAAGAAAGTCGAGAACAATCTCAAACAGGAAGAGACGAAGAAGCGCTCAGAAATGAATTCGAAGCGCAAGGCCGGTCTCGGCGTCACCGGCCAAAAGCAGAAAAACACGAAGAGCTCGCTCGAAAAGAAACGCGAAGAAGTCGCCACGAAGATCAACGGCATCTACACCGCCGCGCAGGACAAAGTTAAGAAGAAACTCGCCGATCTCGAAACGGCAGCGATGAAGCGTTTCGACGACGGCAACAACAAAGCGACAAAAGATTTCGAAGACACAGTCAACCGCGAGCTCGACGCCTTCAAAGCCGATCGTTATTCAGGCTGGTTTGGCTGGGCCAGAAAAGCAAAAGACTGGCTGCTCGGCATGGACGAGCTGCCGGGCGTTAAAGCCATCTTCGATCGCAATCGCGAGAAGTTTGTCGCCACCATCAACAAGCTCGTCGAAGACATCACCGCCGACAACAAGAAGGTGATCCAGGAGTGCAAGGACGAGCTCACAAAAGCGCGCGCCGAGATCAAAGACTACGTCGATAAGCTTGGCCCAAGTCTCAAAGACATCGGCAAGAAAGCCGCCGAAGAGATGAACTCGAAGCTCGACGAGATGGACAAGTTCATCGCGAAGAAGGAAGAGGATCTACAAAACCAGCTCAAAGACAAGCAAACCGCCGCGATCAAAGCCATCGACGAGAAGATCGAGAAGATGAAAGAAGCGATGGCGGGCGCGCTCGCAAAACTCGGCAAGCTGCTGTTGTGGGCGGCGAAGAAGTTCTTCACGTGGGCGCTCGAGAAGTTTGGGTTCTCGCTGGGCGACATTGAGACCATTATCAACAAAGGCGCCGCGGTGCTGAAAGCGATCTTCACGAAGCCGATCCAGTTTGTGAAGAACCTGATGAACGCCGCTATTACCGGTTTCAAAAACTTCGGCAAGAATTTTCTCAAACACCTGCAGGACGCCGTTTTCGACTGGCTCACCGGATCGATCGAAGGCTTCCAACTGCCGACAACGTGGGACTTCAAAGGCATCATCAGCGTCGCGCTCCAGCTAATCGGTATCTCTTACGCGAACATTCGCCGTCACATGGTCTCGGTGATGACCGAGCCGGTCGTCGCTGGTCTCGAAAAGAGTTTCACGCTCGTGAAGACGCTGATCACTGAAGGTCCGCTCGCCGCCTGGGAACAGTTGAAGGAGATGGCGACTGACATCAAGGACGCGTTCATCCAGGCAGTCAAAGAGTTCATCGCGCAGAAGATTATCGAGCAGGCAATCCAATGGATCGTCGGCATCTTCGTCCCCGGCGCCGGCATTATCAAAGCCATCATCGGCATTTACGACACGATCGTGTTCTTCATCAAGAAAGCGAAAGACATCATCAAGATGGTCGGCAACTTTCTGGGATCGGTTAGCGAGATTGCGGCGGGCAACATCGGTGCTGCGGCCGAAGCGATGGAGCAAGGTCTCGCGCGTGGTCTTTTGCTCGTGGTCAATTTTCTCGCTGCCCTGCTTCGTCTCGGTGGCGTGACGGCGAAAGTTCGCGCCGTGCTGGAGAAGATACGCGCGAAGGTCGACGACGTGCTTTTGAAAGTCGCGAAGTGGATCGCGACGAAAGCGAAGGCGATCATCAGCAAGGTTGTTGGTGCCGTCAAAGGCGCTGCCGGGTCACTGACCCAATGGTGGAAGCGCCGCAAAAAATTCAAAGGCGGCGATGGCCAGTCACACTCGCTCGTGTTTCATGGCGAGGGCCGCGCCGCACGTCTGTGGGTCGAAAGCGATCCGACGCCGTTTGAAACGTTCATCAGTTCTGTGGAGGCCAAGGTGAGTCCACAGAAGGAAGCAAAACAGCAGGCCCTCGTCACGGCAAGGGCGATGGACGAGTTACGAAATAAAGCTGCAAACACTGACGGCACGTGGAGTGATGCCGCTTCAGAAAAGAAATGGCTGGACTTGTGGAACACACTCGCAGATGACGTGGCTGTGCTATTTGCCGGCGGAGATGCGACAGATCCGAAATATGGTCCCCCTAAAAGTCCGGCGGGCTGGGGTTCGGGGATGGTGATTCTAAGTCTGAAGAAAGGGAGAAAGGGTTCCGACCCTAGCGTATCGAACCCGCACTTCAAAGACTTAAACATTCGGCGTTACGGGAATGTCACTTCGACAAGCAAGGATGCAAGTTATTACATACTCGGTCACCTTCTAAACAATAAGTTGGGCGGTCTTGGAAATATTTGGGAGAACATCACTCCGCTGTCCCGAAAAGGAAACGCGCAACATGTAACGCAAGTCGAAACGGATGTTAAAAACGTGGTGGATAGCTCCAAGATTGTCCGCTATGAAGTGCAAGCGCGCTATGGTCGGACAGCCGCTGCGCTGCTTGCCACTATCCCCGCTAACACTACCGACGCCGTATTACAGAACAAGCGCAAGGTGCTGCTCGCAGAGCAATACGTTCCCAGTACCTTGCTGTGCAA
>Ga0105238_10008140_pt1 | contig 10485 bp, 21 predicted proteins | sample KBSC34metaG_FD_81526 | JGI IMG/M metagenome (GOLD analysis project Ga0105238, IMG submission 81526) | Corn rhizosphere microbial communities from Kellogg Biological Station, Michigan, USA - KBS C3-4 metaG | ecosystem: Host-associated > Plants > Roots > Rhizosphere > Soil | place: Michigan, USA...
CATGTGAAGGTCGCGCACGCTTCGCTGGAGAATGGCTTGCTCACGATTGAGCTGCAACGCGAAGTGCCCGAAGCGCTGAAGCCGCGTAGGATCGAAATCCGCGGCGAAGGCCCGACTGCTGTTGCTGCTCGGGCGGAGCCTCGGCAAATCGAGGCACCAAAGGCGGCCTAAGAGCACGGGTCATCGGCCTTAGCCTTTGACCGCGTGGATGTCTTCGCAATTGCCGGCGGCTGCGCATAAGCAGCCGCCGGCTTTTTAGCCTGCGTATCCGTCTAATGGCTAGTGTCGGCGCTCGCTATCGGCGGACGGCAGCGACGACTCTGTCGTAGAGCGCCCCGGGGAGAAGCCGATCGCGCCCGGATCGAGCCAGCGCTCTCCGGCAATGATGTGAAAACCCGGTAGCTCACCCGTGTCCGCGATGCGCTGCAATGCAGACAAGAGGCGATGGGCCGCATACGCGCAGCGCCGTTCGCCTCGGCGCGCGTCAACCAGCAGGTTCAACCAGCGATAACCGGGCGGCGACGCCGCCGCAGGCTCCAAAGAAAACCCAACATCCAAGTCAGCCAAAATACTCGCGAGGTCTGGTGCCGTATCAGCAACCTGGACGGTGGCCATTAAACACCAATACGACGGACGGCTTACGAGCGGACTCATGTGCGACGCACCTCTCAACGACATTAAGCGATAGCCAAGAGACCATTCCAGAAATGCTAGGTTACGCCGCGTTCGGGTCTTTAGGGATTCATAGCACCGGCCACTCAGCGTTGCGCGAATCTCTCGCAACCGCCGACGGTTACTGACTGTAGGGGTCGTCGTCTCGCGTCACTTTGCTTAAAGGCTTCTGCGCGAAATGTTGCAGCAGCGTAGCTTATATCACAAGGTCGATTTCAATGTGATCCAAGCACACGCCCAAGGATGTGCTTCGTAACCTCGAAGCTACGCAAGCCAGGCGGCGATCACACCCGCGAACCGCAGCTGCCCTTCACGACGTAAACCGTACGGAGGATGGATTCTCGCGCATAGTCTCTCAGTTCGAGCGGACAGTGCGTTTGCCCGCTCAGCGTACGCCGGTCGAAATTCCTCTTCTGTCGGAAGTGGTTTCGACAGGTTTTCTATCGTTTGCCGAAAACGCTCGAGTTTGGCAAACGCCTGAGTCTGCGTCATGACGAAACTCTCAGGCGCGCGCCAGCAGCTCTTGCTTGCGCGCATCGAGACGCTCGCCAAGCTCTGCCAGTTCGGCCTTGCTCAGCAATTTCTTTGCGCGCGGGAACATTTCCTTTTCTTCCTCGTCTGCGTGATGTTCGACCAGTTCCTTTAGGACTTTCGCGCGCCCGCTGAATTTCTCACTCGAAGCGTCGGTCCGAACGAGATCCGGCAGAACGAGATCCCCGGCTGCACGGTGTTCTTCAAGCGCCTCGAAATACATCTTGTCGTCATTGCTTTTCTTGCCCGCTTCCTTGAACGCGGGATAGAAGATTTCCTCCTCGATCGTGGTATGCGCCTTTAGCTTCATCTCGATCTCGGTCACCAGTTGTTGGCGCCTCTTTACGGCTCGCGCCGTCGACGACTCAAGCGCGCCAAGCAGCGCTCGCATTTCCTTATGATCGTTCTTCAAAAACTGGATCGCATCCATGGCAATGCTCCTTCGCAGATGGTTTGTGATACTAGGCAGCAACGGCTTGCCGAGCTTGCGCGCAATGCGCGTGTCCGCAGGGGCATCGGCCGTCGGGGCTTGGGGCGTAGCCTTGCTGGGCGTCCCGACACGCGTCCGAACACCAGTAATCCGCTGCGTCAATCTCGCACTCGCAGCCGGCCCGTTGGCACCTCGCTTCGGGATTGGGGGGAGCGGTCATTGCGTCGACCGGAGTCTTGGCAGGCACAAAAGGCGAGATCGGATCGCTCGATGGAAAGGTCTCCCCCAAAGCCTGGTCGAGATTCGCGCTCTCCTTCGCCTTTCGATCCGCGCGCTCCGAGGGCGATTCAATCGATGCATGAACTGCTGAGGCGAGTGGATCCAATGGCGGGTCTTTTCGGTCTTGCGTACTCATGGCGGCGGCTCCTTGCTCTTCGAAGCCAAGAATTACAAGGTCGTCATGATCTTTTTAATGAATGGCTTTTCGAGTACGCCGCCGAAGTTCAGCATCTGTTGCCAGTTGGGGTGGTGTCCGCCTGTCGCGGCGTCTCCTCGAGACACGCGACGGCCTGTATCTCGGACCATCGGGAGACTAGGTCGAACCCGCGTGCGATGTCGCTTGAGAGAAGTATGTCGCCGGGGTACCGTCGATTGGCATAGGCAACGAGGCCATCGACGACGAAGGTCCAATGAGTGCCGGTCATGCCTCGTGCTGCCGCGGTTACTGCGAGTGCCCTCAGGCGATCACCAACCTCGGTTGGCGACGGGGCATGCGGCAGCGTGTCGAGCCATGCCACAAAATTGTCGTGTGCGGCGAGGTAAGTCTGCATAGCGGAAAAGCTAGCTCATCCATTAAGGGGGCGGCACCCCTTGACAGGTTTGCTAACGTAAAGCGCACCGTATCCGGAGAGTGCCATGCTCCGAGCCGACCTCCATATCGTCCACACTGCGCGCGGATGGCTCCTTCAGACTGCTGACGCGACGACGTTGCGCAGTTTCCGTAGCGCTGAAGCAGCTATCGAGAATGGCGAAGCCCGAGCGCGGCAATTGCAAGGCCGAGGATTCAATGTTCGACTGATGATCCACCCGCCGGGCAAGAAGGCTACCGTCCAGGACTTTCCCGCGCAGACCGAAAGGGTTGACTCGTAAGCCTTGGCGCGGTGCGGCTTATCGTGACGAACCCGTATCCGAGCAACGAATCATGAAGAGCAAGAGGCTCCACTTCACGAAAGGTTTTCGCATTGCGTTCTGCAATGCGCGTGGCGAAGCTGCGGAAATGGTTGTTCCGCCAGGCGATGCCGAGGGCGGGCCGGACAACGCCCATAAGGGCGCAGATCAATGGATGCTCGTGCTCGATGGCGAGGGTCTCGCAATCGTCGAAGGCCGACGTCGGCCGTTAAAGGCCGGATCCCTGCTGCTCATCGAGAAGGGAGAGCGTCACGAGATACGCAATGTCGGACGCCGCGAACTGAAGACATTCCTCATCTACACACCGCCTGCATATCGCAAGTCCGGCGCCCGTTTGCCTCGAGGCAAACCGTAGCCGTACGCCCCATCGAGCTAATGCAATGCGCGTTTCCGTCGCACTTACGATCGCCACCTCAAGGTGGCCACTGTCTAATCGCAGTGACATATCCGAGCGAACGACGGTCGCGTCCGCTTGCTCAAAGGCGCTATGAGTGCGAAGTTCGTCGTGTATGTCCGACGGCCCTTCCGATTTTATCGAGGTCCTGGCGCCGATCGCAGATGCGTCGAAGGCGCTTGCTGAGTGTATCCAAGACAATCCAAGCGGGTTGGCGGGCGCGAGTATTGCCATTTCTCAAAACGGGACGCTCTTGCTCAATCCTGTTGCTTGGCGCCTCTGCGGCGAGATGCTACGAGCATTGCCGGGCTTTAGAGCACGAGAGCCAGCGAGCTCAGTTTCGAAACCGCTTCGTTTCTTACTGATTGCGAGCGCGCCCCCTGATGACGATTCGGCCCATAAGGAGCCGAGCTGAGCTGGAAAACGCGTTCATACGACGAATTGAGCGAAGAGTTTTTCCAAAATATTCGCAGAAACGAGCAAGAACAAGAGGATCGAATTACAGGGCCTGGATGAGCCGCGCGGCCTGAGCAGTTCATCGATTCAGTAAGTGTCAAAAATGCCTGCGGCAGACTCTTCTTGAAGGTTCGATGGGGAGAGACATCCTATGTTCGCCAAGCTGCTAAGCAAACTTAGAGTCCAGCACTCGGAATCCCGCGGCGACGCTCACCCTCCAGTGCGGATGGTCAGGTCATGGGCGCCCAAGAGGGAAGCGTGGACGACTCGACACCATGGCGACCAACAGCGTCGCTATTGGACGCCGCGATCGAATCAGCTTTCGTCCTAGGGCAAGAACCTTGGGTTTTAGCGTTCTCAGCCGACTGATGCAGCTCGCTTTGCAACTGTACAGCTGCGCAATGTTCGACTGACTTCGCAGCGTATGGCTGCCGAATTGGACTGCGCCATGAAGACGTTGACCTGCAAAGAACTCGGCGGAACGTGCGATCAGAAACTCACCGCCAAAACGTGGGACGACATGGTTCAGAATATGACTAAGCACGTCATGGACAGGCATCCTGACGTAGCCAAGAAGATGGCGAAGATGCACGAAGAAGACCCTAAACGTTGGGGCAAGGAAATGAAGCCGAAGTGGGATGCGGCAAAAGAAACTTAGGACGGCCGCTATCCGTAATGCCGACGGCCCAGGCATGGAGCGTGGTCGACGGTTCTCGTGGTCGACGGTTCTTGCGCAAACAGCGTGTGGATCCCGGGCGCCAAGGGACAACCTTCGAGCGAATCCTTTCGTCGGCGATCTCGCAACGGATCGCAAGCGCTCGCTTGCCGACTACGCAGCGCAAATTACACTCATTGCAACCTACTTCGTCGTGTGCCTCGTGCTGATCGAGTTCGTGGGTCTGTACGCGTTTCTGCCTCTCTATTCCGCAATGCTCATCGTCTACGACGCACGACCTGATATCGGCAAGCAGATTTTTCCAAAGCTATGGGAAAGACAATGATCCTCTAACCGATGCTCCGACGCTCGGGTGCGTGAGCCGAAAGAGGAGCGCGCGCGCAGCAGCGCGCGCAGTTCCTGTTATTGCTTCACACACATTTCGTATTCCGCTTTCGTAACCTTTCCATCGCTATCCGCGTCGCATTTGGCGAAGTTCTGCTTGAGCCAAGGCGTATTGACCTCGGATGCCAATACGTATCCGTGATTCTTTGTATCGACCATCTTGAAATCAGGGCGGGCGCCCATCGTCATTTGCCCCTTCATCTTCGGGTCCACGAGATTGTTGCCGGAGCTCTTGTCCTGGCCGACCGTTGCCGGGTTGGTATCCTTTGGAGTCGCCGGACTGACGAGGTCCTGACCTTTGCTCTGGTCGGCAGGGTCTTTCTGATTCGTCTGCGGGTTCGCAGCAGGCTGAGCAGTCTGATCCGTGGATTGAGCGAAGCTAGGGAGGGCCGAAGCCATAAAAGCTGCCGTGATCAATGTTTTCAGTACGGTATTCATGGGACCTCCTGAAGGAGCGGCCAGGGATTCCGCTCAAGTGCTGGCCTGTAGCACGTTGCACTTCGTTGACTGGCCATCGGATGAACCCCGCTCTGCTTCGCTACCGGTATTCAGCCTGTGGGTCCGCCCATCACGGGTAGCACGATTCCGCTGATGTAGCTCGCACAAGACGGAGCCGCAAGGAACACATAGGCGGGAGAAATCTCCTCCGGCTGTGCCGGTCGATGCATGTCGCTCGACTCGCCGAATTGCGAGACGTCCTTAGCTGACCGGTCCGCGGGATTCAGTGGGGTCCATACGGGGCCGGGCGCAACAGCATTCACCCGAATACCTCTTGGCAGGAGGTTCGAGGCGAGCGACTTTGTGAAAGCATGGATCGCACCCTTGGTCGCCGAGTAGTCGAGCAGAGCCTTCGACCCGAAGAGTCCGGTCTCCGATCCGGTATTGATGATCGAGCCACCTTTCGGAAGATGAGGCACGGCCGCTTTCGCCATGTTGAAATAGCCGTAGATATTGGTGCGCATCGTGAGGTCGAACTGCTCGTCGCTAAGATCCTCGATCGACTCAGCATGCTCTTGGAACGCGGCATTGTTCACCAACACATCGAGGCGCCCGAGGTCGCGCACCGTGCGCTCGACAGCGTTGCGACAAAAGTCCGGATCTCTGACATCACCCGGCAGGACCACACATTTGCGACCTTCCTTGCGAACATGCGCCGCCGTCCGCTTTGCATCCGTGTGTTCGGACAGGTAGACGATCGCTACGTCCGCGCCTTCGCGTGCAAACAGCACGGCGACCGCTCGTCCGATTCCAGAATCGCCGCCTGTAATCAGCGCGACGCTGCCACTCAGCTTTCCGCTGCCGCGGTAGTCCTTGGCCTCAAATCGGGGTGCCGGGTGTAAATCGGATTCGAGGCCGGGTTTTGCGAGATGCTGCGCGGGCAGCGGATTCTCCGGCTCCTTCCGCGAGCCCGCCTGCACGGCTTGCTTCTTCTTGTTCGCCTCGGTCTTGCGCGCGTCTCGTCGGTCAGTATCGCGCTGGATTTTCCGCTGAATGGCGACAGCGTCCTTGGCGCCGGCACGTTTCATGGGTCACGCCCGACGCAACAGCACGACTGCGAGCACGATCAGGATCACCAGGCCGAGACCGCTCGGGTAGTAACCCCAGCCGGCGCTGTAGGGCCACGTGGGCAAAGCGCCAAGAACGAGGAGCAACAGAATGACGAGGATCAGTGTGCGCACGGGATTCTCCCAAAGTGACTAGCGACGCGACCGAGTGGTCTTCTTGCGAGCAGTCTTCCGACTGCTCTTCTTGGCGGTAGTTTTCTTACGGCCGCTTCGCTTCTTGGCGGCGCCGCCTTCCTGTTTGTTGACAGTGGCCCACGCGCGCTTCTGCGCCGTCTTCTTTGAGATGCCTCGGCGCTCGTAGCCCTCCTCGATGTGTTCGGCCTTGCGCTTTTGACGACTCGAATAGCTGGATTTGTCACCGCGAGGCATCGTCATTTCCTCCTATTGAACTGGCGCGCGGCGCGCGCGACGCGTTCGGGAATGTGCGCGATGCGTTCGTTCTGAAGACTGAATTGCCGCAGCTTTCAGGGGACGTCGTTCAGCAAGGGTTTGCCAGCAAGGTCGCTGGTAAAGCTCAGAGGACTTTACTGAAAATCGGTATCCCCAATGGACCGCCAATAACGGTCTGCTGCCCGATTTTCCTGCCCATTCGCGGGACAATCATCTGAAATCGGGTGCGGAGTTTATCCCGCCTAGGATCGCCCGATGATCGCACCCGTTGGCATGCGTTCTCTCCTTCGAAACGTCCAATTCGCACTGCTGGAGCAAGTGCGATACTTTCAGGTGTCTAAGTGAGCATCAGCCAACTAGCGGCCCGAAAACCATGAGGCACCTCCTTTACTTCCTTGCGGTCGCCGTGCCCGTGAGCCTTCAAGCCGCGAGCCTGTCAGGAGAGCATCTCGCCTATACAGTCGGTTGCATCAACTGCCACCACCAAACTGACAAGCACATCATCAATGCGCCGCCCTTGGTGGTCGTCAAGACTTACTCTCTTTCTGAGTTTCGAACACTCATGAAAACGGGTATCACGAAAGCCGGTCGTGATATGGCGTCGCAGGGGAGTGTCATGGGCTTTGTCGCGAAAGAGCAGTTCTCGCACCTGACTGATGCGGAAGTGTCAGCTCTCTACAGGTTCTTTACCAAGGAATGGACCGCTGAGAGGGGCGTCGAAGAAGAGAAGAAGATCCCGATCTACTTCAAGCAATCGCAGGACGAAGCGAAGCACTGATTGCCAGACGCACCGATGTCGGCGGAGCAGGAAAGTGATTTTCTTCCATCCATAAAGCCAATGCCTGTGCCCTCCACGATTGCCTCCGCGATGAAGAACGAACCCTTCTTGCCAGAACTCGCCAAGCTCGTGAAGCAAGCGCCCAACGGCGACGCCTGGCTCCATGAGGTGAAATGGGACGGCTACCGCATCGTCGCGACGATCGTAGGCGGAAACGTCCGGCTCTGGTCCCGCAACGGCGTCGAGTGGACCGACAAGGTGCCCGAGCTTGCCAAGGCCGTCGCATCGCTGAAGCTCGACAGCGCGCAGCTTGATGGCGAGATGATCGTCCCTACGACGAAAGAAGACGGTTCTGACTTCAATGCGTTGCAGAGCCGCCTCTCCGCCGAGAAGAAGGCGCCGCTGCGGTACATGCTGTTTGATCTGCCGTATCTCGACGGCCAGTCACTGCGCGCGCTGCCGCTGATCGAGCGCAAGGCGCGGCTCGAGAAGGTCCTCAGGAAAAGCCGCAGCAAGCTGCTCGCGTACTCGGCACACCAGATCGGACACGGCGCCGATCTCTACGCGCAAGCGCTGAAGGCCGGCTGGGAAGGCATCGTCAGCAAGCGCGCAAACAGTCCCTATCGCGATGGCGAGCGCAACGGCGACTGGGTGAAGGTGAAGGCGCGGTTGTCTGACGAGTTCGCGGTCGTCGGCTACACCGATCCGGATCGCAGCCGTGTCGGCATCGGCGCGCTGATGCTCGCGATGTGGCGCGTCGACGAATGGGTCTACGTCGGCCGCGTCGGTACGGGCTTTAGCGACGAGCTGCTCCGCTCGCTCTCGAAGACGCTGCGCGAGCAGGAGGTGGCCAGACCGACCGCTGATGACTCGCGGATCGAGAACAGCACGCGAAAGAAGGCGCATTGGGTGAAGCCGACGATCGTTGCCGAAGTCTTCCATCAAGGGCTCGGCGGGCAAGGACTGCTGCGGCACCCGGCGCTGAAGGCGATTCGCGCTGACAAGACGCCAGCGAGTCTGAAGGGCGAGCAGCGAAAGCAACGACGCTGACTTCAACTTTGGAATGCCCGCGGCACTTCACCCTGCGAGGCAACAGTCAGACGTTTGTGTCGCGAAGTTCTCGTTCGACGCGCTCGAGAACCTCACGCGCGACCTTTAACTCTCGGTCAATAGAGTCTCGGGTTCGTTGTAGGTTTGCAATAGTCAGCTCCGCCTCCTCGCGGAGCTTGCGAAGCTCATCCCGTTTCCAGAGCATCTCGTCGCCCATGGGAACTTTGCTGCCGTGGGGGAGTGACAGGGTTCAGACCCAGTTTCGTATTCTGCGAAAACTTGGGTGAAGAATGCGTGTCATGAACATCGGGGACCCGCCCTCTGCGGCGGTGGGCGAGGCAGGCGACCATTGGGTGGAGGTAACAGAGCCCTTAGCCGATGTCATGCATCTCCTCTCGGGTCAGATCCTTCAAGAACCCACGAGCCTCACAGGCGCAAGCATCGCCGTCACTGAGCAAGGCACGTTGATCTTGAATGCGCTCGCGTGGGCGCTGTTTGCTGAATCCCTTAAGGCTCTGCCAGGCCTCCGTACGAGGGTCGTCGCTGCCTGCGAAATGAAGCCCGTTCATTTCTTGCTCTCCAGCGGCTTCTGAGTGCTACTTAGTAGTTGACCTTCGCGCCTCGGCTAGCACGGCCGACCAATTCCGCGAAAAATCGAATCCACGAGCGACATAGTTCGGAAGCTCGTGATTCTTGGGGCACCGCCGCTTCGCATGGGCGATGAGTCCGTCCACGACGAACGTCCAATGTATGTCTGACATCCCCCGGTCGGCGGCGCACTTGGCCAGGCGAAACAGCGCACGCTCGACTTCAGCCGCCGTGGGTTCGCACTCGGCTGCTCCAGCCAGCCATTCAACAAAGGCGTCATGGGCTGCGAGATACGGTTTCACATCGACCTTCTACGCGATCACGCGTCAGGGTTCGAAGAGATCCCGCAAACTATCCTCCTTTGTTGGCGCGCATGGAAGCGGTTCGGATGCCTCTGCAGAACTTACCTTCTCGGCAAGAACAAGCGCCTATCTGTCTCCCGTTGACGACGACGGCTGAATGCGGCTGCCATCGTTCACCAAATTCCCTGACTTACCTACTTTAACTCGATCGCCACCGGCGCATGGTCGCTGCCCGGCCGAAGCGCGGGGTCGTCGTCGATCGTGGCCGCGACGACGCTCGTAAGGAGTGAGCGACTAACGAGCACATAGTCGACGCGCGCTGCATCGAATCGGCGCGATCGACGATTGAACCAAGTATAGGCGCGAGCGGCCGGATTCCGTTCGCGGAAGATATCGACAAGATCCAGTTTCGGCATGAACTCGTCATTGAACCGACGTCGCGCCGTGGCATGCGGTTCCTCGGTACGTAGCCGCGGCGTAATGTCGACGCGCGCGCGCGAAACGTTCCAGTCGCCAGCGAGCACATAGTTTCGGCCCGCGAATGGTGCGCGTGACAGATCTTGGCCGAGCCGCTCGATAAACGCCTGCTTGAATCCATTTCTGTCACCCGAGTAGCCGCCTGCCTCCCGATCCCAGTGGGGCCTCGATGTGCCATTCACCGCGTAGACGTTCACGACCGCATTGCTACGTGACGTCAGCAGCGTTGCTGCAATGCGGCCCTCGACATCCCACGGAATTGTCACTTGTTCCGCGGCTATCGCGTCGCGGATGTAAGTGGCGACGCCATACGCGCGCCCGCCGCGAAAGCTGCCATTGCGCACATCACGATTGAGCGAATGAAAGCAACGAAATCCGGGGAGTGCAGTCTCCATGGATTGAATAGCGGGCTCGTCGCTGGCGCGGACACGGACTTCCTGGAGACAAAGTATGTCCGGTGTCCCAAGCGCGACCCACTGTGCCTGCAGGTCGCGAGTCCCACCCGGAAGCCAGGGCGCGAGGTTCTCAATGTTCCATGTTACGAGTCGCAAAGTTGGTGCTCTCGCATGGCAACGTGCGCCCTACTTCGATGCGTGTGGACTCC
>Ga0105238_10008143_pt1 | contig 10484 bp, 11 predicted proteins | sample KBSC34metaG_FD_81526 | JGI IMG/M metagenome (GOLD analysis project Ga0105238, IMG submission 81526) | Corn rhizosphere microbial communities from Kellogg Biological Station, Michigan, USA - KBS C3-4 metaG | ecosystem: Host-associated > Plants > Roots > Rhizosphere > Soil | place: Michigan, USA...
CGGATCTGGACCCTGGCCCCGGGCGCCCTGACCCGCATGACCGCCGACCTGCCGCGCTATAAAGAGAACCCCGGCGCCGCTTTGGGTCCGGACGGCATCGCGCCGGCCGTGCTATACATGGTCAGCGAATTGTCGGGCGATCAGACCGGCAAGACGCTCGGCGTCTCCGGCCCCCGTGGTGTCCGGGAACTGCGGATGATGGAAATGGAAGGCTGGACGCCGCCGTTCACGGGATGGAAGGCCGAGGATATCGTCACCCACGCCAAGGAGATCTTCTTCTCCGAGGAAGAGATCAAGAAATCGGCGCGGAGATTCAAGTAGCCGTCATTGCGAGGAGCGAAGCGACGAAGCAATCCATAGTGCCACAAGCGGACAAGTGGATTGCTTCGCTTCGCTCGCAATGACGAAAAAAGGGAAAGTTCAGAGCATGACAAAACTCACCGCTCAGGCTGCCGGCACCTACGCCATCGCGCCGACGCCGTTCCACGACGACGGAAGGATCGACGAGCGCTCGATCGACCGCCTCACCGACTTCTACGCCGAAGTCGGCTGCGACGGCGTCACGGTGCTGGGCATTCTCGGTGAGGCGCCGAAGCTCGACGCCGCGGAGGCCGAGCAGGTCGCGGTCCGCTTCGTCAAGCGCGCCAAGACCATGCAGATCATCGTCGGCGTCTCCGCGCCGGGCTTTGCCGCGATGCGCTCGCTCGCAAAGGCGTCGATGGATGCAGGCGCGGCAGGCGTCATGATCGCGCCGCCGCCGAGCCTGCGTACCGACGACCAGATCATCGGTTATTTCAAGCAGGCGCAGGAAGCAATCGGCGACATTCCATGGGTGCTGCAGGACTATCCGCTGACGCTGTCGGTGGTGTTCACGCCCGCCGTCATTCGCAAGATCGTCATGGACAGCCCGTCCTGCGTGATGCTCAAGCATGAGGACTGGCCGGGGCTGGAGAAAATTTCGGCACTGCGCAGCTTCCAGAAGGATGGCTCGTTGCGGCCGCTGTCGATCCTCACCGGCAACGGCGGTCTGTTCCTGGATTTCGAGATGGAGCGCGGCGCCGACGGTGCGATGACCGGCTACGCCTTCCCCGAGCTTTTGATCGACGTGGTCAAGCTGTGGAAGGAGGGCAAGCGCGACGCCATGCATGACCTCTTCGATGCGCATCTGCCGCTGATCCGCTACGAGCAGCAGCCGGGCGCGGGGCTGGCCGTGCGCAAATATGTGCTGCAGAAGCGCGGCATCATCGCCTCCAGCGCGCAGCGCAAGCCGGGTGCTGTCATCACGGCGGCGGCGAAGGCGGAAGTCGACTATCTGCTCTCGCGCGTGGCGCGGGTCGATCGTCGCGCCAATCTGCAGCCGCAGTCGAGCGCAGCGGGGTAACCGTCATTGCGAGCGAAGCGAAGCAATCCATCGTTCAAGGGGCGAAGTTGGATTGCTTCGTCGCTTCGCTCCTCGCAATGACGACAGAATTCAGGAACGAGCCGTATGTCTGCCGAAGTTGTCAAGCCGCGTGACGCCTCCACCATCCTGCTGCTGCGTGACAGCAAGGCAGCAAAGGAAACCGAGGTCTTCATGATGGTCCGCCATTATGAGATCGACTTCAATTCCGGGGCGCTGGTGTTTCCCGGCGGCAGCGTCGACAAGAACGACAAGGAGATCATCGATCGCCCGGAGCTTTATTCCGGGGGCGGGGGGCTCGATGCGTCGGCCTTGAGCTTCCGGATTGCGGCAATCCGGGAGACCTTCGAGGAAAGCGGCATCCTGCTGGCGCGGCCGAAGGGGTCGCAGGCGCTGATCGATGCCAGGCGCGCCGGCGAGATCGAGGCGGCGCATCGGACCGATCTGAACGACCGCAAGATCACCTTCCTCGAGGTGCTCACCGACAACGGCATGATGCTCGCGCTCGACGAGCTCGTGCCTTATGCGCACTGGATCACGCCCGAGGGCATGCCCAAGCGGTTCGACACCTGGTTCTTCCTTGCGGCTGCGCCGCCGGACCAGCTCGGCGCACATGACGGCAGGGAATCCACCGACTCGATCTGGGTGTCGCCGCGCGAGGCGTTGGCCGGCGGCGAAACCGGTCGCTTCAAGCTGCCGTTTCCGACCACGCGCAACCTGATCAAGCTCGGCAAGCAACCAAGCGTGAAGGCCGCGCTCGACGATAGCAGGGACAAGAGCATCGTCACCGTGATGCCTGTGATGACCAGGCTCAATGGCGGCCGCCAGCTTCGGATCCCCAAGGAAGCCGGCTATGACGGCGAGTTGTTCGAGGTTGGAGCGCTGGGATGAAGATCAATCGACTGAATGTCATCGCCGGCCTGTTGCTCGCATTGTCGGGGACGACAACCGCGCTGTGTGCCGAAGACAATTATCCGAGCCGCTCGATCCGCGTCGTCATTCCCTATGGCCCGGGGACGGTCGCCGACGTGTTCGGCCGCATCGTCGCGCAGAACATGGCCATGCAATGGAACAATGTTGCGATCGTGTTCGAATCCAAATCCGGCGCCAACGGCTCGATCGCGGCCGAAGATGTCGCGCGCTCGGCGCCCGACGGCTACACATGGCTGCTGGCCACGACCTATTTTGTCGCCAGTCCCGCGCTCACCAAAGATCTGCGCTGGGATCCGCAGCGCGATTTCACCGCCGTCGGCGAGATTTGCAAGGCTCCCAACGTCTTCATCGTGCCGTCGAGCCTGCCGGTGAAGAACGTCGCCGAGTTCGTGGCGCTCGCCAAGTCCAAGCCGGGCATGCTGACCTACGGCCATCCGGGCAAGGGCTCGACGGGACATCTCGGCTTTGAGCTGTTCAAGAAGGCCGCCGGCATCGACGTCACCGGCGTCGGCTATCGCGGTTACCCGCAGATGGTGCCGGACATCGCCTCGGGCCTGGTCACGTCGAGCTTCTTCTCGGTGAACCAGGCGTTGGGCCAGGTGCAGACCGGCGCGATCCGGATCATCGGCACCATCAACGAAAGCCGCACCAAATATTTCCCTGATATCCCGACCCTCGCCGAGCAGGGCTTTGCCGAGGCGCAGGTGACACCATGGTTCGGGATCGTGGTGCCGAAGGCGACGCCGCAGGCCATTGTCGAGCGCATCGACAAGGCCCTGGAGGCGGCGCTGGCGACGCCGGACGTGCGCGAGAAGCTCGATATCGCGGGCTGCCAGGCCGAGAGCGCGCCACTCGGCAAGTTCTCCGACATGATCACGGCGGACGTGGCGCTGTGGGCGAGGGTGGTCAAGGAGGCCGGAATTACCGCCGACTGAGATTACTCGGAACCGTCACAGGCGGGCCCCAAATCGCAGCCAGGATGGTTGGCCGGCAGGACCGGGGGCGACCGCTCCCGGGCTTGCGGCCTTTTCGGCGTATTCCAGCGCTAAATACCTCGTATATATTGAACTTTGTAGTCCCGGGCTGAGCCAGCCATGCCATCTGCCTTCGCGGCATTTTCACAGCGGATTCGATCGTTCTCGTTGTCGATCGGGCAGATGACCTTTGGCAGTTTTCTGCTGCTTCTGGCCGTCATCACCGCGACCGGCATGGCCAGCGTCATCGCCATCCGCCACATCGATTCCACCTTTGCGGAGTTGCAGCGGCTGCAGGACGTCGGCGACCTTGCCGAGGAGATCGAACGCCGCATGAACGAGCTGCGGCTTGCGGCGCGCGATCTCGTCACCGACCCGGGCGCGCAGTCCGATCGGGTGGTGCGGGTGGCGACCGAGCTCGGCGATCTCCTGAAGAAGACGAGGCTCGAGCTTGCGCCCGAACAGCAGGACATGATCGACGGCGTGTCGCAACGCCTCTCCAATTATCTCGACGGCATCGAGCGGATCAGCACGCTGATTTCCCGTCGCGCGCGGCTGCTGGCGGCGTTGCCGCCGGTCCGCACCCGTTTCGAGTCGGCGGTCGCCGCGGCGAATGGAGAAGGCAAGGCGCAGCAGCTGTTGCGCGCGCAGAACGGCATCACCGCCGCCTTGCTGAGCAACGATCCCGGCGCTGCCGAGCAGGCGGCATCGCGCATACGCGGGCTCGCCGTCGACGACCCCGAACTCCGCGCCGCGACCGATGGCTATGCGGATGCCGTGATTTCGATCGCGGGGACCGAAAGCGAGATCGCCAAGCTCGACAAGGAGGTGCTTGGCGCGGAAGGCCGGCTGATCGGACGGGTGACGGAACTCCTGCGCGAAGTCAGCGCGCGGCGAGGACGGGAGCTGGCGCGGGATTTCGCCCGCACGCTGAACGAAGCAAAATGGCAGAGCATCATGCTGTCGACGCTGGGCGTGCTGATCGGCACGTTCGCGGCGTCGTTTGTGGTCCGCCGGACGGTGCGGCCGCTGGCGTCGATTGCGGGCGCGATCCGCGCGCTGGCCGCCGGCAAGAAGCAAACCTCGATCCCGAGCACCGGCGTCAACAACGAGATCGGCGACATTGCGCGCGCCGCCGAAGTGTTCCGCCGCACGCTTGTCGACGCCGACAGCGCGCGAGAGGCAGCGGTGCGTGCACTCGCCGAGCAGCGGCTTGCGGAAGAAAGCTACCGGAAATTGTTCGAGACCTCCGTCGACGGCATCTATGTGACCACTCCGGCCGGCGCACTGCTGAACGCCAACCCGGCGCTGGCGCGCATCATGGGTTATGACACGCCGGAGCAACTCATCGGCGGCATCAACGACGTCACCGAGAGTGTCTACGTCCACTCCGGGGCACGCGAGGAGTTTCAGCGGCTGATGCAGCGCGATGGCATGATCCGCGATTTCGAGTATCAGGTGCGCCAGCGCGGCGGCAATGTCCTCTGGCTTTCCGACAGCGCGACCGCGGTGCGCGACGAGCACGGCGTCATCACCCGCTATGAGGGAACGGTTCGCGACATCACCGACCAGAAGCGCGCCGAAGACGCGATCGCTGAAGGCCGCAGGCTGCTGCAACAGGTCATCGACACCGTGCCGGCCGTGATCAACGTCAAGGACAAGAACCTGCGCTACGTGCTGATGAACCGCTACATGGCCGGCATCTTCGGCATCGAGCCGCAGCAGGCGATCGGCAAGACGACCACCGATCTGATGTCGCGCTATGGTGCGCAGAAGACCGACGAGAACGACCAGCGCGTGCTGAAGCTGAAGACAGGGCTCGGCTTCTACGAGGAGGAGTACCTGGATTCGGCCGGTAACCTCCGGTTCTGGCTGGTCAACAAGCTGCCGCTGGTCGACGCCGAAGGCCAGATCGACAACATCGTCACGGTCGCGCTCGATATCGGCGAACGCAAGCGCGGCGAGCAGGAGATGCGCAAGGCGCGCGATGCTGCCGAAACTGCGCTGCGTAACCTGCGAGAGACCCAGGCCTCCCTGATCGAGGCGGAGAAGCTCGCAGCCCTCGGACGGCTGGTCGCCGGCGTCGCGCACGAGGTCAACAATCCCGTCGGCATCAGCCTGACGGTAGCCTCCGCGCTCGAGCGCAAGACCTCGAACTTTGCGGCCGAGGTCGGGCGTGGCGACGTTCGCCGTTCCAGCCTGAACGACTATCTCGCCACCAGCCGCGACGCGTCCTCGCAGCTTGTCGCCAATCTCAACCGCGCCGCCGAGCTGATCCAGTCGTTCAAGCAGGTCGCCGCCGACCGCAATTATTCGGACCAGCGCAGCTTCGATCTCGCCGACCTGACCGAGCAGGTCGTGATGAGTCTGCGGCCGGGTCTGCGCAAGCACAATCTGACGCTGACGGTCGACTGCCAGCCGAACCTGACCATGAACAGCTATCCCGGTCCTTACGGCCAGGTGCTGACCAATCTGTTCCTCAATTCGGTGGCGCATGCGTTTCCGAACGGCGGGCCGGGAACGATCGACATCCAGGCGCGCGAGTGCGGCAAGGACAATGTCGAGATCATCTTCTCCGACAACGGTTGCGGCATGTCACTCGATGTCAGGCGGCGGGCCTTCGATCCGTTCTTCACCACGCGCAGGGACCAGGGCGGCACCGGGCTCGGCCTGCACATCGTCTACAGCATCGTAACCAATCGTCTCGGCGGGCGGCTCGATCTTGATTCCGTGCCTGGCGGCGGCACGCGCGTCCAGATGATCCTGCCGCGCCTCGCGCCGCTGGAGCAGGCGGCGGAATAGGGAAGGGAGGGGTTGTCAGTCGACGTCGGAGAGCTTGTGCAGCGTGGCGCCGAAGATCTGGCTGGCCTTGCCGACCAATGCGGTGCCGTTCATGGTCCCGCGCGTATCGGTGAACGTGCCCGACACGCCGATGCCGACGGGCGCCGGGCCGCCGAACAGCGGATTGTCATTGTCGCGCGGCGTGGTGTGGCGCTGGACCAGCACCTCGCCCCGGAAGCTGTTGTCCTTGATGGTGTAGCTGCCGGTGTAGAACAGATAGGCGTCGCCGCCAAAAATCTTGCCGTCGCGGAACACAATCACGCCACTGCCCTTGCCGACGCGTCCGTCCTGCAAGCTGACGTGAATCGAATACAGCCCGTTCTTCATAGTGTCCCGATGCCGGCCTCCGTCGCCCAACGGCTACCGGTTTCCCTGTTATGCCAAACGGCGGTTCCCGGCGCAACGCGGCAGGATGGCGAGCCGCCTGGAACCAGCGATGCGGGCCAATCACCGCCACGCGGAATTGGCCCGCGAAATGCATGGTCGTCTCTGCACCACGGGGTAGGTGCAGGAGCATGACGACATGGACAACTGGATCAATTCCGGCGGCGATGCGCCGCGTCAGTTGTGTGATGGGTACCTCGGTGAGAGATCGGCAGCACACGGTGTCACGCGCTGGACGCTGTCGCTGCGATTGGCTTGTGCGTTGTTATTGTCGGCGCTGGCCGCACCATCGATGCACGCGCGGGATCTGGACGGACGCTATGCCGCGCAGAATCCCGAACTGCACCAATGGTTCGAAAGCCTGCGCAGCGGCAAGGGACCGTGCTGTTCGGATGCCGACGGCAGCGCGGTCAGCGATGTCGACTGGGCGACGGCCGGCGGACATTATCGCGTGCGTCTTGATGGCGTGTGGCTCGACGTGCCCGACGAGGCCGTCATTACCGAGCCGAACCGGATCGGCCGCACCATGGTGTGGCCGATCAAGGGCTATCTCGGCACGTCGATCCGCTGCTTCATGCCGGGGTCGATGACCTAGCCGTGTAAAGTCATCAGGCGTATTTCTTGTCGCGCTCGAGCAACTCGATCGAGATGCCCTGCGGTCCGCGGAGAAAGCAGATGCGGACGCCCGGTCGGATCGTGGTCGGTTCGCGCGTGAACTCGACGCCCTTGGCCTTGATCTCCGCGGCGACCGCGTCGATGTCCTTGACCGTCAGGCCGAAATGGTCGAGCCCCTGATAGGGCGTGGTCGGCGGCGAGTTGACGCCGTCGCCCGCCTCGACCGGGGCGATGAACACATTGGCGCCGCCGAGCTTGACGTCGATCCGGTTGGGCCCCCGGATGATGACGCCGCCGAGAATGTCCTGCAGCCAGTTCGCGGTCGCCTCCGGATCGGGGCTGCGCAGGTGGATGTGATCCCAGGTGACGACCGGCATGGCTTGCTCTCCCATTTGGTTTGCGATGCGCTTTGACCGCGGCATCGTTTGGCCGCAGCGTTCCCTGCGGCGGGCCGATGTTAGCCGCGGCGGTCCGCCAGTGCCATCCCCTCCGCACGCTGCAACCGCCGGTGACCCGAAAATCGCCGCCTTCCGGTGCAACCATTCGGGCGTTGGCGGCGTTAGCCAACGTGGCGCCCCGTCCAGCGGCAGAGTGTCAGTAAGCCGTACGGTGCAGCGCCGTGCGGCTTTTTTGCTTTGCGGCGCGGCAGAACGCGCAACGCAGCGTCGAGGGCTTGACCATGGCTGAGGAAGGGGAGGCGCGGTTGGACAAGTTCGGCCCGTTCGGCCGCAGTCAGCTGGCAACGCAGGCCGCGGTGCTGCTCCCGGTGATCGCGATCGCGGCATTGAGCGCGTGGACCATCGGCGCCAAGGGCCAGTCGGTGCAGGCGGCCCCTCCGGCCCTTGCGACGGCGCAAAACACCTCACTGCTCAAGCCGGAGCCAACAGCGGTCGAGGCCAATCCGGGGCCGACCGTAGAGGGTGCAGCGGTTGCGCCCGGCACTGTCGAGCGGGCCGCCCAAGCACCGCCGGTCAACGGCCTGAAACTCTCCTCGCAATCCTGGCGGCGCGGCGGGCTCGGCTCCAATGCGCTGTTCAACTTCACCCTGCGCAACGACAATGACTACTCCGTCGGGGATATTGAGGTCGCCTGCGCCTTCACCAGGCCGGACGGCAGTCATTTGACCGAGCGAAAGCGCGTCATTCCCGACGCTGTCGTCAGTCAGAAAAGCCGGAAGACCTTTGCCCGCGTCCACATCGGGTTCGTCAACATTAATGCAAATAAGGCGAAATGTGCGCTGGTTACAGCCAGCCGTATTTAACCGTGCGGTCGCAAAAACGTGAGCGGCGGCTTTGAACCAGGGGGAATGCTTCAGGAACCTACCGTTAGATCGCCGCTTTAAGGCGGGGTGATCCGCGGCTCAGCGCGGGTAAAACGGTAGAAAACCATGCCATTACTGCGGTATTTCCTCTATGTCGGCGGAGCGCTGCTCGCGCTGATCCTGATTTCCAGCGTCATCCTGCCGCAGGAGCCCCTGCCGGGCACCCTGACCTCGGCCGCCGAATTGCCGCCCGTCCGCATCCATTCCGACCGGAAATTGCCCGACCGTATCGTATTCGACACCAGCTCCACCGTTGCCACCGCGCCCGTGGCTGTCCTGCCGCCGCCCAAGGTCGCGGCGGCCGTTGCGCCGGCTCCGGCCCCCGTCGTGACTGCCGAGATGTCGGCCAAGGCGCGGGTGCGCGAGGCGTTTGCCCAGCTCCCCCCCGACGTGTCTGAGCCGAAGATGGATCAGATGGCGAAGGTCGTCGTGCCCGAGCCCAGGATGTACAAGGTCAAGCAGCAGCCGCGGCGCGCCGTGGCCGCACGCTCCTATGGTCCGCGTCCGCTGACCATGGTTGCCCAGCAGCCGTATTTCGGGTCGTTTGAAACCTGGTAGGCCGGCGTCGCCCGGCCAGCGTTCACCCGGCATTCAGCACGCGCATTTCAAGGTCCGTCCCGATCGGAGGGCGGCCGATGAGATTTCTCCTCAGCGCCATGACGGCGGCAGCTGTGCTTGGCCTTGCGCTTGCAGCGCTGGCGCAATCCTCGCCGCCAAACCCGGCGCCATCGCAGCCGGTGCAGACCAACACCGCTCCTGCTGCGCCGGTGGCGGCGAGCAAGCTGTTTGCCTGTCAGGCGGCAGCGAAGGGATTGCAGGGCCAGGAGCGGCAAGACCAGATGCAGCTTTGTCTCGCGCAGGCCCGCCTCGACTGCCTGAAGCAGGCGATCGACCAGAAGGTCGTTGGCCCGCAGCGGCGTGACTTCATCCGGACCTGCATGCAGCAGTGAGACCGGCGCTACCTCCGCAGCCCGAAATTTGAGGACTCCCGTATCGCGGTCTGGTAGAACCCGCGCGCTGTTTCGCCAACGGAGAAGTTCATAGGGTTTTGCGCAGGGGGGATTTGATGCGCCGGATCTTGTTGTTTGTCGGACTGTCGGCCTGCCTGGTATCTGCGGTGTTCGGCCAGAGCCTGACCTCTGAAATTGCACCCGCCGGAAAGCTGCGGGTCGGCATGATTGCGATCACGGTGCTCGGCGGAGTTGCCGAGCCCGTTGCAAAATTCATTGGCTCCGAGCTTGCTGTTGCGGTTGAGCCGGTCATGTATCCCAGCCCCGGTGCGTACGCTCAAAGCTTCGGCAAGGGCGAATGGGACATTGCCATCGGACCGCGCGCTCTGGCCCCGGACGACAAGGCGGACTCGACCGCAGACATCTGGAACATCAGTCTTGTGTATGTCGCCGCGCCGGGAAAGACGTTCGCGAGTATCGCCGATGTCGACAAGCCCGGTGTGAGGATCGGGACAATCCAAGGTGCTCCATCGGACAGGATCCTCACGCGTGAAATCAAATCGGCCGAGCTCTTACGCATTCCGTTGAGCCCGCATATTGCGGCTGACGCAGCCGAGATGCTGCGCACCGGCAAGGCCGATGTGTTCGGTGCGGACTCGGGCGTCGGTTATCCTGCTGCGCAGGCTCTTCCCGGTGCTGTGGTGGTGCCAGGTGTATTCGCGACGGTTCGCGTGGCTGCGGCGCTCCCGAAGGGCCGGTCCGCAGAGCTCCGCGCCAAACTCGATGAACTCATCGAGAAGGCCAAACGCACTGGCGTCGTCCAGAAAGCGATCGACGCAAACGCGCTTCGGGGAGTGAGCGTCGCATCGAAATAGCTGAGACCGACGATGATCGTCGGACGCGCGACTGGGTGATCGAAGGCGGGGCAGCCTGAGCTGCCTGCGTTTTGAGGTGAAGTTCGCTGGCGCGCTCGGAGAACTTCTAACTATAGTCCTAAGCTACTGAACCAAAGAACATTTCTTTGCGCGGTTTTGGGCGCGGGACAGGATAGGGTACAATCCGCGATC